>SESH01012756.1_pt1 | contig 21569 bp, 11 predicted proteins | sample 3171561 | NCBI WGS metagenome assembly SESH01 (sample SAMN10866947, study PRJNA518727) | freshwater metagenome | biome: subpolar coniferous forest; feature: holomictic lake; material: water; isolation source: holomictic Lake 442 2011 16.5 m and 2014 13 m | place: Canada: near Kenora, Ontario
CTTCCGGCCGCATCGCTGCTGCCGCCAGAAAGGCCTCCAGCATCGCTCCCACGTGATCAGGCGAAAGGTGCCCATACGTCGTGTCATCAATCTGCACCACCGGCGCGAGCGTACAACAACCGAGGCAGGCCACGGTTTCAACCGTGAAAAGCCCCTGCGCATCCGTGTCGTTTGGCGGCTCGATCCGCAGATGGCGCAGCAGTGCCTCGTGAATGGCAGGCGCGCGCTGCACATGACAAGCCGTGCCATCACACACCCGGATACGATGCCGGCCGGTTGGACGCAGGCGAAACTGACCGTAGAATGTGGCCACGCCAGTCACCTCGGCCTCGGACAGTCCCAAACGCACCGCGAGATACTGCAACACGCCGGCCGGCAAACAGCGGAAATGCTCCTGAACCGCCAGCAACAAGGGGATCAACTGGTGACGCTCAGCACCCACCTGCCCAATGAGGTGGTCCAGTTCCGCTGTTTCCGCTGGTGTTTGCATGGTGTCGGAGAACAGAGTACCAAGATTCGATGGCATTGGGGAGCCCTTGCTAGCAGCCTGTCGGACTTAGGCCTTGGATCGTTCCAGCACCTTCTGCCGACAGGTTCCTAGTTGTGCAACCCGCGGATAGCGGGTTGCGAGACCTCAAAAAACGACCAGAATGCTATTCTGTTTGTCAATTGTTTGCGTCTTATGCTGGAATTCGATGCTTGGCGTACGCTTGCCCCATGACTAGCAGCCTGTCGGCAGAAGGTTTGTGCCCCAGAAGGCTAACTCCGACAGGCTGCTAGGGCGGGAGGAACCGTGAGAGGCCCCCGATGCAATCTACGCCCCCCTGCTCGCGCCCGTCCCTCAGGTCCCTCCCGTCCCTCACCGTCCCTCCCGTCCCTCCCGTCCCTCACCGTCCCTCCCGTCCCTCCCGTCCCTCACCGCCCCTCCCGTCCCTCCCCGTCCCTCCCGTCTGCTCCCGAACTTTCGGGCTTTCACTCCGCTGCTGTTCGTGTACTATCTCGCATCGCACGGCGGCTACTCTGCCGGCGCCTGTATTGCCCATGCCACGCACAACTGTCAAACGCTACGAGCGCTTCGAACGCTTCCTGCTGCGCCTGATCCAGCATCCCGGCGCGGACCAGGGGCACCCCTGGCCGATCCGACTGCTCCTGCTGGCGCTAAAAGGCGCGGCTTGTATTTTCCAGGCTGTCGTGCAATCCCGACTCTTTTTATACGACATGGGCATCCTCCAGCGTTATCCGCTGGGATGCCAGGTGATCAGCGTCGGCAACATCACGGTCGGCGGCACCGGCAAGACGCCCGTGGTGGAGGCCTTTGCACGCGAACTGCAGCGGGCAGGCCGCAAGGTCGCCATTCTCAGCCGTGGGTACCGCAAGAAAGAGCTGCCGTGGTGGGAGCGCCTGTTTCGCGAGCAGCTCGACCCGCCGCGCGTCGTGAGCGATGGACACCACGTGCTGCTCGACAGTGAGATGGGCGGTGACGAGCCTTACATGCTCGCGGTCAACCTGCCAGGCGTCGTCGTGCTGGTGGACCGCAACCGCGTCAAGAGCGGGCGCTACGCCATACGGAAGTTAGGCTGCGACACGCTGATTCTCGACGATGGCTTCCAGTACCAGAAGCTCAAGCACCGGCTGGAACTGGTGCTGGTGGACTGCACCAACCCGTTTGGCAACAACCAGCTTCTGCCGCGCGGCATTCTACGCGAACCCGTGCACAATCTGCGGCGCGCCAATTTCATCTTTCTCACAAAGTCCGACGGGCGCAACGAGGAACTGCGCCAGCGGATCGGCGAACTCTGCCCAGGCGCGGAGATCATCGCCTGCCGCCACGAGCCGCGCTGCTTGCGCGACGCCTTCTCGGCCGAGGAAAAACCGCTCGCGTTCCTGCAGGGCCTGCCAGTCATGGCGCTGTCCGGTATCGCCGTCCCCCAGAGTTTTGAAGCTTCGCTGCGCAACATGGGCGCGCGGATCCTGGAGTCCGAACGCTTTGCCGACCACCACCGCTTTGTCGCGCAGGAGATCATTGACGCGGTCAACCGTGCCGACGAGATCGGCGCCAAGGCTGTCATCTGCACCGAAAAGGACGCCGTGCGCCTGCCGCGTCTGGAACACCCCGCGGTGCCAATCCTCTATTTACGCGTAGACATCGCCATTCTCGAGGGCGCGGACAGCTTTGCCCAGGCAGTGACGCACATCTGCCTCCACAACGGGCGGACGGAAAAACAGGTTGCCGCCAACGCGTGACACGAAGAGAATGAAGGGTTCAGTGTTCAGTGTTCAGGTTTCAGGGTTCAGGTTGCAGGGGTAAAAATGACAACCCGGCGCCTTCAAAATTATTCGTGACAGCTGCACAACCGCCCAATGACAAATGACCAATGACTCTCCACCCTCGCCTGCCGCATCGCCGGCGCCTGTCCTACGCTCCGCCGCTCTGGTTGGCGCCATGACAGCCATCAGCCGGATCGCCGGCCTGCTGCGCGAGCAGCTGATGGCCTATGCCTTCGGCACGGGACTGGCGAAATCCGCATTCGTGGTGGCCTTCACAATTCCCAACCTGTTCCGTCGCCTGTTCGGTGAGGGCGCACTTTCTGCCGCCTTCATACCGGTTTACATTGAAACGCGTGAACGCGAAGGCCTGGCAGAGGCCAATCGACTGGTTGGCCGTGTCGCCGGATTGCTGGTCGCCGTGCTCGGCATCCTGACCGCCATCGGCATTCTGCTGGCACTGGCCCTGCAGCAGTGGTGCGTGCCGCCGGAAAGCCGCTGGTCCGCAATTTTGCCGCTGCTGCGAATCATGCTGCCATATGCGCCACTGATCTGCCTGGCGGCGCTGGCCATGGGCATCCTCAATGCCCTGCGGCACTTTGCCATGCCCGCGCTGACGCCGGTCTTCCTGAACATCGTCTGGATCTTCACCCTGCTCGTAATCTGCCCGTGGCTGCCGGAGGATCCATTTGTCCGGATTCATGCCGTGGCCTGGGCCGTGGTGGTGGCGGGTGTCGTGCAGGTGGCGGTGCAGCTGCCCGCACTGGCGCGACGCGGTGTGACGCTGCGTCTGCTCTTCTCCTGGCGAGGCGATGCGCGTATCCGGCGCATCCTGCTGCTGATGGCGCCGATGATGGTAGGGGTTGGTGCTTTCCAGATCAATGTGGTCGTGGATGGCTTTTTGGCCATGTGGGCCGCCCCATGGGCACCCGCCGCAGTACAGTACGCGGACCTGATCGTCTACCTGCCGCTCGGACTGATCGGCACCGCATTCGGCACGGTTCTGCTGCCGACCTTCTCGCGCCAGGCGGCCCGGGACAGCCACGATGAACTGCGCGCGACGCTCGAAAGCACGCTGCGCCATGTGCTCGTCATCGCCACACCCGCAGCCATTGGCCTGACCGTGCTGGCGCTGCCGATCGTGGAAATCCTCTATGTCTGGCCGAACGGCGAGTTTGCACAGCGGGACGCCGTCTGGACCATGCGCGCCCTGGCCGCGCTGGCGCCTGGCATCCTCTTCTTCAGCCTGCAAAAGGCGCTGACGCCGGCTTTCTATGCCTTGCAGGATACGCGCACGCCGCTACGCGTGGCGTTATGGGGCGTAGGCATGAACTTTGTAATGAATGTGATCTTTGTTGTGACCTGGCCGGACGGGTGGAAACACGTCGGGCTGATGGTCTCGACAGTTCTTGTCAGCCTCGTCAACACGATCACACTCGCCCGGGAAATGCACAAGCGCATTGGCGCGCCGCGCTGGCACCAGCTGGCGTCAACCGGCGCGGGCGTCCTGCTGGCAGCCGGGGGCATGGGCGTTGTTGCCCGGGCATCCCATGCGTGGCTGACCAGCTGGCTGCACACATGCGGCCCAATCGAGCGTGCCGTACAGTCCCTGCTGCAACAGCATTCCCGCGCCCTGCATGCGCTTGGCGCCAAGCTGGAGCCGGTCCTGGCGCTGGGCGGCGCCATGCTGGCAGCCGCAGGGGTCTACGCCCTGCTGACTTATCTTCTCTGCCGCCCTGCGCTGAGCGAAATCATCGCCGACTTCCGGCACCGGAAGAAGAAGTAGCCCCCGGGCCGAGGGCCGGATATGACTGGTTCAATAAATACAGCATATCGCACACAAACCTCAGAAGCCATCAGACTACCGAATCTCCATGGTCTTTTCCTGAAGCATGCGGGAATTTTCACCACGAAGGACCCGAAGAGCACGAAGTTCAATATATTCGTCAGTTTCGGTCATCCCCAGCGTCCGATTATGGGAATTTTCGTGGTGGAAGCCGCCAAAGTGGCGCTTCAGGAAAAGACCATGACCGCACCTCGCAAGTAACACACGCCACGCAATCTCACACCTCTAGAGGTGTGAGATTGCGTGGCTCCCGCAAATGCCAGACAATGGACGGCGTAAAGCCGTCCCTACGTGAAGGTCAATGAATTGCAGATGCGCCCTCCGCCTGCGCTAACGTGCAAGCAGTCTGGCAGTATCTGCTCCGACTCTGGTAACATGCCTGCTCAACCAAAAACTGCTCACAGAAAATTTATATGCACACCCCTTTGCGTATTCTGATCTCCTGCGGCGGCACGGGTGGCCATGTCTTTCCCGGCATTGCCACCGGACAGATTCTACAACTACGCGGCCATGCGCCTGCGCTCTGGCTCTCGGGTCGTCGTCAGGTCGAAAACGAGACACTGCGCGGCTGGGATGGACCAGTCTTCCGCACCGGCGCGCAGCCGCTGAGGCTCTCTACGCTGCCGGCATTCGCAGCCACGCTCTGGCGGGTGTGGCGCCAGATGCGGCGTGATCGGCCGGATGTCGTGCTGGCCATGGGGTGCTACGCCAGCGTGCCTCCCGTGCTGGTCGCGCGACTGCTGGGCATCCCCGTGGTGCTGCATGAGGCCAACGCCGTGCCAGGCAAGGCGGTTGCGTTTCTCGCGCGATACGCGCGCGTCACGGCGCTCAGCTTCGGGTCCAGCGCCGAATATCTTCCCGGCCGGCGCACGGTCTGCACCGGCATGCCGGTGCGGACAAGCCTGGCGAAACAGCCGCCGTTGGATGGGTTTGCGCCGGCCGCCACGACCGCGCCATTCACCGTCTTTATCACCGGCGGCAGCCTGGGTGCACATGCCGTCAACGAACTCGCCTGCGAAGCCCTGCTTCTACTGCACAGCCGCGGCACCCAAATTCGAGCCATCCACCAGTGCGGTCCGGCAGACGAAGCCAGCCTGCGCCAGCGCTACACGGCCGCCGGCGTGGATGTGCTGACGCAGGCGTTCCTGCAGGAAATGGGGCGCGCCTATGCCAGCGCCGACCTCGTCATTTGCCGCGCCGGCGCGGCCACCTGCTTTGAGCTCTGCCTCTGCGGCGTCCCGGCGATCCTGATCCCGCTGCCCACGGCTGTGCGCGACCACCAGCGTCGCAACGCCGAAGCCATGGTGCAGTGCGGCGGGGCCCTGCTGCGCAAGCAGGCGGATTTGACACCCGCACGGCTCGCAACAGAAATCGACACCCTCCGCAACGATCCCGCCCGCTGCGCAACCATGCGCCGGGCGTTGCAGACTCTGGCCGCACCCGACGCGGCCGAGAAACTGGCCGAGCAGGTGACATCTCTAGCAGCCTGTCGGGATTAGTGTTCTTTCCAAGAAGCACAACCTGCCAATGACGTAAGTTCTCAACGTCCAACGCCCAACGAAACATCGTACAGACGGTTTCGGCGTATTCCCCCTTGGACGTTGGGCGTTGGAAGTTGGGTGTTGGGTGTTGAAAGCGCGAGGTCCGACGGGCTGCTAGGGCATCTCCGTGAGACGGGGATGCGCCAACGTCAGCGCTCCGGCAATAAAAACACACGCCGTAAGAGGCGTGTGGATCAGACGTGCGGGCGTGCCGGAAACTGGTGGAGGTAGAGGGAGTTGAACCCTCGACCTCTTGAATGCCATTCAAGCGCTCTAGCCAACTGAGCTATACCCCCACAACGGAGGCACGACCCCGCAAAAGAAGGGCCTTATATACCATGTCGAGGCGGGTGGCGTCAACCAGTCGAAATGAAATTGTCCTTGGCACAAGGCCGTGAAAGAGCGATATATTAAAGAACCCATGAATTTTCAGGCGGATGGCCACCCGCACGGCGATGCCCGCCGTCTCGAGATTCTTGCAGAAGGCCGGATTCGACCGCCGGACCCAATCGGATCCGCGCGTGTAACCGGCGCCGGAAAGCAGAATATTCTTTATGAACCCGGACCGCTCCATAACCCGCATCTTCGTCGTGCTGGGAGGCATCCTCGGTGTTCTGGCTGCCATTGCAGGACTGCTGCTGCACAGCTGGCTGCCGCTCATGGCCGTGGGGGTGGTGCTGCTCTGCGTGATGGGGCTCACGATGTCCGAGTCCGCCCTGTTCGCCCCGCTGCTCAACCTGGTCATGCACGCCGGCGAGCGGGAGAAGAAGAACACGAAGGTCTCGGCAAAGCCGGAGGCGGACGCAGGCACACAATCCAATGACAAACAAGACAAGGACACAGAGGGCACGGAGTAGCCGCCGGCAGGCGTAGCCCCTGAGCAACGCCGATGGGTCCCATGTCGGCGGCTGATTGAGCTTTGGCGTGTCGTCGGTTGCGCGTCGTGCGGCAGGCACGGGACCCTTCGGAGTTGGTGACGGCGGAAGAGTTTGTTTCGCGTTGAGGCGCAGAACCGCAGAGACGATCGGACGACGCAAACGACGAGCGCGGCACATGGGCAAGCGCCTCGGATGTCATCTTCGGGCAGAATGTTCCGGCTATGCCGCGGCGGGCCCTGCCACAAATCACCTGCCACAGTCCACCTGCCACAGACTGCCAACGTTACGGCTCTGCCGCAGCGCGTATTTTCAAAGGCTCCTGTCGTCCACGGCTAGCTGTCGGCAGCAGCCGTTGGTTCGGCTTTCATTGTTCTGAAGTAGTTGAACGTTTCTTCTCAATGATCATTAACTTGAACGACTACACGTACTGGTGACGTCCCGTTGAACTGAAAGATGAGCGCCTGACGTTTGCCTTGTTTTACTGTCGTTGCAGGAATCTCGACTTGGTTGTTCGCTTGAATACCCTCTGGCGTCTTCCATTTTGCGATCACCGACGTCGGCCATTCAGTTTCTTCCCCAACGAGCAGCATTGTTGATCTTCCCCCCGCCGGCAAGAACATGGGAAGCATGTGATGGTTGCCAAAATCGACAGTCACATCCTCGAGCGCACTGATCCCTTCGTTATTTAGGACAAGGTCATAGTCTGTTCTTTGGTTGTTGCAACCGAAGATGCCTATGCTTGTGAGGAGCATAGTGGAAATCAAGGCTGCCAAAAATAGCCTAACCGTTCGTGTTGGTGTCATCTTTGCATCCATGTCTTGCCGCATAAGCTTTGTAATCAAAATTATTTTCAATCATTGCCGAACGATCAGCGTTTTATCCCTCGTGCCGACAAAAATACCACGTTGCGGGTTTGCGAGGAAGAGTCGGAAAGTGGTGAACGCGGCACGGGGGCAAAAATGCCGTTGAACAGAACCGCGTGGTTGAGGACCGGGCTATGGGTTTTGAACAGGCGATCTTCTTCGGTTGTGGAGGGACAGGATGCGCGAAGATCGAACCGGTTGTGGCAGGTGGTCGGATCATGAGGGGCCAGCGCGAGCGGGTGCGGAAGGTCTCAGGCACCTTGTCGTTGCCGAACCGATCCAACCAATCGGACAGTTGCGACTCATCCTGTGACCTGATGCGCAAACGTCATCCCGAGCCCGGTGCCGTCCAACTTCTGTAACACCAACCATGCGGTCCGTGATCGCAAGGGTCGCTCTTGCGTGCTCATTTTTATGCTCCCCGCAGGAAAACATCGATTCTGAAAAGGGGCTGCCCCCAGGCAGCCCCTTTTCAGAATCGATGGTCGGCCCTATATGGCATTTGACTTTCCGCCCCGGATCGGTAATTCTCACCACATGAATATTCGCCCGTCGACCGTGATCCTGTGTGCCCTGCTTGCTGGACCGTTTGCCGCACTGGCAGCCGATCCCGTCAAGGAACCGGCCAACACCAACCGGTTCACGCTCCGGCTGACGGATGGTTCCTCCATCATCTGTCTGCCGAAACTCGGCGCCATCCCGCTCAAGACGTCCTTTGCGGATGTTCAGATCCCGCTGCAGCGGATCGAGAACCTGAAACTGGATGCGAAGAGCAAGACCGCCACACTGCTGTTGTTGAACGGCGACAAACTGCAGGGGGAATGCCCGCTGACCGACATGACCGTATCTTCCGCCCTTGGCGACCTCAAGATCGCCATGGCGCAGATCACGGAACTTGCCACGACTTTTCAGAAAACGCCGGTGTTCGCAGACTCTCCGGCCAAGCGGAAACAATGCATCAACCAACTGCGTTCAATAGATCATGCGAAACAGCAGGCGGCAACAGTATCGTCAACCATGACCGACAACGATGTGCCGAACTGGGACGAACTAACGCCCTACTTCAGGGGTAACGCAAAGGTAGTATGTCCTTCCGGCGGTTCCTATAGCATACAAGCCATTACAGCCAGTCCGACTTGCACCGTGCCTGGGCATGCTTTGATAATGGATGAGCAATAAAGAACCTAGGAACCTGTCGGAATTAGGCCTTGGATCGTTCCAGCACCTTCTGCCGACAGGTTCCTAGTTGTGCAACCCGAGGATAGCGGGGTGCGAGAACTCAAAAAACACCAACTGGCAGGGAAAACGCAGTCATTCAGCCTGTTTTGATAGGTATCGCAACCCGCTATCCGCGGGTTGCCAACTAGGAGACTGTCGGCAAGAGGCTTCAGAGCGATCCAAGGCCTAAGGCCGACAGTCTCCTAGGCTATGTTTGTGCGCCGGTGCGCCCTGGAAAGAAGTTAATCTTCACCCAGTTCCAGTTCAGCACCAGATGCAGCAGGGAACAGATGGCCACGCCAAACCCGCCTGTGGCATGCACCCACTCGAAGGTTTCCTTCGGTATATCTTCCTGAAAAATGCCGGTCGTGACCTGACTCACGACCAGCAGCGCCAGAATGGGATTCAGAACCTTGAGCATGGTGTTGCGTTTCATGACTTCTGCTCCACGTTCCGATGGTCTGCCGTTTGCCCCAGCACCCGTTTCCACACGCGCAGCAGTTCTGAGACGCCCCAGGCCTGGGCGCCACAGCCGCGCAGCAGATGGGGCGCGTCACCATCCAGAACCTCCGGCATCTGGCCGATACAGCCGGAATTAAGCGGGACCGTTGCGGAACCGAGCAGCGCCAGCGCAGCCGGCCGCGCCTCGTCGCCGTACAACCGCACCAGCGCTTCGGCATAAAGCGGAAACTGCCAGGTCCAGGCTGTCCCGTTATGGTAGGCCGGCTTGCGGCAGGTGTCCTCGTCGCCACTATACCTGCCGCAATACGGGTGATGCGGATCGTTGAGCAGTACCCCGTCGCGCCATACCGGCAGTGGATGACGCACCGGTCGATCTGCCAGGCTTCGAATGCCACCTGGAACCAGCAGCGTTTCACAGGCCTGTAACACGCGGGCGACGCGGGCCCGTTCACCGTCGTACGCGCCCAGCGTGATCGCGAGCAACTGATTCGGCCTCAGGGCGTCATCCGCCACGGCCTGCGCGGCTGGAACACCGGCTCTAGCACTCAGGTTGTCCGCCAGCCACCCCTCATCGCGCAACCAGAAAAGACCAGCCAGCGACTTTCGCGCCAGCACCGCCACCTCCCGCCAGGATGGGTCGACGTGTTGTCCCAGTAAATCGAGAAACGCGATCCAGAGCGCTTGGATTTCAACCGGGTATCCTTCGCGTGGCGTGGCAGCCGGGAAGTTTGTATCCATCCAGGTAAAGTGCGGCGGACTATAGATCAGCCCGCTCGCCCGGTCCATGCGAATGCCGTTGGGCGTGCCCTCGCGATAGTGCGTCGCAATAGAGACCAGCACGTCGCGCAAGGGCCGACGACCGCAGGGCGCATCGAGCACAATCTGCGGGCCAAGTATGGCCATCAGGTCGGCGGCAGCCACACCGAACCAGAGAGGTGCATCCGAGGTGTCACGGTTGGAGTCGTCATTGCCGCGAATCATGTTCGGCAACGTGCCGTTCTTTTCAAACCGGCCGAATTCGCGCAGAATCCGCAGCGATTCCGCCGTGCGGCCGTCGGCCACCAGGCCGCGCAACACAATCAGGGTGTCACGCCCCCAGTCCAGGAACCAGGGGTACCCGGCCAGAACAGTCAGCAGGTCATCGCGCTGAACCACATAGACGTCCATGGCCTGCCGGATGGCCTCCGGCAGCGGACAGAATCCGGCAGACGGCGGCAAAGCTGCCGCCAAAGATGCCTGCCGCTTCTCGGCTGAAACCGACCACGCATCCTCGCGCTCCGCAGTCAAAACAGCCTGTTCGCCGCCCAGCAGATCAAGGTTGAACCAGCCGGGGCTGAAGAGATCCGACGAGCCATCCAAACCCCGCTCCGCATCGTCCGGATGTCCGACCATGTAGGTCCACTGGTTTTCGGGATGAAACTGTCCAGGCCGGATGCGAATGGAACAGGTTTCGCCTGGCTCAGGGCAGAAAACAAAGCCATGCGCTTCGGCCTTGAGCGCTGCGGGCCAGTGGGCTTCAGGGCCGGCGTAAGCCTTGGTTTTCGCATGAAAGCTGCGCCATTCCACATCCGGACGCAGCACCACGGTTACGGCACTGTCATCGGCCAGGCCGTCAACGGCTTGCTGTCTGGAAATTTCCAAATGCACCCGGTTGCGCCCGCGCGTCATGACCAAGCGAAAAACTAGTACAACCCAGCACCCCAACCCGGTCGGAACCTTGAACTGCCAACTGGCAAAGCGCCCGCCCGGGTCGGCCTCAAAGCGATCGAGGCAGGTGGCGTCAATGGCGTGTGAGTAGCCGTTGTGCCGCAACCACGCGCGACACCGCGTAAAGAAGATGCGGCGGTCCACTGGCACGTGAGGATCGGGGTTGACGGCCAGCAGCGCATCGTACTGGCTGCGGATTTCACCCCACTGGGCCCGCACCTGCGCGGTGGCGCCGCGGCCGTTGCCGAGCACGGCGTAGCAGCCTGCGCCGGCGCGTATTTCCGTGCCGCTGAACCGTGTAACGGCCTGGGCAGCGGCACCCGGCACGAGCGCCAGCACGTCGGAAACAGTGGAGGCCACGCGGTCCCGCAGGAACACGCGCAGCGCCAGCGTCAGGCGCACATGCTCCTGCGCTGCGACCGGGACCGGGAGCATCGCGATGTGACGTTTGTCCGACAGCGCCAGACTCTCCTCGCCCGCCACCACGCGGCTGCCACTCCACAACCGCGCGCGAAAGGGTTGTGGCGCACGGATCAGCAGCAGAAAACCTGGCGGCACCAACACCTGCCGGCGCGCATCCTCCGGCCAGTCCCAGACTGTTACGCGCGGCATGGAACCCGCGCATACCGCCGCGCTATAGGCCAGCGGGTCATGCGCAAGCGCGGCGCCCAGCGTGTCGGCATCTTCGGCGCCAAGCGTATCCGCGCCAGTCAGCCAGTGGCGCACACGCAAGGCCAGCAGATTGCGCCGCCGCCGCTGTATGGCCTCTGGCTCACGAGCGGCGAGGTGTGACGCGCGGTCCAGCAGCAAAAGATCGTCTGCCTTGTCGGAAAGACAGAGCACCTGCCCCGGCTCAAGCTCAAGCCGATGCGCGACACCCGGATGAAACGCGGCGCCCGAAAGCAGGTCCCAGGCCTGCCACGCGCCAAAAGCCGATTCCGGCCACTGCACGGGTTGCCGCTGATGCACGTTGAGGTTGACGAGGACCAGCAGCGATGCCCGAGTGGCAGCGTCTTCCGGACGCGCAAATGTGCGCACGAGAGCCAGGACATTCCCCTGCCCTTCCTGCACGAGCCGCACGCCGGCACCGGCTGCAAACGCGGGATGCTGCGCCAGCAGCATGTTCAGGCGCGCCAGCTCGTGGAGCTGATGATGCGGCGCGCCCCAGTTGAGCGCCGAGGCGCCGTGTACGTCAATCTTCTCGGCGGCAAACCACTCGACACCGTTGGCAATGCCAAAGGCTCCCTGCTGCGAGACCATGGCCGCAAGCGCCGTACGCATCCGCGCGTACACCTCTCCCTGCTCGGCCAGCCGGTTGTTGTCATGCGTTTCAGCATAATGAATCAAAGGACCGGTACGCGCACTTAACGCCATCGCCCCGGGCAGGTACTGCTCAAAGGCGCCGCGGTCAGCCGTTTGAAACAGCTCCGAATAGGCCCAGTCAAGATTGGCATGCGAAAGCAGTTGCTCCGTCACTTCGAGCTTTCCGCCCAATCCCTCAAGCAGAAAGACCGTATCCGGAAATTCGGCACGCACCCGCGCCACAATATAGTTCCACGTCTCAACGGGTATCATGTAGCCGGCGTCGCAGCGGAATCCATCCACGCCCTGCCGCGCCCAGAAGAGAAACACGTCCGCCATGAAGGCCCGCAGTTCGGAAAATCGGTAGTCCAATTCGACGAGGTCGGCCCATGTGTTCCCCCACGCGCCCGGAGATATAAAGGCGCCGTCCGGCGCCCGGCGAAACCATTCCGGGTGGTGGTTCTGCAGGGTCGAGGCCCAGCCGGTGTGATTAGCGGGCATGTCGAGAAAAAGTCTGCCGCCGTGCGCATGCACGGCATCCACCAGTTCGTGAAACTGGTCCATGGGCGTAGCCTGCCGGTCGAACTCAGCCAGCGATGGATCGACAGCCAGGAAATCAAGACCGGCAAACGGGCACCCGTAGCGACCCATGCGCGCAAACGTGGTGGGCGCCGGGTGAATCGGCAGAAGCTGAAGAATGCGAAAGCGCATGACACCCAGAATCGTGTCCAAGCTCCGGATCAGGTCGCGAAACGTGCCGGAGGGGGGAATGACGGCATACCCGCGGGCATCAAGCTGCTGCTCCAGCTTTCGACAGGCAGCATCGCGCGGATCCTGCTTGCGCGAGGCACCAAACTGACGCACGAAAGCGGTATAGACCGTATTGGCACAGGCGGCATGGGCGGGCCCAACCTTGATGACCAGATTGTCGCCTTCCGGCCACTCCGGCACGTTGCTGCCGCGAGGCAGAAAACAGGCCTTGCCGGAGAACCAGCCAACATCCAACAGCGGAATGCGGGCGGAAAAAAAACCATGCCGCAGGGGCAGCAAGGGAATGTCATGCCAGTCCCTGGCCAGCGGCGGAATGTCGGACTCGGTGTGCGCCACAATTTCCTGGCGTCGCATGGCGGCCTGGCCGAGATTGGTGCGGAAAAGCGCCTCGCCGGGTCGATGCTCCCCGATGCGCAGCGTGATTTCCAGCATATCACCGGCACAAGCCAGCAGCTGCGACCCCGGTGCAGGGATCTGTTCCGGGCGCCTCATGCCGACAGTCTCCTAGTGCTTTGCGGGCTTCAACGTCCACGTGGCTGGCAGCGTGCTGAGCGGCACAGCCGCACCATCCACAGCCGTACCCGTAAAGGGAGCTTCCGGCACAGCGCAGCCGTTATGCTTGCGCACAATCAAAAGTTCCCTGCCATCCTGCAGCGGCATGCCCAGGGCCGCCTCAAGCAAATCCGGCACCCCGTTCGCATTCTCATCTGCGCCTTCGGTTTCGATGCGTGTTTGCAGCAACCAGGAGAGATGATAACGATCCAGCGCGGGCGAAATCGCCACCGGACGACCATTCTGCATGACAACAACCACCAGCTCCGCATCATCTTGAAGCAGCTCGGCAGGCAGCAGGTCAAGCAGGGTGAGACGCAGTGCGTCCACCGGCAGTACGTCCGTGGCCAACGGCGCCGCCACGGCAACCACACCGGCAGGCGAAACCGCCGTCCGGGTTACGGCGGCTGCAGGCTTGGAAACAATCGCCGGACGTGCCAGGAAACGGATACTGGATGGAACCGTCGTGCTGGTTCTCGTCCACGTGGTCGACAGGTTGGTGGCAATTCCGGCGCAAGTAATTTTACCGGCAAGCGAACTCGCTGCGGCAGTCAGCGCGAGGCTGCCGACGCTGGCGGAGGCACGGTAGAGCGCGCCACTCAGCGAACCGATGCTGATCCCGGCCACATACTGATTGGTCATGGCCTTGTTCTGTGTGCAGATCATGATGCCATCCACGATGGAATTAGTCTGCCGTAGGTAGAGCGTGTAGTTCCGTGCGCTCATTGTCGATGTCCACGTTCCACCCACATTAGCTACCACCCGGCTCACCGGCACCATCGAGATCGTCGAATAAACACCCGAGGCCGTGATGACGAGCAGGGCGCCGCCGTAATCCTTGATGGTCTTGGGGGCAAAGCTGATTGTAACCACATTCGACTTGCCAGCCGGAATCGTGACGGGCAACCCGGACAAGGAGAAATCCGTGCCATTCGACCATTTACCACTCAGCGTGAGCGGAACCGAAGACCGGTTAAACAGCCGTACCGTGCGTGTTGCGGTTTGCCCCACCAGCATGGTGCCAAAATCAACACCGTTGGTATAGAGCAGCACATCCGACAGCACCTGTCCCGTGCCCTGAACAAAAAACTTCGGCGAGCCAGACGACGGCGCCGGGTAGGTCGCCCAGGCAACCGTGCCGGTAAAGGTCAGCGCTGCGACCGGCGCAAAGGTCATGGTAACTAACTGGGTAGCACCCGGATTGAGCGTGTACGTGTTGGGCAGTGCTGTAAAAGTGCTGGGCGGAGCTGTGCCCATGATCGTGCTGGGGGAAGTGCCCGTGTTCTTAATCACGAACGAGCGAGTCGCCAACTTGCCCACGATCACGTTGCCGAAATCGAGACCGACGGATGGATCCAAACCAATAAAGGTGAAGGCAGGTCCGAGGTCGACAAACGTCGCCGTGTACGTGTTGGTTCCCGGACGCAACACCACCGTGCGAGCCGCGTTGGTCGATCCATCTTCCAGCCACTTCGTAAACTTTGACACGGAATTCGGACTGGCAGTGATGGACAGCATCGCGCCCACCGTGTACCAGCCACTGGTGGCTCCGGCGATCGAACCGCGGGAAACCGGCGAAGGCAGCGTAACCAGCAATGCCGCGGGCGGTCGCAAAATGAATTGCGTACGATTGGTGTCGCTCACATCGTCCTGCACATTCGTAAAGGCACGCTGTGACGGCGCGAAGACAGCCCCCGTGTACTGCGTAATGACCGGCGTGATCGTTCCCAACCAGTTGTTTGGAACCGTAACCTGGTAGTTGCCATTCGAATCGGTAACCACCACGGTCAGCGGGTTGGGCATGAGCAGTGAGGCATCGTTAGAAAAAATCATAACGACGTCAGCCACGCCCGCCAGAGAATCGAATCGCAGCACGCGCCCGGAAATCTGTGGTCCCGGAGGGAGCCAGACAAAGTCTGCGTTCGTCAGGCTGGTGGACAACGCCGAATAGGTGTACGCCAGCGGATTAAACACGCCGCCCCGCGCTATGTATGGCATCACGGTGCCAGACCAGCCAAACGGCACAGGCAGGCCATAATATCCATTGGTGTCGCTGAGCACCGTCCGCGTCCCTCCGCCAGGCACCAGGAGCGGGGCATATGGCGAACTGGTTGCACTGTTGGTGAATGTCAGCGACACACCTGCCACAGCCGCCCCCGAGACCGCACGGGTGACGCGGCCGGAAAGCGTCATGAGCGGCGGCGTCCATTGATAGTCCTGCACGTAGGGCCCGGCGCCGACATCCGAATACGCGGGAGAAGAAATCGGACTAAACGAACCGCCCGCTGCATGCGAAGGCGTGACGTTCCCCGTCCAATGGCGCGGCACCAGCAGGGTGTAGGCGCCGTTGGTGTCGGTCAGGACCGAACCGAGACCTCCGGAAAGCGTGAGGGTTGCGCCAGCGACCGGACCTAGCGTGTCCGTGCGCGTCACGTGCCCGGCGAGAACCGTCGCCGGCAGCCATACAAAATCAGATACTGTGGCGTCGAAAATCACATTCGTTACCGAAGTGCTGACCGGCGTGAACGTGCCGCCGGCAATGAAAGGCGTGACCAGTCCGCTCCAGCCGCGCCAGGGAAGAATCAGGCGGTAGCTGCCGTTGGTATCCGTAGTGGCCGTGGCCGAACCATCGGAAAGCGACACGGTCACACCGGACACACCCAGGCCGGTATTGCCGTTCAGGACACGTCCGGAAAGTTGCGGGACCGACGTCAGCCAGTCGAAGTTGATGCCGGTCACGCTCCCGTGCACCGGCGGAATGCTGAATGATCCGGGCTGGAAGGCGCCGCCGCGCAAATGGGATGGCGTAAGAGTGGCACTCCAGAGATACGGCACGTTGGTGAAGGCGTAAACACCATTCGTATCGGTCAGCGTGGAGCGGCTGTCAGACGTTGTCAGCGTGACGCCGGCAGCCGGCAGCCCGGTGTCGCGGAAGATCACGCGCCCAGAGACGCTCAGATTCGGCGGCGGCAACCAGAAATAGAAGTCGGGACCCGCAGCGGCGCCGATGGCTGTGTAGGTCTTGCTCGACGGGTAAAAGGTGCCGCCATCCGGGTGCGAAAGGAAACTCGAACCACTCCAGCCACGCGGCACATACACGATATAGAATCCTGCCACATCCGCATAGGCGACGGAGAAGGAAGGGACCGGGCCGACCGTGCCGTAGAACAAGACCGCCGCGCCGGGCGCCGGCAAAATACTGTTGTCCGCGCGCAGCACGAAGCCGGAAATCGCCACGTAAGAAGGCGGGAACCACTGGAAGTTTTGCGCCGTCTGGTCGTTGGTAACGGCTGCAAAGCGGATGATTGGCGGCAGGAAGAAGTTGCCGTTGGAGTAGGCCGGCGTCACGCTGCCGGACCATCCGGGAGGAACCGTGAAGGAGTACGTGCCGAGCGCGCCGGATGTCACGGTCAGCGGCGCATTGCTGATGGACGGAGCAGCGTTGGTGGCGTTTGCCAGCGTGAGCACCGCCCCCGGCAGCGGCGACCCGTTATTGTCCGTGACCGTGCCGGAAATGGTTATGCCCGACGGCCACCACAAATAGTCCTGATTGACGAGATTGTTCGTCACGGAGGCTAAGTAAACGCGCTGGGTCGGACTAAATACGCTGCCCGGCAGGTAGGCAGGCCTGTTCGTGCCGCCCATGGCGCGCGGCAGTGTGAGGGTGTACGTGCCGTCTACGGCCGTCGTGGTGCTGTTTGTAAATACTGCATTGTCACTAACGAAACGGATCGTCACGCCTTCGACAGGCCTGTATGAGTCGTTCCGCACCACACAGCCCGATACGGTCTTGGGCGGCGTCCAGAGCCAGTTGGTCAGCACCGTGTCAAAAACCACGTTGGAAAGCAGCATCGTTGCCGGGTTGAAAACGCCACCCGGAATGTACGCCGGGGAAATGCTACCGGTCCAGATCTTGTACGGCAGGATCATCGCATACGCGCCGGTTACATCCGTCGTCCGGGCATACGAGAGCCCCGAGTAGCTGTCCAGAAACGTCAGCACCACACCCGCCACGCCGACCCCATTGTCCGCGTTCAAGATGCGACCGCTGACCTGCGGCGACGGCGGCGTCCACAAGAAGTCCTGATTGGAAACGCTGGCATGCACCGTCGGCACCGCATACGAAGTTGGCAGGAACACGCCGCCGCGCGGGCTGGAGACAGAAATGCTGCCGCTCCAGAGATACGGCACCGGTATGCTGTACTGGCCACCTGCCCCGGTAACAATCTCAACACCGTTGGCCGACACCGTAACGCCGGGAGCATTTTCGCCATTGTCGCGATAGCGCACCGTACCGGATACGGTAAGATTCAGCGGCGGCATCCAGTAATAGTTCTGGAAATTGGTGCTGCTCGACACCGGACTGGCGTAGCTGCGGCTGGAAGGACGAAACACTCCGCCGGCATCCGCGTGCGAAACAACCGTGACACCCGTCCACCCGACGGGAACCAAGGCCGTATAATTTCCGTCCGCATCCGCCGCAACCGGCGAAGCACTCGCGTACGGAACGCCGCTCACGCCGCCGACAAACCGGATGGAGGCGCCGGCCACCGGCACGGCCACACCATCATCGCGCAGGAACGTACCGGCAACAGTAACCATGCTTTGTATCCAGGTGAAGTCCTGTGCAACCTGGTTCGATGTGATGGCAGAATAGGCATAACTGTTTGTGATGTTGCCACGGGAATAGAGCGCGCCGTTGAGGGCTCTGGCAGATACCACACCGGACCACCCAAACGCCAGATTTGTGAAGGTGTAACCGCCGTTTGTGCCTGAGATCGTCTGCTCCACCACGGTGCCGTCCGGCAAACACCGCGAAAGCGTGACATTCGTCTTCGGGTTGGAACTCACATCCCGAACCGTGCCGGAAATGCTCAGCGGCACCGGCGTCCATGTGTAGTTCTGATCTGGCACCGAAACGGTTACCGGCGTCAAATAGTCATAGCCGGAAGGCGAAAATGAACCCGCGAAGTCAGTGGTCAGCGATGTCACGACGCCAGTCCATCCATTGGGCACCGGCGCACGATAACTCCCGTCGCCGGCTGTTGTGACGGTCACGCCATAATGCGCATGCGTGGCGCCCACAACCCCGTCCAGCGTCAGGGTCACAGTCGGCCGGATCGTCGTGCCGTTGAGCGCAATGGTTCCGGAAATCACACAGGGCGGAACATCCGTAAACACCGCCACAACCATGTCCGTAATCACCAGGCTGAGATAGTTTGACGACGCGATAAACTGGTGCCCGTAATCACCCGGCGGCCCCGATGGAATCAGCCATCCGCTCCACCCCATGTTTGGCAGAACCAGGGCATAGGCGCCGTGAACATCCGTGGTTGCGGACGCCGCAATGTCGGAGAGCGTCACAACCATGCCTGACACACCATTGCCCGAGCTATCCACAACCCGCCCCGAAACCTGCGGTGAAGCCGGCGTCCAGAAGTAGTTCTCGCCGTAGATATCCGACTGAACAAGCGAATAAGTCCGTACTTCCGGCAAAAACACCCCGGCACGCGAAATCGACGGCGATATCGTTCCATTAAAGAGATAGGGAACTTTCAGCTGGTAATCTCCGGATGAATCCGTTGTGCAGGACTGTCCGGCGCTCGTCGCAAACGTGACGTTCGGCACCGTGGCGCCATTATCGCGGCGTCGGATCGTGCCGGATATTGTGATGTTGGCCGGTGGCAACCAGTAGTAGTACTGAAACCCCGTGTCCTGGGTCAGATTCGTATAGGTGCGCCCGGCAGGATAAAACGTGCCGTTGGGCGCCGTTGCATAGGTTGGCGTGGCCGTGCCATACCAGTGGATGGGAACCCAGGCAACATAATTACCGCTGGCGTCGCTGACTGCCGTGCCCGCGCTGCTGAAGTTCGTCGCCGTCAAAACGCTGGCGAACGTGATGTCCGCAGCCGAAAATGTCACGCCGTTGTCGCTTGTCAAATTCCCATAGGCGTCATACGAGACTGGCGGAGAGGCCAGCAAGACCGTGTTGGAGAACGTCAGGGTTGTAATCGAAAAAAGGATGCCGTTGGAAAAAGTCACCGCGTTAGAGACAACATACTCCCCTTTTGCGTAGGTCACATTGGAGGAGACCGTGATCGTCTCATTAGACAGAGAAATCAACACCCCCGCCACGTTCAGCGACGGCTGATCGGAGCGAAAAACCGTGCCGGAAATCGCGACCATCGTAGGCGCCAGCCAGGCAAAGTTGACGTTGGTGTTGTTATTTACAAGGCTGTTGGTGAAAAAAGATGGTGGCGCGAACGAACCGCCGCCGTTCATCAGCGGCGTCACCGTGCCAGACCAGTTTGCAGGCATTGGCGCCGCAAAGAAACCGCCTTCGTCGGTTGTCAAAATATTTGTAAAGGCCTGATCCGCATTGACAAAGAGCACCGGCATCGAAGCCATGGCCGCGCCAGTTGCCGCGTTAGTGACTTGCCCGGCAATCAAATAGGACGGCACCAGGAAGTTTACCCCCCAGACGTTGCCGCATGAAAGGCCATCCACGGATTCGTCAACCCAAATATCCTTGCTGAGCGGCAGGGACGGAGAGCCCACCGGCGGCTGAACAAACACCGTATAATTGGCGTTGGGTTCGACGACAAACGAGTAGATTCCCCGAGAGCCTGTCACCGTAGTCCGGCACACATGTGTCGACTGGTTCGAGATCACCATCGTGACGCCCGGCATGGAAAAGCCCGTTTCGCCAAGCCCCAGAAAAGTCTCATCCGTCACGCGACCGCTGACGATTTCGCCATTGGTTGTCGCCATGATGTTGTAATTCACCGTCAGGATGTTGGTAAATCCGCCGTTGGGGTACTCCGGCAGCGTATACCAGATGTCACCGTTGCCATTGTTACCCACATTCAGATGGTGGAACATCCAATTTGCGCCCGTCGTGTTTGGGTCCCATGAATATCCGTAGCCGTCACAATCAATCGGCGGCGAGACATAACGCACGGCCTCGGTGTTGTCATAGAAAAACCTGAGCATAACCGGAAAACCTGCATCCAGATTGGCGTTGATCATGTTCAGATCCGGCGTTGTGGCAGGCGCATCCACTTCGTTGCCGCTCAAAATCGGATCCTCGCCCGTGTACAAGCCGACATGACCGCCCTCGCGAAAGCCATAGTACAAGGTCAGCCGGCTTGCCAGATCACCCGGAAGCCGATCCAGGGTGGCGTTCCACATGTAATCGTACGATGCGTCCGTCAGGGTCACGCCTACGTCGGAACAAAGCGCGCCAATGGCCTGCCGGTTCGCCAGCGACAGACTTGCAGCGTTAGCCGGATCATCCACCATTGAATCCCAATTGTATGGTCCACCCGACTCATTGCCGCCGCGCGTTCGCAGAATGGCAGGCTCCTCATTGACGTATCCCGGCAAAAAATAAAGCCCGATGCCGCCGGGCAGTTCCTGCCGATACAAGTGGATGATCTGTGACAGTGCAATGGCCGCGGATCCCGCCGGACAGTTGCTGGGCGTGTAATAGTTGTAGCATGGCTCGCCCCGCGCCGTGGTTTCGCCCCAGTGACTGGGAAGCAACGGCGGCACACGCACGCGGGCAATCGTTTCAAACGGACTTGGATGCACGACCGTACCCGCCAACACCGGACCGGCGCCAGACTTTCCGGACACCGCCGACGCTTGCGCGGGGGGCAAAGTTTTCGACGGTGTGGTCTGCGCCTGAACAGCCTTGGCATTCACCACACGCTGCGCCAAGTCCGCCCGCAGCATGGCGTACAAAACGCTTCTGGACGAAGCGTCAAACCCACCGGTGGCAGAAAAGGCGATCACGGATCCAGCCACATCGTCCGCCGCAACCACCACATACCCGGTGGGTTTCAAGGAAACAACGTAAAACGCGTTCGTACCGTTCAGGCCGGGGTAAGCCATCGTCTCGCCAATGGCATGCGACAATCCCGCATTCATCGGATTACTATCCGCAGCCAGCCAGGCGCTTACAGTCGCCGCGGCCTGTCCGGCGGTCACCGGCGCGGCCTGCGTTACCACAGGCCATGCCGCAAACAGACCATTCAGCACGACTGCGCTGATTAACCGAAACCGCAGTCTCCAACCCGGCATGACATTTTTCATGATTACTCCCAAACGTAATACAAAGCGTAATTGCCAGCACAGAACTGGTGCACACAATTAACCCAAG
>SESH01006909.1_pt1 | contig 21531 bp, 17 predicted proteins | sample 3171561 | NCBI WGS metagenome assembly SESH01 (sample SAMN10866947, study PRJNA518727) | freshwater metagenome | biome: subpolar coniferous forest; feature: holomictic lake; material: water; isolation source: holomictic Lake 442 2011 16.5 m and 2014 13 m | place: Canada: near Kenora, Ontario
CTGAGCTGCCCGAGACTGGGGCTTTCTTTCAGGACAATGCCCTGCAGAAGGCGGAGGGCGCCCGCGCCTGGTGGCTGGAGCATGGTACGGAGCCCGCCGATGGCGTGGTGGCCGATGACTCGGGTCTCTGTGTCGACGCACTGTGGGGCGGCCCGGGCGTCCTGAGTGCCCGCTTCGCGGCGGATCTCGCCAGCTACTCCGAACGCAATCAGCGCCTGCTGGCCATGCTGCCCGCAGGGGCGGCGCGGGGGGCCCGGTTCGTGTGCGTATTGGCCTTCGCACCCATGTCCACTCGGAGTCAGGGAGAGCCCTTTACGGTCAGCGGCACCATCGAAGGCACCCTGGCCTTCCAGCACCGAGGGAAAGGTGGCTTCGGCTACGACCCCATCTTCATCCCCGCCGGCTACGATCAGACCTTCGGCGAGCTACCTGCAGCCACCAAGCACAGCCTCAGCCACCGGGCACGGGCCTGCCTGGCCCTGCAGGAACGACTGGCCCCCCACCGGGAGCGCCAGGTACCACAGTAGGGTGGAAGCATGCCCTGGAAACGCGAGCCCCGGACCTGGCTGGCCATCGCCACCGTGCTGTTGCTGTGGGCCTCGGCCTTCGCTGGCATCCGGGCGGGCCTGCGGCTCACCCCGGCCGGCGTCCCTGGCACCGATGGCTACGGTCCCGGGGAGTTGGCCTTGCTGCGCTTCGGCACCGCCTCCGCAGTGCTGGCTCTGTACGCCTTGGCCCGGCGGATGCGGCTGCCTGATCGCTCCGAACTGCCACGCATCGCCTGGGCGGGCTTCCTGGGGATCAGCATCTACCACGTGGCCCTCAACCATGGCGAGCTGACGGTCCAGGCCGGGGCAGCCTCCCTGCTGATTGCCGCGGCACCGGTGTTCACCGCGCTCCTATCAGTCGCGATCCTCGGCGAACGGCTCACGCGCCTGGGCTGGGCAGGCATCCTGCTCGCGTTCGGGGGCGTGGCCCTCCTGGCGCTCAGCGGCAGCGGTGGCTTTCACTTCACCCCAGGTGCCCTGTTGATCCTGTTGTCAGCGGGGGTTGCGGCTGGGTGTTCGATCCTGACCAAGCAGGGCCTGCGTCGCCATTCGGCCCTCGAGTTCTCCTGCTACACGATCTGGGCCGGCACCCTGCCGATGCTGGCCTTCCTGCCCGGACTCATCAGGCAGGTTCCCAGCGCTGCCCCCTCGGCCACCCTGGCCGTGCTCTACCTGGGCATCTTTCCTGCAGCCATCGCCTACGTCCTGTGGAACTTCGCGCTTTCGAAGATGCCCGCCTCGCTGCTGTCCAGCTTCCTGTATCTTTCCCCGGTCCTGGCCAGCCTCATCGCCTGGGTGTGGCTGGGAGAGGTCCCCGCCCTGCTCACGTGGATCGGCGGCGCTGTGGCCATCCTGGGTGTCGTCCTAGTGCAGACCAAGGGCTATGCCCGGCAAGGACGCTAGGCTGACCGCGTCAGCAGTCCCAGGAAGGTCAGCGGCTCCTCCGAATCATTGATCAGGCCGTGGCTGCCGCCCGCCTTGATCAGAAACAGGTCACCAGCGGCCACGGGAAAGCGCTCGCCGTTCAGGACCCCGCTGCCCCGCCCCTCCAGGATCAGGTAGAGGTCCTCCGTGTTCGGATGCTCGTGCTCGCCGATGGTGGCCCCTGGCTCCAGGGTGATGCGGCCAAGGCTGAGGACACCTTCCATCTCACCGCTCTTCAGGAGGTCCACACCCAGCGCAGCGCCTGTGCCACCACGAATGTTGTGCTTGGGTTCTTCCACCAGGTCGGCCAGTCTGCGGATCATGGGGCGCCCTCCTGGGCCGGTGCTTCGGGTTCAGCCATCATCGTGAACCCCACCTCGCGCATCTTCACGGCGTCCTGATAGGCGGCGAGGATGGCCGTGCGAATGCGGAGGTAGGAGGTCTCAGTGACTTTGGTGTTGAAGGTGATCGTGGCCACCAAGTAGTCCCGACCATCGGGCATGGTCTGGGGTGCGCTGACATTGACCTGGGGCGTCATGATGGTGCCCGAACTGCCTTCGCGCAGGCGGTTCGACACCGCCTCGCACCAGGCCTGCAACTGTGGCGTCAGGGCCAGTCCCGCCGCCGGAGAGGCCACCATCACGCGGCCATAGAGCGTGAAGAACAGGCGCAGCTGGGGCGGGTCGAAGGAGTGGTTCAGGTAGCCCGACATGCTGGCGATCTGCTGGAAATCCTTGAGCAGGACCTGCAGCTTGGCGCTGGGAAGGACCTGGGCCATCAACGCGCCTCGCCATATCCGTACTTGGCCACCAGGAGATCCAGCCGTTGGCGGGCCTCGGTGGTAACGGCCTCGGGGGCCGTGAACAGAGCCGTCTTCAGGGCCTCACCGCAGGCACAGAGTCGGGGCTCCGCAGAGAGGCGGGCCACTGCCCGGCGGAGCAGCTGCTGGGCCTTGTCCACATTGGCGTGCATGACCTCCAGCACCGAGGCCGCGTCCACGCCTGCCTCCCCCTCCCGCCAGGAATCGTAGTCCGTCACCAGGGCAATGCAGGCATAGCAGAGCTCGGCTTCGCGGGCGAGGCGGGCCTCAGTCACCTGGGTCATACCGATGAGATCGGCGCCCCAGCTCTGATGAAGGCGGCTCTCGGCACGGGTGCTGAAGGCCGGGCCCTCCATGCACACATAGGTCGCCTCTCCCGCAATGGGCAGCCCCAGGCCCCGGCCCTCTGCCAGCAGCGTTTCGGTCACAGGGGCACAGGTGGGTTCGGAGAAACTCACATGGGCCACCAGCCCTTCACCGAAGAAGGTGTCCTGCCGGTGGCGGGTCTTGTCGATGAACTGGCGCACCAGGCGCAGGTCACCGGGATGGTGGGACTCCTGGAGGCTGCCCACGGCCGAAACGCAAAGCAGTCGCTCGATGCCCACAGATTTGAGGGCCCAGATATTGGCGCGGTAGTTCACCTCGCTGGGGGTGAACCGGTGTCCTTCGCCGTGCCGGGACAGGAAGGCCACCGGCACGCCATCCAGGCGGCCGAGGTGGACCGGTCCTGATGGACTCCCGAAGGGGGTCGCCACCTCCACCACTCGATCGAGGGCGAGGCCCTCCATCCGGTAGAGGCCACTGCCGCCGATGATGCCGATGGGTGCTCGCATCGGGCCATTGTACTTGCACCCCTTCCCTGCGCCGTGCTTACCTGAAGGTTCTGACAATTCAGTGTTGGATGTTCGGGAAGCAGGTGAGACTCCTGCGCTGCCCCGCAACGGTATGCACCATCTGCTTCTATTTTGAACAGGTGAGACTTCAAACCCAAGCCACTGGGATTCGTCCTGGGAAGGTTCGGGGGGAGCTGCAAGGCTCCTGTCGCGTGCGAGCCCGGAGACCGGTCCAAGACCTCACCCCCCGTCGCGGGCACGGGCTGGGCCATGGTTCTCCACTAGCTTGTGGGAACTCGCCCCGCCGCCGCGACGTCATGCGCGGAGGCATGATGGGCTGTTCCCGGAGTTCATTTCTACTGACGGTTGTGGCCGTCCTTTCGGTGGCCGCCGAGCCAGATAAAAAACCTGGCGAGGCCACGGTTAGCGTCAGCGCCGAGGCTCAACCGGTGGAGGTCACCCGCACCCCGGCCCCGGTGCGTATCGTTGAAGCCGAAGAGCTGCAGCGCCTCGGCAGCCGCACCCTGGGGGACCTGCTGACGGTGCTCCAGCCTGGCGCGGTGATGCCCAGTGGCGGCCCGGGGGCGGCCACTTCGGCCTTCCTCAATGGCACCCTGAGCCGCAATGTCGTGGTGCTACTGGATGGCCTGCGCCTGAATGACCCCACAGCCCTCAGCCCGGACCTGGGCACCCTCAGCCTGGTGGGCATCGCCCGGGTCGAACTGGTCCTGGGTCCTGCCTCAGTGCTGTATGGCAGTGACGCCATCGGCGGGGTCATTGCCCTGACCAGCCTGGGCCGAGGGGCCACGGGCTTCCATGGCGAGACCAGCCTGAAGGTCGCTACCGATGGTCAGCTCGGCGGAACGATGCGGGTGCAGTTGACCGGAACTCGGGCGTGGCTTGCGGCAGGAGCTGAGGCCCAGCGCCAGGAGAGCGGCTTCCCCGGTGATGCCTTCCGCCAGGCGGGCTGCTTTCTGCGCTTTGGGGCCACCCTCGGCGCGACGGAGCTCGTGGCCTTTTACCGCAACAGCGGGCAGACCGCCTCGACCCCCTTCGCGGTGGTGGGCTGGCCCCCGGCCCGGTACTACCAGGAGGATCGCGAGACCCGTGCCCGCCAAGAAAACTGGGGCACCACCCTGCGCTGGACCCTGACACCGGACCTCGTGCTGGAAAACGCCCTCCAGGTCCTGTCAGGGCTGACGGGCGATCCGCTCACCCTCCTCCACCAGGAGCAGGTCCGGCGTGACTTCCGACGTGTGGCTGACCAGCTCACGCTGCACTGGACGCCCTCGAAGACTTTCCGCCTCTCCAGCCGCCTGGAGGCCCGCGAAGACACCAGCCATGCCAAGAACTACTACGATCCGTCCACCTACGCTGCGATCAGCTACCGCGGCGAGGGTCGGGACCTGGCGGCGGCCGTGGAAGCGCGCTGGGCCTTGACCGATGGCCTGGACTGGGTGGCAGGCCTGCGCCGGGATGCCGGCCATCGGGATCTGACCCGCCTGGATACGGGACTTCGCAGTCGTGCCGGAAGCGCCGAGGCCGGCACCTGGCGCTCGGGACTCAACTGGGTGATCACACCGGAACTCCGGCTGTATGCCAGCGCAGGCCAGGGATTCCGGATGCCCAACACTACCGAGTTCGCCCTGAACGCCCAGGCGGAAAGCCAGGACGCCAAACCCTATGCCATCTCGCCCGAGCGCAGCCGGACGGTCCAAATCGGCGCAACCGGTCTGCTTGCCAACCACTGGGAATACCGCCTGGAAGCCCAGAGCACCCGGGTGGCCGAACTGCTCGCCTATGACTACGACACCACCTTCGCTTTTCCGGCCCTCTTCACCTCCCACTACGCAAATCAGGGCGCCATCAGGGCCCGGAGCCTGGAAGGAGCCCTGGGCTGGCGTGGCGGGGGCGATGTAGCCCTCGGCTGGGACCTGATGCTTCGCAGCCAGGAGACCCGCGACCTGGACCACGACACGCCCTCCCAGCGCTTCGGCAGCGACCAAAACTACGCCATCCTCCGGCATCCGTTCTTTACGGGGGCCCTGTCTGGATTCATCCAGTCCAAGACCTGGCGGGCTCACTTCCGCTTCGACCGCATCGGCCCTCGCTATGATCTGGACGATACCGGCCGCAGTGGCGGGAGTGTGCTCTCTACTGGCAAGCCCTATCGCGAGCTCAGCCTGGGCCTGGCCTATGCGCCCACCAGCAACCTGCTGCTGGCCCTGCGCGGGGAGCACCTGCTCCAGCCGAGACAGTCTGTCCAGGACTGGCTCAGCGGCCGCACGGATTCAAACGGTGATGCCACCCTGGTCTATGGCTTCCCGGCCCCCGGCCCCCGCTGGACCCTGACCGCCACCTGGAGGTGGTGATGCTTCCACCGCTGATTCCGGGTAAGAACGGACACCACCTTGGCCGCAGGCCAACAAGAAGCGCCCTGGTCCAGCCCCTCTCTTTGCGTCCGGGTGCCCTTGGGGCCTTGGTGGTGAAGTGCTGCCTGTCCCTCCTGAGCCTCGCCCTGCCGCTCTCGGCGGCGCGTCCCCAGCGGGTGGTGAGTCAGGCGGTGGGCACGGACGAGTTGCTACTAGCCCTGGCCGATCCGGACCAGATTGCCGCCCTGAGCCACATCAGCCACGATCTGCAGTTCAGTCCGGTGGCGGCCGCCGCGAAACGCTTCCCGGCCCTCAGCGACAGCGATGCCGAGAGCGTGCTGAAGTTCCGCCCCGACCTGGTGCTGGCCGCCAGCTTCACCCGCCCCGAAACCCTCAGCCTGCTCAGGCGGGCCGGGGTCCGCCTGGTGGTGCTGGACCGCTTCGATACGCTGGAGGATGTCTACCTCAGTCTGCGGCGCCTGGGCAGCGCGCTAGGACAGGAGGCTCGCGCCGAGGCCCTCGTCGCCCAGAGTCGAGGACGCGTTGCGGCCCTCGCGGCGCGACTGCAAGGCACCCGCCCCGTTCGGGTCCTCAGCGTCGGCAGCTACCCCTTTACCTCCGGCACCGGCACCACCTTCCAGGACGTCTGCAACCACGCTGGCGCTGTAAATGTGGCGGCCGAAGCCGGATTAAAGGGGCACGCTCCGACCCCTTCCGAAAGCCTGCTGGTCTGGAACATCCAGGTGCTGGTCGCTGCCGACGAAGATAGGATCCGGGAACGCTTGGCGGGCATCCCCCATTACCGGGCCCTGCCCGCCTACAAGGCTGGGCACCTCGTGCTGATTCCAGGCCCCATGCTGGCCAGTGTGTCGCATCATCGTATTGATGCCTACGAGGCACTGGCCAAGGCGCTTCATCCGGAGCGATTCCCGTGACCTCACGTCTGGCCCTCCCCCTGCTGCTGGCACTGCTCATCCTGGCCTTCCTGGCCTCGCTTGCCTTTGGTGAAGTGCGGCTCAGCTTCGCGCAGGTGTTGGCGGCCCTAGGGGGCGGCGGTGATGCGCTGGCCGTGACGGTGGTGAGGGACTTCCGCCTGCCCCGGGCGCTGGTGGGACTGGCGGTAGGAGCGGCCCTCGGCGGCAGCGGCGTGGTGATGCAGGCCTTCTTCCGCAATCCGCTGGCGAGCCCTGGCCTCCTGGGCGTCAGCAGCGGCGGGGCCCTCGGGGCCGTGGCCGTGCTGGCCTTGGGACCGGTGCTGGGCACGGGCTTGGGCCTCGCCGCCACCACCCTGTGGGCACTGCCCGTGGCCTCGGTCCTCGGTGCCTTCGCTGCCACTGGCGCAGTGCTGATGCTCGCCCAGCGGGGCGCCGGCATGGAGCAACTGCTGCTCTCGGGCGTGGCTCTCAATGCTCTCCTCGGCGCTGGCACCAGCTTCCTGCTCACCACCACCGCCGGGCACTTCGAGGTGAACGCCCAGATCCTCTTCTGGCTCATGGGCGGCCTGGAGAGCCGGGGCTGGGAGCATGTGTGGATGGGCGTGCCACCGATCCTGCTGGCCTGCCTCCTGCTGCTGCCGCTGGGGCGCCCGATGGACCTGCTGAGCCTCGGTGAACAGAGCGCCCAGAGCCTGGGGGTGGATGTCCAGCGCTTGCGCAAACAGCTCATCATCCTCTCGACCATCCTCACCGCCCTGGCCACGGCTGTGGCCGGCATCGTCGGCTTCGTGGGCCTGGTGGTTCCCCATGTCCTGCGGCTCGCCTTTGGCCCCGATCACCGCCGGCTACTGCCCTATTCCATGCTGGGCGGCGCTGCTTTCCTGCTCGCCTGCGACCTGATCACCCGCACCTTCCCCCTGGGGCTTAGGCTTGGCGTGGTCACCGCCCTCATCGGCGGCCCCTTCTTCCTCTGGCTGCTGCGGAGGCCGCGATGAGAAAGGCTGCGGGCCCAGTCACGATCGCCGCCCTAAACGCATCTGCCTTGGCGGTGCCGGGCCGCTTGGAGGCGGTCTCCCTGGACCTGGGCCCGGGGGAATTGGTGGCGGTGGTAGGGCCCAATGGTGCCGGCAAGTCCACCCTGATCCAGGCCCTAGCCGGTCTGCTGCGGGCGAATGGGAGCGTGCAGTGGAATGGTCTGCCCCTGGCCCAGATTCCCTTTTCAGAGCGGGGCCGCCAGCTGGCGTGGGTGGGGCAGGAAGCCCACTTCGAGTTCGCGTTCCCGGTGCGCGAGGTGGTCGCGCAGGGCCGCTACGCCTGGGGCGATGATCTATCCGGCATCCGCGAAGCCCTGGTGGCACTGGACCTCACGCATCTGGCGGAGCGCCCTGCGACTCGTCTCTCCGGCGGGGAACGACACCGGGTGGGCCTGGCCCGAGCGCTGGCCACCCAGGCCCCCATCCAGCTCTGGGATGAGCCCGTGGCCCAGCTTGATGTGCGGCATGCCCTGGAGGTGCTTCGCCTCGCCCGCACCCTGGCCACTGGCGGTAGTACGGTCGTGGTGAGCCTTCATGATCTGCGCGCCGCCTATCGGTTCGACCGTGTGCTGGTGCTGGATCACGGCTGCCTTGTTGGCAATGGCAGGCCCCATGAAGTGCTCACGGCCCCGCTCATCCGGGAGGTGTTCCAGGTGGAGGCCACCTTCGTGGAATCCCTCGTGCTGGAGCTGCCCCGAGAGGGCTGATCAGATGAGTTTGTTGATGAGGATCGGCTCGGAAATTTTCTTCCCCATGGCGTAGTTGCGCAGCCTTTCGATGTGCAGCAGGTTCAGATGGGTCCCAACGGGGAGGACAATCATTTCCCCGTCTTTGGCGTAGACGTCGTCCGCCAGGATCATGCCGGGCTTCAGGTCTTCGAGAGCCAGCAGGACCTGCCTCTCCGCCTCGTTGCCGCCGGGCAGGTGGATGCTGACACCGAGAGCCCGGACCACTTCGGGATCGTATCTCTCGCCCACCCCTGCTTCGATCTCGCTGAAGACCACCAATTTGGACTGTCGGACCCGCAGCCGGTCGGTGTAGTCATGGACCACCCGCAGGATCCTGGCCCCAAGGGGGATCGCCTCGCCTGCGATTCGATCCTGTGGATAGCCAGTGCCGTTGTAGTTCTTGGTGCTGTACTTGATGATCTGGGCCACGGACTGCAGCCGCGGAATATTGGCAATGATGTCAGCTCCGGTCTCGGGGGCCCGCAGCACCATCTCATGTTCCTGCTGGCTCAGTCGTTCGCCCCGGGTGATCTTCGCCTGGACCTCGATGGGGATGGCCAGCCAGCCGATCCTTGCCAGAAGCGCAGCTAGGCCAATATCCCAGCCCACATCCAGGCTGTATCTTTCGGCCAGAGAAAGGGCGAGATCTCTGACTTCCTTGGCTCTTCCGAAGGCCCGCGGATCAAAGAAGGAGAGTAGTCCCACCAGGGTCTGGACGCTGCCAGTGAGCGTCTGTTCCAGCAGGGTCCGCTCTGCTGTGATCAACTCGTATTGATTGACGGCGTCATGCAGGACCAGCCTGAGGTTGTCCCCGTTGATGGGCTTGGTCAGGAAGCGGAAGACTTTCCCGCGGTTCACGGCATCAATGGCCGTATCCAGGTTGGCATGACCCGTCAGCATGACGCGGGTGGTGTCCGGGGCCAGGAACCCCCACCGATCCAGGAACTGGATGCCATCCATGCCCGGCATCATGAAATCTGCGATCACCACCGCGAAGGGTCCTGAATCGGTAAGGCACTTAATGGCTTCTTCCCCGGATTCAGCGGTGACGATATCGAACTCATCCTGAAGAATCCTCCTCAGGGCTCTCAATAGCAGGGAATCGTCGTCAACCAGAATGATACGAGGCTTCATCATCGTGTCCCTTCATGCTGATTGGTGAGCTTCTCATGCTACAGGTCTGCGCCATCGACTGCAGCCATCCTGCCGGCCAGGGGCGACTTCAAGTCTACTCCCGTCATGCCGTTCCGTTCGCCTCCCGACACTGTTTCCAGGGTATCAGGAGGCGCTCCCACAACTCCCCCACCGTCGTTGCACCCCCTGGGTCTACCCCGTCGCGGAAGCGTGTCTCGTATAAGTGACTTGTTGAGGGATCAGTCCCCAGGGGCACCTGGGCCACCTGTAGCGCGAGGGAGATCAGGGTCGTGTGGTCTTCCAGGCGGTGAGCATGATGTTCCCGGATGGCTGAAATGAAGGACTCTGGCAGGCCCCAAAGGCTCATGAGCTGGGCCCCGATCTGGACATGATCGGTCCCGTATTTTGCGCGCTCCAGGGCGGGGAGGTTCGCGCCCTTGGCAGCCACTTCATCAAGGATGGCCCGGTAGCCGGAGGAGGGCAGGGTGGCCAGCACGACCATACCCACATCATGCAGCAGGCCGATGGAGTAGGCCTCTGCTGCGGCAGCCTCGCTCCCCGTTTCCTTGAGGACGAGGGCGCTGGCCTCCTGGCCCACGCTCTGGCAGTGGGACCACAGGCCCTCTAGGTCCAGGCCTTCCGGCGTCACATCCACCGCTGAAGCCAACACATTCTGGCCCATGACCAGTTCGTGAATGACCGTTGCACCCAGGTATTTGACCGCCTGGTTCAGGTCTGTGATGGAGCGACCGAACGAAAGGTAGGCCGAGTTGACGAGTTTCAGGATTTTCGCGGCCATCCCGATGTCGAGGGAGACCTCCCGGTGGATCGCCGCGAGGCTCGGATTCGGACTTTGGAGCAGGGCTCGTAGCCGGACCAGGTTGCGTGGGATGCAGGGAATTCCCTCGAGCCCGGCCACCAGGGCCCGGGCCTTCTGGGTGCCAGCATCGCTGCCATCCAGGCAATAGCCCCCCAGAATGGTCATGAGCTCATTTGGGTCGATGGGCTTGGTCAGGAAACGGTGGTAGTCCCCTTGCGCCTCCATGATGCGAAGGAGGGGCGCATGGCCCGAAAGCACGACCCGGACCGCGTTAGGTTGGAGTTCCCGAGCCATTTTCAAAACAAGCGAACCATCCATGCCGGGCATCTGCATATCGGTCAGCACCAGATCAAAGGGGGTCCGGGTCAGCCAGCCCACGGCCATCGCACCGGAGGCCACCGCAACGATCTCCCAAGCAGGCCAACGGACACAAAAAGTACGGTGCAGCGCCTTCAGGATCAGGGGATCGTCGTCAACCACCAGCACCTTCATGGGACTGTCCTCCTAGGCTTCCAAGAGGCCCGCCGGCACCGTCAGAGGCAGCCGGATGATGAAGGTTGTTCCTAGACCCGGGGTGGAATCACAGACGATGGTGCCGCCGTGGCGGGTGACCACGACCTGATAGCAGACCGTGAGTCCCTGCCCCGTCCCCTTGCCCACGCTCTTGGTGGTGAAGAAGGGATCGAAAATCCTGCTGCGGACCTCATCGCTCATCCCAATGCCATCGTCGGTAATCCGGACTTCCACGGACTTGGGTGTGCTGCGGGTCGAGACGGTGATCTGGCCCATGCCGGGGGACAGAATGGCCCGCTCCCCAATGGCATCGGCGGCATTGACGATGAGGTTCAAGAAGGCCTGGTTGAGTTCGGCCGAAAAGCCAAGGACCGTGGGAATGGAAGGATCCAGGTCCAGATTCAATTCGGCGATGTACTTCCACTCGTTCCTGGCAACGGTGGTCGTGGCGACCAGGCACTGGTTCACATCCACGGGGATCTGCTCTCGGCCTCCCGGATGGGAGAACTCCTTCATGGCCCGGACGATCTTCGCAATCCGTTCAATCCCCTCGATCGATTCCTCGATGGCCTGCGGCATCTCCTCCTTGAGATAGGCCAACTTTGTGGAATGGATAAGTTCGGACAGGGCCTCGGACTGGGGACCGGTGGACTCATGGGCAACACCGTCGTAGGCATCGAGGACCTGGTCGATCTTCCGATAGGCATCCCTCAGGAAGCCCAAGTTGTTGCCGAGGAACTGAGTTGGGGTATTGATCTCGTGGGCGATTCCCGCCGCCAGCCGGCCGATGGATTCCATCTTGCGGGCGTGTTCGAGTTCGAGCATGACGGTCCGGTTCGCGGCCTCCATCTCCTGACGGGTGCCCATTTCGGCAATCAAGTCGAGGTTTTTCTGATCCAGTTCCCAGGTCCGCTCGGCCACCAGGCGCTCGAGTTCCAGGCGGGTTTCAGCTCGTTCGATCTTGGCGCCCAGGCCCCGACCAGCGAGGCGCAGAATCTCCTGCTCGGCGGACGGCCAGATCCGATCCGATTCACACTCATCGAAGCCAATCATGCCCCACCAGACCCCCCTGACGTGGACCGGCATCACCAGCATGGACCGAATGGACTGGGCCTCCAGAATCTCCCGCTCGCCTTCGGGGAAATCCGCCACCCTCCCGCAAATCATGCGATCCGCCTGGAGTTCCTCGACCCAGCGGCCGCAACCAGCGGCCCTCATGGGAAGGTTCTGCAGCTCGGGGTTATCAATCTGAGGGAGGATGCCTGCAGCGCACCACTCGAAGACCTGGTCAACGAGGACATCCCCATCTTCGGCGAGCTCGGTGTGGTTCCTGAAAATGTAGACGCGACTGGCAGCAGAGGCCCCTCCCAATGCCTGCAGAAAGTCAGGGATGCCATCCTCCCAGGATTCCGAATCCAGCAGCCCGATGACGGACCTGCTCACAGCCTCCAGGACCTGATCCTTCCGTCCCAGGGCCCGCTCCATGCTCTTCCGCTGGGTGATGTCGGCATGGGTTCCAATCACCCGGATGGGCGAACCCAGGGCATCCAACTCCGCCACCCGCCCGCGATCGAGGACCCACATGTAGCTTCCATCCTTGCGCCGAATACGGTGCTCGCTGAGATAGAGGGCGGCCTTCCCGTCCAGGTGCTGCTGGAGTTCGGCCAGGACCCGCTCCCGGTCGTCCGGGTGTAGGCGAGACTCCCACTCTTCGAGGCCCGAGCCAATTTCACCGGGGACGTATTCTCCGAGCATCTCCTTCCAGGAGCGGGAGTAGAAGACTGTGCTCGAGGGGATATCCCAGTCCCAGAGGCCGTCCCCACTGCCTTCGATGGCGAAGGCCAGCCGCTCTTCACTGATCCGGAGGGCCGTGGCATTGCGCTGGATCTCCGTCACATCCTGGAAGGAGACCACCACGCCAACGGTCCCATGGCCACGGAGGATCGGTGAGGCCACCAGTGAAATATTCAGCGGTGCTCCATCCTTCCGGATGAAGGCCACATCCCCCGTGCGGTAGGTGATCCCGGTGCGGAGCACGTTCATGGATCCTGATTCCCGCAAAGGCAGCAACCCGCCATCTTTGTCCCGATGAAACAGATCGTGGGCCTTCCGCCCAAGCAGCTCTTCCTCGGTCCATCCCAGGATCTCAGACACCCTGGGATTCACGAAGGTGATCCGCCCTTCGGTATCGACCACGTAGAGGCCATCGCCCATGGTGTGCGTGATCTCGCCCAACCGCCGATGGGCCTCGGCGATATCCTTCGCCAGCGAGGCCTGGATGTCACGGGATTCCGTGATTTCCTGGATGCGGTCGCGAATGGCCTTGGACATGGCGTTGAAGGCGGCACCCAGGCGGCCCACGTCATCCCGGCCCTCCCAGACCATGGGCGGGGTCAGGTTGCCTTTTGCAACGGCTTCGCTGGCCAGGGTCAGGGCCGTGAGGTGACGGGTGAGCCAGAACCCCACCACCGTCAGCAACCCAGCGGAAAGGAGCAGCTCGCCGATGGCGATCAGCATCCCCTGGCTCAGCATCTGCTTATGGGCAGCCAGGATCTTGGAAAGATTCAGCCCAAAGTGGACCGTTCCCATCTGCTGGCCGGCCATGGTGATGGGCGTGACCACGTCGAAGCGCGGAGGGTTCTCTGCACCGAACAGTTGGAAACCCTGATCCGGTTTGGGCAGCGGTTTGGCCATGTCCCAGCCGCTGGCGGCAACGACCTTGCCGGTGGCATCCGCCACGGCCAGATAGTCGATGCCCTGAGTTGTGGCACATTCATCCAGAATGGCCTTCACCGTGGCCGAGTCCCTCTGGGCCAGGGGCGCGATCAGCGCGGCGTTGAGGACCGGTGACATCTGGGCGGCGTGCTGCGCGGCCTGATCGGTCAAATGCCCGGAGAGCAGCCTCAGACTGTTCGCCACGAGCAGCGTGAGCATGGTGGCCTCGATCAGGATGGCCGCCGTGAGCATCCGCCCCCGAACCGAACCCCCTGGGAAACCCATTTTCATCGCGACTCCAGGTTCCTGCGGACCTCGTTAGCGTAGGGCTCCATGGCCTCCAGCTCACCCCGGCGGAGCTTGCGATAACCCTCAAGCTGGTTCGACAGGAAATACTGTTTGCCAGCATCGGAGGCCGCGAAGGACCAGAGTGCCTTGTCGATCCTCGGCAACAGCCTCTTGTTCCTGCCATTCAAGAGGTAGACGCGGCCCGCCATGGGCTTGCTTTCCGCCAGCACCCGAAGCTCAGACCGGATTTCCGGGACAAGCTTCTGGTAGTTCGCAAGGGATACCAGGCCAGCGCTCCCTTCGCCCCTCAGGACCAACTGGGCCACGCTGTCTGCAGCACTCACGTAGCGGACAGGTACGTCACCGAGGCCCTGGCGCTTGAGCCAGTGCTCTCCCCACAGGGTGACCAGCGAGGTGGAACTCAAGCCGATCACCGTTGTGCCCTTGAGATCCCCAGGATTCCGCACCTTGCCCTTGGTGGCCACAATGATGAGCGACTTGAACTCGGCGGAGTAGGTGAGGAGCGGATCGTAGTGAGCGTCCTTTTGGAGCAGGCGGGCCTGATGACCCGTCGTGATCACCAAATCGAAGGACTGAGCGAGCGCCTGCCTGACAAACTCGGTGAAGTCGGTAGCGGTCACAATCTCCACCCGCTGGCCCAATTCCTTTTCGAGGTGCAACCGTAGGGGCCGATACAGTTCAAGAATGACTCGGGCACTGGTGTGCGGGGCCACGCCAACCTTGAAGGATTCCTCCAGAGCCTGTCCGCGAGCGTTGAAGAAAGGCTGCAGGAAGCTCAGGAGAGTCGCCAACAGGAACCGCGCCGAAAGCCGCATGAAAATACCTCAATGCAACAAGTTGCCCAAGAGAATGGGTCGTTTCAAGGCAGGCACGCCAGACACGAAACGCAGGACAGGAAGAACCAAGTCCTAATTGTTTGGAATTGGCGATTAAATGTTACCCCCTCTGGTGAAAACGAGGGACAAACCTTCCATGAGCCTGATTCAGTCCGGCGCAGTGCGCCGTTAGATCAGGCCAGCCTTGATCGCTATATGGACCAGGGAGGTGGCGTGGTTGAAGCCCAGCTTTTCGAGAAGGTGGCTGCGGTGCACATCCACAGTGCGAGGACTGATCCCCAGCCGGGGGCCCAGTTCCTTGGAAGTGCCCCCCTGGGCGAGGCACCGAAGGACTTCCAGCTCCCGTCCCGTCAATTTGCTCTGGAGATGCCGCATGAGCGTAGATGGCTCGATCTCCACGCCCTCGGTCTGGTGTTCGGCCATGGCCTCCGCCAGCAGGCGGTTCTCATCCTCCCTCTGGACATAGACCCGCATTGCCTCAGTCAGCACGCCATTGAGCGTGTGGATGTCCACGGGCTTCGTCAGGAACCGAAAGACCTGGCCCTGGTTGACAGCCTGGATGGCAAGGGCCAAGTCTGCCTGGCCCGTCAGCATGACCCGGACCGTGTCCGGCGCAATCGCCCGCATTCGGCAGAGGAGCTCGATGCCGGGCATCTCCGGCATGCCCTGATCAATCACCGCAACAGCTGGGGGGGTGGATATCGCGAGAAGTTCCAGGGCCTCCATCCCCGATGCCGCCGTCCGCATCTTGAATTGCCTGTAGACCGTCCGCTGAACGCTCCGCAACAACAGTGGATCGTCATCCACAAAGAGAATCCACGGAGCCTCATCAGGCGATGGGCGCCCATTTCGGGAATGGCTGGAGAGAACTCCCGTCAAAGGTTCGACTCCTTCCTCCTGGAGACTATAACGGCAAGGCGGTCCCCCCAAAGGCCGCATCTAGCCTTGGGCATTAAAGGGATACTCATTCCGAATTAGACTGTCCGGGGAGTTTTCTGGACGCGCGGCCCCGGAGCCTGCTCATTTGTGGAAGGTCCCTCCGCTAGGATCTTCGTCTTCGCAGTCATGGTGCGTCCCTTCGGCTGCTTAGGGGGGGGGACCTTGAACCCCTCGGATTGGTAATCCCTGAGCTTGTTGCGAACAGTTCGTAGAGCGATGCCCAGTCGCGTGGCGCACTTGCTCCGGTTGCCATGCACGGCGCTGAGAGTGCTCAGGATCCAGAAGCGTTCTACTTCCTCAAGGCTGAGCCCCAACGGCAGGGTGACTGGCTTGCCCAGCGGTAAGCCCACAAGGGGTCGGCGAGAGTCCATCTGCTGGGGATTGGTTTTCAGCGCCCGCTGGACGACCTCGATGGAATCGCTGATGGAGCCCACCAGGTCACGGATCTCAACCAGGGCGAAGGCCTCCTGGAAAAGGTCATCCCAGAGCTGGGTTTCCGGAACCTTCTTCTCCCGGATCGCTAGAGAAGTAGCCACGATCTGCCGCTGCCGGCCTTCCAGCATGGCCACCAGATTGAGCTGTGCTGTTCGAATCCGGTCCAGGGCCCTCGCCACCACCTCCGTCACCCCGGAATCCTGCAGACCCGACGGCCCATCCAAAGGCTCCAACTCCTGCTCGAGGACGCTGATGAGGATCTGGGGTGCGGCTGTCCCCAGGACCCCCGTGGACACCACGGTGAAGTGACCAAGTTTGTGCCTGCCGGCAGCCGTCTGGAAGGTGGCCGAAAACTCGCAGGAGCCTGAGGGACCCGCCTTCCCTTCGATCACCTTCGCGATCGAATCGCTGGCACAGCTGTGATTCACGATGTCGGGAAACATCTGTCGGCACCATCCCTGGAGGGTGGTTACCTCGCTGGACTGAAAGCCAGTCACCTCCACGGCCTCCTGGCTGTAGCGAAGCAGCGTCCCTTCGCTGTTGAAGACCAGAACGGCCAGTGCCCGTAGGACAGACATGGTGGATTCCCCCTGAAGCCGGCAAGGCGCGTCAAATCCTGTTCCACGCAAGTCGGACCTTCCTAGAAGGCTAGGAGAGTCCCACCCCGCACTCCATACGCTTGATTACTTAGGTGCTTCACGAGTCGCAAAAGCACTATTCCAGGATTTTTACTTGCCTCCCATAGGCTTTGCGAGGGTCCACGCGAGTCCTACAGGTCCTGCCACAGTGGTCAGGAGTAGCGCGCCGATGATCCCAGCCTGAAGTTCCGGGTTCAGGAGCGGCGCACCATTCATGTGAAGTTGGGCTCCCGCCGCCACAAAAATGAGGCCCACTTCGCCCCGAGGAACCATGCCCCAGCCCACCACGGCGCAGCGGAGGTTCCTGCCTCCGCCGTACCCCGCCACGAATTTGCCAAGGATGCCCAGCAGGGCCAACAAGGCGGCAAAGCCCAGGGTCGCTGGCCGGAAGAGGACCGCGGGATCCACCTTGGCCCCCATGAGCACGAAAAACAGCGGGGACAGGACCGTGACCAGGGGATGCACCAACCCCTGCAGCGTGTGGCGCTCCCGGTGCTCCAGGTCCTCGATGTGGGCAGGCTCCAGGATGAGGCCCGCCGCATAGGCACCCACGATGGAGGCCAGTCCCGCCAGACTGCCCAACCACGCCAGCAGGAAGGCGAAGCCAAGGCTCACGGGCAGCAGCACCTGCTCGCTTCGAAAGCGGTTGGCGAGGCGAAACAGGCGAGGCGTGGCAAGGCGGCCCAGGGTGAGCGCGGCGGCAAGGAAGCCCAGGGCCAGGCCCAGGGTCCTGGTCAGCTCGGCACCCAGGCTCACACCGGAGGTCGCGACCACCATGCCTGAGACAGCCACCAGCAGCAGCAGGCCGAGCACATCATCCACCACCGCAGCGCCTACGATGATTCGGCCTTCCACTGAATCGGAAGCGCCGTTTTCCCTCAGGACCTGCGCGGAAATGCCGATGCTCGTGGCACAGAGGCAGGCGCCGATGAAGAGGTCCAGGACCAAGGGGGTTCCCGTTGGCAGCAGCAGCCACGAGCCTGCGATCCCCGCAGCCATGGGCACCACCACGCCGATGAGCGCCACGCGCAGGGAGGCGCCGCCGACCTTCACCATCTGGGAGACCGTTGATTCCAGTCCCACGGCGAACATGAGCACCACCACGCCAAGGCCCCCCAGAAGCCCGGCGGCTGGGGAGCTGGTCGCATCCGGGAAAGCAGGCCAGGCTCGGTGCAGGGTGGCCAGCAGCAGGCCCGCGGTCAATTCCCCGGTGACCGCCGGCAATTTCATGCGCACGGCCAGCTCCCCGCCCAGCTTCGCCGAAAGCCAGAGCAGCGCCAGTAGCATCAGCGTGTCGGCGAGCGGATCAGGCATCAGAAAAGCCAGGGGCATGGAACCTCGGGGGAAGTCATCACTCAGGCTAGGCTGAAGCATGGTCTGGCTGGAAGCGGCATCCTGGGGTTCGGTGGGCACGATCCTGGCCGCCCTGGTACTCCTGCGGCGCCACTGGGCCCGCCTACCGGCGCTGGAGGCGGATCCCTTGCTGCCAGAGAATCCGCCTTCCATCTGCCTGTGCATACCGGTCCGGAACGAGGCTCTGGAGTTGCCAGCGGCGCTGGCTTCCTGGCTGGCCCAGGACTATCCCAAGCTGCGGATCCTGGTGGTGGATGACGGTTCCACCGACGGTAGCACAGAGATCCTGCGCAAGTGGGAAGCCACCCACGGGCATCGCCTGCGAGTCCTCCGTAACGACCTGTTGCCCCCGGGCTGGCTTGGCAAGAACCACGCCCTGTACCTGGCGACCCAGCAAGCGGAAGCCCGCTCCGCCGACTGGCTGCTGTTCGCCGACGGCGATGTGCAGGCCTCGCGGGATCTTCTCCGGCGGGCCATGGCCTTCGCCCTTGCGCAGCCGACAGACATCCTGGCCCTGCTGCCGGCGGTGGATTCGGTGGGGCCCGCGGAACAGCTGATTCTGCCGCTGGGTTCCTCAGCCTTCCTAATGCTGGTGCCGCCCCACCAGGTGCCGAACCCCCGCCACCCGGCCTGCTGTGGCGTCGGTGGCTTCACCCTGCTGCGTAGGGAGGGCTACGACGCCATTGGAGGCCACGCGGCCGCCCCTCTGGAGGCCATCGATGACATGATGCTAGCCCGCCGCATGAAGCTCGCGGGGTTTGTCAATCGCGTGGCCCTGGGAGGACCGGACCTGCACCTGCGGATGTACCACGGGGGGTTCGAACTGCTCCGCGCCATGCGGAAGAATGCGGCCGCCATGCCCTTCTGGTGGCTGCTGCCCCCGGCCCTGCCCCTGGGGCTCCTGATCGGCCTGGCCCCGCTCTGGCTGCCCTTCGCCGGGCATCCGGGCCTGAGCCTGCTGCTCTGGCTGCTGGTCCCGGCCCTCGCCGGAGATACCCACCAGCGGATCAGCGGCGCCCCCATGAGCCTCTGGTGGGCGCTTTGGCCACTGAACACCCTGGTCTTCGCCGCCGGCGTGACCTGGGCGCTGTGGGACCGACTGCGCGGCGTCAACCACTGGCGCGGCCGGAATGTCTCCATCAGCCGATAACTGCAAGCTCCCCCCTCATGTCCCTTCGAACAACCGGAGGATCTCGTCCAGCCGCCGCAGGACGGTCAGGATGCGGAAGGGTTCCACCACGACGAAGTCCATGGCCCCTGCCGCCATTGCATGGTGGCGCTTCTTGACCTCCTCCTCGTCGCTCCCAAGCAGGATGATCGGCACCTCGCATCGTTCTTGTTCGACCAGCTGTCGGCAGAGTTCGAGGGGACTGGCCAGCCGAAGCTGGTTGTGGATCAGGACCAGGCGAGTCCGACCCCAGCCTTCCTCGCTCGCGCCAATGGCCTTCAGCTGGGCTTTCACCGGTCCCTTGATGTGGTCCAGCATGGCCAGGCCAAACTTACGGCTGAGGGCATCGCCGAAGCGACGGGCGAACTCCTCCCTTTCGGTAAAGAGCAGGATCAGGGGCTCCCGCTCCACGATCACCTTCACGGTGGGCAGGGAGGCCGCCCGGCTGATCCGCGCGGTGGCCTCCTGGAAGCCCCTCGGCGAGAACTCCTCATGATCTTCCTGGGCCTGGCGCAGCTGCTGATCCTGGACCCAGTCCCGGTACTGGCCGAGCATCGCGGCATCGGCCACGGGCCCGAACCGCAGCCCCACGAGATTGTCGTTGAAGTAGGCCACGGTGGTGGTGGCCTGCAGCCGGAGACCGTTATCCAGGGGCACATCCAGCAGGGATTCCTCGCCCATGCGGAGCAACTCCCGGATGTCCTGCTTGGTGTTGCGCAGGACCAGCTCTAGGCCTTCCTCGCCGAAGCTCTGCACGATGCCATCGATGAGGGCGTTCCGAGAATTGGTGAAGGTGGCCGAATGGGCCAGGGCCGCTGGGCGTTCCGGGATGAAGTCCGCGAGCCGATGCAGATCCGAGCGCCGCAGCACCCGGGGCAGAATGGCGAGGCAGGCTTCAGCGCCTTCGATGACCTCCTGGCCGGCCTGCGCCACCACGCATTCATACTCCAGGCCCCGGTCCTTCAGCTTGAGGGCCATGTTTTCGCCGACTGCCAGGCCCCAGGCGGCGATGTCATTGAAGGGCATCCGGAAGGCGAGTCGTTCGCCATCTTCGGTGAGGATGGGATAGGCTGCGCGCTGGGCGCGGAAGGCCACCTCCAGGCGGGCCCCGTCTGCGCAGAGCCGCTGGAGCACCATGCGGATGGCAGTGGCGTCCTCAAGGAGGGCTGCGGACCGGGCCATGTCAGGCCCCCCTGTCGGGATCAGGCACAGCGCCACTTGGAAGCCAGCGGAAGAGCGCCCGGTGCAGCTCCGTCAGTCGCACAGGCTTGGGGATGTAATCGTCCATGCCGACCTCGAGGCAGCGCTCCCGGTCCCCCACCATGGCATTGGCCGTCATGGCCACCACCGGCACGCGGCGACTGCCGCGCTCCCGTTCGCGGATTCTCCGGGTGGCCTCGAAGCCGTCCATCTCCGGCATCTGGCAGTCCATCAGCACCAGGTCGTAGGCCACCCCCACCAGGGCATCCAGGGCTTCGATGCCAGAAGCCGCCACATCTGCATCGATGCCGAATTTCTTGAGCATGACCAGGGCCACTTTCTGATTCACCAGATTGTCTTCCGCCAGCAACACCCGTACCTTGACTGGAGCTTCCAGGGTCTGCCGTGTTACCTCGGACGCAGAGCTGCTGCCCAAGGTGCTGGCGGGTTCGATCAGGGCCCGGAGGTGGCTGGGGCGCACCGGCAGAGGCAGGAAGGCCTGCACACCCTTGCGGGCGGCGGCCTCACGGAATTCAGGCTGGTACAGAGGACTGACCAGGACCAGATTCCCGCCACCACCCTCCGACCAGGCAAGTTCCAGTTCTTCAGGTCCCAAGAACACCAGCGCCCCCCGGCCATGGGCTTTCCGCAGGCAGTCGGTGAGGTCAGCATCGGTGGGCGCCACCTGCGGCGCCACCCCCCAGGCCTCCAACTGCTCCCGGACCAGACGCAGGGTTGCCGGGGGCAGCCCGGCCAGGAACACTGTCTTCACTGCAGGCTGTACCGGCGCCTGCCGCCCTCGGATGCCCAGCTTCAGGGTGAACGAGAAGATGCTGCCCTTGCCCTGAGCACTGCTGACCCCGATCTCGCCCCCCATCAGTTCCACCAAGCGCTTGCAAATGGTGAGCCCCAGGCCAGTGCCACCGTACTTGCGTGTGGTGGTGCTATCGCCCTGGAAGAAGGAGGTGAAGAGCCGCTCCACCACTTCGGGGCTCATGCCGATGCCGGTATCGCGCACTTCCAGCCGCACCCGGACCTGGCCGTCAGAACCGGTTTCCGGTCGAACCCGGACCTCCACCGAGCCGGTGTGGGTGAACTTCAGCGCGTTGTCGATGAGGTTCGTGAGGATCTGGCGCAGTCGAGCCGGGTCGCCCGCTACGGCCAGTGGTGTGGCTGGATCGACGAAGATGCCGAGTTCCACGCCCTTGCCCTGGGCCTTCACCCCCAGGACCGCCTGGACATCCTCGATCACCCTCAGCAGATCGAAATCAAGGGTC
>SESH01004017.1_pt1 | contig 21522 bp, 17 predicted proteins | sample 3171561 | NCBI WGS metagenome assembly SESH01 (sample SAMN10866947, study PRJNA518727) | freshwater metagenome | biome: subpolar coniferous forest; feature: holomictic lake; material: water; isolation source: holomictic Lake 442 2011 16.5 m and 2014 13 m | place: Canada: near Kenora, Ontario
AGGTCGAGGGTGATGACCTTCTTGTCGGCGAGGATCTCGGGCACGTTGCCGGCCACGATCTCCTGCGCCAGGCCCTCGACAATGGCGGTCTTGCCGACCCCGGCCTCGCCGATGAGCACGGGGTTGTTCTTGGTGCGGCGGCAGAGGATCTGGATGATGCGGCGGATCTCGTTCTTCCGGCCGACGACGGGGTCCATCTCGCTCTTGCGCGCCAGCTCGGTGAGGTCGCGGCCAAAGGCCTTGAGGGCGGGGGTCTTGACCTCCTTCTTGTCCTCCGGCTGGGCGCCCGGGCGGGCGGCGCCGCCGGCGGCGGCCTCCTCGCCCCCGCCGCCCTGCTCTCCGCCGGAAAACTGGGGATCCAGCTCGCGCAGGATCTCGTTGCGCGTGCGCTCGATGTCGATGTCGAGCGACTTGAGCACCCGGGCGGCGACGCCCTCGCCCTCGCGGAGCAGGCCGAGCAGGACGTGCTCGGTGCCGACGTAGGAGTGGTTGAGAGTCTTGGCCTCCTTGCCGGCCAGCGCGAGGACCTTCTTGACGCGGGGGGTGTAGGGAATGCTCCCCTGGGCCTTGGATTCCTGGCCGATGCCGACCTGCTTCTCCACGGCCGCGCGGACCGTCTCCAGGTCGAGCCCCATCTTCTGCAGGACGCTCACGGCCACGCCCTGGCCAAGCTTGATGAGCCCGAGCAGGACATGCTCCGTGCCCACATAGTTGTGGTGGAAGCGGTCGGCTTCCTTGCGGGCCAGCGCGAGGACCTGCTGCGCACGGGGCGTGAAGTTGTTCATCGGCTCCTGGGACATAGGCGTGGGGAGGGGCGGTTAGTTCGGTCCGTCCGCGGACGGGAGGAAGCTGGGTGGGGTGAAAGTGGCAAACTCGGCCCGCAGCCGGCTGGCCCGCAGGAGGTCGCGCTGGCCCGAGGCCAGTTCGCCGCGCTGGGTGTGCTGGAGGTGGCCGGGCTGGGCCTCGATCAGGAGGCGGTCGATGACGCAGCGGTGGGCGGCAGGGAACATCCCGAGGTCCACGCCGAGCCGGATGAGCGAGAGGAGGTTCATCGCCTCGCTGGTGCTGAGCAGGTGGCTGTTCTGCAGGATGCCGTAGGCCCGGCCGATCTTGTCCCACAGCTTGCCCGGGTCGCCCTCCAGGAGCTTCTGCCGGGCGTTCAGCTCGTGCTCGACGATCGAGTTGAGCACGTTGCCGAGGCGCTTGATGATCTCCTCCTCCGACTCGCCGAGGGTGGTCTGGTTGGAGATCTGGAAAATGCTGCCGCTGGCGTCGGAGCCCTCCCCGAAGAGGCCGCGCACCACCAGGCCGAGCTGGTTGACCGCGCGGACGACCTTTTCCATCTGGTTGCCGATCACCAGGGCGGGCAGGTGCATCATGGCGGAGGCGCGCATGGCCGTCCCGAGGTTGGTCGGGCAGGCGGTGAGGTAGCCGAGGGCGGGGGAAAAGGCGTAGTCGAGCCGGTCCTCGAGCGCGGAATCGAGCTCGTTGATCACGGACCAGGCCTTCTTGAGCTGCAAGCCCGAGCGCAGCACCTGCAGGCGGAGGTGGTCCTCCTCGTTGATCATCACCGAAACCGTCTGGTCCTTGCTGATCACCACGCCGGCCCCGGCCTTGGCGCCGCTGAGCTCGCGGCTGATCAGGTGGCGCTCGACCAGGATCTGCTTCTCGAGGTCGCTCAGCTCGTCGACCTTGAGGCTGAGGCTGCGCTTGAGCGGGCTCAGTCCCAGCAGGGCGTCGCGGCACCGGGCCACGATCTCCTCGCGCTGCGCGGCCTTGGCCCAGCCCGGGAAGGCCTGCCCCGCCAGATTGCGCGCCAGGCGCACCCGCGTCATCAGCACGATGGCGGTCTTGTGGCCCAGGCCGTCCGTCAGCTCCGACGGCGAGTCGATCAGCGACGCAATCGTCATGGGATCAACGCGGCGGCTCTTCCGCGCCGGGGTTTTTGACTTGGTTGATTTCATCGCGGGTGCGGGCGGCATCCTCGTAGCGCTCGGACTTGATGGCGGCAGTGAGGTCGAGTTCCAGGCGGCTGAGGCGCTCGTGGCGCGCCCGGCGGGCGAGCGCCTTTTGCGGCACCTTGCCGGTGTGCGCGCTGCCCTTGTGCATGGTGTCGAGCATCGGGGTGACGAGGGCGCCGAACACGTCGTAGCAGGCCGGGCAGCCGAAGCGGCCGTGCTTCTTGAAGTCGGCCGGCGTGCAGCCGCACTGCTCGCAGCGCGCGCCGGTCGCCACCGGGTCGGGGTTGAGGGAGGCCTTGAGCAGGAGGTCGGCCAGCGAGAAGCCGCTGGGGTCGGTCACGCCTTTCGCCTGCGCGCACTCCTCGCACAGGTCCACCTTGTGCACCTTGTTGTTCACGATTTGGGTGAGGTGCACCGTGGCCGGCTTGGCACAGAGGTCGCATTTCAAAGGATTGGCCATGGAAGGGTGGTCAGGAAGCTTTGGGGCACCATGCCATAGACGCGCACGCTGGCAAGCGCCCGCACGAATTCCCGCAAAAAATCCCGCCGGGCCCGGCGTCAGATCCGCGTGCCCTCGATCCGCACCCGCCGGCGGAAGGCCTCGAGCACCCGCTGCGTGAGCGGGCCAGGACGGCCGGAGCCAATCTCGCGCCCGTCGAGCTTCACCACCGGGATCACTTCCGCGCCGGAGCCGGTCAGGAAGCATTCGTCGGCGATCCACACGTCGTAGCGGGTCAGCTCCTGCTCGCGGATCGGGATCCCCAGCTCCTGGGCGATCGCGAAGATCGCCGAGCGGGTGATGCCCTTGAGCGCGCCCTGCGACGCCGCCGGCGTGAGCAGCTCCCCCTTGTGCACGATGAACACGTTGTCCGCGGTGCACTCGGCGATGTAGCCCTGGTCGTTCAGCATGATCGCCTCGAGCGCGCCGAACTGCCGCGCCTCGATCTTGCCGAGGATGTTGTTGAGGTAGTTCAGCGACTTGATCGTCGGCGGCAGGGCCGCCGGGTTGATGCGGCGCGTCGGCACGGTGACGATGGCCAGCCCGTTGTCGTAGTGCTCCTGGGGGTAGAGGGTGATCTTGCTCGCGATGACGAAGACCGTCGGCTTCGGGCAGAGCCAAGGGGCCAGGCCGAGGTCGCCGACGCCGCGCGTGACCACCAGCCGGATGTAGGCGTCGGTCAGGTTGTTCTGGCGGCAGGTCTCGCACGTCACCTCGCTCAGTTCCTTCCGGGTGAGCGGCAGCTTGAGCAGGATGGCCTTGGCCGAGTACTCGAGGCGCTCCAGATGCTCCTCGAGCCGGAAGATGTTTCCGCCGTAGAGCCGGATGCCCTCGAAGACGCCGTCGCCGTACAGGAGACCGTGGTCAAACACGGAGATCTTGGCGTCGGCCTCGTCGACAAACTTTCCATCCAGATAAATTTTCATCGCCGCCCACGCTAAGTCAGATCGCAAAGCCTTGTCGAGTCCCTGCGTTTCTCCTTGTGCCGCGAAATTTGCGGGAAAAATCTCCGGGTTTAATCCCATGAAAACAATGCAAACGACTCGCCGCCGTCGCGGCGCAGGCTTCACCCTGATCGAGCTGCTGACGGTGATCGCGATCATCGGTATTCTCGCCGCCCTCATCATCCCCACGGTCGGCAGCGTGCGGGAGAAGGCGCAGCGCGCGGTGGACGCGAGCAATCTCCGCGAGATTGCCAAGGCCGCGATGATCTATGCCGCCGACAACAACGACCGCCTGCCGGATCCCGCTGGGCTGCACCAGCAGGGGGGCTGGGCGGTTCCGTCCCCCGCCTATCTCTGGCCCGCGAGCCTGGCCCGCCAGGGACTGCTCACCGACCCGGCGTTTTATTTCGCGCGGAACGACCCGCTGTTCAACGGCGCCTACCCCGACGCCCTCCTCGCCCCGTCCGACGCGGAGCGGCGGAGCCTCGACGCCACCTTCACGGTCAACGCCGCGCTCAGCTGGGAGTTCGTCGGCGGGCTGAAAATGAGCGATCCCGCGGGCACGCCCCTCGCCTTCACCCGCGGGCTCACGGCGGCCGGCACCTGGGATCCCGACCGGGGCGTGTACCGGGGCGCCGGCGGCCACGTGGCCTACCTCGGCGGCCATGTGGTTTATTATGCGGAAGCCGGACCGCGCCTCGTCTCCAACCGCTCCGGCCAGTTGGTCACCAATGTCCTGCAGGCGCTGCCCCTCGCCGGGCCGGCACGGGTCTATGCCACGGCCAGCGGCGGCGTGGGCACCCCCGGCGGCACCCCCGCCGAGGCCGGCCCCTGAGGCCCCGGAGAGGGGAAAAACCGGGCCGAACGGACGGGGAGCTGATTTCCCGCTTTCCCCGGGACACCCGGGGCCCCAGCGTAACCGGCTCGCATGCCGACTGCCGTCCCCACCCCCACCCGCCTGGAGGCCACCACCTACATCGTCGGACACCGGAATCCCGATGCCGATGCCATTTGCTCCGCAATCGCCTACGCCGCGTTCAAGGAGCAGCGCGGCGAGTCCGGCTACGTCGCCGCCCGCTGCGGCAACTCCAACGCCCGGATCGACACCATCCTGGCCCGCTTCCACCAGCCCCTCCCCCTCTACCTCAGCGATGTCAGCCCGCGCGTGCGCGACCTCATGATTCCCGACGTGGTCTCCGTGGGCGAGGCCGCCACCTGCGCCGAGGCCCTCGAGCTGATCGACCGGCACCACATCCGCCTGCTGCCGGTCCTCGCCGCGCAGCGCGGCCTCGTCGGCACCGTGTCCCTCGCCGCCCTCGGCAGCATCTTCATCCCGCGGGTCCACGAGCCCCGCCTGATGCGCCAGGTCAAGACCTCCCTCGCCCACATCACCCGCGCCCTCCGCGCCCAGCCGCTCCATCTCGTGCGCGAGCACCAGACCGAGGAACTCTACGTCCGCCTCGGCACGATGGACATCCGCACCTTCTGGAGCATTTCCACGCGCGAGCAGATTCCGGCGGACCAGTCCATCATCATCGTGGGCGACCGCCGCGACGTGCAGCAGCGCTCGATCGAGCTGGGCATCCGCGCGCTGGTCATCACCAGCAGCCTCGCGGTCGACCCCGAGATCGTCGCCCTGGCCCAGGCCCGGGGCGTCAGCCTGATCAGCAGCCCGTACGACTCCGCCACCACCGCCTGGGTCGTCCGCACCGCCTCGACCATCGAGCGCGTGATCGACCGCAAGTTCGCCACCGTCAGCGCCGACCTGCGCATCGCCGAGGTGCGCAAGAAATTCTCCACCGGCGCGCAGCATGCCCTGCTGGTCACCGACGAGCACGGCGCCCTCCAGGGCATCCTGACCAAGAGCGACCTGCTCAAGCCCGTCAAAACCCGCCTCGTCCTCGTCGACCATAACGAGGTGACCCAGGCCGTCCCCGGCGCCGAGGAGGTCACCATCACCGAGATCATCGACCACCACCGGCTGGGCGCGCTCAACACCCCGCAGCCCATCCTCTTCCTCAACGAGCCGGTCGGCTCGACCTGCACCATCGTGGCGGACCTCTTCCGGCGCGAGGGCCTCACGCCGACGCCCGCGATCGCCGGCATCATGATGGCGGGGCTGGTCTCCGACACCCTGCACCTCAACAGCCCGACGACCACGCCCAAGGACGGCGCCGTGCTCGCCTGGCTGGCCGGCATCGCCCAGGTCGACTCGCGCCAGCTGGCCGACGTGATCTTCAGCTCCGGCTCGGTCATCCTCGCCAACCCGCCGGCCAAGGTCGTCCGCTCCGACTTCAAGGTCTACGAGGAGGAGGGCGTGCGTTTTGCCGTCTCGCAGGTCGAGGAGCTCGGCTTCGGCAACTTCTGGCAGCACGCGCCGGCGATCGCCGGGGCCCTGCAGAACCTGCGCGACGAGGAGCACCTCGCGTTCGTCTGCCTGCTGGTCACGGACATCAACACGCAAAACTCCCTGCTCCTGGTCAAGGGCGACGCCGGCCTGATCCAGCGTATCTCCTACACCCACGTGGAGCAGGACGAGATCTTCGACCTGCCCGGCATTGTCAGCCGCAAGAAGCAGCTGATCCCCTACCTCGGCAGCCTGCTCAAGGAGATGGCCGAGGACGGCGCCCTCCCCGCCAGCCCGGCGCCCGCGGCCGGCCGGAAGCGGAAATGACCCGCCGCCAGCCCGCGGGGCCAAATTGCGGCGTTGCCTCGCGCCGGGCCACCGCGCAATTTGCCGCGCTATGACCGTCGAGCCCACCGACCCGGCCAGCCCGGCACCGAGCGATTTCATCCGCGACCTGATCGCCCAGCACGTCGCGGAAAAACGCTATCCGCAGATCGTGACGCGCTTTCCGCCGGAGCCGAACGGCTTCCTCCACATCGGGCATGCCAAGGCCATCTGCATCAATTTCGGCATCGCCCGCGAGAACCAGGGCCAGTGCAACCTCCGGATGGACGACACCAACCCGGCCAAGGAGGAGGTCGCGTATGTCGCCTCCATCATCACCGACGTCCAGTGGCTGATCGCCGGCTGGGCCGACCACTGCCTCGGATTCAAGCCCAAGGGGGCCACCCCCGCCGTCCAGACCGTCCACGGCCAGCCGGACTACCACCTCGCCGCCGTCCCGCCCGGCTCCGACCTGACGCAGGCCGAGCCGTTCTTCGCCAGCCACTATTTCGAGCCGCTCTACCGCTACGCCGTGACGCTGATCGAGCGCGGCCACGCCTACGTGTGCGACCTCTCGGCCGCGGACACCGAGGCCTACCGCGGGGCGCCGGACCGGCCGGGCCGCAACAGCCCGTGCCGCGACCGCAGCGTCGCCGAGAACCTCGACCTCTTCCGCCGGATGAAGGCCGGCGAGTTCCCCGACGGCGCCCGGTCGCTCCGCGCCAAGATCGACATGAGCGCGCCCAACCTCTGGCTGCGCGATCCCCTGCTCTACCGCATCCGCCACACCGCCCACCACCAGACCGGCCACACGTGGTGTCTCTATCCGCTGTACGACTACGCCCACTGCCTGAGCGACTACCTGGAGGGCGTCACCCACAGCCTCTGCTCGCTCGAGTTCACCGACCACCGCCCGCTGTACGACTGGATCCTCGAGCGCCTGGCGCTGCCGCGCCCGCTGCCGCACCAGTACGAGTTCGCGAAGCTCATCCCCACCTACACCATCGTCTCCAAGCGCAAGCTCATCCAGCTGGTGCAGGAGAGCGTGGTCACCGGCTGGGACGACCCCCGCCTGCCGACCATCAGCGGCACCCGCCGCCGCGGCGTGCCCGCCAGCGCCCTGCGGCGCTTTGCCATCGGGGCCGGCGTGACCAAATTCAAGAGCGTGACCGAGATCGCGGTCTTCGAGCATGTCATCCGCGAGGAGCTCAACACCCTCGCGGTGCGGCGGCTCGCCGTGCTGCAGCCGGTCAAGGTGGTCCTGACCAATCTGCCGGCCGGCGAGGAGCTGACCTGCGCCGCCACCAACGACCCGCAGGCCGAGCACCCCTCCACCCGCCCGCTGGCGCTCACCCGCGAGCTCTTCATCGAGCGCGACGACTTTGCCGAGGTCCCGCCGCCGAAATATTTCCGCCTGCAGCCCGGCGGCGAGGTGCGGCTCAAGTACGCGTGCATCATCCGGTGCGACGAGGTCGTCAAGGACGCCGCCGGCCACCTCGTCGAACTGCGCTGCACCGCCGACCTCACCACCCGCGCCGGCGGCCCCAACGTCGACCGCAAGGTCAAGGGCACGATCCACTGGGTCAGCGCCACCGCGAGCGTGCCGGCCGAGGTCCGGCTCTATGACCGGCTGTTCACCGTGCCCGAGCCCGATGCGGACGGCGACTTCATGCGCCACGTCAATCCGCACTCCCTCGAGGTGGTCACGGCTCGGCTGGAGCCGTCCCTGGCGGGCGCGGCCCTCGGCGAGTACTTCCAGTTCGAGCGCCTCGGCTACTTCGTGCTCGATTCCGAGGACACCATGCCGGACCGGCCGGTCTTCAACCGCACCCTCCCGCTCCGGGATACCTGGGCCAAGACGGCCAAGTAACCGGCCCCCGCCCGTGGTCCGCCAACTCCGCCTCGTCGCCCTGCTGCTGGCCGCCAGCCTGGTCACCACGACCGGGGTTTTCTGGGCCGCCGAGCACGGCGTCAACCCGCACATCCACACCTTCGCGGACGCCCTCTGGTGGTGGTTTGTCAGCTCCACCACCGTCGGTTACGGCGACATCGCGCCGGTCACGGGCACGGGCCGGCTCGCCGGCGTGGTGACCATCATCGTCGGCATCTACGGCTACACCAACTTCATCGCCCTGACCGCAGACTCGCTGCACGGCATGACCAACCGCCGGCGCCTCGGCACCGCGCCGGTGACCGCCACCGGCCACGTCGTGATCTGCGAGTACACGGCCTTCGCGGACGAGCTGATCCAGGGGCTCAGCCGGTACCCGGACCTCGCCGCCCGCGAGGTCGCGATCGTGACCGACCTGGTGCAGGTCCAGCCCTACCCCCAGCACCATTTTGTGCGGGGCGTGCCCCTCAGCCCGGTGGCGCTGAAACAGGCGAACATCGGGCAGGCCGCCGTGGTCTTCCTCTTCGCCAACATCCGGTACGTGGACCCCGACCTCAAGACGCTCCACACCGCCTCGCGCATCCAGCAGGCCGCGCCCACCGCCCGAATTTTCCTCGAGCTCAACAACCCGCGGCACGAGCTCCTGCCGCACCTGGCCGGCGACGTCACCGTCCTGTCCAGCCGGGACCTGCTCGCCTCCGTGCTCCAGCACCGGTCGCTCGACCTGTCCGCCCACTTCCCGCGCGCCTGAGCCCGGGGCTCAGGCCGGGGCGAGCAGGCGCTCCAGCCGCGACCGCACCCGGTCGCGGCCGAGCACCCGGAAGAGGCTGGTGAGGCTCGGGCCCACGTTGGTGCCCGAGACCGCCAGCCGCGCCACCGCCTGATAGTCGCCAAAGCCGAGCTGACGGCTCGCCGCCAGCGCCTTGAGGGCCTCTTCGATCGCCGCGTCGCTGGAAAAATCCCAGCCGGGCAGCGCAGCGATCAGCTCCCGGAGCCGGGCCTGCGGGTCGCCCTTGGCCAGGACCTTCTCCTGCACCTTGGTGTCGACCGGGTAGTCGTCGCTGAACAGATAGCGCGTGTAGGCCGGCAGTTCCTCCAGGCCCTTGATCTTCGGCTGGCTGAGCAGCAGCACCTCGCGGAAGTAGCCGGGCTCCGCCTGCAGCGCCGGCGCCCCGGGCGCGTGCCGCTGGAAATAGTCGCGGCCCAGCGCCACGAACCGGTCGGCCGGCTGCTCCAGCAGGTAAAGCATGTTCATGTGCGCCAGTTTCTTGTCGTCGAAGCGGGCGTTGCTCTGGTTGACGCCCGGCAGGTCGAACTGCCGGATCACGTCCTCGAGCGGCAGCTTCTCGCGGTCCGCGCCCGGGTTCCAGCCGAGCAGACAGAGGAAGTTCACCAGCGCCGCCGGCAGGTAGCCGCGCCCCTGGTATTCCTCGACCAGCGCCCCCTGGTCGCGCTTCGACATCTTGCCCGGGCCGTGCTGCTTCAGGATGAGCGGGATGTGGGCGAACTGCGGCACCGGCGCCCCCAGGGCCTTGAACAGCTCCACGTGCTTGCTCGTGTTCGACAGGTGGTCCTCGCCGCGGATCACATGCGTGATCCGCATGGCGATGTCGTCGACCACGTTCACGAAATGAAACACCGGGCTGCCGTCCGAGCGCACGATGACGAAGTCCTCGTCCTCGACCCGCTCCACCCGCCCGCGGATCAGGTCGTCGATCACCGTCGGCGCCACCTGGACCTTCGTGACCGTCCGCTGGCGGTGCGCGTCAAAGACCTCGGAGCGCTCGCCGAGGAGCTTGAACCACGTGGCGCCGTCCTTCTCGTAGGTGCGGCCGGCGGCCCGGAGCTTCTCCAGATATTCCCGGTAGATGGCCGTGCGCTCGCTCTGGCGGTAGGGGCCGTACTCGCCGCCCACCCCCGGGCCCTCGTCCCAGTTCAGCCCCAGCCACCGCAGGCTCTCGTAGATGACATTGAGGAACTGCTCGCCGTTGCGCTCCTTGTCCGTGTCCTCGATGCGCAGCACAAAGACGCCGCCGGTGTGGCGGGCGTACAGCCAGTTGAACAGCGCGGTGCGGGCGCTGCCGATATGGAAGAAGCCCGTGGGGCTGGGGGCGAACCGGACGCGGACAGGGGACATGGAGGGAGGGAGGGGATTGCGGCTTGTGCTTCGGGAAAACGCCGAGCAAGAACCAGCCCGTGTCCGCTGTCAAAGCCGCTCCCCTCGACCCGGCCGCCCTGGCCGCGCGCTTCGCCGCGGCCGGGCCGGCCGCCGGCTTTCGCGTGGAGACCTATGGCACCATCGACGGCTGCCCGCTGCTGGCCCTGACCAAGCGCATCCCCGGCCCGCGGCCGCGCCTCTACCTGTCCGCGGGCATCCACGGCGACGAGCCCGCCGCCCCGCTCACCCTGCTCGCGATGCTCGAGGCCGGCGTCTTCGACCGGCGCGCCAACTGGTTTCTCTGCCCGCTGCTCAACCCCGCGGGGACGGCCCGCGGCCTCCGCGAGAACGCCGCCGGCCTCGACCTCAACCGCGATTACAAGCACCGCGAGTCGGCCGAGATCCAGGCCCACGTCCGGTGGCTGCAACGCCAGCCCAACTTCACCGTCGCCTGCTTCCTCCATGAGGACTGGGAGTCCACCGGCTACTACCTGTACGAGCTGAACCCGGCCCAGCGGCCCAGCCTGGCCGAGCCGATGCTGCAGGCGGTCGCGCCCGTCTGCCCGCTCGACCTCAGCCCCGTGATTGACGGGCGCGAGGCCCGCGCCGGGATCATCCGGCCCGTCAGCGATCCGCTCCTGCGCGAACAGTGGCCGGAGGCCATCTACCTGCGGGCGCAGCACGCGACCCTCACCTACACGCTGGAGTCGCCGTCCGCCTTTCCGCTGGCCCAGCGCATCGCCGCGCACCGCGCCGCGCTGGAGACGGCGATCGCACTGACCGTCGGCTAGGCCCGGTGCGGGCCGCCGCCCTACCCCGGCAGCCCGTGACTCCGGAGAAAGTCGCCGAGGTCCGCGGGCAGCGGGGCCCGGAAGACATGGTCGAGACCCGCCGGGCGCAGGTCGATCTCGGCGCAATGCAGCGCCTGCCGCGGCAGCAGCAGCCGCGCCGCCAGCGCCTCGGTCCAGCCCGTGTCGATGAACTCCAGGTAAAGCCGCGCGTCCGGGCCGTAGATCTTGTCCCCCACCACCGCATGCCCGAGCCACTGGGCGTGCGCCCGGATCTGGTGCTTCCGCCCCGTCTCCGTCACGACCCGCACGGCGGTGAAGCCCCCGCCGGCCGCGACCGGGGTGAAGTGCGTCACCGCCGGCTGCCCGTCCGCCCGCACCGCCGACTTCACGAACACCGGGCTCGCCGTGTCGTCGCCCAGCGGCTGGTCCACCGTGACCGGGCCCGGCAGTTCCCCCGCAAGAATCGCCTGGTACGCCTTGCCCACCTTCCGCTCCTGCATCGCGGTCTGCAGCCGGCTGGCCATCCGGGCGTCCTTCGCCAGCACGACCACGCCGCTGGTCTCCCGGTCCAGCCGGAACACCAGGTGCATGACCGGCAGCTGGGTGTACTCGCGGGCCGCGCCCACCAGGCTCGACCACGGGCCGGCCTTCGACGGGTGGCAGACCACGTCGCCCGGCTTGGCCACCACCAGCAGGCGGGCATCCTCGTACACGATCCAGCCCGGCACCTCGGCGGGGTCGATCATCCGCACCGGCCCCTGCTTGGGCCGCCGCGGCCAGGCGCACGCCCGCTGGGAGCGCGCGTGAAAATCCTCCGGCACCGGCGGCGGTTCCGGCGTCATCGGCGCACCTGCTGCAGCCGGTAGCGCGCCAGCACCCAGGCGGCCAGGCGGGCCGCCAGCGGCTTGGGGAGCCGCGACACGCAGAAGGCGGCGACCTGGTTTTTCCAGCCCGGGACGACCTGGCGGCGCCCGGCGGCCAGCGCCCGGTACGAGGCCCAGACCACCTGCTCGGCGGACTGGCTCAGCCCGGCCGCGACGCTGCCCGGCGCCAGGCCGGCCCGGAGGAAGAACTGGGTTGCGGTCGGACCGGGGCAGACGGCCAGCGTGTGCACGCCGGTGCCGCGCAGCTCCTCGTTGAGCGCGAGGCTCCAGTGCAGCACAAACGCCTTGGAGGCGCCGTAGGCGGCCAGGTAGGCCGTGGGCTGGAAGGCCGCCGTCGAGGCCACGTTGAGGATCGCCCCGCCGCGGGCCCGGAGCACGGGCAGCAGCCGGCCGGTGAGATGGACCAGGCCGCGGATGTTCACGTCCAGCATCTCCAGCTGGTGCTCCAGGCCGGGCGAGGGGAAATGACCGTAGGCGCCGAAGCCGCTGTTGTTGATCAGCAGCACCCGGCCGGCGGGGGCGGCCTGCGCCAAGGCGGCCAGGAGCACGGGCACCACCCGCTCCACCTCCGCCGGCCGCGACAAGTCGCACGCGAAATGGTTCAATCTTATTCCGGGAATTATTATGTCCGGCGCGTGCCGCGAGAGGTTGCAAAACCACAGCCCCGGATTCACCTTATGGCCAAGCTCAATGAAAGATTTTCCAATACCGGAAGATCCCCCGGTCACAATGACGGTTGAGTATTGCGCCAGGGCGCCGATTAGAGAGTTCACGGGAGTGAGCGGATATTTTTCGTCAGGGCGGATACCCCCTCCTGACTTGGTTCAACCCAGACAACACGCAGAAACAATGAACAGCCAAAACAACCACGAACTGATCGTCTCCGGCATTCATCTCGAACTCACCCCGTCCCTTAAAACTTTTGTTCGCGAGAAGGCCCAGCGACTGTTCCGCCATGAGGATCGCATCGTGCGACTCCGCTTTGAGCTTGAGTGCGACCCCAAGGAGGCAGTCGCCACCCGCTTCAAGGCCAAGGGCCACATCGCCATCCACGGGCCCGATATCAACGCCACGGTCGAGTCCGACGAATGCCACAAGGCCATCTCCGAACTAGTCGACAAGCTCGACCGCATGCTCGTCAAGCGCCACCACCTCGACAAGGAGAAGCGCAACCACCCCCACTCGGTGGAGCTGAACGGCGTCGAGCTGCCCAAGGCCGTCTGAGCCCGTCCCGACCCCCGGTCGGTCCGAAAACCCGCCCCCTCCGGGCGGGTTTTCTTGCGTCGGGGCCGCGCGCCCCGTGGACTGGGCGCCGTGATTGGTGACGTCATCTGGACCACCCCCGGCCAAACCTCGGCCGACTCCCTGCCCCTGGGCAACGGGAACATCGCCGCCAACGTCTGGACCGAGCCGAACGGCGACATCGTCCTCTATCTCGCGAAAAATGACGCCTGGGACCACCTCGGCCGGCTCATCAAGATCGGCCGGCTGCGGCTGCGCTTCACGCCGGGCCTGACCGCGGCGGGCGGCCCGTTCGAGCAGCGGCTCTCGCTGGCCGACGCCTCCGTGGTGATCACGGCTGGCGGGGCCACGGTGCGCCTCTGGATCGACGCCCACTGGCCGCGGCTCATGATCGAGTGCACCCGCCCGACCCCCGGCACCGTCGAGGCCAACCTCGACCCGTGGCGCACGGCGCCCCGCGCGGCCGGCCCGCAGGCGGTGGATCTGGCCTGCGGCCTTGAGGGGGGCCCCCTCGAGCTGGTCGCCCAGCCGGACCAGGTCGTGCCCGCGGAGCCCGGGGCGGTCATCTGGTACCAGCGCAACGAGAGCTCCGTCTGGCCAGTCTGCCTCGAGCAGCAGGGGCTCGGCGAGTTCCAGGCCCGGTCCGCCGACCCCCTGCGGCACCGGACGTTCGGCGGCTGCCTCGCCGGCCCGGGCTTCGTCAAGCAGGACGACCACACGCTCACCGCCACCGGCCCCCTGACCGCCGCCACCCTCACCGTCACGGTGCACACGGCGCAGACGGCGACCGTGGCGGAGTGGCTCGGGCAGATTCGCGGCCTGTCCCGCGCGCCCATGCCGACCCCCGCCGAGCTGTGGCGGGACCACCAGCAGTGGTGGCAGGAATTCTGGTCCCGCAGCTACCTGCACGTGGAGGCGCTGGCGCCGGACTGGGGCCAGGCGGCCATGATCTCGCAGCAGTCGGCCTGGCAGCGCTACCTGGTGGCGTGCTGCAGCCGCGGGCTGTACCCGGTGAAGTTCAACGGCGGGCTGTTCACCGCCGACTGGTCGGCCAAGGACGAAACCCACGACGCCGACTACCGCCGCTGGGGCGGCGGGTACTGGTGGCAGAACACCCGCCTGCCCTACTGGGCGACCCTGGCCAGCGGCGACTACGACCTGCTGCGCCCGCTGTTCCGCATGTACCGGGACCAGCTGCCGCTGGCGGAGCACCGCACCCGGGTCTGGTTCCGCCACGGCGGCGCGTTCTTCCCGGAGACGCAGTTCTTCTGGGGCACCCACCTGCCCTCGAACTACGGCTGGAACCGGGTCGGCAAGCCGGTGGGCGAGGTGGCCAACCACTACATTGGGCGGCTCTACCTCGGGGGGCTCGAGCTCGTCGCCCTGATGCTCGAGACCTACGCCCACACCCACGATACGGCGATGCTGGACCACGAGCTGCTGCCCATCGCCCGCGCCGTGCTGGAGTTTTACGCCCAGCATTATGCCCGCGACCCGGACGGCACGCTGCGACTGGCCCCGGCGCAGGCGCTGGAGACCTGGTGGGACACCGAGAACCCGATGCCCGATGTGGCCGGACTGCATGACCTGCTGCCCCGGCTGCTGGCCCTCCCCACGGCGCAGGTGACCGCCGCGGATCTGGCCGCCTGGCGGGCGCTGGCCGCGTGCCTGCCCCCGCTCCCCACCTGCACGACCGACGGCCAGCGGCAGCTGGCCCCGGCGGAAAAACACGAGGCGACGCCGAACAACTCGGAGAATGCCGAACTCTACGCCGTCTTCCCCTTCCGGCTCTACGGCCTGGGCCGTCCCGGGCTGGAGGTCGGCCGCTGGACGTTCGCCCAGCGCCGGTTTCCCGACACCGGCGGGTGGCGGCAGGACGGCCTGCACGCGGCGCTGCTCGGGCTGACCGAGACCGCGGCGTTCTACGTCGCCAAGAACTTCAGCGAGGGCGGCTACGCCGGCGCCCGGTTCAAGGGCTTCTGGGGGCCCAACTACGACTGGATCCCCGACTTCGACCACGGCAGCGTCACCCAGCTCGCCCTGCAGCACATGCTGGTGCAGACGGTCGGGGACAAAATCTACCTCTTCCCGGCGTGGCCGGCGGAACGCTGGGACGTGGCGTTCAAGCTCCACCTGCCCGGCCAGACGGTCATCGAGGGGAAGCTCCAGCGGGGCCAGCTGACCCAGCTGACCGTCACCCCCGCGGAGCGGCGGCGCGATGTCGTCGTGGTGCTTGGGCGGGACAAGACCAAGCTCTAGGCGTCGGCCGGCCGCGCGGTGAAGAATCCGTTGCGTGATGCGCCGGGATGATTAGCAAGCTCAGCATGGCAAGCACCGCGCACGTCCCACCCGAGGCCCCCAGCGGGATCAATCCCACCGTGGTGCCGGTGCTGCTGGCGATCAGCTTTTCCCATCTGGTCAACGACGTCATCCAGGCGCTGCTGCCCTCGATCTACCCGATGCTCAAGACGAGCTACGGCCTGACGTTCGCGCAGGTCGGGCTGATCACGCTGACCTTCCAGGGCGCCGCCTCGCTGCTCCAGCCGATCGTCGGCTTCTACACCGACCGGCGGCCCAAGCCCTACTCCCTGGCCATCGGCATGGGGCTCACCTTGGTCGGGCTGGTCCTGCTCTCGCGCGCCACCCATTACGGCTACATCCTCCTCGCCGCCGGGCTGGTCGGAATCGGCTCGTCCATCTTTCACCCCGAGGCCTCCCGGGTGGCGCACATGGCGGCGGGCACGCGGCATGGCTTCGCCCAGTCCCTCTTCCAGGTGGGCGGCAACCTGGGCTCCGCGCTCGGGCCGCTGGCGGCCGCGCTGGTCATCGTGCCGCGCGGGCAGGGAGCGCTGGTCTGGTTCACGCTCGTGGCCGCCGTGGGCATCGTGGTCCTGCTCCGGGTGGGCGGCTGGTACCGGCGCAACCTCGCGGCCTACGCGGCCCGGGCCCAGGCCCGGCACCGGGCCGGCGGCCCCGCGGTCCCGCGCCGCCGGGTCGTGCTCTCGCTCGCGATCCTCTTCACCCTGCTGTTCTCGAAATATTTCTACCTGGTGAGCCTGACCAACTACTACACGTTCTACCTGATCCACAAATTCCACGTCTCGCTGCCGGGAGCGCAGATCTACCTCTTTGTCTTCCTCTTCGCCGTGGCGGCCGGGACCATCCTCGGCGGGCCCCTCGGCGACCGCTTCGGGCGCAAATACGTCATCTGGTTCTCCATCCTCGGCACGGCCCCGTTCACGCTCGTCCTGCCCCACGTCGGGCTCGGGGCGACCGTGGGCCTGAGCGTGCTGATCGGCCTGATCCTCGCCTCGGCCTTCTCCGCGATCCTCGTGTACGCGCAGGAGCTGATCCCGGGCAAGGTCGGGATGATCGCCGGCCTGTTCTTCGGGTTCAACTTCGGGGTCAGCGGCATCGCCGCCGCCGCCCTCGGCCGGCTGGCCGACCTCACCAGCATCGAGCACGTGTTCTTCCTCTGCGGCTTCCTGCCCCTCCTCGGGCTCCTCGCCGGTTTTCTCCCCAGCGTCGCCGCCCGCCGGCCGGCCGCGGCCTAGCCCGGCCGCCACCCCGGCGCGGCGCTCACTCGTCGGCGCGCAGCAGGCTCAGGCGGGCCAGCTGCCCGCCGTCGATCGGGATGGTCTGGCCGGTCAGAAAATCCGTCTGCTCGGTGATCAGAAAGGCGACCATCGGGGCAATGTCGTCGGGGAACCCCACCCGCCCGATCGGGACCTGGCGGGCCGCTTCCTCGCGGCGGTACTCCGGGTAATCCCGGAAATACGACTCGACCTCGACCAGCCCGGGCGCGACGCAGTTGACCGTGATTTTCAGCGGGGCCAGCTCAATCGCGAGCTGGCGGGTCAGCCCCTCCAGCCCGCCCTTGGCCGCCGCGTAGGGGCCGAACAGCGGGGCGGAGGCCCGGCCATGCACCGACCCGATGAAGATCAGCCGGCCCCGGCCCGTCGCCTGCATGCTGCGCACGGCGGCCTGCGCGCAGAAGAAGGCCGTGCGCAGGTGAATATGGTGCATGCAATCCCAGTCGGCCGGGGTCACCTCGAGGAAGGGCCGCGTGATCGTCGGTCCCGCGTTGCAGACCAGCGCGTCCAGCCCGCCCATCTCCTCCACGGCCTGCTCGACCATCTTCACGCCTTCCTCCATCCGCTGCAGGTTGGCCGGAAAGGCCGAGGCCTGGCCGCCGTGCAGGGCGATCTGCCGCAGCGTCTCCTCCGCCCCCTTGGCGCTGGCATGATAGCTGAAGCAGACGCGGGCGCCCTCCCGGGCCAGCCGGACGGCGATGCCCTGGCCAATCCCCGTGCCGCCACCCGTGACGATGATGCGCTTACCGGTTAAACAAGTCATGTTCGTGTTTTCCATAGGTGCGCGGGTCCGGCTCACCTGAGCTGGCGCCGCAATTTTTTCAGGACCGCCTCCAGCACCTCGAGGACGCGATGGATATCCGCGAGGGTATGCTGGACCGAATAGCCGTGATGGGCGGGGCCGCCGCCGTAGTCGTGGAAATAGACCCCGCGGTCATAGCAGCCCTTGATGATTTTCAGCATGAGCGCCCGGTCGTGGCAGAACGTGTCCTCGTAGCGGGCGGCCGGCGTCCGGCGGCCCAGCAGGATGTTGAACCGGGCCCCGTGATGGGGCACGATCATCCCGAGGTCGTGCTGCTGGATGATCCGGTCCACGCCGGAGTGGAACGTGTGTTCCAGTTTGCGCAGGTGGGCGTAGAAGCTGGGCTTCGCCACCTCCGCCAGGAAGGCCAGCCCGGTCAGGACGGGAATCAGGTGCGCGTTGAAGGTGCCGCTATGCTGGACCGGGCCGACCGGCTGGAAGAGGTCCATGATGTCCGCCCGCCCGCAGAACGCGGACAGGGGCAAACCGCCGCCAATCGCCTTGCCAATCGTGGCGACGTCCGGCGTCACCCCCAGGTCGCCCTGCGCCCCGGCCGGCGACTGCTTGAACGACGACTGGATCTCGTCAAAAAAGAGCACGATGCCGGCCTCCCGCGTCAGGTGGCGGACGGCCTCCAGATAGCCGGGCTGGGGCTTGATGCAGCCCGAGTTGTAGTTGATCGGCTCGAGGATCACCATCGCCACCTCGGGGCCGTGGGCGGCAATCGCTCGCGCCATGGCGTCGACGTCGTTGAAGGGAACGGGGATGATGAAATCGGCCAGGGCGGCGGGCATGCCGGGTGACTCCAGATAGGGATGGGCCCGGTTTTGCGCGAAGGCCGCGGCCGGGGGGTGCCCGCCGATGTAGATGAGCTCGTGGTACCCGTGGAAATGTCCCTCCACACGGATGATCTTGTCCCGGCCGGTGAAGGCCCGGCAGGCCCGGATGAGGTGCAGCGTCGCTTCCGAGCCCGACGAGCAAAAGCGGATGCGGTCGGCGCAGGGGATGCAGTCGCAGAGCTGACGCGCCAGCTCCTCGTGGTATTCGGTCTCGAACGAGTTGACGTAGCCGATTTTCGCGGCCTCGCGCAGGGCCCGGGTGACGGCGGGATGGGCGTGCCCCAGCAGGCCGGCGCCATGGGCGCAGCACAGGTCGATGAACTCGCGGTCCTCGATGCTCCACACCCGGGAACCGCGGGCGCGCGAGACATAAAAGGGCACGCCGAGGGCCCGGTTCAGCCGCACGGAGGAGTTGACTCCGCCCGGCAGGACCTGCCGCGCCTTGCGATACTGGCTCTTGAGTGTGGGCATGGGAAAAAGGCGGCGGCGGTCAGCGCGGGTTGATCCAACCGACCGCGCGCCAATCGTCGATCGGGTCGAGGGGCCACAACGGCCGGTTGATCCGGCGGTAGGGCAGGCTCGCGAAGCGCGACGAGGCGCAGCCGGGGCAGTCGGAGAGGATGATGTCGGCCGCGAAGGGCCCGAACTCGGCGCGAAAGCCGGCGGGGGACTTGACGATGACCACCTTGAAATCCTTCGGCTCCAGCCCGACGCAGCGGTACATCAGCGGGGTGCTCCCCGGACCCGGCCGCTCCACCAGCAGCAAGGTGACGTCCGCGATCCGGACGACGGCGGCCCGCCCCATGTCGATCCGGAGGTTGGTGCCCCCGTGGCCGTTCAGGACGTAGCCGGCCTGCGGGTGCAAGGACTGCACCACGCCGGTGACCGGCAGGGGCTGGGAAAACACGTGGTCACGCTTGCCCCCGACCGCGAAGGCAAAGGCGCCGCCCGGGCCGGCCTGGGTCGCATGGGCGACCGCGGGCGCATCGACCATGATCGTCAGGGCGCCGCCGGGAATGCGGCGGCGGATCATTTCCTCGAGCAGGTGGACGCTGTCGCCGCCGGCGCCCGAGTTGGTCGCGTCGGCCCCATCGGCGATGACCACCGGATGTCCGGCGACGGCCAGCGCCCGGTCGAGGCAGGCGGGCGCCTCGAGAAATTTCACCACCAGCTGTTCCCGGATGGGCCAGCACCGGGCGGCGAGTTCGCCGGCCAACTGGGATCCGAGGTCCGGTTGCTGATCGGTGACGATCAGCACCGTCCACCCCAGTTGGGGCACGTCCAGATAGGCCTGGGTCATCAGGATGCCGGCGCTCAGGACCGCGCCGCGACCCTCCGCCGCCACGAGGTCCTGGAAGATCGGCTGCAGCGGCGGCACAAAGGTGCTCTGCAATTCCCCGCCGGTGATCATCGGCAGGCGGACCAGGCTGGAGACCGGGCGGGCGCCGGCCAGGATGCGGCGCAGCACGTTCGCCGCCCGCATCCCCGTTTCCCGCTGATCCATGTGGGGAAAGGTGTGGTAGGCGACCAGCGCGCTGGCGCCGCGCACCATCCGCTCGGTGACATAGGCGTGCAGGTCGAGGCTCGCCACCACGGGCAGGTCGGGGCCCACGAGACTGCGGATCTTTTCCAGCAGCCAGCCGTCCAGGTCCGGCTCGTCCGCCCCCATCATCGCGCCATGCAGCGCCACCAGCAGGCCGTCCAGCGGCGGGGCGTTGGCCAGCTGCGCGGCCAGCAGCTCCCCGAACCACGCCTGCGTGCTGGGGGCGGCGGGGCCGCCCGACCAGGCCTGCAGGCGCAGCACGCCCACCGGCTCGACGGCCTCCGGCCACTGCTTCAGCCCCTCCACAAACCCGCCAATCTCGCCCACCGTGCCGTACTGCGCCAGCACCTCGCTCCCCGTGCCGACGCCGAAGTTTTCGAAGTCGGCCCGCACCGTCAGCACCGGGTTGAAGCAGTTCGTTTCCTGCAGGATTTGGATGAGGCCGATGCGTTTCATGGCGGGAAGAGTAGGCGCGGACAACGGACTCATGGCAATTTCCCCTTGGCGGCGCGATCCCGATCGAGCCGGAGCCAGAACCGGCTCATTTCCTCCAGGGTCTTGTCCTTGGTTTCCGGCAGCATCCGCCACACGAACACCGTGCCCGCCGCGCAGATCCCCGCGAAGATCAGGAAGGTGGCGCCGGGCTGGCCGAACCGGTCAATGAACCGCTGCATCACGACCGGAAACAAATTCGCGGTGATGAAGGAGGCGGCAAACATCGAGCACGTGGCGATGCACATGGCCTTGCCGCGAACCCGGTTGGGAAACATCTCCGAGATGACGACCCAGCTGAGCGGGCCCAGGGTCAGCACATAGGAGGCGACGGGCACCAGCATGGCCGCCAGGGCCAGCAGGGGCGGGAGGCGGTAGGTGAAGCTGAGGAACATGAGGATGTGCCCGACCACCATGCCGAAGCCGCCCCCGATCAGGATGTTTCGCCGGGGGAACACCCGGATGAGCCAGAAGGCGACGCCCGTGCAGATCAGAATCCAGGCATCGAGATAAACGGAGTTGAGGATGGCATCCGGGGCGTTGGTGATCCCGGCGGCGACGAACAAGGTGGGCGTGTACAGGATGATCATGTTCACCCCGTCGATCTGCGAGTAAACCATCAGGCCGATGCCGATGAGCAGGGCCAGGCGCACCCCGGGGCGGAACAGTTCGGAAAAACCGCCGGACTCCTCCAGGAGCTCCTCCTGGATCTCCTTCATCACCTGCCCGCCCTGGGTGGGCCCGTTGATCCGGACGAGGACGGCCAGCGCCTCCTTGACCCGGCCCACCGCGGCCAGCCAGCGCGGGCTCTCGGGGACGAACATCAGGCCGAGCATGAAAATCACGACCGGGACGGCCTGGGTGGCGAACATCCAGCGCCAGTGCCCGCCGTAGGACAGCAGATAGTCCACAAACACCGACATCGACAGGCCGATCCCGACGGCCAATTGAAACACCATGACGAGCCGGCCCCGCAGGTGGGCGGGGGCGATTTCCGCGATGAACATGGGCGACACGGTCGAGGCCAGTCCCACCCCCATGCCGCCGACGAAACGCCAGACAATGAACGCCACGATGTGCCCGGCCAGCGCGCAGCCGATGGCGGAGGCCATGAACAGGACGCCCGCCAGCACCAGGGTGCGCTTGCGGCCGATCGCATCGGCCAGCCACACCCCCATGAGCGGACCGAACGGGCAGCCCAGAATCGCACTG
>SESH01093829.1_pt1 | contig 21507 bp, 12 predicted proteins | sample 3171561 | NCBI WGS metagenome assembly SESH01 (sample SAMN10866947, study PRJNA518727) | freshwater metagenome | biome: subpolar coniferous forest; feature: holomictic lake; material: water; isolation source: holomictic Lake 442 2011 16.5 m and 2014 13 m | place: Canada: near Kenora, Ontario
CCATTAATGCGGGCTACATTGGCAACGTAAACACATTTATCGCGACGACTGAAAACGTCATTGCACCGCTGCTCAACGTCAATTATAAAATCGGTCAATACGGCAATTTGGTTGGCTATGGTTACTGGCTTGATTATACCGATACCAAAGATCCTAAAGATCCAGTTTCAACCAACACAATTACTACAATCGAAAAATCCAACCAGACTTATGGTCTGCGGGTGAACAATTATCAAAAACCAGGGGATACTCTGAAAATCAGTGACAATTATGGCGTGGTTTATACGGCTGAATGGGGTTACCAACAAAATTACGGCCATGGTAAAACACCGTATCAAGCCCAGCGCATCAATGTGATGGGCGGTTTCACAGCTTATAATTTAACCTTTCAGGGTGCTATGGAGCAACTTGATGGCCATGGCCATAATAAAACCTTTGATACTCCACTGGGCACCAATCATGCTTTTCAAGGTTGGGCCGATGTTTTTGCTGTCAATACGCCCGATCATGGTATCCGTGATGTGTTCGGGACTGTACATGCAAGATTTTTAGAAAACGACAGCCTGATACTCTCAGGAATTTATCACGATTTTAGCGATGATACCGGCCAGCGTCATTATGGTACGGAATTGAATTTTTCCGCGCTCAAAAAATTCGGGAAACATTATTCGTTATTAGCAAAATACGCCCTTTATAGCGCCGATAGTTCTTATGTTACTGGGGGCGTGCTGGACAAATCTTTTGCAAATACCGATACCCAAAAAATCTGGTTGCAAGGAAACGTAAATTTCTAACACACCCCTGTCAGTCAGCATTCATTAGCAGCTTGGTGATGAATGCTGATAACACGTCAGCTTTCATCGCAACGCAATGATTACAATAATTCAGCACAATCCGTTATTTTTTTGGAAAGGCTTATCCGTAATAAGCTGATTAAGAACTTGGTTTTAATGTATATATTGGCACATGAATAAAATTGTTTTAACACCTTTGGAATGCTGTATTTTTTCTTGGGCAGATGCGCTACAATCACCAGCGATCTCTGAATCACATCTCCGAAGGATTAACTAGCTACTCGTCAAATGTAACCCAGCTATCTGTATAGATGACACTTACTTTATTATTACAGTTCGACATAACGAATTACAGATAATACGCGACGCGCAACAGCAGTTATACAAGAAAAAATCTATAATTTTTCTATATGTTCAATATTTCATATTCAACAAATGTGCTGGCACATATAAAATAACTCTGCAAATGATAGTTCGCCAAAAACAACATCTGAACTTGCGTTGCAATATCTTCATCTAGCATCTCAATTTAGTGCGAATTAAGTGTTCCATTAATGGTGGCAAAATATCAAAAATACGCTAATATACATTTACAAATATGTATATTTTAACTCTTATAATTTTCATTTTTTCACCATTCACATCTACATGTTACTGCGATAATTTATAAAATTTTAAGATGAATCAGAAAGTCAATAAAGGTGTTCCAATTTTTCATGAGGGTGAAACCGGCGATTGCGCCTACATTATTGAAAAAGGGAGTGTTGAGTTAAGTATTTTGATCAATGGTACTCAAAAGAAAATCGGCACATTACAGGAAGGTGCGATTTTTGGAGAAATGGCACTTATTGGTAATCGTCTTCGAACGGGAACGGCTATAGCCTGTGAAGAAACTTGGTTAATCGTAATCCCCGAAAAGTATTTTGAAGAAAAGCTGGAGAGTTCTGATAAATTCATCCATTTACTACTAAAGCTGATTCTTCGACGCTATATTGAAATGCGCACCCGGCTTGATAATATTCTAACCAAATCACGATGTGATTCTTCGCTCATTATTGATGATGAGTCCATGCCTGATTGTAAAGGTAATACAGTAGACACTGCACGCCAATTAGAAGCAGAAAACAATCTGAAATATGCCTTCGAAGACGGGCAACTGGAATTATTTTATCAACCTATTGTTACCTTGGCCAATCTAAAAGTATCAGGCTGTGAATCATTGATACGCTGGCGCCATCCCAAGCACGGATTGGTTCCACCCGTCGAATTCATCGGATTGGCCGAGGAATCCGGACTTATCATACCAATAGGACTTTGGATCATTACAGAAGCCACTAAAGCCTGTCAGCGACTTCTCAGTCATAATGACGATTTTTCATTTGTAAGTATTAATCTTTCAGGGAAACAATTTAATACAGGAGATCTTGTCCAAAACATCGAACGTATTTTTCAAGAACAAAACATACAAGCTGAAAACATTAAATTTGAAATAACCGAATCCATATTAATGGCCAATCCGCTGGATATTGCAGCCAGTTTACAGGCCTTGAAGAAAAACGGCAGTACTATTGCGATTGACGATTTCGGAACTGGTTATTCAAGTTTCAGTTATTTACATCGTTTTCCAATTGATACATTGAAAATTGACAAATCCTTTGTCTCAACGATGCTGGATAATTCTAAAAGTTATGAAATTGTTAAATCGCTCTGTGTACTGGCAAAAGCAATTGGTATGAGCATTGTTGCCGAGGGAATTGAAACAGCTGAGGAACATAGGCTTTTAACAGAAATGGGTGTCGATTATGGACAAGGATATTTTTACGCAAAACCAATGCCTGAAGCGGAATTTTGTAACTATCTACAAGAACATTAATCTCTCAAAACCAGTAATCCTTCAATATATTCAAATCAATTTCAGGACAAATATATTCTCGCCATATCCGTTACCATTGCTTTACCCTGAGCCCGGGCATCATTAAAAATATCGTTTGTGAATTCAAGTCCCGCAATGTAACAGGGTTCTGTGAGAACAGAATCAATAGATTCTGAAGCTTCCAAACTAGCCAATCGATTGGCAAAATAAATCAGTCGACACCAGTCTTCGTAAGTCTTGGCTCTTTCAGGTACGTGATGCCAGAGCGCTGTCGCCTGTAAGCTTTCAGGTAAATGCCATAACTTCATTAGTTCATACCCAACTTCAGCATGCGTAAAGCCCAGATGACTGAGTTCATGTTCGAGACTATCCGCAACTCTTGTCCCAGAATATATCAACTCAGATTGCTCTGGTAGCTTATGCCAAATTACAGGTTTGCCCATGTCATGTAAAAGACCAGCCATAAATAAGTTAGAACTGTCACCGGACAAAGAACTACCCACAGATAAATTCTTCGCAATAAGCCCACATAACAGACTATGCTGCCAATGAGCATTTAACTGTTCATTTCTGATCGGTAATTTCTGAAATAGATTGATAATCCCAGTACTAAGCAAAAGCACCGACAGTTCATTTCGCCCTAATATGGTCACGGCTTGAGTTATTGTTGAGATAGTATGCATAAAGCCATAAATTGCACTGTTTACGATCTTCAGTACCACCATACTCAAACCGGGATCTTTTTCAATCAAGCTGGCAATTTCCGCATTTGACGAGTTACTATCCTTAAGTTTTGAATTCAATCGGGCATGTATTCCCGGAATCGAGTAAACCGAATTTGGCGTATCCATCAATTGAGCAATGCTTATTGTCATTTAAAGTACCTACTGAATTTTATGAACCTGACGTATACAATTACACGCATTCAAACAAAAATGAATTCCCGGTGGCGAATAAGCAGTTTTATTTTCTATCAAGGATAACAAATCCGTTCCACTCAAAATCGTGGGTTTGTTGATTTATCTTTGCCAAATCCAAATAGAAACGCGTTGGCCCATCTGCCCCATGAATTTCCATAAGACCACTAAAATGCTTGATTGATTCTGACCAATCACCCTGCTGGAATGATTTCAAACCAATCGAAAATAGCTTGTGCATATCCTGTTGTTTATCAGAAACTGTGGCCTTCAGACTAATTATCTGACTTAAAGCCACCGGCTCAGGTCTACCCATTAATCGGAACAAGCCCATGGGTCGACAACACAAGATATCAAGATCCTCAACCAAATGTTGACTAGCCAAAATCTGGGTACCCAGAACCTTGTTGACACCTTCGATACGTGATGTGGTATTAACCGTATCACCAATTACTCGAAAATGATTAGTGTTCCCGGCACTAATCCGCCCCAAAGTTATTTCACCAAGATTTAAACCTATACGGGTTGGCATGGCATTCAGACCGGATGAGCTGTTAAATTTGGAGACAGCCTTAACCATATCCAAGGCCGCAAGACAGGCTGACAACCGTTTACTCGACTCTGGCAAATCAATCCACACGGCCATCATGGCATCACCAGTAACGTCGGCAATCATGCCATTATGGACATTGACTGGACGCCCCAGCACCTGATAATAGGCATTTAATAACTCCCACAATTGATGTGAAGAGTTAGTTGAAGAAATGGTGGTATAACTTTCTATATCGGTTGCCAAACATACGCCAGTTACATTACGTTCTGTCATAGCCTTTGCTGAATAGTCTTGCCAGTGGCCAGGTTTGGATGGCTGAAGTGTCTGCCATTGAGGAAAAACTTTACCGACAAAATCCAGCATTCGCTTTCTTTCGTTTATCAAATCTTTTCTGGAGCAAGCCAAAGCCAATAACCAACACAAAGGTAATTGAATAACAATCGGCACAGCAACAGGCAACCACCAACCGTTATGACTAAACATGGCTAAACAGGCGAGCACATACCCTCCGCCCAGCAACAAACTTAAGCAAAACCCCATTAAGCCCTGAAATGTAATGAGTGAAGTCATAATAATGAGCGCAAACACAAGGCTTACCAAAATAAAGGACTGCGGAGTTTGAATAAAGCGACTCTCTAATAAATTGGCAAATTGAGTCGCCATAATCTCCACGCCAGCCATTTTACCTTGTCGACCGCTAGTGAAAGGTGTTTGGAATACGTCTAAATTTCCTGAAGAATACTGCCGATAGACCTTCCCAATCAGCACCACTTTACCGGCTAAATTTATACTTTTACCCTGATAGACATCACTATAAGACTCCATACGGAAAGTTTTAGGGGGACCGTAATAATCAAGAATACGGTTTGCTGGTCCGCAGATGTAATCAGTCAATGTCTTCTGCAGAGCCGCTGGCAAAGTTAGGGGCAAAATATAGTGATCCTGATTACTCAGACAATCTAGGCGTTGTTTTGCAAGCCAGTCTGAGTAGGGTTTGGCGGATGAGTTGTTCTGACCAAAATAGCTCGCGAACATCAGCAACGGTAAACTGGGCGCTTCTGCTAAATCATCATAGTATGTCCATGCTTCCCGAACTGGGGTATTTAAGCTGTCGCTAATCAGAAAATAGGGACTGTGGTCTAAGGCCGCCTGGGTAAATATCGGTTCAGGCGAAATCTGGCGCATGGCCACAAGTTGTTCAGGAAGAATTCCAGTCTGATTATTTTCTTGTGTCACGGCTGGGGTTTTATTCTTCTCCGAACACTCTGTACGCCCATAAAAATCGTCCACCCCATGACGAAATTTTTGAACACAGTCCGTTAGCAACACATTCCCGTTAATGCGCATGCTATTGGCCAGTTGCTGATCATGCTCATTATCGGCAGCAATAAATTGCAAATCAAACACAATCAGCGCGACTCCTTGCCGTTGAAGTTCTTCGATCAAATGAGCGTGAAGCCCCCTCCATTTCGGCAATTCATGGCTGACACCCAAACTGGCTTCCGATTGTTCATCAATCGCAATTATCACCACTTGCTCAGGTGCTTGACGCAAACCGCGCAGTTGAAACAGAGTTGTCAGTCCGGCCATCGCCTCGAAGTCCCAATAGAAATCAACACCAGCCCCTATTAGGGTGATGAATAATGCGATTGCTATAATTCTGACTAGACTTTGCTTCAAGAAATTATGATTAACAAAACTGGTTGAGTTAATGGGTGATCATAGGGCGTTATGGCTAGAAGATCAGTGGATTTCTATACTGTCGAAAAAGTATTTTCGTCACAAAACATGCGATTCAGGCTATAGAAACTGACACATCATTAAACAAAATCGCCTTGCTCTACCTGGATAAATTATTGTTAACTTATCCGGGTAGATTACATACTAAACGTATAAAATGACTATATTGTTAGGGTTTTGTACGACGAATAGGTGGATTGCAATCTTGATAGGCTTTACCAAGCACAACAACCGTTGTACATTGTGATCCTTCGTATAATGCTTGGACTGTCACCACGAATTTGGCATCTTTGGTTTTAGTCCCAGTTTTATTGCCCTTTTCGTCAAAGGTATCCAAGGTGATTTTCCCTGTTAAAACCTTGTCATTACGAAGCTCAGCAGCCTTAAGCGCAGCCGATAAACCGGGATCTTCAGTAGCAATTTCCACGGTTTGTGAATTTTTTGTGTTTTCCCTGGAGACACTGGCTGGGCAGTTGAATTTATGCAAAAACTTAGTGTCCTTGACATCCTTAATGCATTGGGTTAAAGATTCCCCTGACACTGGATCCAACACTACGGCATCCAATAATTTGTTCGTTTTATCGTCCAAATAATGACTAATGCCAAGTATGGAGCCGGTATTGGCGGCAACCATTTTAGGCACTGGAATGTTAAAATTAGCCAGCTCCAGGAAAATTTTATAGACAGGATTTTCTCTTGAAACCCCTTGATCAGCAGCTTCCTTGGCCGCAACTGCCAATCTTTCTCCTAAGCCGGATAAAAAGGTTACTACCCCAAGATTATCATATTTAATATTCCCTTGATTGATATGCTCGGCTTTGACGAGATTATCTGAACAGGCGGCCAAAGAGAACAAGGCTAGGACTAACACGCCAACGGTTTTCAGTATGTTTTTCATTAATTTAACTCCTGATGATGTTACACAAAAAATTAAAACCGGCTAAAAAAACAAGCTCAATTTTAAAAAAAACTGCCGTTGCGGAATAAAAGGACTCATTTGCGGTCCTTCCGCATTAAATACGCTTTGGTATCTCATATTACTATCGAATAAATTATGTACTTCAAAGCTTACAGTGCCTAATTTTTTCGGAAGCCGGTAACCCAAAGCCGTATCAAAAGTCCAAAATCGGCCATTGTCAAATGTAATGGGAGGGGAGTTGGCTGGCAACATATCGAAGTCACTGACTAAGCCAACCTGTTGCTTAACATAAGTCCCTGAAAATTTTGCAAAGATACCGTTCGGATGAAAAAACTTAACCGTTAACGGTACTTGATGCGTTGCCAATGACTGCGGGTCGGTAAAATCTAAGTTGTTACCATTATAATCACGGCTAAATTGCTGATACCTGTATTCCGAGGAAAAAGCCAACCAGTCAAGTGGTGTCCAGTAGATATAACTTAAAAATCCCGATTCATTTCTGTTTCTATTTGTTAATGCCTCGTAAACAAAAGGTTCATTAGTTTTACGCCATATCAGTTCCCCACCTAAAAATATTGTACGTGTTAAATTGTAATCCATAGCAAAAGCATAGTGCCAGGCAGTTGTTCCGTTATAGGTGTCATATATTTGATTGAATCCCACAACTTGTGTGGGCTCTAGGGTTTGTTTGGCAGCCAAGGGCCGTTTTAGTGTACGGAATGCCGCAGCTCTAAAGGTTAAACCTTGAATTGGCTTCCAAAGTAAGCCGAATTTTGGGTTTAGTTGCCGCCTTACCATGGATTGGTCATCGAAAGAATCGTAACTGATGCCTAACACAGTAGTTAGATTATGTAAAAGTCTCTGATTGGCATACAGATAACCATTGAAATGCTGAGTCGTCGATTGCAGTAATGTTGTATATGTCAGCTCGGGTATCACATCTGGCGGCGGCAATATCCATTGGGCCAATTTACTTTTTACGTTGTTGTAATTTAAATTCAGATAACCCAGACCTGTAGTAATATCAACACGGCCCGGATGAAATAAATATTGTATTTCAGCTTGATAACCTTTGGCTTTGTTTTGGTCTAATGTTTTGGTTTCGTATGGATCTTCGTAATTAAAGTACTTATGGTCACTAACAGTATTATTGATAGAAGTATAAAAAAATGAACCTATCAAATCCTGATTGGGATTAATTTTATAATGACTGCCCAATCTGACTGTTTGTTGATCAAGTGTGTTTCTCATGTTGGGCGATTGAAAGCCATTCAAACGAGTCGCCAAATCACCTGAAGCCTTGTTTTCAGCCTTTAACTCCATCTGTATATTGAAATTTGGAGTAAACATATATTGCGCAAACGCATCATAAATATCCTGCCGATAGTCATTATTTGGCCGGAATCCATCAGTTTGATAATGAAACTGTCCGCCACTGACAGACAGATTATTATAAATTCCCGACGCAACCAGATTATCGGTTTTAGTATTATTGCTGCCAAAAGCACCATTTGCTACTGCATGGGCGCCATTAGCTGTATAGAGCGCGTCATATTCATTGATAGACAAACTACCGGGACCGGTATTATTGAGCAAGCCAATATTTTCATTGGTTAGTTGCGGTTGTACCGGCGTTATATTTAATGGTTGCAACAACTGGGCTTGCAATAACTCACTGGCTCTCGCACTAGCAGAGTAATATTGCGGCTTACCAATATAAGCATCAGAAAGAAATCGATGTGAAGAAGCATTGGTTGCATCCAGCGTCAATGCTGTCCAGGCTTGCTTTAATGCCAATCGATCAAAATCCAGATCATTGTAAATCCTTGCCAGATTGGCGCTTTTCGCGGCTGCATCCTCATCCAGCGAAAACTCCGACCTATAAACAGCCCGATTATCATTCAATTTAATCGCCTGATTCATTTCTGCCAAAGCTTCGATCGGACGATTGGTGGTCTGTTTAGCAATAGCGCCATAAAAATAGGGAGTCGGATCATTAGGATCATTTTGTTTTGCCAAACGAAACTGCTCCTCGACCAGCAAATTGCGTTTTTCTTCGTAGTACGCCTTGCCCAGGTAACTACGAATAATTGAATTGTACGGGTCTAGCACAGCAGCAATTTCGATATCTTGCCGACCTTCGGCAAGATTGCCGTTGCGAATTTTGGCCAAACCCAGCCCCAGTCGTGCCAACGGCGATGCTGAATCAAGTTGCACTGCGGTATTAAAACTCTTGCTAGCTTGGTCAAAATGCATCCGGGATAGATTTACAAAACCCAATACGGTTTGAGTACGTTCCAGATTCGGATTAAGCATTATTGCTTGTTGTGCAGAAGATTCGCTAGATTCAGTCAAGCCATTGGCTTGTTCAAGTTCGGCTATACGCGCCCAAGCCAAAGCATCTTTAGGCATTAACTCCACCGCCCGTTTGGCGGCTTGCAAGGCTTTTGGGAGTGCGAATTTGCTTTGTTCAGCATAGGACAGCGCAGAATAGGCTGCCGCAGATTTAGGATTTGCTGCAATTGATTGGCTTGCCAGAGATAATGCTTGATCTTTATGATTTTGCGTCATCATTAAAACTGACTTTAAAGCCAAAGCATAAGCATCGTTAGGGTTTCGAACCAGGAATCTTTGTATATCCTGTTCGGCAAAGGTTACTCGACCGGCAATCAATCGGATAGCTGCACGTAATTGATGAAACAGTGTAGATTGTTTGATTAGGGTCACCTTATCCAAGCGGGTCAGTGCAGAGTCTATTCTGCCTTGCTGATATTCATCTAAAGCAGCACGTAAGTCAGTATCTAAAGATAATACGTCACCTAAATCAGGTAGTATTGGCGGATAATAGATTGCCCAGCGAACCGCATCGTCTGGTTTAAGGTCAATTTGGGGATGAGGCGCTTGGCCGCTTTGAGCCATTGCACTTTCACCTGCATTCAGCCTTACACTACCTTGACCGTTGAAGAATCTCACACTACCTTCATATACCCATAAGCTGGCTTTGTCTTCACTAACATTTACAGAGAACTCTGTACCTTCAGGTCCTGCGTTGGCGATTGGTGTAGTTATAGTCAGTTGTTTGGGGGTTCTACTAATAAAATGAATGAAGCCTTTTACAACATCAATTAAAGTTGGCGTATTGGGTAAGATATTATTTAATGAAAGCACCGTATTTTCATCTAGTCTCAAAATAATACCGTTGGGTAGGTATATTGAAGCCCTGCTATAAGCCCCAACCTTTAAACGACTGCCTTCGCAAAAAACTTGATTCAATGAAGCTGATTGCCAGTTACCCAATTTAGAAACATCAACAAACAAACTTCCTTGCAGAGAAATAAGTTTAACTCCCTGTGTTTCCAAGCAATTGAGTTCACTACCGCTTGCTATATTCAACTGAGAAAATAGACAAATTACCCCCATGATAAATCGTATGATTTGTTTCATTTGAAATAAAATAGTTAATTAACTTAAATTTATATAAACTGAAATTTTACATTTCTTAAATCCGTAGTATATAAAGAAAATGTTTTAAATATCAAAAATATAACTAAATATATAGACTATTAAAACCAAATAATGAATCAAAATCTTTCTTTATTACATTTAATACATTACCACTACTGTTAATCATAGACAAAGCTTAAGGTTATACACCCCTGACTATTTAGAACTTATTAAAAAAAACCGATTATTGTGAAAGTGATTTTTATGGAGGATCTATGCACAGAATACATCTTTAAAGCCGCAGCATCTGGAAACACTTAACCGATATTTAGGACAGGAAAAAGTATTTTAATTTCATTTAGAATTCATCACACGACTCGCAAGCCCCTGCCCGTGACCTTTTAGATACTAAGCCTACATGTTTTTTGGCTCAGATATCTGTCAACGAATGATACAAAGCTGCTACGCAGAACGCTGCTTCAATTGCTTTATCAATTACTACTGCATTTGCATGCGCCGAAAATCAACAGATCAAGATTAGATTCAGCGAATACATGTAATATTCGTGGTGAGTTTGTTTAGCCATAACTGGCTTAACTGTGGGTTTTGTTATACTGGACTGGCGACCTTGTCCACTAACAAGGTGTAGCGATTGAATGAACGCCCGTTATTTTTCTGCTCTTTGCCCTCAAAAGTCACGGTGACTAAATCACCCAAGGCGGCGCTTTGTTGTTTCAAGCTGTGAATCAAATAACGATTTAGGTCAATGCCGACAACCGCACCATTGTTCTCCTGTAAAAATAGAATTTTCTGTTCGTTATAAAGTAAACTATTAGAAGTACCAGTGGATTGAATGATGCCTGCGATTATGCTGCCTGCTGAAGGTTGCCAGTAGGTCACTTTTTTGATTGGTTGGTTTTCAGTCATTTTTTATCCTGTTTGTTAATTAGTACATCTGAGTACAATTGTACTCAGTTCATTGTAATCTTGCTTAATAGTGTTGCCCACTAAGAATTACAAATAGCCACAACAAATAAGTGACTAACAACATGAGTTGAAATGATAAAATCACTGGCAGTTCAATATTTACTCGGATTATTCGGCTATAAATTTGAGCTTCCAAATACCGACCATTGTTAAAATACTCCTAAGGAATAGTCACTGGTTTTTTTTGCTAAACAATTGACCATTCATCAAACTTATACTAGAAATTAATCGTGACTGTTGCCCGCACCATGCTTGGCTCAACAGGGTGCTTCATAATACCGGTCTGTGATGACGTACCAGCAGGATAGGCATATTGATACGCGTAGGCAATATCGTTAGCGGTCGAATTGAAAATATTGAATAGGTCGATTTCCAGCTTATACTTTTTTTGTTTGTAACCCGCACCTAAATTGACAACACTGGTAGAGCCAGACCAGAACGTACCTGATGAATCTAGGGGCATATCAGAAAAATGACGTAAACGTATCGTACTGAACAGACCGTTAGGAGCAACCAGTGTAGCGCCTGTTGAGATCACCCTGCCGACAGAGTTTGGAATATAATTGTTGGTTTCACCCACTGGAGTCGTCACATATCGTGCAGAAGTCAAGGCAAAGTCAGCATCCAGCGTCAACCAATGAGTAGGCTTATAGTAGTTTGTTATTTCAACCCCGTAGCGATGAGACTTTCCTTTTACCTGAGTTGTGCCGGCATCGCCAGTAAACACCAATTCCTGATTACTCTCCAGCCACCAAAATGCCAGAGTGCTATTTAAGTCTTTAATAAAATTACTGCGTATGCCGGTTTCAATGCCACGGGACTGAGCCATAGGCGAAATCCGGGTAGAATTACTGTCTAATGTAGTGCCAGTATTAGGATCAAGTTGCAGCGTAGTGCCTCGTGCATCGTTAGAGTGATAGCCAAAACCAGTATTTATAAAATACTCAGTGTTGAACCAGGGGCCGATAATCAAGCTTAGTTTGGGACTGACCATCGCTTGCCCTTGATTGCCAGAGTTGGCGGAATTCACATTAGGATTATGCATGGCCGTGTCGTGCACCACCACAACATTATTTATAAAATCGCCCCTTAAGCCAGTAATAGTACGCACTTTTTCATGCCAATAGGTCTGGTTTTTCAGATAGACACCGCCAGTTGTCTCACTAACACTGCTATTACTGACTGTACTGAGATATTGCCGGCTAACGGTGTGATCCAGACCCAAGCCCATGATTTCATCATGACGAAACTGAATGCCCAGGGTGTTGTCCATGTCAAAGCCAAGCAGCTTGTTGTAGCGGGTATGTTCGATATTGCTACCGGTTTGTACTCGATGTTCAAACTGATGCAACTGGTCGCCGTTAATCCCGTTGTCCACATATCCAGTATTGTTGGAGAATAAATTCACGTCATAATATAGCGCATAGATATTGGCATTATTTTTCCAGTTATCGCTTTTATTCCAGAGATCAGTTGAAAAACTGTAGCGGTTTGTTTTGCCGCCATCCGAACGATCCATGGTGCCGTAAAGCCCAAGCGTACCGTTATCAATCAACGCTTGAGGGATTTGGTTGGTTGCCGTCCAGCCATTGGTATAAACTTTCCCGTTAACCGACAAGCCCCAGTCACCCTGGTCAAGCTTGTAACGCAGCATTCCGTTAAATTTTTTGGAGTCCTCCGGCTGTTGCCAGACGCCGTTGTAAAAATTAAACTCGCCGGCGTAAAGTAAATCGCCGCTGCCTACTTTGCTGGAATTAGCTGCCAAAGTTCTGTAATAACCGAACTCGCCGCCGGTGAACTTTAAAATAGCTTCAGGCAATTTATCCATCGAGAATATTTTTGAATAACCGGCTGATGAAAAATCGCCGACTTCCGCATAATACGGGCCTTTGCCGTATTCAATCTTCTTGACCAATTCTGGAATGACACTATTGATGTCCATATAACCCTGTCCGTGGGCATGAGTTGGCATGTTCATGGGAATGCCATCGATATAAGTCGTAAAGTCGGTGCCATGATCGAGATTAAAACCGCGCAGAAAATACTGATTAGCTTTACCGGAACCGCTGTGTTGATTAGCTAATGCCCCGGGTATTACTTCCATTAGTTCTCCGTTGCGGGAAATCGGGCGATATTCTAGTTGCGCCTGGCTGATTTCTCCCTGGGATGCTGAACCGGTTGTACCGATGAGATCTTTTTCTTTCCTTTGCACTGCTTCGACGACCATTTCATCAAATTCCAAAGGTTTTGTGTCGGCGCTAACCATTGCAAAGTGAAGACCTAACAACATCCCCATACCAATGAAGAGTGTAGAGTTTTGTTTTTGTTTGATACGTCTGACAACTCGTTTCCTGACTATCAAACAGGACATGATGACATCCATATCAGGAAGATTTTGCACGCTTTTCTGCGCAAATGATTGGGTACAAAACCCGAGTTAAATAATGAGCTGAAGATAATTTTTTCATGTTGGTCCTCTGCGCCGCCCGCGCATAATGGTTGTGAGTACACAACAGAGGACTATAGAAAACGAGATGACACTGGGAGCAATACTGTCATTTTCACTGACAGCCCTCCGCTGTACCGAATTACACTTTCGGGCCGGTCTCCGGGCTCATAAGTGGCGTTAACCTGAATCATCACCTTCCCATGCATGAACACAGTGGCATCTTGATGAAGCTTTTACTTATATACCGTTGCGGGGGCAGCGTCGGATTTGGCCTAAACCTAACCGACTTCCCGTTTAACCATTGGGTTTGAAAAACCCTCCGGAACCTGAAAGCAAAAATGATTATAAGATAGCGATATGAAAAAGCAAGCTTCCGAGGTCAGACTTGATCGTATGTCAAATGACAATAACATAATTATATTTCGAATAAACCCCATTCAAATTCTAATGCGGCATGGTTTTAAAGTTAAGCTTTCTAGGTGTATATACGTATTGATATTATTGATTTTATTATTATAAAATCAAATTTTACTTAAATGACGCGCATCTTAAAGTTAAACATAAATGACATTTCTACCCCTACCAAAAACCTACTGTTTTATTTGATGCCCATTTGAAATAAAAACTGGGAGAGCTTTATGACACAATAAAAATCATGCAAATTCTCATTTTGAAAAAAGCTTTCAATATTTGCAACGAATTAGAGCTAAGTTTTCCAGTCGAAAATTAGCGTGAGAATATTTTCAATAGGATTTAGATGCTGGAAAAATTTAAACGCTCTTATTGTTGTTAAACTGGAAAAGTTTTGACGCTTTTTTGCAAAAGGAAGCCCCTATGACTATGGTGGTGGAAGCGCTCTCGGCGTTGCGCAATGAGTGCGTTCCCTTGGTAAGTTTTGGAGTCGGGCCATTGGCGGCGCTAGGGCGAATCGAGGGTGCTAGCCGCTTCTCCGAGTTTCTGTCACGCAGCATCTATCGTCTTGCAAGCAGGGTAATAAACCTGCGAAGCAAAACTGTGTTCTGGAAAAAATTTCATGTGACGCTCAGGGAACCGCTGTATCTGCTTTCCCAGTCATCACGCTTCGGGTTACGGGAACTCACCACCTTATCACTGGCCTTTCATATTTCATTGACTTGAACAGTTGACATAAGATTGGCTTTTAATCATTAAAGGAATACAAGCTGTGACAAGAAACGCAAACCTCTATGATCTTTGTGACAGACCGATCCTTAAAGGCGACTATCGCACTGAACCTGGACGCAATCTTCGGTTCATCTACAGGACAATTGCATGTCACCCTCTTTTAAAATATCTGCTTTTAAAAGGTTGCCGCCATCCTGCTATAGCGTTGACGAAAATTTCCGAATATGAAGAGATGATGTGTAAAGCCATGCAGGCAAGTTTTGACGACTGGCAAGATGCACAATGGATAGAAACAACCTTCCGTCCTTTAGCGCAGCTCCTGGATAGCATCGAAAATCCCCATTGGCAGCATCGTGAAAAAACCAGGTGGGCCGATAGCGAAATCAACCATTCAGCCCTGCAAAACATTATCGATAATTGCCTGCAGGATGTTATAAGGGTTTGGGATAAAGACAAGGACGATCCTTGGTTTCCAGTGGCGGCGCAGGTTGAGCTGTCCGGTGATGACCATATGAATGGCAACAATTTTATCAATGTCCTGCAGGGACTCGGTTCTTTCGAATATAAAAATATCACTGTGTTGTTTGCCTTGATACGCTGCTTCCTGATGATGAATCCAGGTCGACTCAGGTTTATCCGAAAAACTTATCCCGGTATTTGTGAGCCGATGTCGGCATCTTTTACCTGGATATGGCACAGGATCGCCTTTTCAGATGTAAGTTTTTTTGAACATTTGCTGGTATTTTTAGATTCGGACATTTCGCGTCGCCAGCATTATGGGACTGTTGTCCCGATCCTTGAAAATCTGCTGCGCTATTGTGTGTGCACCAGCCAGGAATGGCTGGAGACACCCAACAACCACATTAAACACCCCGCTATTACTTGTCTACCTAAAGACGAGCAAGGCAGGCCCCTGTGTCGATTGTCCAATGACGCTGTCCAAAAGAAAAGGAGTTTGGGGTTTGGCGATTACGTTCCCGATACGGACACAACCTTTCTCACTTTGGCGATGGCGAGAAAGTGGCTCGATTTTGTGGAGAAAGAACAGTTAACGTTAGACAATGCACTCTTTGATGCCTGTAAGTCGCTGTTGGCGTATCCCTGGGTTGAAATTATCAGCGAATATCAGGTGGGTGGCAAATATCACTCGAATCCGCCCACTATTCAGATTACCAAACCTCTGGACTATGAAGGTGCCGTGCCGATCTGGTTTAGCAAAACCTTTAAGAGAGCTGACGGTAGCATAATCCACGAAATGCTGGGTAATGAGGTTTGCCCTGGCCATAATATGGACATTCTGGATTCCATTCTTCTTAACCGGAAACAATGGCAGGCTTTAGAAGGTGACAACCTGATCTTTTTACAGCGGTTACTGGATTTTCATTATCAGGCCTTTGTGAGCGGCAATTTTCGCCATGAATCAGCGCTTAAATATTATCTGCCGGAAATGTATACCTATTATTTGGGCCGCATGTACAAGACCTTTGGCAAGCTGTCCGATGTTGAAAAAAATACTCTTGACCCCGAACAAAAAATAGCCGGTATGCGCCGGATTGCCCTTGGGTATTGCCGGGACGAGCTAATTGGCTATTCCTTAAATACCTTCGATGCCGCCTTGGCCGTATCTGCTCTTGTGTTGCTGGAATATGAGCCAAGACATGACGGAGTAATTGCTACTGGCCTCAAGGTGATGAGTGACGCGATCGGAGAAGGTAGTCGTGGGCATCCATTTAAGGCCTATGAATGGAATCGCATGCGTCATCCTACCCGAATCCTGGTCGGTAGTGAAATAGCAACCTCGTTGTTTGTGCTCAGGGCGTGTAGTGAAGCCGCGCGCTATCTATAGTAGAAATGCCAAACTTGCGCAGCATTAACACTGTAAATTGGCGTTTATGAGCTGCACCTCCACAAATAAAGTATTCTACAGCGCTTTAAACAAGCACTTTTGGTTTTCCATATTTCGACATATTTCTTTGTAATTCCCAACAATCTAGTCCCTGAATGACTATTGGCAACTTGACGCGTTGCTTCTAATTAGCGTAGCTTATAAAGAAATGAGCAACATTTTCTTGCAGTTCAACGGATTAATGTAGCGATAATGATAGATTGAATCAATATTAAGCCAATTGCTAGAAAAAACTACGCTCAATCGTCGCTGTGTTGATTTTTCCGGAAAAGACTTTAAGTACAGCATCTTTAGTTAAGCAAGGAATAGATTATGACTAAACGAAACATAATTAGATGGGGGATTTGCGGGTTGTCAATTTTTCTGCTGATACAGACGCTTCTAGGCAAAGACCCGGCGCATGACAATGGCAAAGGAATAATGATAACGAACGGTGGATACCAAGTAAGCCTGGCTTTTCCTGAGCCGATCAAAGCCGGCATAAACCCCTTGAGTATAGAAATCCTGGATAAAAGAGGGGCGCCCGTCAGCGGAACTTCGCTAGAAATTAGAAGCATGCTAGTCAATCACACACAACAGGTAAGCAAGGACATCGACGCACACACAATGGAGGGAATGTCTGGTATGACTCATGATATGCCTGGTATGAATGTTGCCTTAACTGAAACGCGACCCCACGGACTGCAACGTATACCGGGCGTCTATTACGGTGCAGTTACTTTTTCAGCCCCCGGTCATTGGATATTAAATTCACGTTTCAATATCAACGACCAGGTACTGGATGCCAATTTCCCTATAAATGTCGTTGAGAGCCACTCAGTCTCTTTTGTAATTTTTGCCGGATTTGCTGGGCTGAACGCTCTCATTATCTGGGCTGCCTCAGTTTCCAAGCGCAGACTTATTTCTGCATAAACCAGCCGGAAAACTCATATGAACAGTCAACCTTTAAAATCTGCTCCTTCCTGGCTTGATGGCAGGAATCTCCTGAACAACAAATGGATAGACCGTTTTTTACGTAGTCACTGGTATCCCGGCATTATCCAATGGCCGACTTTGATTGTGTTCGTAGTGATTATTTACCAGCTTTTACTTGGACCTTCAACAGCTCATGACAACCTGGGCACAGCATTAACCTGGGTGCTCTGGTGGCCCATTATCCCTATTATTTTCCTATTTCTGGGACGTTTCTGGTGCGCCATTTGCCCGTTCGCAACCATCAATGATTTTGTGCAGAACTTTGTAGGCAACAACCGTCCGGTACCGCACTTTTTAAAAAAATACGGCGTTTGGATTATTGATGCCTCGTTTATCTTTATTACCTGGAGCGATCATGTTTGGGGAGTGGTAGGAAGCCCGGTTGGGTCAGGCGTTTTATTGCTGATGCTCACCACCGCTGTAGTTGCCTCGGGTGCATTCTTTGAACGACGCACTTTTTGTCGACATTTATGTTTCCTGGGTGGACTGGCAGGAAACTATGCCCAGGCGGGGATGCTCTCGCTACACGGTACGCCTGATATTTGCGCAAAATGTACCACTGCATCATGTTACAAGGGTACAGAAAAAGCGCCCGGCTGCCCTATCTTTGAATTCCCCAAGACGATGAGTTCCAGCGCCAATTGCGTATTATGCGGAGATTGCATTAAAAACTGTCCGAATGGCTCGATCCAATTAACCTTGCGCCCACCGACAAAAGAACTGTGGTTTGTACATAAGCCTAGAGTGGAAGCCGCTTTTCTTGCGGCAGTCATTATGGGTATAGTTTTTGTTCAGAACGTCACCATGCTGGAAGTCTGGACTTCCATTCTTTCCTGGCTGGAATCAATAACCGGGACTAGCAGTTACTATGTAAATTTTTCAATTACTTTTTTGTTTGCCATAACCCTGCCAGTAACACTTTTGGGTTGGACCTCCTTTGTTGCGACAAAAAGCAACAACGCATCGTTTGTGGATAATTTCACCCGTTTTGGCTATGCCATCATTGCCCTGGATTTGGCTGCACATATAGCTCACAACCTTTTTCACATGTTAGCGGAAGGTAAATCCATAATTTATACCGGAATGGCGATTTTCGGAGTTGATTCAATCGGCGCATCTGCTGCACTAGTGAGTACAACTACTATTCAAGTAATGCAATTTGGGTTGATAGGCCTTGGCTTCCTGGGTTCACTCTACATTGTCTATCGCGTTGCTCAATCCAACCACCAAGGTGATGTTATCTTGGCAACTTTCAAACCATACGCGATCTTGATGGCCGGCTTGGCTATTCTTAATCTCGTGCTTTTCACGCTGCCGATGGCGATGCGTATGTAGCAGGCAATTTGCCTCCAACATTTCCAGAAAAGGATGGTAAGAAAACTGTTTCGAGTGCATCCTGCATGAGTTGCACAACATAATACAGCACATACCATTAATACCATCCAATCACTGCATCATAGATGATTACAGACGGTCATTCGGAGCTTCTAATGCTTTTGTGTTTTGATACCACAGTAAGACTAGTACCTGATTTTTGAGCAGTGGATAAAAAGGTTAAATCATCCAATATTAGAACTAAAAACCATCAAAGTTGATAATAAAAACCGTCAATTATGTATTTATACGTATTGTTATAATCAGTGATCTAAGAAACAATAATAGACAACTTAAAATCTATAGCAAGATTGAGACATAAAGTTATGGGGCCTAATCCAGCAAAGACGAACTGCCAAATGTAGCTTCGTTAAAGTCACTTAAATGCGAACTACGAGTTAAACGGCCAAGCGTTATAAAACTCAGCCGGCAATTGTAAAGAAACAAAACACTGTCAATCTTCTTATTAATTGTTAGTCTCGACACGGTCTAACCAGCTTCTTCAGGCCTGGCAAGAAGTTCTGTAATAAACAAAATATAGAGAACTACAATGAATAAATTAATCTTAACCAGCGTAATTAGTGCTTTCAAGTCCACTTGAAAAACACCGTTATCTGCCGATAACAATATTAAAGAAGCCGAGGCGGGTTTTTTAACTTGCCTTTCCAAAAATAGATTTATAGCAATACCCGACCATTTTATAATCAGCGCCTTTTATTAGGAGTACGATCATGACAACTCAACACACACCCCAAGCAGAGGGTTCATGGACAATTTTCATTGAAATATTAAGTGATGAATTCACTGCGAAAACCGGATTTGGCGTGTATGCCCATATCACACCTGTTGATATCGATCAGGCTTACCATCAATTTCAACTCCGTAACACACCCATGCGACTGTTCGCCCGAGATTATGTAAGACCTTATGCAGCTTAAAGAAAATCATGGGGAATTTAACATTCGATAGAGCGAACGCAAAGTTGGTACCCGACCCTGAGTAGTTATTACTTAAATGGAGGTATCGATTAACCTCGCTCAGTTTATTTAAATTTTAGCGCCCCATTTAAAAAAGCATTCAATTTTGCATCTTTTTGCTTGTTATCGGCAGAACAGCTTTTCAAAATACTCGTCAATCTTGGCAAAATCAGATTCACCACCATAGAAATTATTGCCAATAAAATAACTTATTACCGATGTTAACAATATAAATGGCTTCAGCAAGCAATCGAATCAGTAACTTAAAAAATCAAGTGAAAAGCATCTTTCAATATTTGCCACTGCTTAACGTTAATTTTTCCTGCCAGAAAATATTTTCAATATAATAAAGAATATATTAGCCCGAGATATTGGGCTGAATGTAATACTGCGATAATAGCCTAATGGCAGTCGGTCGATTCCTGGCTGATTTTTCACCCAACCTCTTTTGGACAATAATGGAAAACAAACAAGATGCCAATATACTGATGACGTCAATTGATGTATTCCCATGGAATGAACATTTCAATACCGGCATACTGAAGATTGATGAACAACATCAAAAACTGGTTCAACTCCTGAATCGTTTGGCTAGTCATATGGCATTTCAGTCTGATAAAGAAACTTTGGACATCGTTTTTCAAGAACTAACCGCTTATGCTGTTTACCACTTCGAAACTGAGGAAGCCATTTGGCATGAATATCTTCATGACAGTTCGATAGAAGCAGCGCACAAGGCAGAGCACGACAATTTTGTGTTAACCGTTTTAAGTCTAAAATCTAAAGAAAATAGCAATTCAGTAGCAAGCATGATTGAAAAGATGCTTTCTTTCCTAGTTAGTTGGTTAGCGTCTCATATCCTTGAAAATGATAAATATATGGCCTTGGTAGTGCTAACTATGCAAACGGGCATATCCCAAGAAGAGGCCGAGAGTCATGCAAGAAATCATTTACATGGTCAGATGAGCGTATTGATCAAGTTAATATTATCAACTTACGGTAGTCTTGCCACGAACACCATACAGTTGATGACTGAGTCTGTTGAGCGCAAACAAGCGGAAAAGAAGCTCCAAACCTTTGCTAATCAACTTAAAAAGTCTTTTCAGCATCTTGATTTGGCAAATAAGAATTTAGAAAAACAATATATTGATTCTATAAGGGCATTTTCACGCATTATTGAAATGCGACCCGGCATTAAAAGCGGCCAGTCAAAATATATTGCCGAAAAAGCCTTGCTGGTAGCACGCGAACTAAATGTAGAAAAAGAACAATCTAAAAGTATCTTTTACGCTGGCCTATTGATACAGCTAGGTAAAATGAGTTTGCCCGATAATTTATTGTTGCCTGCTTATTTCAAAATCCCCCTTGCCGAAAAAACAAGGTATTTAAAACATGCTATAGATGGCGAAGCTTTATTGAATGGATTAACCCAGTTAAAAGAAGCATCTAAATTTAT
>SESH01042589.1_pt1 | contig 21485 bp, 17 predicted proteins | sample 3171561 | NCBI WGS metagenome assembly SESH01 (sample SAMN10866947, study PRJNA518727) | freshwater metagenome | biome: subpolar coniferous forest; feature: holomictic lake; material: water; isolation source: holomictic Lake 442 2011 16.5 m and 2014 13 m | place: Canada: near Kenora, Ontario
GGCAGGCGGTGATGCAGGCCATGCACTGGGTGCAATTTTCGGCGATGAAGACCGGGGTCTCGCGCCGGGCGACATACTTGGACTGGGTGGCGCCGGTGCCGGCGCCCATGACGCCGACGGAGGCCAGCGCCCCGGCCGGCTGGTGATAGCCCAAGCCGGCGCGGAACTCGGAGTCAAACTTCGCGAGGGTTTGGAACGGCGCCCGGGCCGCCTGCGCGGCGGGCATCGGGATGCTGCCGCAACCGGCCGAACCGCAGCCGGCGGTCGGGGCAAACTGGTGGTCGCCCTGGGGCGCCAGCAGCGGGTTGCGCATCGAGGAACGGTCGGGGTCCCCGCCCGCCCCGATCTTGATTTCCTTCACCAGCGAAAAGCCCTCGGTCATCACGGTCATGTTCGAGGCGACGACGGCGTCGCCAAAACGGGCGAATTTTTTCTCGTACTGCTTGCGGACGACCTTGTGGAACTGCTCCTCCGAGATGCCGAAGGTCTTCAGGAAAGGCGACACCCGGAAAAAGGCGCCGAGGAAGGAATTGCCCTGCATGCGCAGCTGCAGCTCGGTCTGGCTGGTAGCCTTCCGCGCGATCTCAAAGCCCGGGAGGATGAATACCCGGATTTTATTGTCCTGCACGAACTGCCGGTATTTGGCCGGGATGCGCTGCCAGGCGACCTCGGGGGACTCGTTGGATTCCCAGACCAAGGAGCCGCCCTTCTTCAGGCCCTCGAGCGGGTTGGTGTGGGTGAAGGCCTTGGGGTCGCAGCACAGCACAACGTCCACGTGGTTGAGCTCGCAGTTCACCTTGATCTGCGACGGGGCGACGGTGAGGTAGTAGTTCGTCGGCGCACCCTTTTTTTCCGAGCCGTACTTGGGATTGGCCATGACGAACAGCTTGTCGTCCAGCGAGCCGTCGGCGGCGTAGGTGGGGCTTTGCTCGGAGATGAACGCCCCGAAATCGCCGATGATGGAGCCCAGGTTCTTGCCCGTGGTGATCATGCCCCAGCCGCCGATGGAGTGAAACCGCACGGCGATGGCGCCCGCGGGCAGCAGGGACGGGGTGTCCTTGCTGATGACCGCATAAGGATGGTTCACGCCGAGCACGAAGAAAGTCTCGCCGTCGGAGGCCTTGCGCCCGTCCTGGCGGGCGGCGGAGCCGGTCGCGAACTCATAGGCCCCGAGTGTGTGCTCCGGCCGGAAATCGCGCGAGCCGATGCCATAGGCGCCGCGGAAAAGACGAGGCGTCTCGGCCGGGGTCAGCGCGGGCAGAGCGCCCCCGAAGGCCGCGACCTCGTGCGCCTTGCCGAATGCGCCGCGGATGTCCCGGGCCAGCGGGTTGTCGCCCGCCAGGCTCTCATCGGTGCGCTCGAGGATGATGACGTTTTTCTTGCCGCGCAGGGCGTTGATCACCGCCGCCTCGGGAAACGGGCGGATGACGTTGAGATGAATCGAACCCACCTTGGCGTTGCGCTGCTCGCGCAGGTAGTCGCAGGCGGCCTCAATGTTTTCGGCGGCGCAGCCGAGGGAGACGAAGACAGTGTCGGCGTCGGCGGTCTTATACTCCGAGATGAAGCCATAATGGCGGCCGGTGAGCTGGCCGAACTCGGCGTAGCACTGACCGAGGAAACCCAGAATGAACTCGTTGAAATTGTTCCGGCGCGCGACCACGCCGTTCATGTGGTGCTCCTGGTTTTGCACCGGGCCGAGCAGGACCGGGTTTTTCAGGTCCATCATCTGCGGCACGCGGCGGCGCTTGGGCCCGAAGATTTCCTGCTGGGCCGGCGTGGGGCAGTCGATCTGCTCGTCGGGGGCGCCGAGGAACTCGCGGAGCAGCTCGGCCTCGGGCGCGAGGTACATGCGCTCGGAGTGGGTCGTGAGCATGCCGTCCTGGATGTTCATGCCCGGGTTGAGCGCGAGCTCGTTGGCCTTGCGCAAAATGATCGCCTGGTCGGCGGCCTGCTGGGCGTCCTTGGCCATGAGCATCGTCCAGCCGGTGTCGAGGGCCGCATAGAAGTCGTCGTGGCCGCAGTGCACATTCAGCGCATGTTTGGTCAGCGCCCGGGCGCCCACCTGCAGCACCATGGTGGAGAGCTTGCCCGGCGCATGGTAGTATTGCTCCATCGCGTAGACGAGGCCCTGGCCCGACGTGAAGTTGACGGTGCGGCGGCCCTGCACGGCATAGGCGGTGGCGCCGCCCTGGGCGGCGTGTTCGCCCTCGGTCTCGGCGGCCACCTTCTGCTGACCCCAGACATTGAGCTCACCTTGGGCGAATGACTGCTGGTAGATCTCGCCGCCCTCGGTCGAGGGGGTGATTGGGTAGAAGACGCCGCCCTCGGTGATCCGGGTCTCGACGTATTGCGTCACGAGCTGGTTGCCGTTGCAAGTGACGCGGAATCCGGGGTACCGCGGCGGGGCGCTGGCGGCCGAAGACGATGAGGCGGGGCGGGGTTGGCCGGCGGGGGGTAGGCTCATGGTAGCGGAAAACTAAGCGTGGGTATTTCCAAAAACGAATCCGTCGGCGGTCCGAATTCGCGACACGGCGAAAACTGATAGACGCTTTCCGGGCGGACTCAAAGGAAAAGAAGGACATAACGCCGGGACAAACCTGGAGGGCCTGTTTCCACACGGGCCGCGGTCCGCGACTAGGGTGCCGCCTCGTTACCGGGAGGCGGATCCTCCAGCAAATCCAGCGGGGCCGTTTGGAAACCACTAATGAGTTTCGCCAAGTGGCGAAACTTTAACTCACCCCTCCGACTGATCGTCTCCGGGATAAGTTCCGGGGGTCTGCTTCCTGTTGCTGCCTGCTGGCAGCCCGGGATCAGTCGCGCAGCCTGCGCTGCGGCTGAGATCGCAGCCTGCTATTCTGCCGGCGATTAGCCGGCCCCCGAAACCCAGTGGCGGAGACGATCAGTCGGAGCACACCTTAAAGGCTTCATCCCTGGATGAAGCCATTAGTGGTTAACCCGGGCTAGTTGCCGGGGCGCACCAGCGTAATCACGCACTCCAGGTGCCGGGTCTGCGGAAACAAATCAAAGGGCTGCACCGCGGTGAGGGTGTAGCCCGCGGCGAGAAACCCTTTGAGGTCGCGCATCTGGGTGGCGGGGTCGCACGAGACGTACACGACAGCGCGCGGGCCGAAGGCGAAGAGCTGGGCCAGGAACGACTCGTCGCAGCCCTTGCGCGGCGGGTCGATGACGACGGCGGTCTCGGCGGCGGGGAAAGTCAGCCCGGCGAAGATCTGCGCCGCATCGCCGGCTTGAAACCGGGCGTTGGTGATGCCGTTGGCGGCGGCATTTTCCGTGGCGAACTTGACCGAGGTCTCGCTGATCTCGATGCCGGTGACCTGGGCAAAGGCCGGCGCGCAGCTCAGCGCAAACAATCCACTGCCACAATAGGCGTCCACGAGGTACTGGGCGCCGCTGCCGGCGGCCTGGGCGCACACATAGCCGGTGAACGCTGGCAGAATGAACGGGTTGTTTTGGAAAAAATCCCGGGCGAGGAAGTGTAGCTTTAACGCACCGATTTGCTCATGGATGACAGCGTCGTAGTCGGTGATGACCCCTTCTTGCGCATGGCGCAGCAACAGGGTGGCGTCACGCTTGTATTCGCCGGCGGCGAGTCGCTGGCGCGTTTTCTCCCGGACCTCGGGCAACTTGGCGTTGATCTCCGCGGTGGCGATCGGGCAGGCCGGCACGTCCAGAATATCGAAGCGGGTGCCCTGCTTCAGGAAGCCGATGGGGGCTGGCTGCCCGGCTTCCTGCTCCCGGCTCCACGCTTTAAAGTGCGGCGTGATCTTCGAGCGATAGCCAAACTCCTGGGGCGAGGCGATCACGGGGGCCACGGCAAATTCAACCCCGGCCATGTATTTAAGGAGTTCCTCGACCTGCTGGCGCTTCCACTTCAGCTGCTCCGCGTAGGCCAGATGCTGGTATTGGCAGCCGCCGCAGCGACCAAAGAGAGGGCAGCGTGGATCGATCCGGTGCGGGGAGGGCGTCAGCACGGCCACCAGATCGGCCTCGGAGTAGTTCTTGTGGTTGCGGAAGACCCGGACCTTCACCTTTTCGCCGGGCAGGGTAAATGGAACCATCACGACCCACTGGCCCTCGCCAACCGTGACGCGGCCCAAGCCCACGCCGAGGTTGGTCAGCGTGGAAACCTCCATCTCTAGTTCATGGTGATACGAGAACGGCTGGTCGTTGAATTTCTTTTTTCCCACGGAATACACAGAACACACGGAAGGTTCGGGTAAAAGGCAATTGCTGCGGAAGAATTCCGTGTATTCCGTGTGTTCTGTGGGCCCTCCTCCTGAAAAAATCACCAGCCTCCAGAACCCCCGGGTCAAACAGCTCGTCAAGCTGCGCGACCGCCGCGACCGCGACGAGGCCGGGCTGTTTTTGGTCGAGGGCTATCGCGAGGTGCGCCGGGCCTTGGAGAAGGGAGTGCGGCTGAACGAGCTCTACTTTTCGCCGGATTGGTTTTTGGGCGAGAATGAGCCCGCCCTGATCGAGCAAGCCCGGCAGGCCGGAGCCCAGCTGTTTGAATTGTCCAAGGACGCCTTCGCCAAGTGCGCCTACCGCGAGCGGCCGGACGGCTTGCTGGCGGTGGCGCCGCAGTGGAAAAACACCTTGGCCGATTTGGCTGTAGGTCGGGCTTTAAGCCCGACAGGTCCGTCGGATGTCGGGGATAAACCCCGACCTACAGATGCATTTTTCCTGGTGGTGGAGTCCATCGAGAAGCCCGGCAACCTCGGCACGATTTTGCGCAGTGCGGACGCGGCCGGGGTCGACGGGGTGATCGTCTGCGATGCGGTGACGGATATCTTCAACCCGAACGTCGTCCGCTCCTCCACGGGCGTGCTCTTCTCGGTGCCGATCGTCGTGGCCGACAGCGCCAGCGTCCACGCCTGGCTGAAAGAAAAAGGGGTGCGCATCGTCGCCACCACCCCCGACACGCCGAATATTTACACCTCGGTCGACCTGCGCGGTCCGCTGGCGATCGTCATGGGCAGTGAGCAGTACGGGCTCAGCAAATTCTGGCTGAAGGAAAGCGACCTGCTGGTGCGCATCCCGATGGCCGGCCAGGCCGACTCGCTCAACGTCGCCATGGCGACGATCATCACGCTCTTCGAGGCCGTGCGGCAGCGGCAGGGGTAGATGGTGGCTGGACTGGTAGGGCGGCGAGTCCCTCGGGCCGGGCCGTAGGCTTGGCGAAGGCTGGTCGCTGCCGCGGCGCGGACGGAGTCCGCGCCCTACCCTTCCCGCTTCAGGTGCTCGATCAACTCCGCCGTACCCGCGGCCATGGATACCCGCGGCACGTAGCCGAGGTCGCGGCGGGCGGCGGAGATGTCGAACCAATGGTCGGTCGCCATCTCCTTCGCGACGAAGCGCGTCATCGGCGGCTCGCCCTTGAGGGGGAGCACGCGCCAGAGCGCTTCCAGCACGCCGCCGACGGCATACACGGTGCGCAGCGACACCCGCTGATTGAGCGCTGGAAGGTCAAGGCCGCGGAGCAGTTGATTGATCCAGTCCCAGAGGACCACCGGCTCACCATTCGTGATGAAGTAGGCCTTGCCGCCGGGATAAGTTGTCGCCGGGGTCGCCGACCCCGGTCCGGAATTGCCTGAGGCACCGGGGTCAGCGACCCCGGCGACACGCAGCAACGCGGCTTCGGCCAGCAGGTGCGCGTCGACGACGTTGGTGATGTGGGTGACGTCCACGCGGTTCTGGCCGGAGCCGATGATTTTGAGCCGGCCTTTTTTCGCCAGGGCGAGCACGCGCGGGACGACATTCTTGTCGCCGGGGCCCCAGACGAGGTGGGGCCGGAGCGACACGGTGGCCAGGTCGCGGGAGTGGGCGGCGCTGACGAGGCGCTCGGCGGCGGCCTTGCTGGTCGGGTAGGCGCAGGGCGCCGCGGTGCAGAGGGGCGCGGATTCATCCACGCCGCTCAGGTCGCCGCCGTGATAGACCACGCTCGGCGAACTCGTGTAGACCAGTCGCGGCACGCCGGCCGCCCGGCACGCGGCGATGACGTTGCGCGTGCCCACCACATTTACCCGAAAAAAATCCTGCGCCGGGCCCCAGATCCCCACGCGGCCGGCGACGTGAAAGACCGTGACCGCCCCGGCACAGCCCCGCTGCAGCGCGGCGACATCGTCCAGATCTCCGCGGACCACCTCGGCGCCGAGTTTTTCCAGTTCGGGCAGCGGCTGGCGAACCAGCACCCGTACTTTCCGCCCTTCCGCCAGCAGGCGTTCCGCGATTTTTCCGCCGATGAAACCACTGGCGCCGGTGATGAATGCGAGCGTGCTCATGGTGGGAGCGCGCCGGGGGGTACCTCACGCCGGTCCGACTCGTAGCCATGCTGGCCCGCGGCCCAACGCGCGAGGGCCAGGCGGTGGATTTTTGCGTTGTGCCGGACATCGACCGGGAGATGAGGATGCAGGTAAAACAGCCGGATCATGTCGCTGGGGGCGTGGGCGGCACCCAGCGCCCGCAATTCGCGGACCAGTTTGCGGCGCAGGGCAGGAGTCGCCACGACGGCGCGGGAGATGGGCTGCACCACCAAGGCCGGGCGCTGGCCGCCGGGTCCTGTCCCGATCAGGGCGCACCTGATGACCGACTCATGGGCGTTGAAGATCGGCTCGACCTGCTCGGTGTAGAGTGGACCTGCGGGCGTCTCCACCCGCTCGGCCTTGCGCCCGCAGAACCAGAGGCGGCCCTGGGAGTCGAGGTAGCCGACATCGCCCATGCGGTGCCAGACCGCGCCGCCCGGCGGCGCGGAAGTGGCAAGTGGCAAGGTCCAAGTATCAGGTGTCAGCGTGGTGCCGGAAACTTGATACTTGTCACTTGGACCTTGATCCTTCGCCGCGGCGATCTTCGCCGCCGCGGTCGCTTCCGGCAGCGCGTCGTATTCGCGGGTGACGACGGGGCCGCGAACGATGATCTCGCCGATTTCGCCGCGGGGGAGTTCCCGGGCGTCCGCCAGCCGGGCGATGGGGGCGTCGGTAATCGCAATGATCCGGACCTCGATCTCGGGCACGGGCCGGCCCACGCAGGTGCCCGCCCCCGTTGCTGTCGCAACGGAAGTGCCAAGGGCCAAGGATGAAGTAACAAGCCGACCGGATTCTTGATCCTTGTTACTTGCCACTTGGGACTTCCCTGCCCCGGTGACTTCTCCAGCGGAGATAGTGGCCAGAGGCAGGGCCTCCGTCGCACCATAGGGGCTGTGCGCGGTGCCGTTCGGCAGGATCTGCTGCAGGTCGTAAAAAAGCGTGGCGGGCACGGGTGCGCCGGCCATCAGCACGCGTTTCACCGACGGCAGGGTGATCTGGTGAGCCAGGCAGTGATGGGCAATGATCCGCCACAGCGTGGGCGAACCGAAGGAGGTGGTGACTTTTTCCTGCTGGATGGCCCGGACGATCTTCTCCGGGTCCACCGCCGCCGGCCGGCTGGGATCAAGCTCCGGCACGATGGTGGTCATGCCCAGGGCGGGATTGAACAGCGCAAAGATGGGCAGCATCGGCAGGTCGACCTCGCCCGGCGCGATGGCGTAGGTGTCACGGACGAGCCGCACCTGGGCCTCAAACATGCCGTGCTCGTAGCACACGCCCTTGGGGGCGCCGGTGGAGCCGCTGGTGAAGAGGATGGCGGCGAGGTCGGTGGCGGCACTATTTACAATTTTCGATTTTAGATTTTCGATTCTCGATTGCCCGGAACTCAGACAAGCCGTTGCGGAACTGCTCACCCAGAGTCGGATTTCGACCGATTTGAATGCCGTCCGGAAGATGCGGCTGAGCAGTTGGGCGAAGGGAATGCCCAGCAACACGCGTGGTCGCGAGCGCGCGACACAGGCAAGGAAACTCTTCCGGCCCATGCCGGGGTCGATGATCACGGGCACGGCGCCCAGCTTGAAGAGGGCGAAGGCGGCGGCGATCAGCGGCAGGCCTTGGCGGACCATCACGAGGACGCGATCACCCGGGAGCACGCCGGATTTTGTCAGCTTTGCCGCCCAGGCATTCACCTCCGCGTCGAGTTCGGCGAAGGAGAGGGAAAGATAATCGATCGCGCCGGCGGCGGTTCGGCCCCGGGGGATTTTCACCGCCGGATGATCGGGTTGACGCGCCGCCATCAGCGGCAGGTGGCGGGCGATGTTGGCGGAAGCGGGCACGGAAAATGGGTTCGGGTTTATGGAGCGCTCGCGTCCCCGCGAGCCGGCCCGCAGGGACGCGGGCCCTCCAGTCGGCAGTATTTTAACTGCGCCACGCCGGCTCGGCCTTCAGCAGGGCGGCCTGCCAGGGCAGCAGGACGTGGTCGATGCTTGAAGGATCGCGGGCGATCAACACCAGCTGGGAGCGGCTGGCGATAAGGGTGGGGTCGAGACTCAGCCCGGCGGCCAGCCGGTCGCGATCAGCCTTGATCCGGTCCTGGCGGGCGAGTTCCGCCGGCGACATCGGGGAAAAATCCCGGCGGCGCTCCCGGCGCGGCAGCGTCTGCGGGTCGAGGGCGAAGCCCTGGTGGACCGCTTCCGCCAGGCTGGGGAAGAGCCGGTCATGACGGCGGCCGAGATGGATGTGCAGGACTTCCTCCAGCGGACGCTCCTCCTCGGCGGCCCACGCGATGCGGCCGAGCATTTCGTTGCCGACCACCTTGAACGGCGGGGTGTTGATTTTTTCGGCCCAGCTTTCGCGCCAATGCCAGAGGGCGTGGAGCACGGCGAGGCCGCGGCCGCGGAGCCGTTCCGAACCGTTGATTCGCCAGGCGTTCTCGTCGGGCGCGGCGAAGCCGTCGCGGGCCACCTCCATCTGCCAGCGGCACTTCTGCTCCATCCAGTCCACGCGGCCCAGCCGCACCAGCTCCGCCCTCAGCCGGTTGCGCAGCTCGGGGAGGTAGTAGACGTCGGTCGCGGCGTAATCGAGCATGTGCTGGTCCAGCGGGCGCTGCGACCAGTTGGCCTTCTGGTTGTCCTTGTCCACCTTGATGCCAAAATTCTGCTCCAGCAGTGCGGCCAGACCAAAACGGGGGATGCTCAGCATCTGGGCGGCAAACATGGTGTCGAAGATGCTGTGCGGCTGGAAGCGGCAGAGCTCCCACAGCAGGCGCAGATCGTAGTCGCTGCCGTGCATGATGAGCGGCTTGGCCGCGAGCCGGGTCCAGAGGTCGTCGAGCGGCAGGTCGGCCAGCAGGTCCACGAGATAAATCTCCCCGGCGGCGAGAATCTGCAGCAGGCACACCTTGGTGCGGTAGCGGAAGAGATTGTCGGCCTCGGTGTCGAGGGAGATCTCGGTGCAGCGGTCGAGCGCGGCAAAAAGCGGCGGCAGCTGCGCGGGATGGTTGATGAACTGGTAATGAAGGGTCGGGCTCAAGCGGGTAAGGGGATCATTTGTTCCACGCGGAAAGGAAGGCGTCAATCAGCTCCGGCAGGTCGGCGCTATAGCCCCCCTCGAGCACCGCGGCGGCGGGGATGGCCGCCTGCTGCAGCCACCGGCCTAATTCGGCAAAATCGGCGATTTCCAGAGTCATCGCGGTGATCGGGTCGCCGGCATAGGCGTCGAAGCCGGCGGACACGAGCACGAGGTCGGGCCGAAACGCCTGGACCGCCGCCCAGGACTCGGCCAACGCGGCCATGTGCTGCGGGCGGGGTGCATGCGGTGCGACGGGGAAGTTGCGACCCTGGTCCGTCGAGTGCGTGCCGGTGCCGGGATAACCGGGCGACTGGTGCACGGAGGCGAAGAACAAATCAGCCCGGCCGGCCAAAATGGCCTCGGTGCCGTTGCCATGGTGGGCGTCGAAATCCCACACGGCCACCCGCCGGCCCGTGCCTGCCGCCTGCAGCGCGGCGATGGCGATCTGGTTCAGGTAGCAAAACCCCATCGCCTGATCGCGGGTGCAGTGGTGCCCGGGCGGACGCATGAGGGCAAAAGCCGGCTGGCCCGCGAGGGCCGCCGCGGTGGCGTCGAGCGCCGCCCCCACCGCCCGGCGGGCATGGTCGGCGATGCCGGCAAAATATGGGGTGTCCTCATCGATATCCGGCGCGTGCGCAATGCGCCGGAGGTGCGCCGGGGTGTGGGCCTGCAGGAGCGTCGCTTCCTCCGGCCGCGCCGGCTGCCGCCAGGTCCAGTCGGGGTGGGCGCGCTTCAGCTGTTCCGCGCTGCGGAGCACGCGCGCCGGCTGTTCCGGCCGCATCGAGGAGCCGTATTCCGCACAGAGAGGGTCGTAATAAATGATCATGCACCGCGTCCGCCCACGGACATAAGGGAACCCAAGAAAAAACCTAAACCGTCCGCTGCAGCAAGTCGGGATTATCGCCCAAAATTCCATCGATTCCCCACCCGGCCAGCCGGCGGGCGAGCGCAGCGTCGTTCACGGTCCAGCACCAGACGAGATAGCCGCGGGACTGGAAATAGTGCACCCAGGCCGCATTGCGCACGGCCCGATGATGGACGCTCAGGCCGCGGGCCCGCAGAGCCGCCAACTGGCGGGCGCGCGCGCCAGGTCGGGCCCGGCCCTCGGTAATCAGCATGCGCGGGACTGCGGGAGCCAGCCGGAGGGCATCGCGGATCAGGCCGGGGTCAAACGAAGCCAGGATCACCTGTTGCGTGGCCCGGGCGGAACGGATCGCCTGGACCACGGGCGCGACGGCGGTGCCGGGCTTGAGTTCGATCTGCACCTGCGCCCGGCCCCGGGTGAGACGCAGCACGTCGACCAGCCGGGGGATGCGTTCGGTGCCTTGGATGCGCAGGGTGGCGAGTTCGGCCCACGATTTCGCCGTCAACCGCCCGCGGGTGCCGGTGAGCCGGCGCAAGGTGGTGTCGTGAAAAACCACCGGCACGCCGTCGCGGGTTAGCTGCACATCAAGTTCAATCCCGTCGACCTTGAGGGCCAGCGCCGCGCGAAAGGCGGCGAGGGTATTTTCGGGAGCCGCGGCGGAGGCGCCGCGGTGGGCGATGATCAGGGGTTTGGCCACCAAGAGGCACCAAAAGCCACAAAAAGGCCGGAAGCCAGACTTTGTCAGAATTGAGGGGCGATATTTTTGTGGGATTTTGCGCCTTTTTGTGGCCAAACATCATTGATGAAAGTCGTCGTCCTCTGCTCGGGTGGGATGGATTCGGTGACCGCGCTCCACTGGGCGCGGGCGCACCATGATGTCCGGGCTGCCCTGAGCTTCGACTACGGCGCCAAGCACAACCACCGGGAAATCCCGCTGGCCGCCGCGCACGCCGCCCAGCTCGGCGTGCCGCACCGCACAATTTCGCTGGATTTCATCGGGCAGCTCTTTGCGTCCGACCTGCTCAAGTCAGGCGGGGACATTCCGGAGGGGCACTACGCCGACGACAACATGAAGCGCACGGTCGTCCCGTTCCGCAACGGCATCATGCTGGCGGCGGCCGCCGGCTTCGCCGAGAGCGCGGCAGCCGAGGCGTTGGTGATCGCGGCGCACACCGGCGACCACACGATCTACCCCGATTGCCGGGAGGACTTCATGGCGGCCATGGGCGACGCCCTGCGGCTCGGCACCTACGCCGGCATCCAGCTGCTGCGGCCCTTCATCACCCTGACGAAAGGCCAGATTGCCGCCACCGGGGCGAAACTGGGCGTGGATTACGCGCAGACCTGGTCCTGCTACAAGGGCGGCGCCATCCACTGCGGCAAGTGCGGCACCTGCGTCGAGCGCCGGGAGGCGTTTCAGCAGGCAGGTTTGGTCGATCCGACCGTCTATGAGTCCACGCCGCCCCTGCCGGCGGGACCCAAGAAAGGAGGAGAGAATGATTAAGAGAACGAAGAACGAGAACGACCGCTCCGGTGGCAATCGTTCTCCTTCTCGTAATCATTCTCGTTCTCTTGGTTTATGTTAATCTCCGAGATATTTTATTCCCTCCAGGGCGAAGGCGAGCTGGCCGGCGTGCCGTCGGTCTTCGTCCGCACTAGCGGCTGCAACCTGCGCTGCAACTGGTGCGACACGCCCTACGCCTCTTGGCAGCCGGAAGGAAAGCCCATGACCGAGCCCGAGATCGTGGCGGCGGTGGGCGCCCATCCGTCGCGCCATGTGGTGCTGACGGGCGGCGAGCCCATGATCGCGCCCGGCATCCACGAGCTGGCGGCAGCGCTGAAAAAATCGGGGTACCATATCACGATCGAGACGGCGGCGACGGTGGCGCCGGGGGGCATCGCCTGTGACCTGGCCTCGCTCAGCCCGAAGCTGAAAAATTCCGCCCCCGATGCGCGGCTCGACGACACCTGGCGCCGCAAGCATGAGGCGTTGCGCTGGCAGCCGGAGGTCGTGCCGGCCTGGCTCGACGACTACGGCTACCAGCTCAAGTTTGTCGTCGCCCAGGCCGCGGACGTGGACGAGATCGAGGCGATGCTGGCCACGCTGGGCCGCGCGATTCCGCACGGGAAGATTCTCCTGATGCCGGAGGGCACCACTGTCGAGGTGCTGCGGTCGCGGGCCGGCTGGCTCGGAGAGTTATGCAAGGCCCGCGGCTACCGCTATGCGCCGCGGCTCCACGTGGAGCTTTACGGCAACAAACGCGGCACATGACCATTCATCTGCTGCCGCATTTGCGCCCGGTTCAGAAGCTCTCCGTAGAGCTGAATGATTTGCGCACGCGGGTCGGTCAGCGCCCGGTCACCATCCGGGAACTGCTGTACGTCCTGCGCGGGCGGGCCTACTTGCTGCTGGTGATTTTGCTCGCCCTGCCCTTCTTGCAGCCCGTGCCCCTGCCTGGACTGTCCACTCCGTTGGGCTTGGCGATCTGTTTGATCTGCCTGCGGCTCGCGCTGGGCCAGCGGCCTTGGCTGCCGAAAAGCATTCAGCGCAAGGAGCTGCCGGGTGGGTTTGTCCCCCGGGTGCTTGATCTGGCGGCTAAGATCATCAGCTGGCTGGAACGGGTGCTGCGGCCCCGCTGGCTGGTGCTCACCGACCATCCGCTGATCCGACAACTGCACGCCCTTATGATGTTTTCTGGTGCCAGCATTTTGCTGCTGCCCCTGCCGATACCCTTTTCCAACAACCTACCCGCCTGGTCGATTCTGCTACTCGCCTGCGGCCTGCTGGAACGCGACGGTCGGGCCATCGTGTTGGGCTATCTGATGCTCGCCGTCAGCATTGTATACATCTGGTTGTTCGGTGAGGCGGCGGCCCAAGGACTGGAAGTGCTGATGCACTGGTTGCGGGCATAATTATTATCCCGGTCGGAGCGTCCCGGGCGACAGCGGGGCCGAAGCTTCGACGGAAACCAGAAATCAATTCGCCGGCCGGGGGGCGGGTCCTGGCTTCAGGAAGGAGATGGCGATGGAGGCGCCCAGCACGGCGCCGATGATGCCCAGCGACCAGCTGATGGGGAATTTGCCACCGAAGGCCTCATTCAGCCAGACCATCTTGAGCCCGACGAACACCAGCACGATGCCCAGGCCGTATTTCAGGAAACGGAACTTGTGCATCACCCCGGCGAGCAGGAAATACAGCGAACGGAGGCCGAGGATGGCGAAGGCATTGGAGGTGAAAACAATCAGCGGCTCGCGCGTGAGGGCGAAGATGGCCGGCACCGAGTCCACGGCGAAGACGATGTCGCTGATTTCAATGAACACCAAACAGACCAAAAGCGGCGTGGCATGCCAGACGCCGTTCTCGCGGACCAGGAACTTGTCCCCGTGCAGCCCCGGGGTGACCGGCAGCAGCCGGCGCAGCAGCCGGAGCAAGGGGTTCTTCTCCGGCTCGATCGGCTTGTCCGGGGCGAAGAGGATCTTGATGCCGGTCAGAATCAGAAACGCACCGAAAAGCAAGATGACCCAGTGAAACTGCATCAGCAGGGCCCCGAGGGAGATGAAAATCGCCCGGAAAATCAGGGCCCCGAGAATGCCGTAAAAGAGCACCCGGTGCTGGTATTGCGGCGGCACGGCGAAGTAGCCGAGGACGACGACAAAGACAAAGATGTTGTCCACCGACAGGGACGCCTCGATGACGTAGCCGGCCAGGAACTCCAGCCCGGTCTGCTTGGCGAGAGCCGCGTGATCCAGCCCGGCCAGCCGGGGATCGAGCGGAAACTTCCATTGGGCGTAGTAGTAGAGGCCGACGCAGAAAATCAGGGCCAGGCTGACCCAGACGATCGTCCAGATGAATGCTTCCTTGACGCTCACGGCGTGGGCCTTGCGGTGAAAAACCCCCAGGTCGAGGGCAAGCATGGCCAGGACAAAGAGCGTGAACAGGCCGTAGAACCACCAATAATCTACAAAAGGGAAGAGAGGAATATGGGTCATGTTGCTTTCAGGGAGAGCCGCCAATTAACAAGCTGAAGACGTCGGCCGGGCCCGCGGGAGAGGGGATAGGGCGCGAGGGGATGGGAACGGATTTTCATTGGGCCTAGATATTATCCGGCCAGGACTGGCCACGGTCCGCCCGGTGCGACTGCAGGGCCAGCAGGTTCCGTTGCATGGCGACATCCACCAACAGCGCGTCGTCCAGCAAGCCGATTTCCGGCAGCGAATCCGGAATGAGATCCTGGCCCTTGAGGAAGTAAAAGAGCACAAAGGCGATTTCACGATGTGCCGGCGAGTTGGCGGCGGGAGGCGATTCCAGCATGAAAGCCGCCAGTAGCTCCACCCGTTGGCGCAGACGCTGCGAGTCCGTGATCAGGGCCGCTTTGATCATGACATCCGGCAGCAACCCATGCAACCCGGCCAAATCCCCGGCGCTGACGCACTCGGCGCCCTGGGCAACCTGTTTGGACAAACTGCCCGGCTGCTTCGCGACGAGCATTTGGCGAAAGTAATGGCCGAGAGGAGAAGAGAGGGAATCGTGCATGGTGATTGAGTCGACGGACCCAAACAACAGCTGCGGGTCCACTATACAAGCCGGACTGGATTGGAAATCCGGAAGCTGTTTCCAACCGCCTCAACCAGTGGTTATAACGATTTTTCCGAATTGCCGTCCGGCTTCCATGTGGCGCAAGGCGTCATCAGCGCTCGCCAGCGCGAAAGCGCGATCGACCACCGGCATGATCTTGTGCCGCTGGACCATGGCAGTCATCCCGGCAAAATCCGCCGGCGAGCCCATGGTGGTGCCGAGCACGGTGATCTGCCGGAAGAAGCATTTGCGCATATCCAGGCCCTTGGGGTTGCCCCGCGTCGCGCCGAAGAAAACGATCCGGCCACCGGGCGCGCTGAGGTCGATCAGCTGGGCGAAGCCCTCGCCGCCCGCACTGTCGATGATGACATCGAAGGCCCCGGCCCGTTTTTGCAGCGCGGCCGCCCAGTCGGGATCCTGATAATTGACCCCGCCCAAGGCGCCCAGGCCCTGGGCCCGCGCGATTTTTTCCGGCGAGCCCGAGGTCACCCAGGCCGAGGCGCCGGCGGCCACAGCAAACTGCAAGGCGAACAGCGCGGCGCCGCCGCCGACGCCGGTGACAAGGACGCGTTCGCCGGACTTCAATTGGGCCCGGGTGAAAAGAGCCCGCCAGGCTGTGAGGCCGGCGAGGGGCAGAGCGGCGGCCTGTTCCCAGGTGAGATGGGCCGGCTTGGGCGCGAGATTGGCCGCGGGGACGACCACTTGCTCGGCGAAAGTCCCCTGGTCCGGCAGGCCGAGAATGCGAAAGTTCGGTCCCTGCGCCCGCGGATCGGCACCCCAGTCGAGGGCCGGATTGATGATGACTTCCTGCCCGACCCACGCCGTGTCAGCGGGCGAGCCGACCGCGGTCACGACCCCGGCGCCGTCCGAGCCCGGCGTGATGGGCACCTGGATGTTGGGATAGAGCCCGAGCTGCATCCAAAGATCGCGGTGGTTGAGTGCGGCCGCCTGGAGGCGGACCACGGCGTGACCGGGTCCCGCCACGGGCTCGGGCACCTCTTGCAGGACCAGGGGCTGCTTGATCGCGGTAAAGACGGCGGCTTTCATGCGAGAAGAAATAAAACCGGCGGGGACAAAAGCAAATGTTCACCCGGGCTGAAGCACAGCAAACGGCCGGAAGCCGGGCGGGATCAGCGTTTTAATTTTGCCTGCAGGCGCTTCATTTCCGGGCTGACCGCCCCGCAGTTGGCGCCGCAGCCAGGCGATTTTTTCTTATTGAACCACGAGCGGATGAGCAGGGTCGCGGCGAGAGCGACGACCGCGAGGGCGATGCTGGTTTGGAGGGAGGAAGACAAGGTTAGGATTTGTTAGACACAGAGAACACAGAGCCTCTGACAGGAAACTCCGTCAACTCGGGTTGGGCCTCGGTGTTCTCGGTGACACATGGTTTCAATAGCCCAGCGCGCGGCCGGTTTGATAGATGACGAAGCAGACGAACCACGCCGTGCCGGTCATGTAGGCGATCTGGAACAGCGGCCAGCGCCAGGAGTTGGTCTCGCGCTTCACGATGGCGACGGTGCTCATGCATTGCATGGCGAAAACATAGTACACCATGAGGGTAAGGCAAACGAGAGGGGTGAAGAGGACCGCGCCCGAGGGCCACCGCGCGGCGCGCAACGCATCGCGCACCGGCACCGGGTTGTCGCCCGTGGACTCCACGCCGAAGATGACGCTCATCGAGCTGACAAAAACCTCGCGGGCCGCGAACGAGGTCACGAGGCCGATGCCAACGCGCCAGTCAAAGCCGAGTGGCTTGATCACCGGCTCCAGCAACCGCCCGGCCTGGCCGGCGAAACTGTGGGCGATCTGCGCGTCGGGAGTGGCCCCGGGATCGGGCAGCTTGGGATAGGTCGTCAGAAACCAAAGCACGATCGAGATGCCGAGGATGATGGTGCCCGCATTCTTCAGGAACAGCCAGCCGCGCTCGATCATCTGGCGGCTGATTTCCTTGAGCCGCGGGCGCTGGTAGGGCGGCAGCTCCATGATCATCAGCGGCGCCGCGCTCTTGAACAGGGTCCGCTTGAACAGCCACGCGAAGCTGAAGGCCCCGGCGGTGCCGAGCACATACATCAGGAGCATGATGCCCACTTTGGTGGTGGCGGGCACGGCCTCGCCCGGCAGCAACGTGGCGATCATGAGCAGATAGACGGGCAGGCGGGCGGAGCAGCTCATCAGCGGCGCGACCAGAATGGTGACCAGCCGGTCCTTGGCGTTCTCGATGGTGCGCGTGGCCATGATGCCGGGAATGGCGCAGGCATAGGATCCCAGCAGCGGGATGAAGGACTTGCCGTGCAGCCCCACCTTGCTCATGGGCCGGTCCATCAGGAAGGCCGCGCGGGCCATGTAGCCGGTGCTCTCCAGCAGGCCGACGAAGAAAAACAGGATCAGAATCTGGGGCAGGAAGACAATGATGCCCCCCACTCCGCCGAGCACCCCGTCCGTGAGCAGATCACGCAAATCGCCGGCCGGCATCACGCCCTTGACCCAGCCCGCCAGCGCCGCCATGTGGGCGTCGATCCAGTTCATCGGGTACTCGGCGAGCGAGAAGATGGAAAAAAACAGCGTGGCCATGATGAGCCCGAAAAACAGCCAGCCCCACACCGAGTGAACCAGCACCGCGTCCAGCCGGTCCGAGCGCGAGGGACCCGGTTCGCGGGTGCGGCGCAGCACATCGGCGCACAGGCGGTTGATCGCGTCGTAACGGCTGCGGATCAGGGTGCCGGACCAATCGGTGCCGTCACCCGCCCAGCGCGTCCGCCAGGTCGCGAGCACGCTGAGGGTGCGGGCGCTGAGCGGCCGGGAACCGGCGACGCGCACGGTGTCGAGATCGGTGAGCAGCAACAGCGCCTCGGCCCGGGCCACCAGCGGCGACCGGCCGTCGGCGTCGGAGAGCGCCGCCTGCAGTTCCGCCACGGCGGGCGCGATGGGCGCGGGGACATCCCAGCGGTGTCGCGCCAGCGGCAGATCGGTGCGGCTCATGGCGAGCTTGAGTTCCAGCAGGCCCTTGCCGTGCACCGCCTCGCAGGGAATGACCGTCACGCCCAGCGCCGCCTCGAGCTGCTTGGCATCGATCCGCAAGCCGGCGGCCGTGGCCACGTCGATCATGTTGAGGACGACGATCAGCGGCCGACCCAGGTCGAGGATCTGGTGGACGAGATAGAGGTTGCGCTCGAGATTCGAGGCATCGACGACGCAAATAATGCGATCGGGCTGCGGGGTGTCCTCCCGGCGGCCAAACAGGACATCGCGCAGTACCGCCTCATCGGGCGAACGTGCCGCCAGGGAATAAGCCCCGGGGAGATCGATGATTTTCATCGGCCGGCCGTGCTGGGAGTAGCATTCGCCGATTTTTTTCTCGACCGTCACGCCCGGATAGTTGCCCACTTTTTGCCGCAGGCCGGTCAGCGCGTTGAAGAGCGTGGTCTTGCCGCAGTTGGGGTTGCCCACCATCGCATAGACCGGGGTCCGGTCTGGCGGCGCGAGGCGCTTCTTGCCCGAGGACGTGATATGCGACGGCAGAATCACAGCTAAAGGAGGCGGGCCAACCCGGAACGGCGGGTGGCTCAGCGCGCGCCGGCGGGCAAGGCCTCCACCAAAATGGCCATCGCCGCATCGTGGTTGAGGGCGATGCGCGTGCCGTTGACCTGGCAGAGACTGGTGGACCGGCCGGAAATTTTTGTCACCAGCGCAGCCTCGCCGAACCCCATTTCACGCAGGCGCTGGGCGAAGCTGTCATCTCCCTTGATCACACAGATCCGCGCAGTGGCCCCAACAGTCAGTTGGCACAGCGGGAGAAGGGGAAGGGGCGTGGACATTGCAGATGAGACTTAGTATCAGAAGGGAAGCAGAAAAAATCCCCGGGTCAAACTACTCTTGCAGCGAACCAGGGAAAAGAAGGGTTAGCGGCGGCGCTTGAATGCCAGCTGAACGCCGCTATAACGTATAAGTGACTGAAGGTGTTCCAGTTCCTGAGGATCCATGTCCTTGGCAGCCTTGAGGTCCTGCTCGGCCCGTTTCATGGCGTTCTCGACGGCATTCACGTCGATCTTTTCCTCGGTGATGGCATTTTCAGCCAGCACTCGGACCATATCGCCGTCAATTTCAGCAAAGCCGCCGCTCACGATGAGAAACTGGACGGCATTACCCTTGGTTACCATAAGTTCCCCGCTGGAAACCTGGGTCAGAAGGGGAATGTGGCCGGGGAGGATGCCGATCTCGCCCTCGACGGTCGGAATCACGACGCTATCAATAGTGTCCGAGTAGACCTTGGCTTCAGGGGTGACGATTTCGAGAGTGAGAGGCATCGGATTTTCAACCGCTAATGGGCACTAATGGATCGCTAATCAGGGGCAGGTGATCAGGGAATTATCAGTGAGGACTTAGGGTGGATGAGTGGTTTCTCAGCATTATTTCTTCGCCGAGGCCGCGATCACCTCGTCGATGCCGCCCTTCATGTAGAAATCGCCTTCGGCCACGTGATCGAGCTCGCCGTCGAGGATCATCTTGAAGCCGCGGACGGTCTCCTTGACGGGGACGTATTTGCCCGGCGTGCCGGTGAAAACCTCCGCAACCGCGAACGGCTGCGACAGGAGACGCTGGATCTTGCGGGCGCGGTAGACGGTGAGCTTGTCCTCGGGGGAAAGTTCATCGAGGCCGAGAATGGCGATGATGTCCTGCAGGTCCTTGTAGCGCTGGAGCACCCGCTGGACCTCGCGGGCGACGCGGTAGTGCTCCTCGCCGACGATGTCGGCCTGGAGCGCGGTGGAGACGGACGCGAGCGGATCGACCGCAGGATAGATGCCGAGCTCGGCGATCGAGCGTTCCAGCACGATGGTCGAGTCCAAGTGGGCGAAGGTGTTGGCCGGCGCCGGGTCGGTCAGATCGTCCGCGGGCACGTAGACGGCCTGCACCGAGGTGATTGAACCCTTCTTGGTCGAGGTGATGCGCTCCTGGAGGAGGCCCATCTCGTTGGCGAGGGTCGGCTGGTAACCCACGGCCGAGGGCGAGCGACCGAGGAGCGCGGACACCTCGGAGCCGGCCTGCGAGAAGCGGAAGATGTTGTCGATGAAGAGCAGCACGTCCTGGTTTTTCTCGTCGCGGAAGTATTCCGTCATGGCGAGCGCCGAGAGCGCGACGCGCATACGGGCCCCGGGCGGCTCGTTCATCTGGCCGTACACCAGCGCGACCTTCGACTTGCTGAGGTCCTTCTGGTTGATGACGCCGGCCTCGGACATCTCGTGGTAAAGATCGTTGCCCTCGCGGGAGCGCTCGCCGACGCCGGCGAACACGGAGTAGCCGCCGTGGGCCTTGGCGATGTTGTTGATGAGCTCGAGAATGACGACGGTCTTGCCGACGCCGGCGCCGCCGAAGGCGCCCGCCTTGCCGCCCTTGATGAAGGGGCAGATGAGGTCGATGACCTTGATGCCGGTCTCGAGGATCTCCGCCTTGGTGTTCTGATCGACCAGCAACGGGGCCGGGCGGTGAATCGGGTAGCGCTTGGTGTACGTGACCGGGCCCTTGCCGTCGACCTCGTCACCGGTGACGTTGAAGATGCGGCCCAACACGCCGTCACCCACCGGGACCGTGATGGGACCGCCGGTGTCGACCGCTTCCATGCCGCGGACGAGGCCTTCCGTGGAAGACATCGCGATGGCGCGGGTGAGACCTTCGCCCAAGTGCTGCTGAATCTCGAGGGTCAGGACCTGTTTCTTGCCCCCGACCGTGAAGGCGATGGTCAGGGCCTGGTAGATGGGCGGGATGGCGTTCTCGGCGAATTGCACGTCGACGACGGCGCCGCTGACTTGGACGATTTTTCCGGTATTGCTCATGACTTAAACGAGTCGGGGGTGGGATTAGGCCGCGCTGAAGGAGGCGGCGGCGATTTCGAGAATTTCCTGCGTGATGGCGGCCTGGCGGGCCTTGTTGTATTCGAGCGTGAGGTCGCCCAGCAGGCTGGTGGCGTTGTCCTTGGCGGTCTTCATGGCGACCATGCGCGAGCTGTGCTCGGAGGCCTTGGCGGCGAGAATGAACTGATAGATCAGCCGGTTGACGTAGAAAGGCAGCAGGGCGCTCAGGACGGTGTCGGCCGACGGCTCGAAGAGCATGTCACGCGCGTCCTCCAACTTGTGCGGCTCGCGGTCGGCGTGCAGGTGCCGGACGAAGTCGGCGACATTGGCCAGCGGCAGCACGGGAACCGTGACGGCCTCCTGGACGAGGGTGTTCTTGAAGCGCGCGTAGATGACCTCGACGGTGTCGATGGCCCCCTCGAGGAACAGCTTCACCATGAACTCGGCGGCCACCTTGACCTCGGCGAACGGCACGCGGTCATTGACGCTGAAATCCGCGGCCACGTCGCGCTTGGTGCGGGCGAGGTATTGGGCGCCCTTGCGGCCGATGGCCACATACTTCGCGGGAGTCTTCACCTCGTTGACCAATTTGAAAAGATTGGCGTTGAGGGAACCGCAGAGGCCCTTGTCGGTGGTGACGAGCAGAATCCCGCGCACTTTGACCTCGCGTTGCACGAGCAGCGGATGCTGGGCCTCGCTCACGCGCGACGCCAGGGCGGCGAGCATGTCGCCCAGCAGCAGCGCGTAGGGCTGCCCGGCGACGGCGGCTTGCTGCGCCTTCTTCATCTTGGAAGCAGCCACCAGCT
>SESH01081034.1_pt1 | contig 21479 bp, 15 predicted proteins | sample 3171561 | NCBI WGS metagenome assembly SESH01 (sample SAMN10866947, study PRJNA518727) | freshwater metagenome | biome: subpolar coniferous forest; feature: holomictic lake; material: water; isolation source: holomictic Lake 442 2011 16.5 m and 2014 13 m | place: Canada: near Kenora, Ontario
CATTACAACTGGGCGCCTACATTCGTAGTTCGCATAATAGTTCTTAAGTTAAATTTATACCTCGCGTCGGCCTGAGTGATCTCGCGTCGCCTTTGTCGGGTTGACTATCTATTCTTTATCTATTCATTCCTGATATGCTGCAGCCATGCAACCCAGCTCGCGCGACATCGTCATCCGTACCCTGCTGCCTGAACCAGGCGGCCTGTCCGCACCGGACATCCTGCGCCGGCTACCCGTGCGCATCAGTCAGCCGACCCTCTGGCGAATCCTCGATGCACTGCGCTGCGAGGGTCGAATCCTGGTAGAGGGACGAGCGCGGGCAACGCGATATCGCGCCACGAGCGCAACCGATGTCGCAGCCCAACGCAGCCTCCACATGCATCGCGCCGTCGCCAGGCGGCTCGCGCGAAACCCGGGCCTCGTGAACATCGCACGCAACCGGCTCGAGTTCCTACGCAGCTCCAACGTGCACGGACGCGCCTACCACGACCGCTGGGCAGAGCTGATCGGCGGGCCCGTCGAGAGGCTGCTGGCCACGATGACCGAAGACTCGGAGCTCGGCGCCACGATGCGCAAGGAATCGCCATTCACGACGCTCGTCAACGAGGCTGAACGGCTCCGGGCGTTCACTGATATCCGCTGACGGCCGCACCCGATGTTCAGGCACCAGTTGCAGCATGTCATCCTCGAGATCGGCGAGCGATTTGGCGTCAAGGATTTCTACGTGATCGGGTCCGCGGCGATCCTCGCCGTCATGTCTGATCCGCCGATTGGCGCGCTCACGGCAACCCGCGACGTCGATGTCATCCCTACCGATGGCGATGAGCGGCTTGCCGATCGGATTTCCTTCGTCATCGGGGAAGCCAGCGAGTTCGACGCCGCTCATGGCTACTACGCACAAGGCGTCTCACTGAATACGCCCAGATACGCGCCGCGCGACTGGCCGACACGCGCCATCCCGATCCGGGTTGGCGATATCACGGCTTGGTGTATGGAACCGACGGACCTCGTCCTGAGCAAGCTCGGAGTCGGCCGGGAAAAGGATCTCGAGTTCGCTCGAAGCGCCGCTCAGCTCGCACTCGTCACTGAAGATGAATTGCTGAATCGTTTGTCGAGCGTGCCCTCAACTGCGAAAGACATCGCGCTTATTGCCGATCGAATTCGGTCAATCGTTCGCCCCTAAAAAGCCAGGCGCTTCGGTGGGCTCGTGGCTGTTACCAGAAGAATGCCGCGCCACGGCAAACTACACGTAATGATCATTGAGTTAAAAGTTAGCGCCTAATGGTGCCCGTGGTGAGCTTCGTTAGTTCAGCGCCTCTAACCCGGGACTCGCCGCTAACCGCCGATCAAAGGTTACTGTCGCCGAGCAACCGGCGTCGACACCCAGAGGCGTTAAAGCCTACTTAGTGGCGAGCTTATCCTGCGTCTTGAAGTCGAAGTCAGTCGCTTCATGCCGCTCATGCAACTGACTGGCAGGATCACCATGAATGCGATTCACCATCCGGCCGCGCTTAACAGCCGGCCGCTCGGCAATCATGTCGGTCCAGCGTTGAACATTCTTATAGTCACCTAGCTGCAAGAATTCACTGGCCTCGTAGACCAGTCCCTTGGCAAGCGCGCCGTACCAGGGCCAGACGGCCATATCTGCGATCGTGTACTCGGTCCCCGCCAGATACTCACTCTCGGCCAAGCGTCTATCCAACACGTCCATTTGCCGCTTCACCTCCATGGCAAAACGGTCGATCGCATACTCGATCTTGATCGGAGCGTAGGCGTAAAAGTGGCCAAAGCCGCCGCCCAGATAAGGCGCTGAGCCCATCTGCCACATCAGCCAAGACAGGCACTCCGCCCGCGCCGCCGGCTCGGTCGGCAGAAAAGCACCAAACTTCTCAGCCAGATAAAGCAGTATCGCGCCGGACTCGAAGACGCGGATGGGCGTAGGTCCACTGCGATCCAACAGGGCCGGAATCTTCGAATTCGGGTTAACGCGCACGAAGCCGGACCCGAACTGATCCCCTTCACGGATTTTGATCAGCCAGGCGTCGTAGTCCGCTCCGGCGTGTCCGCGCGCCAGTAGCTCCTCCAGCATCACCGTCACCTTCACGCCGTTCGGCGTGGCCAGGGAATAGAGCTGCAGGGCGTGCCTACCTACGGGCAGGTCTTTCTCGTGGGTTGGCCCGGCGATCGGCCGGTTGATGTTGGCGAACGGCCCCCCGCTCTCCTTGTTCCACGTCCAGACCTTTGGAGGGGTGTAGGTCGTCTCATCCGTCATGACTGCGGCTCCAGGAATCAACTTGTACGCGACGTGAATACTTCGCCTTGGCGCAGGAGAACATCCGGCTGGACAGAAATATCAGGTCGAGGCCGGAATCTTTAACCAGATCTCGTTGCGCCGAAGAAACCAGGGCGTGAACGGCGGGTTGTAGCGCGAGTAAATGGGTTCGCCGGTCCATTTGACACTCGCCTTCTCCATCGCTCGCTCCAACTCAGCCAGGTGCTTGTTGTAGTTGGCATCCGACCAGAAGCCCGAAAAACGGATGACGGCCACCCGCATCGATGGCACCTCCCGCAAGGTAATGCGCTGGTCGATGGGCTCAGGGGCGGTGAGCAGAGTCACGCCTTTCGGCAAGACGAACTGGACAAGATACCCGCCTGGTGCAGCGCTTTGCGTCACCGGAGCGGTCATCTCTAGCCGGACCGGCACGGCGGTTTGCGTGACGGGTGCCGTCATCGCAAGTTTCCGTTCGCCTTTGTTCTTGCCAAAAATATAGCCGGCAAGAATCGGAAATGCCTTGTTTCCCGCCGCCGCGGCAGATTCGGCAACCAGTACCTCAGCCACTACATAGGGAGCGTATTGGCGTACTTCGACGTCACCTATCTTTTGTGTGACGACGTACGCAGGCTCTTCAATGGCGTGGGTTGTCATGGGTGCGGCGATTAGTGTGACTAACAAAGACAGGGAAAATTTTGTCGATCGCATAGTCGGAGGGTCCTGGCTCGTCTGACAGCAGTCTCTCACGCGCAGAGTCCCAAAGCGGGGTCTGATTGCCCGCCGCGCTTCCGATCGTACAGAGCCTTATATACTCGCGCCAAATGCCGTGCCGAAACCGCGAGTTAGTGCCTTGGAGTTACGATATTCGAACCGGTCGGTCAAGACTTTTTGAAGCCCGCAAGACACGTTCCGCTCAATTTAGCCGCCCGGATTTAAGTGGCTGGACCGCTACAAGCCTGACGTCTGTAGGCACCAGGACTCACGCCCGATAACTGACCTTGTCAAACCTCAGGTACGCGCGGCGTGCGCCGGCGCGCTTGGCGCACGTCGCTCACCACAGGCGGCGAGTACGCTGGCGATCGTCAGCATGACGTACCACGCCAAACGAACGCGCGGGCGCGGCCGTGCAGCGTTGTCGAAGCTCGATTTTTTGCCAAACTGCACGGTCCACATTCTCTCTAGCGCTTTCCAGATCGCCAGGTGCCGGCTGGCTGGCTGGCGCAATTAAAATCGCAGAGGCACGCATCGGCACGGGTGGGCCAGCGCCTCGGCCCCAAGTAGACACCCGTGGATTGCGGCGCGACCACCGGATCAGGCGGCGGCCCGTTCGGACCTTCCCGGCCGATGCGGTCTAGGGTCGTCGGGTATTGGGTCCGCGATCTACTCCATGGTCTCGGGCCGCTACATTGGATGCTACCCGTTCACTTGTGGATTCAACATATGTTGTATTTCGACGGCGCGCTCAGGAGACAAGGTGCCGCGTTGTACCGCCAAGGGAACGGTGCGTAGCGCGAGTTCACGGTACAGCCGCCCGGCGGAGGACGAGCGCGCATCGAGCGCTCCCAAATGTTTCGCGATGGTGCCGACGTCACCGCGAGCCACACAGCCACCCATCCCGTTAGCGAGTCCGCCATCGAGTACCGCGGCCACGGTGCCGCGCAGCAGCGGCACCATCGCCCGCAAGGCCTCCGTTTCGCTGGCGCCTAGGCTCTGCCACAGCCGAACACTTTCATCAAGCAGCGCGATCAAGAATGGACCCACGTAGTACGTGGAGGCGTGATAAAGCGGCCGCATGCCCGGCGCCAATGCGAATGGCACGCAACCTAGAAGTTTTGCGATGGATTCGAGTTCAGTTTGGAGTGGCTGATCGGCTTCGATTCCGATGGTGCACCCTGGCAATGTCTCGAGCGCGACGTTGGGGTTAGCAAACATCTGAATGGGATGGAATCCGCCCGTTGCGGCACTTTCGGCCTTTGCTGAATCCAGGGCGGAAATGTCCGTGACGCCACTGCAGTGAATGACTCGATGATGCGATCTCCAAGGCAGCGCATCGCAGACAGGACCAATCGCATCGTCGCTGACCGTCAGGAATATTGTGTCACACACGTCCAGAACGGCCTGTGGTTGTGACATCGGTTGCGCGGTCGGTGTGCGCCGATGCAGCAATTGCGCCGCTTCTTGATTTCGACTGTAGACCGCGATGACCGGTAGGTTCGCCTGCACGAACGCCTGGGACAGCGTCCGCGCTACGCGACCCGCGCCCACAAAGCCGATGCCTAAAAGTGGTCTACCTCTCATGGGACTCCCTCGGATACGAGATATTGTTGCTAGGTATCGATACCCCGTATCCATCCCGCGTCAGTGAGCCGCCAGGTATTTCTCGAACCACGCTACCGTGCGTTCGAGAGAATCTATTTGGTTCTCTCGCTTTGAAAATCCGTGGCCTTCGTCCGGATAATAGTGCACTTCGACAGTGTTCCCCTTCTTGCCAAGGAATTCCACGATCTGCTCGCTCTCTTCCTTCGGCACACGGAGGTCGTTCTCACCCTGAAGGACGAGCAGCGGAGCGCGCGTCTGGCCGAGATACGTCAGGGGACTTACACGGGCGTACACGTCTTTGTCATGTACCGGATCGCCGATCAGGCTGGCCTGATAGTGGCGCAGCTGCGGAGAGCCGCGTTCGTACATGGATGTCCAGTTGACGATACCGTAGTACTCGACTCCCGCCGCCCAGAGGTCAGGGGTCTTCGCGATCGCCATCAGCGTCATATATCCGCCGTAGGATCCGCCGGTGATACCAATTTTTGTGGCCCTGACATAGCCCGTTGCCACTAGAAATCTAGCTCCGGCCACCTCGTCCTCGAGGTCGCCGCCGCCGAGGTCGCCCTTGTTGGCATCCATAAACGCTCGGCCGTAGCCCGTGGAGCCACGCGGGTTTGGGGCCAGCACGACGTAGCCGCGTGAAGCGAGAGCGATCGGGTCCCGATCGAACGAATCCCTGGTCTGCCAGGTGGGGCCGCCGTGCGGATAGAGGATCCCTGCCGCCTGCCCGTCGCGCTTGAGGTTGTACGGCATCCACAGCACTGCGCTGATCATCGTGCCGTCGACGCTACGATAGTGGACGATCTGTGACTGCGGCAGACCGCGGGACGACAGGCTGGCCATGTGGGTTACCGGCTGCGATTTGCCGGTGGCGATTTCAAATATTCGATGTTCCAAGGGCTCACTGCCAGAGCTGTGCGGGAACAGCAGCCGTTTCCCGTCAGGGGAGAAGGCCGGAACCTTCCCAGAGGAGTCGCTGTTGATACCGGTGGGGAACGGTAGTTCCGTCACCTTGTGCGTCTTTACCGCGTAGGAAATGATGGTGTCGCGCCCGTCGACGTTACTGATTGCTAACAGCGTGCGGCCATCCGGTGAGAACTGGCCGGATCTCTGCTCCCAGGGATTGGGCTTGACCAGTGCAAGCTGGCCGGAACGGGCGTCCAGTATCGCCGCCTGGCGGTCGCCGGCGCCGGTCTCGGTGGTCACACCGATCAGGCGGCCATCGTGGGACCAGTCGCTCGCGACGTTATACGCGTGGGTCTCGTCCGGGGTCAGCCGCTTGAAAGCGCCACTCGCAACGTTGACACGATAGACCGCGCTGTGCGCCTGTCCTACATCTCCGCGATTGGCCAACAGGATCCGGCCGTCCTTCGAGAAGGCGACCGGAATCCATATCATCGTGGGTTCCTTCTCGTGCGTCAGCAGGCGCATCTTGTGTGTCGCGAGATCGAGAACGCCGAGATCAGTTGCGGGCTCGGTCTTCGCGCGCGACGAGTATGCGAGCAGTATGCCGTCCGGCGATACGACGGGATTCGTCTCGCTCGCGTCATCCGTCGCGGTCAGATTGACGACGGCTCCGCCGGTCGCGGGAATGGCAAAAAGATCGAATATCTCTCGGCCCCCATGGTCGGACTCGAACACCAGCCACTTGCCATCGGGTGTGACAACCGGGGAAACCTGTCGGTCTTCGGAATGCGACAGCGCGGTCGCCCCGCCGCTGCCGTCGACCGGCTGGCGCCAGAGGTTCATCCTGCCGCCCTGGTTGCTGGCGTAGATGACTGCCGTGCCATCCGCACTCCACACGGCGGAGTTACTGTCGGCGGTCTTGAAAAGGTCAGCGATGGGAACGGCGGACGCAGCCGCTAGCACGTTCGATGTCACGCTCGTGGGCACCGTGATCTCCCGTGGGGGACCATTGGTAACCGGCGCTGCCGTGGCGACGGTCGCGGCGAACAGCAACACGATGCTCATAGGATATCGAACCATGATTTCGCCCCTCGATTTGACTCGTGTGAGTTCGGTTACTGGCAGCTACTCAGCAGTTGACTGCTTCACTAGCCCAATTCTGCGATGCGCCTCGCGATCGAAGCGGCTCATGATCTCGCCCGTATCGTAATCAATAAGGCCCAGCGGTCTTTTTAGCCAGATGTACGCGACGCAATCAGCTCCAAGATCGATGGAACAAAACGGAACGCTGTTCGTCAGACCCTGAGTGTCGGTGGGACGCGCGCACCGGCCGCCCGTTCAAACGCCCGGCCAACCTGCAGCAGCAGGCCATCCTCGTTGCGTCGCCCGACCAGGATGATGCCGACCGGCAGGCCGCGGATCAGGCCGGCTGGTACCGTCAGACTCGGATAGCCCGCGATAGCTGCCGCGGATGCAATCGCCGGCCAGCCGCCGTCGCCGTGGCGATCGCCCCACACCTCGTCGATGCGGTCGGCAGGGCCAGGGCCCGGCGCGAGCAGGAGCTCCACACCCTGCTGCCCGAGCAGTGCCGCGAGGCCCTCCTTGTCGGCGGTGCGATCGAGCGTCACCAACAGCTGCTGGTAGACAGGCTCGCTGAGCGGACCGCGCGCCTCGGACAACTCGAAGAGCTCCTGGCCGAAACGTGGCATCTCCTGGGCCGCGTGTGCCCGGTTAAAGGCGATCAGGTCGGCGAGCGTGCGGCTCGGCACCTGCACGGGATCGAGCGTCGCGAGGTACTCGTTGAGCGCCGCCTTGAACTCAAATTGCAGCGCCTCCCACTCGGGCTTGTTCATGTTCTCGAACGCGGCCGGCGGCTTGAGATCGACGAGCACCGCGCCCTCGCGCTCGAGTACCGCACGCGCCTCACTGTAGAGTCGTGGGGTATCCGGATGCGCGGCCTTATCGACCGGCATCGCGCCGATCCGCACGCCCTTCAGGCTGAAGCCCTCGAGGTCGGTGCCGCGCGAGCCGAAGCCCAGCGGCCGCTCTGCGATCACCGCGGCAAGGAGTGCGACATCGGCGACGGTGCGGCCCATGGGACCCGCGGTGTCCTGGCGCGGCGAGATCGGCACGATCCCGCGGCCACTGACAAGGCCCAGGGTCGGCTTGAAGCCGACCAGGCCATTGAGCGACGACGGCGCGAGGATCGATCCGTCGGTCTCCGAGCCGATGGCGGCGGCGCAGAAGCTCGCGGCCGCGGCCACTGCCGACCCCGCGCTTGAGCCGGACGGGTTGCGGTCATGCGCGTAGGCGTTGCCGGTCTGGCCACCAACCCCGCTCCAGCCGCTGTTCGAACGGGTCGAGCGGAAGTTGGCCCACTCGCTCAGATTAGCCTTGCCGAGCACCACAGCGCCGGCGGCCCGTAGCCGCGCCGCCACTGGTGCGTCTGTCTTTCGGAACGAGCCTGCGAGCGCCAAAGATCCCGCGGTGGTTGCGATCCGGTCGGCCGTCTCGATGTTGTCCTTGAGTAGGATAGGTACGCCGTGGAGCGGGCCCCGAACCTTGCCGGCGCGGCGCTCAACATCGAGCGCACGGGCTATGGCCAGGGCGTCCGGGTTGAGTGAGAGCACCGAGCGGAAGGCGGGACCAGATCGGTCGTAGCGCGCGATCCGGTCGAGATAGGCCGCGGTCAGCTGCTCCGCGGTTACCGTCTGGGCGGCGAGCGCCTTCCCGAGAGCGGCGATGGATTGCTCCGCCGGGTCAAATCCGACCACCGCAGTCGCAGTACGCCCCGCCAATGCCGATGCCGATGCCGGCGCCGTTAGCGACAGCGCGCCGACCGTTTGCATGAATGTTCTGCGATCCATGGTCATCTCCCCCGAGTTCAGTTAGTAAAAAGACTTTTGCTCAAGTTCAATCGGGCGCGGTCTATACCTGACTTGGAACGTCGCTGCCACGGTCCGGTTTGCATTCCCGCCACGGGTGCCGAATGCTCACGTGTCGGGGAGAAAGCGCCGCTGGCTTCGCACCTCCCCCCTGTATATGCAGTGTAGGCCTAGGTCAGCACAAGTTAGTCCGCCTGCCAGTTCGCAGAATGCGTGTGCGCGAACTTGTTGATATTGTCACGCCAAATCTGCCCTTGGTTTTCGTCGACGATCCGTGCCGAACCGAAGCAGACCCGGATCGAGAGAGAGGTCGCCACCCTCGCCCGGGACGCCCGCGCCGATCGTCGCGACGTCGCGATTCGTGGCGGGGTCAATTCGGTACACCGTCTTGTTATTGATCTTGGCCAGCCACACGGGATCGCATCCCGTTTCGAGCCATGCTGGACCTTGGGCACCCGAATCCGCGCTTCGATTCGCAAATTGGCGAGCGGCTGTTGCTGAACCTTCAGTTTCGCGGGCGCGGCGTGGCCAAGCGTCACAGCCAAAAAATCGGCCGATGGCGATTACCGCGAAGGACGGGCCGACCGCACTTCGAACCAGCATCCTCGACTCTCCTAGGGGTCTCGCAGCGAATCAACGCTGCGGCAGTGCAAAGGCGAACAGCCCTGCCCCCGCCGGAATTACCACGTACTGCCGTCCCTCGATCGAATAAGTGACCGCCGCCGAGTAGATGGCCGCCCCGAGCTGTACGTGCCACAGGTCGTGGCCTGTGGCTGAGTCCAGGGCGATGAAATTGCCATCCGAATCCCCAGCGAACACGACGCCGCCCGCCGTAGACAGGGCACCACCGTTGGGATTGGTGAAGTAGGGAAAGGACCATTTCTCCTGCCCGCTCAGCGCGTCAATCGCTTTGAGCGCTCCGCTCGGTCGCTGCTCCGGATCCGGGACGTAGACGCTGCCTAGGAAATCGTGTCCGGCGCGGTAGGGTTGTGGCGAGCTGGTGAAGACGTCGCACTCGTTCGAGGTGGCCACATACAGCAGCTGTGTCGCTGGGTCGTAGGATGGTGAATACCAATTCGTCAGTCCCGCAGCACCAGGGCACACGCGCGTGCCGTCCGCGCTGACCTTAAGGTCGGTATTGAGGACGGGCCTACCCTTGGCATCGATAGCTGTAGCCCAAGTGACATTGCCGAACGACTTTGCCGACAGGAACGTGCCGTCGACGCGGTCCAGTACGTACAGGAAGCCGTTGCGATTGGCCTGCACCAGCAGCTTACGCGGGCTCCCTTCCCAGACGGCATCAACCAGCACCGGGATCTGAGTTGCATCGTAGTCATACAGGTCGTGTGGAGTGAACTGGAAATGCCACTTCAACTTCCCTGTGTCCGGATCCAGCGCCAGCATCGAGTTGCTGTACAGGTTGTCCCCTGTCCGCTCGCCGCCGTAGTTACTAGGCGCCGGATTGCCCGTTGGCCAGTACACCAGGTTGAGTTCAGGGTCGTAGGAGCCCGTGATCCAGGCTGGCGCACCGCCGACCTTCCAGGTGTCACCCGGCCACATCTCGTGGCCGGCTTGGCCGGGACCGGGAACCGTGTCGAAGCGCCACAGGCGCCGGCCGGTGGTCGCGTCGTAGGCATCGATAAAGCCGCGCACGCCAAATTCCCCGCCGGAGACACCGACAATCACAGCGTTTTTGACCACCAGCGGCGCCATGGTGAACGTGTAGGCTTGGCGGTAGTCGGCAGCGGTAACATCCCAGAGCAGATTCCCGGTGCGGGTATCTAGCGCGATGACGTGAGCATCGAGCGTCGCCATGTACAGGCGGTCGCCAAGTATCGCTAGTCCGCGATTGACGGGGCCGCAGCATGGCTGCAGATTTTCCGGCAGACGGCGCTGATAGCGCCAGATCGTCCGCCCGGTGCGGGCATCGATCGCAAAGGCGCGGCCATTTTGGCCTGTCCCGTAGAGAATGCCGTCCACAATGAGCGGGGTCGTCTCGAACTGTCCGAGATCGGCGACCTGAAAGGTCCACTGCAACGTTAGACCGCTCGCGTTGCTGGTATCGACCTGGCGCAGCGCGCTGTGCCGCCAGCCATCGTACCGCCCTGAATAAGTCAGCCAGTTCTGCGGCTCGCGCTGAGCGTCGCGAATGCGCTCGTACGTAACTTGGGATTCAGCCGTGAAGGCAAACATCGCGAGCAGCAGCAAGCCCATCTTTTTCATCGCGACTGCCCCACCGCTACAGCGCGATCCCGACCCAGGCTGACGAGGTAAGCCACCAGATCGAGCAGCTGCGGCGTACCGAGCGCGCTCACGGGATAGGCCGGCATCAGCGAACGCCGTTCGTGTATGACCTCGCGGGTCTCGCTCTTCAAAAGGCAGTGCAGACTCTGGTCAACGGCGAGCAGTTGGATCGAGAACGTGTCCTCATTGCGCGCTACGCCGACGAGCCGCTCACCCGCCGTCGTCGTGACCGTCACGGTGTCGTATGGAAGCGGCAGACCATAGTGGTTGTTGGGGTCTGGCGCGCCGCCAGTGAGCTCCTTGTCGGGCTCTCTGATCGAGTCGATCAGATAGGGCACTGCCCGTGCGGTACCGACGCGGGACAGGTCAGGCCCAAGGTGGCCGCCGTGTCCGTCAACCATGTGGCAATTCACACAGCCGGCGCTACCGACGAACATCTGCTGGCCGCGGATAGGGTCGCCGCCGACGAGCGGGTTCGCCGGCGGTGACAGCGAACGAAGGTAAGCGATGATGGCGCGAACCTCCGCATCGTCGAACGCGTTGGCTGGCATCTCGGTACCGGCGACACCGTGAGTGATGGTATGGGAGATCTGCGTGTCGCTGCCCCCGTGAGCCCAGTTGCCTGCCGTAAGATCCGGGCCGCGCGCGCCGCCGCGTGCGCTCAGGCCATGGCATGGCGCGCAGTTGGCGTGGAACGCCGAGCGCCCTTCGGCGACGTTGTTTGCCTTGGCGATGCTGGCGGCGCGCGCGACCGGCACACTTGCCAGCAGGCCCGCAAGCAGCGCCAGCTGCAGCAAGCCGACGATACGCACGCTCGCCCTGGGGATTGCTTGCAACATGAACTCCCTACGGCTGAGTGCGGGTGGCGATTGCGATGCCGCGGAACGTCGCGCCGCGGCGTCGACCGGGTGCCGCAGCACCCGATCTTGGCCTAACCCTCTGCACTAGCGCAACGACCGCTGCGGGGCCAGCGGCGAGTCTAGTGCTTCGCGGTCGTCCGGTAGCGTTCGAACCACTCGATAATAGCCGTGTGTTCGGCAGCAAACTGCGAGGGCTTGATCAGACCGTGGAACGCCCCCGGGATCTCATAGAGCGTAGTCGGCACACCTTTAAGCTGCAGCGCCTGATAGTACTGCTCCGCCTCAGCCACGGGCGTCCGCAGATCGCTCGCGCCCACAACCACCATCGTTGGCGTCGTCACGTTGCCCATTAGCGATATCGGCGACAGCTTCCAGTAGGTCGCCTGATCCTCCCATGGCAGCTTCTTGAACCAGTAGCGGGCGCCGAAGGCTCCCATGTCGGCTGTCAGCATCCAGCTCGTCCAGTTGACGACCGGACGCTGGGTCACGGCGGCCCGGAAGCGGTGGGTCTGACCGACGATCCACGAGGTAAGCACGCCGCCACCCGAGGAGCCCGTAACGAACAGGTTATCGGCATCGACGCCACCCCGAGCGATTGCCGCATCGACCATGCTCATTAGATCGTCGTAGTCGTGGCTCGGGTAGTTGTTGTAAATCGTGTTCGCGAACTCCTCGCCGTAGGAGGTCGAGCCACGGGGGTTGCCATAAACGACGATATAGCCGGCCGCCGCGTACAGCTGGTATTCGGCGGAGAACGTCGGCCCGTAGCTCGCGTATGGCCCACCGTGGATCTCGAGCACCAGCGGATACTTCTTGGACGGGTCGAAGTTCGGCGGTAGCAGTTCCCAGGCATCAATATCGCGTCCGTCAAACGAGGACTTGACGGGCAACGCAGAAAGCGTGCCGAGGCTCGTCGTGCCGAATAGATCCGCGTTCAGGTCAGTCAGGCGCTGGGTCTTGCCGTCGCGGGCCAGGTACACCTCGGGCAGCTGATTCGCTCCGCCGCCGGTATAGGCAACCGCGCCCTTGCCCGACACCGTGAACTCGCCACCCGAATACGGCAGCTGCACCGGGCCGAAGACTTCGGCCACGTTCGAAGTCACCGCCTCGAGCCGGCCATCGAGCCCCATGCGCGCGATCTTGGCGAGGCCGTGGTCCGTGTACTCCACGTACAGGCTGCGGCCATCTGCCGCCCACTGGCAGTCGCTCAAAGACCGGTCCAGCGACTCGCCGATCACGTGCGCATTCTTGCCGTTAGCGTCCATCACGTTGAGGCGCACATTCTGGTTGGCGACGTGCTTGTCGACGTAGCCGAGGTAGGCGATCAGCTTGCCGTCCGGCGAGACCCGCGGTCCGTGGTAGGGGCCGACCTCGTGCGAGAGCGGGGTCAGGGCGCCATCCGCAAGGCTGACGCTGAAGATGCTGAGCGTCATTGCGGTGAACCGCGCCCAGTCCTTCGGCTCGCGCTTCCACTGTTCACTCTGATTGCCTGCAAAATAGATCAGGCGGCTGTCCGGGGACCAGGCCAGCGGACCGGCCTCGCTATACGGCCCGAAGGTCATCTGCCGTGGTGCCCCGCCACCGTCCACAGCGACCACGTAGATGTGGCGGTAGCCGTGCCGATCAAGCCCGAAGCCGTCGGCGCGGAAGTTGAGTTCATTGATCACGACCGCAGGCGCCGCCCACGCCGCGCCGGCGGGCTTTTCTGGCGCCTTGCCGATGGTCGGTCCCGGCGTCGGCGCTAGCATAATGAAGGCAATCTGCCGACCGTCCGGCGACCAGCTGATTTCGTTTGGCGCCTCGGTGAGATGCGTGAGCGTCGCCGTCTCGCCGTGCAGCCAGTGCACAACAATCTGCGACTTGCCATCTGCACCGGTAGCGATGTAGGCAATCTTCGAACCATCCGGCGACCAGCGTGGTGAGCCATAGCGCCCAGAGCCTGGCGTCACAGGCGTCTGTAAGCCGCTCGCGGTGTCCACCTGCCACAGCGACTGGGTGACCTCATCGGTCATGATGTCGTTGTGCTGGCGAGCATAGACGATCGCGTTGCCATCCTTGCGGATCTGCGCGTCGCTCGCCCAATACATCTGGAACACGTCGGCTGACTCTAGTACCCGGGCACCTGCCGGCGCGCCAAAGCAGGTCAGTAACGCAAGTAGGGTCAGGCTCTTTAATCCGCGCATGCTCATCCCTCGAAAAATGTGGCGACCAGTCGGCGTTGGCATAGCCCTAGTTGCGGCTACTTATAGCTGTAGTCCAGCTGGATACCCATGGTCCGTGGTCGGCTGCTGTTGCTGGAGTACGCAGTCTGCGACGCAAGCGGCACACCGCGATTGTTCGCGACGTTGTCACAGTACAGCTGCGCACGCCATTTCGTCGGCGCCGTCACCGCGAAGGAAACGCGACCAGTTGTGATTGAGTCGCTTTTGCTCACAGTCGGCGGCAGCAACGAGTCGGCCGAGGCGTTCGTCGTCGTCTGCACGGACGTGTGGCGAGCGAGCGCCTCAAACTGCCCAGTCCAGCCGCTCGCACCAAGCGGGAAGCGATACTGGGCGGTCGCACCGGCGGTGACCGACGGCGAGTAGTCGATGCGCGACCCCGACGGAAATAGCAGCGCGCCGCCTGAGTAGACTGCCGCATCCTCCGCCAGCCCGTTCCAGCTAAAGTTCAACCCGAGCGAGAGACCGTCCGTCGGGTGCGCCGTGACGCCGAGGTCGACGCCCATGCCACTGACCGCCTTGCCATTGACGTTGGCAACGATGTAGGTGTCGTTGGCGCCCGGCACAGGGATTCCGAGAGTCTGCTGGATATCGTCCCACTTCATGTAGTACACGGCGGCGTCGAAGATCAGCCGCCCATCGAGCGCGCTGCCTTTGCTGCCGATCTCGAAGTTATGCAGCTTGTCAGGCTTGACCGGCGCGAAGCTCGTGTCCACGATCGCCACGAGGATGCTCTGCGGAAAGCCGCTGCGGAAGCCCTCGGAGTAGGACGCGTACAGCGTGTAATCGTGACTTGGGAACCACGTCAGCACGACGCGCGGCGTTACAGCGTTGAAGGGGGTCTTTGTACGAATCATCGGCGTGCCGTCGGGCTGTCCGAATAGCAGATTCTGCTCGAGGCCCACTTCGTCGTGGAAATACCGGGCACCGACCGCGAGTTCCAGCGTGTTATCGAGGAAACGGCGTCCAACCTCGCCGAAGAACGCGTAGGACTTCGACGTATCGTCCTCGGACACCGGCCCCGGAATCAGGTCTCCGAGCGTCTGATAATTGTTGTCCCGGGCATCGCGATAGAAGGCGCCGAAAGACCATCGCCACGGGCCCTGCATCCGCGAATTCAGCGTGAGCTCCTCACTGAAAACTCGCGAGGTGAGGTGCGTCGTCAGCGGCGGCAGTGGTACCCCCGGCGCAATATCCAGCGAGCCATCGTTGATGTAGCTGAAGTAGCTCGTCGAGTTGGTGATCGTGAACGCCTGAGCCTGGTAGTCGACCTTCACGTCGTAGGCATTAAAATGCGCATTGATCGGCTGCTGCTGGGTGGTAGCAGTGTAATCGGCAGTGGCGGTGGACGGAGCCCCCATGCTCGTCTGCTGATGCATGTCCGAGAACTTGATCGTCAGGTCATCGGTCGGTTGCGCGGTGATCCTGAGACGGAAGTTCTTGGAATCGGTGTCGTTGATGTTATCGCCGACCGGAGCGTCGACCCAACCGCTGTCGTGCTCGCTGCCGACCACCATGCGCGCGGCGAGCTTGCCCTCGATGATCGGGATGTTGACGGCCATGTCGCCGCGCCAGTTGCCTCCGCCGCCATCGGTCGAAGAGCCACCCGCGCGGGCCTTGAGGTCGAAGTTGTTGACATCTGCGTCGTTGGTGATCACGCGCACGACGCCATTGAGCGCACTCGCACCGTACAGCGTGCCCTGCGGACCGCGGAGCACTTCGACACGATTAAGGTCGTACGTGTTGGAGTCCGGCTCGATCGCCGAACGCACCAGGCCAAAGGGAACCGAGTCAAGGTAGTAACCGATCGGACTGGGGCCGGCAAACAGCGCTCCACCTGCAGTGACGCCGCGAACCGTCAACGTTGTCTGCCCGCCCTGACCGTTCAGGTTGGCCGCCACGCCCGGCACAAGGCCGAGGGCATCAGTTACGCTCTGCGTGCTCGACTTATCCAGCTCAGCGCCTGTCATGACTGACAGCGAGATCGGCACATCCTGTATGCGCTGCTCGCGCCTTTGCGCAGTGACTACGATCTCGGTCAACTGGTCGCTAGCCACGGGCGAAGCGGCGGGCGCAGCGACGAGGGCGGGAGACAGGATAAGACCGGCTGCACCGGTAGCAAGCGCGGCACGCGCGCGAAGCAACGCAGAATCCATTAGGAGCTCCCCATCTATTATAGTGATTTACGAAACGGAGTCATAAAGTAGCTATCGAAACTACTAGACAGACGCGCGCAGCGTCAACTGTCCCCAACACCTAAGCCCGCGGGATCTCGCGACTGCTCGGGGCGGTGTCGGCCCGCCGGTGCGTGCCCAAGCTCTGCGCCCGAAATCAGGGATTTGCGTCAATTTTGCATGCCGCCGGGGCGCGCACTGCGGCGCGCCGGCCACGGTCCGCGAGATCCTAGTGCAATAATGCAAGTTGGACATGCAAAAATCATGTTTACGCCGAAACAACGAGCGCCTAGGGTTATCCGGTTACCAGCTCGCTGCGGCGAGAGCTTACCTACGGCGCCTCGCCCCCGGACTGACAACATGACGAATTCCTCAACGTCAATCCTCCGAAAGCTGGTGTCTTTCGACACCACCTCCCGCAACTCCAACTTGCCGTTGATTGAGTGGATCGCCGATGTGCTGCACTCGAGTGGCGCCCGCGTCGAACTCATCCATAACGCCGCTGGCGGGAAGGCGAACCTACTGGCCAGCCTCGGACCTGACTGCGCTGGCGGGGTCGTTCTATCCGGCCACACCGACGTCGTCCCGGTCGATGGCCAGGAGTGGACCCATGATCCCTTCGACCTCGTCGAACGCGACGGCCGACTCTACGGACGTGGCAGCGCTGACATGAAGGGCTTCATCGCCTGCTGCCTCGCGGCGTTGCCAAACTTTTCGCAACTGGCCTTGCGCCGGCCGCTGCACTTCGCCTTCTCCTACGACGAGGAGGTCGGCTGCTTCGGTGCCCATTCACTGGTCGATCGCATCGTCGGCAGTCTGCAGGCGCCCGCGTTCGCGATCGTCGGCGAACCGACCGACATGCAGATCGGAACGTCCCATAATGGGGTGACCTTCTGTCAAACCCGTTTTCTGGGTGTGGCCGCGCACGCCAGTGATCCGGCGAAGGGCGTCAACGCAATCCTAGCAGCGGCGGATTGGGTCCAGTTCCTGGGCGGAGTCGCCAAGCGCCCTGAGCTCGCTAGCCGGGGCACGACGGTCAACGTCGGCCGTATCGCCGGCGGAGCTGCTACGAATATTGTCGCCGAGCGCGCCAGCGTGCACTGGGAATACCGTACCGCGACCCCGGCAGATACGCTGGCCATTACCGAGCACATTTCGGGCTACCTCGCAGGTAAGGCCCCCACCGCACTGCAAATCTCGAATGAGGCGGATCTCGAGGTGCCGGCGTTCGTCAGTAACCTCGGCGAACCCTTGATGCAGATGCTGGCGGCTTTCGGCGCCAAGCTGCCGGCGCGGCACATCCCGTTCGGCAGTGAGGCGGGCATCTTCGAGAAGAGCCACATTCCGACCGTCATCTGCGGCCCGGGTTCGATCGACCAGGCTCATCGACCCGACGAGTGGATCGCCTGTTCGGCGCTCGCCGAAGCGGATCGCTTTCTCGCGCGTCTCGGCGCGTGGGCGACCGATCCTGAGCCCAAGTGACCGGCCCCGCGCCCGTTACGGTGCACCCCGTGCGCCCGACGCGCGTGCTGGTCGCCGTCACCCTCGGCAACATCCTCGAGTGGTATGATTTCGCGGTCTACGCGTTCCTGACGGCGGTCATCGGCCGGGTGATGTTCCCGGCCGGCAATGCAACGGTTTCGCTGCTGCTGTCAGCGGGCGCCTTCGGCGTTGGCTTCCTAACCCGGCCGCTCGGCGCCATTCTGTTCGGTGCCGTTGCCGACCGTCGTGGACGCAAGCGCGCACTGCTGCTGACCTTCGCGATGATGGGTGGCGCCACGCTTGCCATCGGGCTGATCCCTGGTTATGCCACGATCGGCATCGCTGCGCCGCTGCTCGTGGTGTTCGCGCGCCTGCTACAGGGCCTGGCGACGGGCGGTATGATCGGCGGTGCGACGGCGCTGCTGATCGAACATGCGCCACCCGGCCGGGCCGGTTACTACGCAAGCTGGCAGGCGGCGAGCCAGGCCGGCGCGCTGCTGCTCGGCGCGCTCGTAGCCGCTACCGTGTCGGCGACTCTGGCGGAGGGAACCCTACTGACCTGGGGCTGGCGCATCCCGTTCTGGGCGAGCGTCGTCATCGTTCCGCTGGCGCTGTACATCCGCCGGCGCGTCGACGAGCCCGATGTCTTCGTCAGGCAGATGCCTGCCAAGTCCTCGCCGCTCGTCGTCCTGTGGCGAACCCAGCGCGCCGCGGTCGCCCGCGGCTTTGGCATCACGATCATCTGGACCGTCACGATCTACTTCTTCTTCGTCTACGTGCCGCTCTACGCGCATACAGTGCTCGCGCTGCCGATGAGCACGACGCTGTTCAGCAACAGCGTCGCGCTCGCCTGCATGCTGATCGTCGCGCCGCTCGCCGGGCATTTGTCTGACCGGGTCGGTCGCACCCCCGTCATGCTGACGGCGGCCGTGGGAATTGTGACCCTGGTCCTGCCGGGCTTCGCCGTACTACTTGCGCATCCGCAGACCGCGGTGCTGGTGGGCTTTCAGGTTGTCTCGGCGGCACTCGCGGCGCTGTTCATCGGGCCGGCACCCGCGGCGATAGCCGAACTCTTTCCGGTGGGCGTTCGCTCCTCGGGCATGGGCGTCGCCTACAACTTCTCAGTGACCGTGTTCGGCGGCTTTGCGCCGCTGATCGCGACCAGCCTAGTGGCCCGCACTGGCAATCCGCTGTCGCCGACCTGGTACGTTATCGGCTGCTGCGGCCTGAGTCTGCTGGTACTGCTGCTCACACTCCGAAAAAGCTCACCCGCTCACGGTTGAACCGTTCGCGCAGGAACCTGAGTAGCAGCTGGGTCCGGTGCAGCTTGTTGGTGGTCGGACGCGAGACCAGCCACAGAGTCAGCGCGCAGCCGGTGCCCTGAGGCAGCGCGATCAGATCGGGCGCCGCGCGTTTGTAGAAGTTGGGAAGCAGGCCGATGCCCATGCCGCTGCGGATGGCAGCGAGATAGACGGCGGCAGAGTCAACCTTCAGGGCGGTGCGGAACACCGGCAGGATCTTCTCGGTCCAGCCGGCGAAGTCGGCGCAGACGTGGTAGGGCGCGTAGTCGATGAACTGGTGCTCTCCGACGTCCTCAAGCGAGCTCGGTCGCCCGAAGCGCTTCTCGTACGCCCGGGAAATAAACAGCGAATGCTCGACCTTGACGATCTTCGAAGCGACCAGCCGAGGGTTCTTCGGCCGCTCGATGAACACCGCCAAGTCCGTGTCCAGTGACAACAGATCGAGCCACTCGCGGTGGGTCGCAAGGTCGATCTTGACGCTAGGGTGTTCGCGGCAGAAGTCTGCCAGCACCGGCACCAGCCACAGATAGGCGACGCCCTCAGTTGCAAAGACCCGGACCGTTCCGGACAAGCGCGTGTCTAGCGACTGCAGGCTTGACTCGATGTCACTCGCTACCTCCGCCATGCGCAGTGCTTTGGCGTAAAACGTCTGACCGACCGCGGACAGGCGCATGCCGGTGACATGGCGTTCGAATAAGGTGGTACCGAGATTCGCTTCGAATCGCGCCACGCGCCGCCCGACCGTCGACGAATTGGTCTCGAGGGCCACGCCAGCCGCATGGAAGCTGCCGAACTTGGCAGTGGCGATGACGTACTGGATGTCACTCCAATTCGCTATTTTTGGCTTGGTTCGCATGATCTCTCAGCCTCAAGGCATGACGCAGCCAGGATCACTCCCCCTCGGCAACGATGGCATGACCGTCGCGCTTGTAGATAACCCCCTCCTTCATCACGAAGTCGACCCGGCGCATTACGCCGATGTCCTTGACGGGGTTGCCGCTGACCGCAACTACATCGGCAAGCTTGCCGGCAGTCAGAGACCCAAAGTCCTTGTCATGGTGCAGCACTTGCGCCGCGAGTACCGTCGCGGCCTGCAGCGTGACCATCGGTGGCAGGCCGGCTTGCACCATGAGTCCGAACTCCTGTGCGTTCTGGCCATGCGGGTAGACGCCTGCGTCGGTGCCGAAGGCGATCTTGACGCCGGCCCGGTAGACCCGACCCAATGTGGCGCTGATCTGCGGACCGATGGCCGCCGCCTTGGCGGCGACCTGCGGGGAATAGTAGCCGGGGATCTTGGCCTTCTCGGCAACCTGTGCCCCGGCGCTGAGGGTCGGCACGTACCAAGTGCCGTGCTCCTTCATTAGGCGCAGGTCCTCATCGTTGAGAAAAGTCCCGTGCTCGATCGAATCGACGCCACCGACGATCGCGCGACGAATCGCTTCGGCGCCATGCGCGTGGGCGGCGACCGTGAAGCCGTAGTCATGGGCGGTGGTGACCACGGCTCTGATCTCCTCGAGGGTGAGTTGCGGGTTATCGCCACTCGCCCCCTCGTCCAAGACCCCACCGGAGGGCATGATCTTGATCAGGTCATCGCCCGCCTTGTAGTGCAGTCGCACGGCTTTGGCGGCATCGCCGGCACTGTTGATGATGCCCTCTGCCGTACCGGGATCGCCCGCCAGATCGCTGCGCAGCGAGGTGGTGCCATCGGCGTGGCCGCCGGTCGAGCCGAGCGCCTGGCCGGCCGTGTAGATGCGCGGACCGACGATGAGTCCGGCGTTGATCGCATTACGAAGCGCCACCGAATCCTGGGTGCCCGAGTCGCCGAGGTTGCGCACCGTGGTGAACCCGGCGAGCAGTGTGCGTCGCGCGTAGAGCGTCGAGCGCAACGCGTAATCGGCGGGATTGAAGCGCACCCGATCGCTGTAGAGTGTCGCGGAGATCTCCATGGTCAAGTGCGTGTGCAGGTCTATAAGACCGGGCAGGCAGGTCGCCTGGCCGAGCTCAATTTCGTTTGCGCCAGGGATCGAGGTCGTCCCTGGCGTGAGTTCACGGATACGCTTTCCCTCGATCACGAGCGTCGTGGGTCCGAGCAGTACGCCGGCCTCGGCATCCAGCAGGTGCCCGCAGTGCAGCACGGCGACCGGCGAAGCGTCTGCCTCGGCCGCAGAGCTAACCACTAGGGCGACGGAGGTGATGGCAGCACACAGGACGAGAGTTCGGGACGACACTAAACACACTCCTTAGTAGCCAATGTAGAGCTACTCAGCCTCAACGCTAAAATCCATCACACGTCCATCCATCGCTCGGACGAACTCGAGACGGACCACCTGCGTTTTATAACGCACTATATAAACATAGGTCCGATCATCTCCTAAAGGATGATCCGACAAAAGCTCCACACTCTGCACTGGGCCAAAGGGGCGCAAGTACCGACCATAGGAAATCATCTGCTCCCTCAGAATTCGCCGAGACCCCAGGGCCTCAGCAGCAGGCACCTCTCCATTTGCCAGACCCATGAGCCATTGAGCGATACGCTTCGTCTCTGAGCCTTGCGCGCCAACGCTCGGGCCTACCGGTCGAATCTTGGCCAAATGTGGATCTAAGATCTCCGCGATGCCATCCACGATGCGATCTGGATGGCTATCTATCGAATTGCTGAGCACAACAACTGTCAAGTCGTCCGCTAGATAACGTGAAATATAGGTTTTAAAGCCCTGGGAACTCCCCGAATGGTGGTACCACGGGTGACCCTTTGCCTCCTCGACTATCCACCCAAAGCCATAAGGGTAGGTCTTGCCGCTGGTGAGCACTACC
>SESH01041171.1_pt1 | contig 21468 bp, 14 predicted proteins | sample 3171561 | NCBI WGS metagenome assembly SESH01 (sample SAMN10866947, study PRJNA518727) | freshwater metagenome | biome: subpolar coniferous forest; feature: holomictic lake; material: water; isolation source: holomictic Lake 442 2011 16.5 m and 2014 13 m | place: Canada: near Kenora, Ontario
GCTGCCCCCATAGCTGACAAAGCCATCTTTGGTGATTCCAAGCTTTTCGAGCCAGTTGCTAAGCGGGCCTATCGGCGTAGCCAACGCTAGAAAATTCTCTCCATCCGCCTCAATAATACTGTAATGATAAAAACCTCCTCCAACAACAATACCCAAAGCTGTCTGAATCTCCGCTTCGTCCGCTGCGGCGACGAATTGTCCGGTCATATTTTGGAGACGAATTTCGGTGGAGCGTATGGCTCCGAGACTGTTAACAGCCTCAGCCTCCTTGGATTTCTCGACTTGGTGAATGATCTGGGGAATCGCGATGGCGGCAAGAATCGCAAGAATCACGATCGTAACCAAAATTTCAACGAGCGTGAATCCATTCACTTTATTTGGAAATTGTTTTTCCATCTGTATCCCCTTGCATGATCTCTTGCAACAATTTCTTATTCTGGGCTGCCGCTTCCAATCTCGGATCCAACTCGACCGCACGACTCCATTCCCTTAAAGCTCTATCGGCATCGTTCTTCAAGGCATAAGCAAGCCCGGCGTTCGCATGAGCTTTCGCATTCCGATCGTCCTGGGCAAGAAGCTTCTCAAAGATCTCAAGAGCTTTCTCCGGCTCGTTCATCTTAAGATAAAGGAGCCCGAGATTATTTCCAACAACTTTGTTTTTTGGATCTTTACTCAGAATCTCTTCATATTGATCGGCCGCTTTAGGGAGCTCGCCGCGCGCAATGGAAAGTTGGGCCCATTCATATTTCGCATCGTTGTTGTTCGGATCGGTTTCCAAGATCTCATTTAAAGCCGCTTCGGCCTTTGCGAAATCCTTATTCCCAAAATAAAGCCGCGCCAAGCCGATCCGAGCTTCGATGTTTTTCGGCTCTTTGGCAAGAACGATCCCGTACTGGCGTTCCGCCGAATCAAACTTCCCCGACACCCGGTTTATCTCTGCAAGATTCAAAAAAGGCTTCGAAAAGGTCATGGGACCGGACGCCAGAGGTTCAAGAATGTTCCGCGCTTCTTCAAAGCGTCCCAACCCCATCAGCGCAGCCGCCTGATTGTTCAAAAATGGAGTTTCATTGGCGCGTTTGAGCGAACTGTAGATATCGAGCGCTTTCTTGAATTGACCTAACGCATAATAACAATTGGCAAGGCCCGATCGGGCAACCTCGTCATCCGGCTTTTTTTTAAGATATTGTTGAAAAGTCTCGGCGGCCTTCGTAAAGTTCTGTGTGGACAAATAGAGATTGGCAAGATTTAAAAGAATGCTCGGTGTGCCAAGCTCCCCCTGAAGCGCCTTAAGGAAATTCTCTTCTGCCTTCTTGGCTTCCCCTGCTGAAGCATAGGCACTGCCAAGGTTGGCATAAAGAACAGCGTTCGTAGTGCCGGCAATCGGGCTGCGGGCGTGTTCAAAGTTTTCAGCCGCTTCCTGAAAGCGACCCTCCTTATACATCTCCATGCCCTTGGCAAAATAGACTTCTTTGCCACGGACCTCGAGAAGCTGCTCCTTGGTGCCACGCCAGATCGTTTGGATATCGCTCTTAGGGATCTTGACCTTCCCCCCCGAAGCCTCGACGATCACGAACTTTTCATCTTCCTTAAGGATTTTTGTCTCGATGGCATTACCATTTTTGAGTTGGATGATCTCGGCGTGCAAAATAGAGGCAAGAAGCAGGAGGGAAAAGAAACCGGAAAGAGAACTTAATATCTTGATTTTCAAATTTGAATCTCCTCATGAGGAGCATTCTATTTCAAAAGAATCACCGGACTCAATAAAAATCGAAAAGCGACGGCGTCTGCCGTTCGAAGCTTCCTTGAGCTTCAACGGCAACGTCGTTTTGTACAGACAAAACGGAGAGGATAGGATCGGCGCCCTCCCCTGCCACAAATCGGCAGGTCCGGGTCGGCCACCCGCACTGTAAATATGACGCTCGTCATATTTACAAGCAGCGCTCCCTTCGAATCCCCATCGCATCCACCGTAGGCGGCCATCCTTAAGCTGCCACGGTGTCGTCATTTTTCATTTGAAAAATGGCGGAGAGGATAGGATTCGAACCTATGAGGCCCTTGCGAGCCTAACGGTTTTCGAGACCGCCGCATTCGACCACTCTGCCACCTCTCCTTGACTCACCATTGTGTAGGGCATGCGGCCCTTCACACTTTTTCATCTTACTCCGCACGCCTTACAAAATTTGGAACATTCTGAAGTCTATGTATTTCCCGAAGATTGGTCAAGACGAGAGAATAAGGATTTTCCAAGGACACCTGCTTCTAGTAGGGCATTAATCTGATTTACATTTCGCCTGTCCTTACATAAAATCATGCCATCATGCTTTCAATCCTGGGTGTATTAATCTTCCTCCTTCCCTTAGCCCTTTCCAGCTCAAACTCGGTTGAGCCCGACGCCCTATTAAGTTCTTTGTATTTTGTTTTGCTGCTGGTTTTTTCAGCTCTTTGGATCATGCTCAAAGGTCTTTCTTTCGAGAAACTCCGGTCTATCAAATACCCTCTTTTCTTTTTCGCACTCCTCTTAATCCTCACGACGGTTTTTTCATTAAGGCAATCTCAAAATCTTAACGAAATCTGTAAATACGCTATGGGTTTTATTTTGTTTCTACTCATCGCCCCCCTGTCTGAGGAAGAGAAAAAGCGGCTGCTCCCGGAAATCGTTTTGACCTCGCTCGTCATAAGTTTTCTCGCTATCTATCAGTATTTTTTCGGCTTTCAACTTTTGCTGAATTACCTTAAAGAAACAAAGATCGCAGATCCTTTCGTGTTAGAAAAGATCGCCGAGCGAAGAGTTTTCTTTCCTTTCCCGACGCCCGCCATTCTGGGCGGCTATTTAGCCATGATTTTGCCCCTTACTTTAGGCCCCAAAAAAAGAATCCTGTTTTTATTGCCCCTGGCCGCTGCCCTTCTCCTCACGAAATCGCTCGGAGCTCTCTTGAGCCTTGGCATCGTCTTTACGATTTTTTTTCTGATGCAGCCGCACTCCAGAATGAAAAAATGCCTGGTGCTTCTGACCTTCGTTACGATCCTGGGAGGCATGTTCCTTCTGAGAGCGGAGAGCCCGAGGCAAAGCCTCCTTCCTTTTTTCTCTATGGCATCAAGGTTCACTTATTGGAGGGATACTTGGGAGATCATTCGGGTACATCCCTTGACCGGGGTAGGCTTTGGGAATTTTGATCTCACGGGATCACGCTACGCTCATAATTCTTTCTTGCAACTTTGGGCGGAGGCAGGCCTCATAAACATCGCTTCTTTTCTTTGGCTGATCGTGCTCGTCCTTAAAAACAGCTGGAGATCTTCTGAAAGTAAGCTCAAAGCAGGATTATTCGGTGGGGTCTGTGTTTTCCTTGTCCACAACCTTATGGACTTTAGCTTCTTCCTGCCAGCCGTGAGCTTCATTTGGTGGATCATGCTGGGGTTGTTATATTCCCCGGGGGCACAAGGCGAGAAAAAACTTCCTTCGGAAAGTAAAAATCTTGGCTTGAGTCGTTAAAGGTCTTGGGGCTCTGCTGCGGGGGGCCTGCTTTCTTTTCCAACCACACTGAAAGACCCTGCTCCGGGCGTCCTCTTTATATCGCTTCCGCTGCCCGCTTACCGTCCAGAATGGCGTCTTCCATCGACATGTAGGTCCACGAGCCATACCGCCCGCACGGAATGACGCCTTTTTTATTCAAAAACTCCAGGACCTTTTTTCTTGCCGTCTTATAGTGCCGGTCATAGATCGGGTATCCGTACTCGATATCATTCACATCCTTGGCACAAACCTTTGCTTTCTTGGGAAGCAGCCCGATCTTTTTGAGATCCCGGGTGATATGGGAGATCGCCTTTCGTTTGTTGATCGGCTTGCGGTCTGAGTAGGAGACCTCTGCATACAAAGACCCCTTCCCCTCTGGCGTAAGATCGGAAGAAAAATTATGCGGGAATCCTACTCTAAAAAAACAAAGTTTGGGTTGCGGGAAATAAGTCCAATGCCGTTTCAAAGTATCGCTCGGCGAACTCACCCCTAAATTCAGATTATAAATGGAATTCCACCGCAATTGATGAAAAGCTGCGCGCACCTCTTGGGGTAAACCCGGCACCAGATGAGCCATTTCAGGAAGGGGGATCGTTGAGATCAACACGTCGAATTTTTCCTTCTGGCCAGAAGACATTTCAATCTCTTTCTTCTCGAGATCGATCCGGGAGATCTTGCTCCCTGTGTGAATATTCTTCAGCGATTTCGCAAAAGCGCGAGGCAATTGTTCGATCCCGCCTTTGCGCGGATACCAAAAATGGACGTTATAACCCAACTGCCTTGTGCTCTCTTTTTGGGCTCCTTCAAGAACTTGCCCGAGAGAGGGAACGGGGATCATCCCATCCACCCATTCACATGTCTGCTCTTTAAGGGGAATCGTCCAAAACTTGGCGTTATAGGGATCCATAAAATAACGTGCGATGCCCGAGCCAAAAGTTTGCCGGGTCCACTGTGAAAAATTCACGGGCTTTTTTATAGATTCTTCGCGCCTTTTTTCTTGGGCATGAATAAATCCCTCCAAACACTCTTTAATGACCCGCGGCGGGAGGCCGAAGAGATTCGCCTGAAAGGGATAACGCGTGTAACGTCCGCAAGCAGAAACCCAAGCGCTCCGCTCGTGCTTGACAAACTTTCCCTCTAGCAACTTCCGCACAAGCTTAAAAACGTAAGGATTCTTGAAATGCAGCAGGTGACCGCTGAAATCAAAAGTAAAACCACGGATCCTCTTGGAGCGGCAGAGCCCACCCACCTCGCCTTCCTTTTCAAAAACGAGGCAAGACACACCTTTCTGCCGTAAATGCCACGCCGCGCTCAGCCCCGCGATCCCGGCCCCCAGAATAAGGATCTTTTTTTGTGATCTCAAATTTGCACGCGGCTCATTTTTTTCATTAACACAAGACTCCCCAGCCCCATAAAAACAAGCGTTATGATCGCAAGAAGGTTAGACGCCTTACCCAGGATAAGCCCGCCGATAACAAAAAAAAGGGTCCAGACCATCATCAAGACCAGGGTTTTTTGTTTCGAATATCCTTTTTTTAAAAATCTCAGCGCCATATGGTCTTCACTTTTATTGAACGCCGACTTTCCTTTTCGCAAACGCATCAAAATGAGAAACAAGGTGTCAAGAATGGGAAACCCCAATAGAAGGATGGGGGCAAGAAGCGCTACAGGCCTGTCGAGCGTCGCATAGCGCGCGGTCAGAGCGAGCGCCGCCAGAATAAGACCCAAAAAATGGCTTCCGCTGTTTCCCATATAAACTTTTGCCGGAGGAACGTTGAAGATCCAAAAGCCAAGAACGCTTCCGCCGAGAACGCACGAAAGGGTCAGGGTTAAACTGTCGCCGTTCATGGCGAAGATAACACAAAATCCGGAAAGGATGACAAGGGTCGCCCCCCCCGCCAGTCCATCCATCACATCCAGAAGATTCACCGCATTCGTGATCCCGATGATCCACAAAAGAGATAGGGCGATATTCCACGAGTTGCTCACATAAACAAAGTTTGTCCTTACACCAAACCCCACCAGAATAGACGCGGCGAGCAACTGCACCACAAACTTCTGAATTACGGATAACTCCTTTTGATCATCGAAAATACCCGCAAGAAGCATGACGGCCGAAGCGATCAAGATCCCTTGGATTTCCAGGGGGAATGAGATCCCGGAAGAGGCGACCCACAGAAAGCCCAGAAAAAAAGCCACCCACATGCTGACCCCTCCGACGGAGGGAACGCCTTTGGAGGTCAAAAAATTCCATCGCGTGGAGGCCCTCTTAAGCACTAGTAAGAATAAGACGGACAACACAAAACCGTTCAAAGCCATCCGAAAAGCATCAACAAGCATGCGCCAGTCCTTTTACTTCAGCTAGTTTTTGATATAAATCTTCGTGAGCTCTCACCAGGGTCCCTATGTCAAACTTTTCGTCAACGCATTGTTTCGCGCCCTGGATGATGCGACTTTTCACTAAAGCGTCCCGCGAGAGAACGCCTATCTTTTTTAACATAGAAGGCATGTCATGGCAAGGCACAAGAAAACCCGACTTCCCATCCGCGATCACTTCAGAAATACCTCCCGTGTGGGTCGCCACCACCGGCACCTGGCTCACCATCGCCTCTAAGACCGCGATCGGCAAGCCTTCCCAGAGCGATGTCAGCACAAAGACATCCATGGCGGACAAGACCCGAGGGATATCTCTCCGCCAGCCTGCCAAAATAAATTGGGAGCCTAACTTAAATTTCACGATTAATTGCTCGATCTTCTTACGAAGAACACCATCCCCTACCACTAAAAATATGGCTTGCGGTAAAACCTGTGTCGCCAAAGAAGCGAGCTTCACAAAATCCTCAAGCGCCTTTTGCGGCTTAAAACAGGCGATCGTTCCAACGACCAGCGCGTCTTCGCTGATCCCGAGCTCTTTTCGAATCGAGGCATCCCTCATCCCGAATTGGGCCCGATCGATCCCATAGCGCACTAAAGCATATTGGCGGTCCGATCCAATCTTAGCATCCAACCCTTTTTGCCTGTCGTGATTGGACACAACAACGATCTTGTCGGTGAATTTCGCGCTAAGTCTTTCAAGCCCCTGATAGAGCTTCCTAACAAACGGGTTTTGAAAATCGTTGAAAGACCAGCCGTGGACGGTATGGATAATGACTTTCGCCTTGGCCCAGGCCCCGGCCCACCGACCCAGAATACCCGCCTTGGAGCTATGCGTATGAATAATAGCGATCTTGTTTTTTTTAATAAACCTCACTATTTCGATCATCGCCAGAAAATCTTTGAGGGGATCGAGCGACCGCTTTAAATGCTTGGACCTGTAGAGAGTCAAATCACTCATGGAAAGGGCTTCCTCTATGAGCAACCCTTCCAGGGCGGTAAATAAAAAAACGTTATAACGGTCTCTGTCGATTTGGCGGATCAAGCTTAAAAGCTGCTTCTGAGCGCCGCCCAATTCCAGCTGGGTGATCACATAAAGAACGTTGCTCTTTCTCATCACAAAAACACCCCGTAGTCTATCCTTTCGAAAATAATTTTCTTCACCATCGGCTTCAAAATCCTGCTACGGAGACAGAAATCGGCAGGGTAGATAAAAAAGGAGACGGGTTATCCGCCTTCCATGCAGACACGGTTTTTCCCGGTTTCTTTGGCTTTGTAAAGGGCCGCATCGGCGCGATGGACCATCGGATCAGGAACGTTCTCGCCCGGGTGACGAACCGAAACGCCAAGGCTCACTGTAACCCGGATCTGCTTCCCTTCCCACTCAAACTTTGTTTCTTCGATCCTTTTTCGGATACGTTCGGCCGCAACCTCCCCCGCCTCTTTGAGGCCGGCCTTCCGGAGCATGATGATAAATTCTTCGCCTCCGTAGCGAGCCGCAAAATCAATTTCTCGAAAAGGTCGGCGTTTCCGTATATACGCGAGGATGAGTGATGCGATTTTTTTGAGCACCATGTCCCCTGCGGGATGGCCATAGGTGTCATTGATCTTTTTAAAATTATCGATATCGAGCAAAATGACCGACAAGGGCTGGTTGCGGACGCTCGCCTCGCGCACAATCTGGTTCATGATCAAACGAAAATGACGGATCACATAAAGCTCGGTCAGGCCGTCTCGCGTGGCGAGATGAAAAAGATGAGATCTTTCGCGCGTCGCGATGGCCTGGACATAGATCGCCGAAAAAATAAAGAGGCAGAGCATGAGCAGAGTTGGGTAGACCGCATAGAACCCTAAATGCCACTTTGCGAGAACCCCGAAGCAGAAAGCAAACCATCCCAGGACAAGCAAAAGCCCCGCGACAAGCGACCACGCTCCACTCAGCGTGACAAACAAGAGAGTGGCCAAGCACCCGCTGCCTAAGAGGCAGATGAAATTCCCCGTGAACGAAATCGGACGCACCCAGTTCCCGGTCAGCGCCGCATTCAGAACCTGGGCGTAGACACCGATCCTCGGATACGCGACATTCAAGGGCGTGACCTTAAGTTCCGTCGCACGAGACACCGTGGGCCCCACGAGACAAATCTTTCCAGCGATCATTCCGGGATCGATCACCGGCCGCATTCCCTTCTGGATCGCATAAAAGCTATGGATCAGGTCCGCATAATTGTAGCGCGCGAACTCACGGTCCCGCGCATCGCTCCAGGGAATAAGCATCTTCCCTTGTGGATCTTCAAGCGCTTCCCATTCTTGAGGCGACGGAATGGGTTTCTTCATTTGATCGAACGCCACGCGAAGCGGAAGGAACAGATGGCTCTCTTTTCCTTCTGTGATGAAAGGATCGAACCTCCTCAAGGTCCCGTCCGTATCCGGCAAGAGATAACTGTGGCCGATCGCACGCGCTTCTTTTTCGAAACCTGGCATCGCATGGATCCAGCTTCTCTTGCCTTCGCCGCTATCCAGCACGACAGGCATCCCATGAACCCAGAATTTTTTTTCTTTTTGGGGTTTCAGATCCACCGGCAGATAGAGGGGAATGTCGACCTTTTCCAAAGCTTGAACCAGATCTTGATCGTTCTTGGGATCGGTCGGTTCGGACAGATCAAGATCGAAAACGACCGCCGCCGCTTTCCATTCGCTTAGAAGACGCGCCATGATCGCGTGATAACTTCTTGGCCACGGCCAGGGGCCCACCTCATCTAAGGCCGTCTCTGAAATCTCGATCAGGACAATGCCCGGATGGACCTGCCCCCAAGTAATGTGTTTGAGGAAACTATCGCGAACAAGATCCTCGAAGTGATCCAGCCGGTGTGTTCCGAAAAGGAAGGCAAAAAAACCGATGATGAGAAAGTAAGTCCCGAAACGAGCCCAATCCCGAAAGGGCCGCGAACGAGTACGCGTAAAAAGCTTCTCAGTCGCTTCAATGGGTTCGTGGGATGTCATGGTGAGAAAATACTACCGCATTTTTACTTAAAGAGACAGAAATACGTACGGGGTAAGGTGTACGGAGTACGGCGAAAATATAAAAGGCGTGACGCCGTACGCCTTGCGCCGTACTGCGTTAAGAACATCCCATGCTGCCCCCTGCGCTTGTTGCGCAGGGACTGCCCGTGCGGGACCTGCTGTCCCGCTACGGGGGGATTAAGAACATCCCATGCTGTTGCCGCAATTGAGGCATTTGTAACAGGAGCCGCTGCGGACGGTGACGTGACCGCAATTCGTGCAGAAGGGCGCATCCCCCATCATGTTCGAGAGATGTTCGTTCGCCCCGGCGGCTGCAAGCGAGGTGTTCTTTTTAATCACACTCGCCGAGGGAACCGAGTCTTTGACGGGTGCCGGAATTTCGATCACGGGCGACTGAGTAACGGTAGAAACCGTATTTTTATTGATCTGGAGGTCTTCGGGCTTGGGCGGGATCTGGACGAATTCCGTCATCCCTAAATATTCCATACCGAGCACGCGGAAAAGATAATCCACGATCGAAGTAGAGAGCTTGATATTAGGATGATCGACGAGCCCCTGTGGCTCAAAGCGTGTGAACGTGAAGACATTCACGAATTCCTCAAGCGGCACGCCATATTGAAGCCCAAGCGAGACCGCGATCGCAAAACAGTTCATCATGGAACGGAACGCGGCCCCTTCCTTGTGCATATCGACAAAGATCTCGCCGATCGACCCATCCGGATATTCCCCGGTCCGGAGATAGATCTTTTGGCCCCCGACACGAGATTCCACCGTGATCCCCGCGCGCTTCTTGGGCAAGCGCTTGCGCTGCAGGACGGGCGGATGCGCGGTCTGGATCTCATTCTTTTTTTCGGATTTTTTATCCGAGGCGGAGTCGCCGGATTTGGTATTAAGCGGCTGCGACAATTTGGAACCGTCCCGGTAAAGCGCCACGGCCTTCAGTCCCATCTTCCAGGATTCCACGTAGATCTTTTCGATGTCTTCAACCGTGCTCTCATGCGGAAGATTTACCGTCTTGGAAATGGCACCGGAAATAAACGGCTGCGCCGCCGCCATCATCCGGACATGCGTCATGGGTTCAATAAAACGTTTTCCGGTTTTCCCACACCGGTTCGCGCAGTCAAAGACCGGCAAATGCTCGGACTTGAGAAGCGGCGCGCCTTCGATCGTCATCATGCCGCAAACCACGCCGTTGGCTTCTTCGATCTCCGCCTTCGAAAAGCCAAGGGCCTCGAGCACGTTGAAACGGAGATGATTGTAATCCTCCGGCTTGAAACCCAGTCGCTTCAGCGCGTCTTCCCCAAGCGTCCATTTTGTAAAAGCAAAGCTGAGATCAAATACTGACGGCAACATGGTTTCAATCTTATCCAATTCGGGGCTCGTAAAACCTTTTGCCGCCAAGGTCGCGCGATTGATCCACGGAGTCCCTTCGAGACGGGAGGTTCCTTGGATATATTCGATGATATTCTGAATTTCGCTTTCGGAATATCCGAGTTTCTGAAGCGCCGCAGGAACACCTTGGTTGATGATCTTAAAATAGCCTCCGCCCGCAAGTTTCTTGAACTTTACGAGCGCGAAATCCGGCTCGATCCCGGTCGTATCACAATCCATGAGAAGCCCGATCGTGCCGGTCGGAGCAATCACAGAGACCTGCGCGTTGCGATAACCATAAAGCTTCCCGATCTCGAAAGCATCTTCCCAATCCTCATGCGCCGCTACCAGAATATCCTGCCAGCAATGCTCGGCCGGGATCTTGTGGGCTGCCGCACGGTGTTTCTCGATCACGCGCAGCATGGAGCTTTCATTTTTCTTGTAATCGGAAAACGTGCTTTTGGAGGCGGCAATTTCGGCCGAAGTCCGGTAAGCATGCCCCGTCAAGATCGCGGTGAGCGCGCTGCAGATCGCGGAGGCTTGGGCGCTATCGTACGGAATGCCGTTCACCATAAGGAGGCTTCCGAGATTCGCATAACCGATCCCAAGCGGCCGGTAGACATGACTGTTCCCGGCGATCTGCTCCGTCGGATACGAGGCATAATCCACAAGAATATCCATTGCGGCAATAAAAACGCGGGTGGTGTAGCGAAACCCCTCGACATCGAACGTTCCATCGGCCTTGAGATATTTCATGACATTAATAGAAGCAAGATTACAGGCCGAATTATCCAGAAACATGTATTCCGAACAAGGATTGGAGGCGTGAATGCGGTCGGTGTTTGCGCAGGTATGCCAATCGTTGATCGTGGTGTCGAACTGAACGCCGGGATCCGCGCACGCCCAAGCGGCAAACGCGATCTGGTCCATCATGTCTTTAGCCTGGAAAGTTTCGCAAACATCTCCGGTGGTGCGAAAACGCGTCTGCCATTTTCCGTCATTCAAATAGGCGTGCATGAACTCATCCGAGATCCTCACGGAATTATTCGAATTCTGTCCCCCGACCGTCTTGTAGGCTTCTCCGTTGAAATCTGATGAGTATCCGGCCGCGATCAGCGCAGCGACCTTCTTTTCCTCGCGGACCTTCCAGTTGATGAAGTCCATGATCTCGGGGTGATCGAGATCGAGGCAACACATTTTTGCCGCACGGCGTGTGGTCCCGCCGGATTTCGTCGCACCCGCGCCGCGATCCAGCACTTCGAGAAACGACATAAGCCCTGACGAGGTCCCACCGCTTGATAACTTTTCCTGACGGCCGCGAAGCTTCGAGAAGTTTGTCCCGGTCCCGGAACCGAATTTGAAAAGCCGGGCTTCATTTTTGATCAGATCGAAAATGGACATCAGGTTATCGTCCACGGACTGAATAAAACAGGCGGAGCATTGAGGGCTGGAATAAGAATCCGTCGCCTGACGGATCGTGTCGGTAGCCGGGTCCCAATAAAAATTACCGCCGCTTCCCTTGATCCCATAAAGATCCATCCCGCAATTAAACCACACGGGAGAATTGAAGGCGCATTTCTGTTGAATCAACAAGTGAAGCATTTCTTCTTCGAAAACCTGCGCATCTCCCGCTGTTTTAAAATAACCGCCAAGCTTTTCACCCGCGACCCGGATCGAATGAGCAATGCGATACACCACCTGGCGCGCGCTCGTCTCAGAACCCGTCTCAGGCACTCCTGCCTTACGGAAATATTTGGAAACGATAATATCGGTCGCGAGTTGACTCCAATTCTCGGGAACTTCCACGTTTTCCATCTTAAAAACCACCGAGCCGTCGGGATTCGTGATCACGGAGCTGCGCTTGACGTACTTGATCTCATCCAGCGGATGCACGCCTGCCCTTGTGAAGAATCGCTTGAATGAAAGCCCTCGCCCCAGGATTTGCTCTTCCTGCACGGATGGTAGTTTCTCGGTCTTCATAAGGTGTCTGCTCTCCTTAAACTTTTTAAAAGCTTATTAAACATCACTATATGTTGATGTTTGTTGCGAGCCATCCACTACATATAGTATCGAGCATCCCATTTTTTAATTGAGCTTATTTTTTATGGGAATGACTCGACGATTCGAAAGTTTACGATTTCTTTTTGTTGAGCTTCAAGATCACGCTAAATAATCCCGCCGCGTTTTTCCCGCAACGATAGATCTTGTTTTAAAAGCACCTGCTTTTTATTTTTTTAATTAAAAAATTCTTCCAAATTTCTTCAACGAGTGGAATTCTAACAAAGAAATATCTGATGTCAACGCAATTAAAATAAAATTCTTGGTATTTTTTAAAAATTATTTGCCAATGCAGAATTCCGAGAAGATCACGTCCAAAAGATCCTCGGAATAGACCTCTCCGGTCAGTTCTTTCATGGCTTCCAGGGCCATGCGAAGGTCGGGCGTTACAAATTCAAGCGACATTTTTGTTTGAAAAGATTTTTCTGCGCGCTGGAGAGCCGCGTGTGCGAACTCCAATGCCTTTTTGTGCCTCAGCTTGGTGATCTGCTCCCCCGCTTCGGAGGTGCCCTGCTCCATGCACCCCACGATCTTTTCTTCAAGCTCCCCAAACCCCTCGCGCGTCTTCGCGGAAAGCCGTATCTGAGGTTTATCACCCAAAAACAAAGCGAGTTCCTTCTCTTCGACCCGAGAAGCGAGATCGGATTTGTTCACGAGCACGAACACCTTTTTATTTTTTGGAATCCGGTCAAAAACGTGGCGGTCGGCATCTTCAAAGAGCTTAGAGCCCTCCAACACATAAAGAACAACATCGCTTTCGGTGAGAGTCTCAAGCGTGCGATCCATGCCCATCTTATCAAGGGGATGTTCGGGCGAGGAAATAAGTCCCGCCGTGTCGCGCAATCGAATATAAAATCCACCGATCTCAAGAGCTTCCTCCAATTGATCACGCGTGGTATGAGGCAAGTCAGAAACAAGCGCGCGATCGCGTTCGAGAAGCGCGTTGAAGATCGAGGATTTCCCGACATTAGGTTTTCCCACAAGAGTTACGAGCATGCCTTCGCGGATCAGCTGGTTGCGCTCAAAACCCGCAATCAATGCGGAGATTTTTCCCTGGATACTAGAAAATTGTTCCTGCATGCCGGTCTTAACATTAATTTCCAGGTCTTCTTCCGGAAAATCAAGGTAGGCCTCCATGTGCGCTAAAAGTCGCATCAGAGAATCTTTTAACTCTTTCAGCGTGCGGGAAAGAGATCCGGAGAGCTGACGGACCGCGATGTCGAGCGAGCGATCGCTTTTGGCATGGATCAGATCGAGCACGGCTTCCGCTTGTGTAAGATCTAGTTTTCCGCTCAAGAAAGCACGACGCGTGAATTCCCCGGGTTCGGCATGACGAACGCCCTTCCCAAGCAAAAGCCCGAGGATCTTTCTCGTAACCGCCAGACCGCCGTGACAGCTGATCTCGATCACTTCCTGCCCGGTATAGGAGCGTGGGGCACGGAAACAACTCATAAGCACCTGATCCACGAGAAGCCCCGCGGGATCTAAAAACCTCCCCCATCGAATCGTATTGGCGGGTGCGTCGCTCAACTTTTGATGTTCGGAAGAAACAAAGAATGGCTCGACCGCCTCGAACGCCCCGGGACCGCTCACGCGGATCACCGCAATGCCGCCTTCTCCGCTGGGAGTCGCAATCGCCGCGATGGTATCTTCGAAATCTAGTTTAGACATAAACACTCCCGCGCAACGAATAGTTTTTCCGTTGCCCGTTGTGCGTTGCGCGTTGCGCCAAAATCCTTCTTGCTTCTCCGACCAAATAAAAAGAACCTGTCACAACCACCGTGGCGCCCGGGTTGGATGCTTTCTTTGCTAGGCTCAAGGCTTCTTCGACATTCTGGGCCGTGAGGACACATTTGAAAAGCCCTTTTGACTCTTGGACAAGCATTGCGAGGGGCTTCGCGCGATTTCCCGCAATCCCGGTCAGGATCACTTTAGGAAAAAATCCACTCACCACCTTGAGCATCTCGCAGCTCTTCTTATCGGTCATCGCGCCAAACACAAGCCAAGGATCTCGAACTTTCTGCGTCCTCAAAGAACGGACTTGTTCCTTCATCGAGATCGGATTATGAGCACCATCCAGAATGAACTTTCGGCCTCCTTGCCGAAAACCCTCCATCCGCCCTTTCCAATTCCCGGAGAGCAACCCTTCCCTTGATCGCTCAGACTTTATTGAGAAATCAAAATGCTTTCGCAGGATCTCAGCCGCTTTCAATGCCGCTCCGGCATTCCACTTTTGAAAATCCCCGGCAAGCCCGAGCGGGATACCGCCCACAGGCTTCGCCTTCCATAAAGTTCCCCGGTTCCTCTTCACGGCTCCGAGGATCACCCGGAACGCGTCCGGGCATTGCTTCCCGACCACCGTGTGGCTTTGCGGTTTGATGATCGCGGCTTTTTCAGCAGCAATCTTTGAAATGGTATTGCCCAGGAAAGCTTCATGGTCGAGATGAATGGGTGTAAGGATCACAAGTGGAGCTTTTAGAACGTTGGTCGCATCAAGCCGGCCCCCCAGCCCAATCTCGAAGATGCCGATCTTGACTCCCTCTTTCGCGAAAATCCTGATGGCTAGAAATGTCAGGATCTCAAAATAGGTCAAAACTCCCAACGTCCTTGGAAGTGGTTGTTTGCGGAGGAGCTTTTGGATCTCGGTAAGGCCTTCCGCCCAAAGCCGCGGCGAGACCATGGCTCCCTGAACCCGTATCCTCTCCCGTGGATCTTCGACATGCGGTGAGTGATAGTAGCCCGCCCGGATGCCGTTGGCTTTAAGGATGGATTCGAGAAAAAAACCTGTCGATCCCTTTCCAGTGGTGCCCGCGATCAAAATGGGGAAAAAACTCTTCTCAGGATGGCCCGCCGCCTGAAGCAAGTGCTCCATCCTTTTAAGATTGAAGAATGGGTTCTGGGGCAGCTGGGCGAGCTTTTCGAGATCGACGAAAGAATTTAAATAACGAAGGGATTGGGAGTAGTTCATCGTCTCGCGCAACGGGCAACGCTCAACGAACAACGAGAGCTTTTACGCCCGGCGTTGCGCGTTGTGCGTTGCGCGCAATTAATGTTTAAAATGCCGCTCGCCGGTGAAAGCCATCGCAATGCCGGCCTGATCGCAAGCCGCGATCACGTCCGCGTCACGGATCGAACCGCCGGGCTGAATGATCGCTTTGATCTTGTGCTTGGCCGCCGCTTCGATCGAATCCGGCATCGGGAAGAAAGCATCACTGCCGAGCATCGCGCCTTCCGCTAAGTAACCCGCCTTCTGCATCGCGATCTGGACCGAATCCACTCGGGACATCTGCCCTGCACCGATCCCGACCGTGTGCTTCCCCTGAGTCAGAACGATCGCATTCGACTTCACAACCTTGGAGCACTGGAAAGCAAAGATCAACTCCTCGGTCTCCGCCTCAGAAAGCTTGGCCTTCGTGACAAAGTTCAGTTTCTTTTTCAGTTCCGTCATGTGGTCCTTGATGGGACGGTTCTTTTCCTGAACGAGAATCCCCGTACGCAGGAATTTCACATCATAGACATTCTCGTCGCGGAATTGATGAACCTCGATCAAGCGGAGATTTTTCCGTGCTTTAAGCAGTTTGAGCGCTCCCGGCTTGAAGGACGGAGCTACCATCACTTCAAAAAAGGCGAGCTTCTCGAGAACTTTCGCCGCGATCTTACTGTCGCAACAGCGGTTGACGCCCACGATCCCGCCAAAAGCTGAAAGAATGTCTCCATCGATCGCTTTATCGACCGCCACAAGAGCCTGCGTGTCCTGCGCGATACCGCAGGGATTGTTGTGCTTGATCACACATGCCGCCGGCGCGCTGAATTCCGCGAGCACGTCCAGCGTCGCATCCACATCCATGAGATTATTAAAGGAAAGCTCTTTGCCGTGAAGCTGGGTCCACGAAGCCGACGCCTTATGCGTGGTCGGAATATAATAAGCCGCCTTCTGATGGGGATTTTCGCCGTAGCGAAGATCCTGAGCTTTTTTAAAATGGAAAACGAATTGCGGCGGAAGTGCGGCTTCCTCCCCTGTTTTTTTCTTGTGCTTGGCCATAAACTGGCTGATCACGGCATCATACGCGGACGTTTTTTCGAAAACCTTCTGCGAAAGCGCAAAACGCGTTTCATCCGTCACGCTTCCTTTGTGTTCATCGAGTTCTTTCGCAACGCGTTCATAGTCCGCAACATCCGTGATGACCGTCACCGACTGATAATTCTTCGCCGCGGACCGAAGCATCGAAGGGCCCCCGATGTCGATGAACTCTTTGGCATCGTCCATGCTCAGATTTCCCTTGCTCGTAGCTTCCTCAAAAGGATAGAGATTCACAACCACAAGGTCGATGGGCTTAATGCCATGAGCCTTGACCTGTTTTTGATGGCTCTTCTTATTCCGAAGAAAAAGAAGACCGCCATGGATCTTCGGGTGAAGAGTTTTCACGCGACCATCGAGCATTTCGGGAAACCCTGTGTAATCTTCGACTGCCATCGCGGGAACTTTGGCTTCCTTAAGGGCTTTCAAGGTGCCGCCGGTAGAGAGGATTTCCGCACCGTGTTTGCGCAGAGTTTTGGCAAAAGGAATAAGACCTGTTTTATCAGAAACACTAATGAGTGCGCGGCGAACGGTGTGACGTGACATCTTGTTGAACCCTCCTCTTAAAGAAACGGTGCAGTTCTAAAGTGATGGGACCGGGCTTTCCCGTACCGATCGCGCGGCCATCAAGCTCGCGAACCGGCAGGACCTCCCAGGAAGTATTACAAAGAAACGCTTCATCCGCGTTAAAAAATTCATGCCGGGTCAGCGGAACCTCCCGGACTTGCATTCCGAGTTTGAGGGCGCATTTTATCACAAACCTCCGGGTCACTCCATTCAAGATTCCGTGTTCCGGCGGCGTGAGGAGCCTTGCACCGCCCTTTTCCGAGCCTCTGGGGTACGTCGAGCAATATTGAATGATAAAAAAATTCCCGACACGCGTTTCGGTCAGCAGGCCTCCTTGATCCAGGAAAACCCACTCATAAATCTTGTCCGAATGGGGTTCGGTGCTCGCCAAGATCGCTTGCTGGTAGGCGGAGGCCTTGACCTGCCAAGGAAAAGCATTCGGGCCGCCCCGCGGGAAAGAAGCGGTCTTTAGCGCCACACCCTTTTCATAAAGCTCTTGGGGGTGTTCCCGGGAACCCAGGATCGCAAAGGTCTGTCCTTCCCACAGGGTCAGACGGACATAACATTCTTTTACACCAAAAGCCTTAAGCGCGGCCTTAATTTCCAGCCGGAGCTTCATAGGTTTAGGAAGAGGCCGATATCCCACCGTCTTCGCCGACTCCAGAAGCCGCGTAAGGTGTTCTTCTTCATGAAGGACTTTGCCGTGATAGGCGCGCATGCTTTCGAAAATACCCGCGGCTTCGGTCCGCATAAAACCAAAGGGAAGCTCTCCGCTTACTTCTTTGCCGTTTTGGTAGATCTTGTAGTTCATAAATGCTTTCGAAAGGCGTACGGAGTACGGCGTACCGCGACCTTATTCGCCGTACGCCGTACACCTTGCTCCGTACCAGCCTCGCGAAGCGCCTGAACGAGCGCCTCCGCTTTATGAAGTGTCTCTTCATATTCTTTCTCGGGATCTGAATCATACACGATCCCCGCGCCCACCTGAAGATGACCTCTTCCCTTTTTTAAAAGGATCGTCCGGATCACAATGTTGAGATCCATGTCGCCATGAAGATCGATATAGCCCAGGGAACCGGTGTAAAGCCCACGCTGCACAGGCTCGAGCTCATCGATGATCTGCATGCAGCGGATCTTGGGGCACCCCGTGATCGTCCCCCCGGGGAACATGGCCTTGATCACGTCCAGCGCTTCTTTGCCTTTTTTGAGCTTCCCCGTGATCTTGGAAACGATATGCACCACGTGGGAATATTTTTCAAGCGTCATGAATTCTTCCACCTTCACGGAACGGTAAGCGCACACGCGCCCCAGGTCGTTACGTTCAAGATCCACGAGCATCAGGTGTTCGGCTTTTTCTTTTTCATTTTGAAGAAGATTCTTCCGCCACTCACCAAGCCTCCTCGAAGAACCTCCCGTCGGGCATGTCCCCGCGATCGGCCGAGTCTCACAAATACGCCCCTTTTTCCGGACCAGCCTCTCCGGAGAGGAGCTGACGATCTCAAGATCTCCTGCTTTCAAAAAGCAGGAGAAGGGTGACGGATTGATCGCGCGAAGCTTTCCGTACAGTTCAAGCGACGAACCCCGGTATCCGAATGAGAAACGCTGCGACAAATTCGCCTGATAAATATCCCCGGCCGCGATATATTCCTTGGCTTTTCTGACCATCCCCTTAAACCGCTCCTTCGTCATCTCTGTTTTAAATTTCGTGAGCTTGAAATGCTGCCTCGCCTTCGCGGCCGGCTTTTCAAAATAAGCTTTTAGCTTTTCACGTTGCGCGTTGATCGTTGCGCGTTGCACGGCATTTACCACAACGTGGTAAATGCGCCTTTGATGGTCATACACGATCACATCCCGGAAAAGCCCAAGGTAGACGTGAGGAATTGCCGGTGAGGACTTCGGCCGAAATTTTATTTTGTCGCAAAGGGCCGCGGCCTCGTAGCCAAAGTAGCCGACGAAGCCTCCCGTAAAAAAAGGATGGGTCCGCCGGGAAGAAGCCTGATATTTTTTTAGGATTTTCTTGAGAACCGGAAAAAAATCGCGGGAAGAAAATTTTCCACTCATCGAACCGTCAACCCAAAGCTTTTTTTCTTCGAGACGGATCTCGAGCTCCGGATCCATCCCTATGTAGGAGAAAGCCTGATCCGGGGGGGCGTATTGAGGACTGTCCAAAAAGAAACAGGCTTTAGAACTTGCGTGGACCGCTTGAAAAACTTCCCAGGGGGTTTTTGGAGAATGGAAGGTTTCGATTACCAGAGACATAAGGCGCCCAAAAAACGATCGAGGACTTCGCGGAGCTTGGAATTATTCTTTATGCGAATAATAAACAAGCCCGGTAGCGAGCTTGGGATAGAAATAAGTGGATTTCTGGGGCATGCGCTCGTTGACGGCGCCCATCTTTTCGAGCATTTCGACCTTGGGCGGCTGCAAAAGAAAAACCGCTTGCGCCTCGCCCTTTTGGAGCGGCGCGACGGCCCCATCAACCGTATGTTCGAATTTCAAAACCGCTTCCCAGCGATCTTCCGTAAGCCCGAGCAGTTCCGCAAAGATCAGATGCGCCAGCACGTTGACGTTCAGGTCGTACCAAATGTCGGGCTTCCCCTGAACCATCCGCGCTTTCGCTTTTTCTTTGTCGATCATGGTCAGGAGGAAACACCCTTCCTCAAGAACCATCCCGAAGATCTTCCCTTCTTGATCATAAGAGGCTGTCATCTCTTTTAATTTCGCGAGCGAGACCTTCTCTACTTTAAAATATTCTCCCAGCCGTCGAATGGCCTCACCGCCGGTCATGCCAAGCTTGGTCAAGATCCGGTGCGTGGGAAGAACAATGAACCCCGGATCATCAAAACTCACGAGGGCCATGTACATATAATCGAAGGGGAAAAGCACGATATCCGACGAGCGCTGTTCTTCTCTTTGCTGCTTGGCATATTCCAACGCAGTTTCATAACGGTGATGTCCGTCCGCGATATAAACCTTCTTGGAATGCAGGGCCTTCTGGAGCTTGGCGATAATATCCGGATCCTCGATCGCCCAAAGTGTATGCACGACCTTGTCGTCATCCTCCGCTTCGAAGAGAGGGTTGGAATTCATAGGATCCTGGATAATGCTCCGGACCTCGAACCCTTTATCCTTATAAAGACCAAAGACGGGAGAAAAATTGGTCTGCACCGTCCGGAGAAGCCGCATGCGATCCTCTTTGGGGCCACGGAGCGTCTTTTCATGAGGAACGATAATGCCCTTTTCGAACGGCTCAAGACGAACCCGACCCAGAAGCGCAAACCTGTTTTTGGTTAATTGAGTCACGGGATCTTTAAAAGTCTGCCGGTACACATAAAAATAGGGTTCTTGCTCTTGAATGAGAACACCTTGCTTCTGCCACTCTTGGAAGGTGTCGCGAGCCCGTGTGTAGGCGTTATTCTGATCCGTATCTGCGGGATCTTTTTTGTTCAAAATAAGACGGATACAATTAAACGCAGAATTCTCATAAAGCTTCTGTTGTTTCTCCGGAGAGATCACATCATAAGGGGGCGCCAAGACCGCGGAAACCTTGACGCGCTCCGTGTCGTAGCGCCAAGCCTTGAACGGTTGGAAATCGAGATGCTTTGTTGAAGTGCGGGAGCCCTGTATCTCTTTCATAGAGACGGGATAATAACATAGAGCTCTCGGTTTTACAATAATATCCAAGCAGCGCAACGAAAAAGCTTTTACGTTGACCGTTGCGCGTTGCGCGCGCTCATTTCACTTTCGCTCCATCAAGAATGGGACGCTCGGGACAGACGAGTGTAAGGGTTGTGGCGTCGGAGGCGGCAAGAAGCATACCCTGGGACTCCACGCCGCGGATCACGGCAGGGTCCAGATTATCGATAATGACGATCTTCTTCCCTTTCAGCTGCTCTTCGGTATAGTGGGCCCGGATCCCGGCCACGATCTGCTTTCGGACCTCCCCCACTTTGATGCCCAGGACATAAAGCCGGTCCGCATTCGGGTGCGGGGTCACGCTTTCGATCTCAGCCACTTTAATGTCTAATTTCTGAAACTCCTCATAAGATGCCATGGTTTTGCTCCTTGGGTGTTATCGAAAGCGGTGGATATATTGAAACGGCCGCTATATTAACACAAAACAAAATTAGGCCAAGTTCAAATGAATGAGCGGGTTATCGGACGTATGAAGCGTAACCTTTGCCACCAATAACGCTTAGAAACGCCTTGTTTCGCTTGATTTTCGAAGGCTTACTGCTATCATATTTCGCCATTAGTTAAAAATCCCATCGTCTTCATATAATTCAACCGGGAGGAATCAATGGGTAAGATCAAGATCGCTATTGTGGGCGTCGGTAACTGCGCAGCATCGCTTGTGCAGGGGATTGAACATTACCGCGCTATAGCCAGCCAAAAACCTGTCAAAAACAAGCCCGTTGAGCATCTCGGCCTCATGAACTATGACATGGGCGGCTATCTCCCCCAGGACATTGAGATCGTGGCCGCCTTT
>SESH01005791.1_pt1 | contig 21465 bp, 16 predicted proteins | sample 3171561 | NCBI WGS metagenome assembly SESH01 (sample SAMN10866947, study PRJNA518727) | freshwater metagenome | biome: subpolar coniferous forest; feature: holomictic lake; material: water; isolation source: holomictic Lake 442 2011 16.5 m and 2014 13 m | place: Canada: near Kenora, Ontario
CCTGCGTAACCCGATTCCTGATTCTGGGCAGTGCCGCCCCAGAGTTGGCACAGCAATCGGCGGAAAGCCTGGCTGGACGCGTTGCCTATCATGAGCTGACCGGCTTCAATCTTGCCGAGGTGGGCGTGGACAACACACGCCGACTCTGGCTGCAGGGCGGTTTTCCACGCGCTTACCTGGAGCCGCAAGCGGCTTCGGTGCGATGGCGGCAGGCGTTTTCGCGCACTTATCTGGAACGCGACATACCGGCTCTGGGTTTGCGTCTGCCAGCGGCAACCCTGCGCCGCTTTTGGGGCATGCTGGCGCACTACCATGGGCAAACCTGGAATGGCGCCGAGTTGGCGCGCGCCTTTGGTGTTTCAGAAAAGACCGTCCGCCATTACCTCGACATCCTGAGCGCCACATTCATGGTGCGCGTACTGCCACCCTGGCATGAAAACCTGGGCAAGCGCTCCGTCAAAGCGCCCAAAATTTACCTTGCAGACAGCGGCATGCTGCACACTTTGTTGGGCCTGGAGAATGAGACCGTCCTGATGAGCCACCCCAAGGTAGGGGCATCCTGGGAAGGCTTTGCGATGGCGCAAGTCATCGCAGCACTAGGCGCTACGCCAGAACAGTGCCACTACTGGAAACTGCACACCGGTGCCGAGCTTGATTTGCTGATCCAGCAAAACGGCGAACGTCGCGGTTTCGAGTTCAAACTGACGGACAGCCCACGCAGCAGCGCGTCGATGCACAGCGCCATGCAGTCGCTGCGGCTTACGAGTTTGCATGTGGTGCATGCGGGTGCACATTCCTATCCCATGGCAGAAGGCATTCACGCACTGGCCCTGGCCGATGTGCTGTCGCTCACCTAAACTAGCGTGCCTCAACTCAAACCTTCGGGCATTCCTTGCGCATCCTTTTTTCCTATTTATTTCCCTGGCGCTACGCCGGCCTGATCGGACAATTTGTCAGGCGGGAATTTCACGCGCGCTACCGGCAGTCGACACTGGGCGTGTTGTGGGCGTTTCTGACACCACTCCTGATGCTGGGGGTGTACACGCTGGTGTTTCGCTTTGTCTTCAAATTGCGCTGGAGCGGCGTCGGCAGCGAGAGCGATCTGACCTTTGCGCTGCGCATGTATGCCGGTCTGGCGGTTTTCAATTTCTTTGCCGAGTGCGTGAACCGAGCGCCGCGGCTGATTCTTGACCAGCCACATCTGGTCAAAAAGGTGATCTTTCCGCTGGAAATACTGTCCTGGGTCAACGCGCTGGCAGCGTTGGTCCACTTGGGCGTCGCGCTGCTGCTGTTGCTGGCGTTTGGCACCTGGGATATGGGCACTTTGCCGCTGACCATAGTGGCGCTGCCGCTGGTCTGGCTGCCATTGTTGCCTCTGTGTGTGGGCCTGGGCTGGCTGCTGGCAGCCATTGGAACCTATGTGCGCGATGTCAGCCAGGTGCTGGGGCTGCTGGTGAGTCTGATGATGTTCGTAAGCCCGATTTTTTTTCCGATTGAGGCGTTACCGGCGGCCGCGAAGCCGTGGATGTTCCTGAACCCGCTGGCTTTGACGATCACGCAGACACGCCAGGTTCTGATGGACGGGCAATGGCCGGATTGGTCGGCGTTTGCGCTTCATTTGGCAGCCTGCTGCGTTATTGCATTGCTCGGTGCGGCTTTTTTCAGGCTTGCACGCAAGGGGTTCGCCGATGTCGTCTGAGTTTGCGATCCTGGCGCAAAACCTGGGTAAGTGCTACAACCTGTACGAGCATGAAAGAGACCGGCTCAAGCAGTTGCTGTGGGGTCGTTGGCGAGATCCGGACCATCCCTATTACCGCGAGTTCTGGGCCCTCAAGGATGTGGACTTTGCCATTGCGCCAGGCGAGGTGGTGGGTATCGTGGGGCGCAATGGCGCGGGCAAGTCCACGCTGCTGCAGATGGTTTGCGGCACCTTGCAACCCAGCACCGGCGCACTGCAGGTGCAGGGCCGGGTTGCGGCATTGCTGGAACTGGGCGCAGGCTTCAACCCTGACTTTACCGGTATCGAAAACATTTACATGAACGCCGCCATTCTGGGCCTGAGCAGGGCGCAGGTGGATGACCGGCTTGCGAGTATTCTTGCTTTTGCCGACATTGGGGACTTCATCCGCCAACCGGTCAAAACCTACTCCAGCGGCATGTACGTGCGCCTGGCGTTTGCCGTGGCCACCAGCGTGGAGCCCGATATTCTGGTGATTGACGAGGCACTCTCTGTGGGCGACGGCGCGTTTGCACGCAAGTCGTTTGACCGCATCATGGGGATGAAAGACGCCGGCAAGACGATTCTGTTCTGCTCGCACTCGATGTACCAGGTGGAGGCACTGTGCTCACGTGCCCTGTGGATCGAGGGCGGCAAGGTGCGCATGATCGGCTCTGCTGCGGATGTGACGAGCGCCTACCAAAGCAGTCTGAATGCCAGTATCGCCGCCGCACGACCGCTCTCTGAACTCACACCGGGCAGCGCTGCGAAATCGGCAGCACCGCAAGGCTCGGGCCGAATTACCCGCATCAGCGGCACGGTGCACGGGTTATCCGGGCGGGAATTGCATTTGGTGTCGGGCGAAACCGACCTTGAAATTCGCATCGAGTTTTCCATCGACCCTGGCTTGCCCAGGCCAAGTGTGGCATTCGGCTTTGCCGACAGCAACCATCTCACTGTTTCCAGCGTGCTGTCGGGCCAGGATGGCTTCACAGTAGAAACCGATGCCCAAGGACATGGGCACGCAACGGTCCGATTCCCCAGAATTCCCTTGCTCAAGGGGCGTTACACCGTCACTGGTTTCCTTGCATGTGAAAAGGCGACGCACGTTTATGAGTATGTGGAAGGCAGCCTGGTGCTGAACGTGACGCAAAAGGGACTTGAACAGGGCTTGGTACAACTGCCTCATGAGTGGAGTCCATGACAGTCGTTGCGAGCGATGCGGCCCTTCACCGCGTGCGGGTCGGCGAGTTTGAACTGACACTGCGCGATTTGCAGCCGGCTGACATGCAAGCCATGCTGGCTTTGCACACACAAGTATTTGGGGCTGGCGTGGATGCCAGATGGTTCGCATGGAAATACGGACAGGAGCCAGGACAAGGGAAAAGTCAGGCGCTGGGTGCTTGGTACGGCGATGAGTTGATTGCCTACTGCGGCGGTGTGCCCCGCACGCTATGGCAACGAGGAAAGATGCTGCACGGCCTTCAGATGGGCGATGTGATGGTGCACCCGGCCTGGCGTGGCATCCTGACACGACGCGGGCCATTTTTTCATGTCACCCAGAGCTTTCACCGCAGTCGCATAGGGGCCGCGCCTGACAAACCATTCCAGTTGGGCTTTGGATTCCCAAACCAAAGGCATTTACGCCTGGGCGTGATGCTCGGTTTGATGATCGATGATGGTGAGATGGAGGCACTGCACTGGAACACTTCGCACCCCCCTGTACCCCGACTGCCCCTGAGCCTGCGCTGGCGGGAGCTGACAGCGTCAGATGCGCGCTTCGAACGCTGCGTGAACAGCGCATGGCAAGCGATGCGGACTCAGGCTGCAGGCCTCATGCTGGGGCAGCGCGACGCCGCTTACCTGCGTTGGCGCTACGCTGATCGACCGGCAGATCTGACAGCGGCGCAAGAATTGTCGCCGCGCTACCGCTTTTTTGAATTGCGCCGCCTCTGGTCTATCGCCCCTCTGGGCGTAGCGGTACTGGATTTAAGGTTGCCCTCGGCCCACTGGCTGGACTGGATTGGCCCCGTTGGATCGATGGCAATAGCGAGTAGGGCCTGCCGCCTGGAGGCCGCGCGGGCTGGCGCTACCAGCCTCACTGCCTGGGCCAGTGCCGCCGTGGCCAGACAACTTGAAGACTCGGTGATTTTGCGACGCGAGCCCTGCGCCGGACTGGCGATCTCAATCGCATCTGCCTTGCCGGAACAGAATCCCGCCGGCCTGAATTGGTGGCTGATGGGAGGAGATACCGATTTCTTGTGATGCAATCACCTTGCCTGCATCCGTCTGCGTTGGCTGGGTCAGACTGCAGCAGCTCCTGCAATAAAATCGGCGGATGAACGCCTCCCTCAATTCCAAAGTCGAAGATTTCACGGCACAAACTCAGGATCAGTCTGAATGGAGTTTGCTGGGATGGGCCTTCGCACCTGAGCGCTGCATTGGCAGTGCCCGTGCCGAAATCGATGGCAGGGCACTGGCCCCCATTTCCTACGGTTGGCCGCGAGCTGACGTGATGAACGACTTTCCAGTTCAATGCACTACGCCCTACGCGGGGTTTAGATCTTATTTGTGTTTGCCGCCAGGGCTTGACGCCGGAGAACATCAACTTGTTTTGGTTTTCCTGGACAAGCTTGAACAGGAACTCGGCCGCAGCCCAAGCACATTCAAGCTCGACCACCGCATTGTAAAAAAGCAGTCTCCGCACGGCAGTGCCGAAATCGACAATGAGCATCCACAGGCGGCCTATTTGAATCTACTGGAAAAGACGCTGGTCGGGCTGCCTTATGCGCAGGCGCAAGACTGTCAGTTTCGGCAGGACGGACGCGATTGGCCGGAACTCGCCCACAGCATGGCTGGCATGGCCCGGCTGCGCCATTTGCGCGCTTGTGTGGAAACCGTTGTTCGAGAAAACATTGCCGGGGATTTGATCGAAACGGGGGTTTGGCGTGGTGGCGCATGTATTTTGATGCGCGCCGTGCTGCGCGCGCTGGGTGAGCAGTCCCGCAAGCTCTGGGTGGCCGACTCTTTTGCGGGTTTACCTAAGCCTGACGCCGAAAAATACCCGGCCGACGCTGGAGACACGCTGCATGCATTCAAGGAACTCGCCGTGTCACTGGAGCAGGTGCGCGACAACTTTCGCCGCTATGACTTGTTGGATGAGCAGGTCATGTTTCTCAAGGGTCTTTTTGCCGATACCCTGCCAACTGCCCCCATAAAGCAATTGTCAGTATTGCGGCTCGATGGCGATATGTACGAGTCCACCATGGATGCCATTACAGCTTTATATCCCAAATTGTCAACTGGAGGGTTCTGTATCGTGGACGATTACGGCGCTGTTCCTGCATGTCGCATGGCAGTCAACGACTACCGCCGTGCCCATGGTATCGAATCACACTTAAGCATGATTGACTGGACCGGGGCCTGGTGGCGAAAAGAGTGATTTGTTTCAATCTCGAATCATGCCAACTGACACTGTCAAACTCAGTTTCGTAAGCTGCGTTACGGATATGCAGGTGTTTCAGGAACGCCTCCTGGCATCGCCTTGTTTGCAGCGGGGTGGCCATGCGCTGACGATCTTTCACAATGTCGCTTCAGCTGCAGCAGGTTTTAACGCTGCCCGGAAGTCCGCGGCGCCCGGCTCCTGGCTGGTGTGGCTACATCAGGATGTATTTCTTCCTGAGGGTTGGGACAGTCTATTTATCGATGCCCTTGCACTGGCTCAGCAGCAATTCCCGAAGTTGGCGGTGTCCGGTGTTTATGGCATCTGCGGTGCGGGAGCGAATTCGCGTCGCGCCGGGCATGTGCTGGACCGGGGCGTCCTGCTTCGCGAAGCTGCCGAGTTGCCCTGTGTAGCAGACAGTCTCGATGAACTGCTGTTTGCCGTGCGGGTTGACAGCGGTCTTGAACTGGATCCTGCGCTGCGCTTTGATTTTTATGCGACCGATCTGGTGCTGCAGGCACAAACGAAGGGGTGGCAATGTGCTGTAGTGGATGCCTATTGCGAACACTGGGCGCAGACACCTGCGAGCGGTGCGGTACCGCAAGCCATGCTGCAGAGGATTCTGGACAGCGCACAGGTGTTCGAAAAGAAGTGGGTGCAGCGTCTGCCCATCACTACGCCCTGCTTCACTATTGACCGAGGCGGTGATGTCGCGGCATGTCTAAGCCGGATTGCGACCAAACTGCCATGAAAACGCTGATCTTCCACTATGCGCAGTGCGCCTACCGAGCGCTCCTGCGGCTTGGTCAACGGATTGACTACGCGTGGCTGCTGCCTTTGATCGCGCGGCTCCCTTTGCCGCTTGCCTACGTATTGGCCAACTTGCGTGGCCGCGCCTATGCCGCATGTGGGTGGGACTGGCGCTCAGTGGCCCTGGGCTTCAGGCACGTGCGTCAGCAGACGGATGCGGGCTACCACTTGCTGGCCGCTGCCGCCTCTGTACAAGATCGACTCTCTTGGCGCCATGAACGTTTTGTGGTTGAGGCGCGCGATGCCTTTGAGGCCAGCCTGATTGCCGTGCAACGGGTCCAGGAGCTCCGTTGCGAAATTCTCCCAAGTGACGCAGCGGCGCTGGCAGCAGAGCGCAAGCGCGGTCTGATGCTGTTGACGCCCCACTTTGACAGTTTTTTTCTGGGCGTGGCCTTCCTGGCCCGAAATGGCCTCAAAGTGAACCTGATGTCTTCCACCGTGACGCAAGATCCCCGGATAGATACTGCAGTGCAGCAGCATTTCAGTCGCAAGTATCGCGGGCTTGAACACTACCTTAACGGCGGGCAGGTGCTGGACATGGAAGTGGGGCTCAGGCCATTTTTCCGGATGCTGCAAGCTCACGAGACGCTGGTAGTACTTGGTGACGCACCGGCAACACGCCAAGGCGTGGCGATGACCGTCAATTTTCTTGGTCTGGATCGCCTCCTTGCGGGCGGTGCCCTGCGCATGGCACAAAGTACTGGAAGCGACCTGGGCGGCTATCTGTGCCGATACCTGGGGCCGGGACGCTACGAACTGGCAATGTGCCCGATTGGCCCGGCCGATGATCCGCAGACGGTGGCGCGCCTTTACCGCTTTTTCAGCGATAGCATACAGGCACGCCCCGGACTCTGGTGGGCTGCGGATTTGCTGCCCCAGATGGCGCGGGCATCCTTGGGCCGTGCGCAGTAACGCAATGACTGACAGCCATTTCTTGATTGTGTAATGACCATGGCTTTTTCTGTATTTCTGAACACGGATTCCAGCCTGCTGGGTTCGCTCGAACTCGACTTTGGTCTGCGCGAATTGCGCATCGCACTGCACACGAGGAGCGATCTGGAGCAGTGGCTTGAATTCGACACCTCGAAACCGCATGGCACGATATTGGACTCGGTCAGTTCGGTGCAAAGTGAGCAGCTTCTCGTCATTCTGAATCCGGCCCTGATTGTTTCAGACAACCTGGTGGACGCCTTGCAACAGGTGCTATGCACATTCCCGCAAAGTTGCATCATGCCGGCAGACCCGCGCAATGCAGTTGGCGAGTGGCAGATCGACTATGCGAGTCGCGCCGGCTTTGAACGTTATGTCGCGCGACGGCAAGGCTTGCCGGAGTGCATTCCCGGGCAAGAGCAGGCGCCCTGGATGTTCCTGGCAAACCGGGAGGTCTTGATCGCAATGCTGTCTGAATCCCCGGCGTCCTCTTGGGAAGAGGCGGTGCAGCGCATGCCGGGGAAATCGTATTCGGCACAACATGCTTTTGTGCATTCGTATGCCGACTATCAGAAGAATGATCGCCAGGAAATTTTGAGTCTGATACCAGGCAGCGTCAAGAAGTTGATGGACGTAGGCGGTGGCGAGGGCGGATTTTTGAATGCCTTTCAAAAACAACGCAACGCGCAGGTGCTGCTGGTTGAGCCGAATGTAGTGTCTTCCAGCGTGGCCAGAGAACGTGGCATTGCCGTGTTCATTGGCGGTTTTGAATCTCTTGATCCAGCAACGGCCGGGTCGTTCGACTGCATCAGTTTCCTCGATGTGCTGGAGCATCTTGAGAACCCACAGGCGGCGTTGGAACATGCACGGAACTTGTTGGTCCCCAACGGCTACATGGTCTTGTCAGTGCCAAACATTGGCCACTGGTCGGTCGTACAGGAGTTGTTGCAGGGTCGCTTTGACTATCTGCCGGTTGGAATTTTGTGTTGTACCCATCTGCGTTTTTTTACCGAGCACAGTTTGCGTCAGTTGTTGGTGAATGCGGGTTTCCAGATCGAGGCATGGCATGCGCAGCACTCTCCCATGCCACCGGAATTCCTGCAGGCGCTGGGGGTGAAGACCGGCAAGACGTCGGCCTGGAATCTGGACAGCATGAACACCGACAGTTTTCACGTTCTTGCGTCGAAACGCTGATGCCTGCGCCGTCCATCGATATTGCGGTCGTGAATTTTCGGTGTGTTGCCGACACGCTTGAGGCGCTGGCGCGCCTGTCGCACTGGCCGAACGGCACGATCTGGTTGGTGGACAACAGTGCACACGAAGCCGACATGGCAGACCAAACAGCTGCCCTGCGCCAGTGCGGCGCTGCCATGCCCGAGGTGGTGCACATCGCCCCGGGTGAAAACCTGGGCTTTGGACGCGCCTGCAACCTGGCGTTTGCCAAGTCAAAGGCGGAATTCTTTCTGCTGCTTAACCCAGATGCTCGCATAGGTGCCAAAGATGTGGTCTTGCTGGCCCAGGCGCTGATAGCGCAACCCCGGTTGGGGGCCGTGTCACCAAAAATCTACTGGAACGAGCAGCGCTCGTTTGTGCTGCCGGTGGCCTTTCCGCAAACACCCTGGCACAGCGTGGCGTTGGCGCTGGTAACACGCTGGCGCTGGATGGCAAAACTAGCGGCCCAGCTTTATTTGAAAAGGGCGATGGGCAGCATGAATCGGACAGCCGCATTCGAGGTTGGTTTTCTGGCTGGCGCCGTGCTGATGCTGCGGCGCCAGGCCGTGCTGTCAGCGGGAGGACTGTTTGACCCGGCCTACTTCATGTTTTTTGAGGATTCCGACCTGTCGTTGCGCTTGCGCCGCGCAGGCCATGCTTTGGCTGTGGCACCGACGGCCTGCGCCGTACATGAGTACCGCCACAAGGCCTACAAGACAGCAATGATGGCGCAAAGCCAGCAAAAGTATTTTGAAAAACAGTATCCCTTCTTTTATCGGTGTTCGGGCCGGCTCTCCCGCCTTGCCTCGATGGCCCGCCCCGTCAATTTGGCGCAGTGGTTTGAAGTGCTGCCAGACCCGGTCACCAGCGCTGCCGCGTTTTCTGAGATGACAGGCAGACGCCCGGTTCTGGCGCTCAGTCCCTCCATACAGATGATGCCCGCCATGTTCAGACCGACCCTGGCCGAAGCACGCGGTTTTGACGATCAGGAATGGGCGCTATTGGAACCCGCAAATTATGTTGCGCTGATGCGGAATTCCGGCAAGGCACCCCAGTCGTCCTGGGTTTACTTCGAGCGGGCCGGACCGGCAATTAACCCTGCTTCACTATTACCAAAATGAGTGTGACGATGTATGCTCCCATGCACCGGGAAGGCATGGGTAAACAAATTGGTTGCCTGCGCAACTTGGCTGCAACTATCGCCATGGTTTATGGGCTCGCGAGTTGCGGTGGCTCCGGGTCAGGCAACACGGCGGCCCCTCCTGCTCAGAAGACTGGCACATTGCAGGCGATTGGCAAGTCCTACGACCCCGCGACAGTTCTTGCTACTGCATGCACCAATCCACTTGATCCGGCAAAAACGGGGCTGGCGGCTCAAGCCCGCTATCCGAAAGCCAGCGGCGTGTTTCGTGGCTGGCCCTCAGCCGGATCAAACACGCCGTCCGACTACGGGACGCCTTTGCAGCTTCGTTCAGATCGTGCCGATGGATTTATCGTTTCACACGCTACGGATCTGAACGGCGCCATGTTCCGGGTTGACGCCAATGGAAACAAAACGCTGCTGCCCTTGCCCTATGCCCCGATCTTTGATGTGGCGGCTGATGGCGGCATCTGGTTCGTCAATGCCGGCACGCTGTCGGTCGGGGCCCGGGACGGAAGTGTGAAAAATCTTGCGCAGGAGGGCGGCACAACACTTCCTGCGGACGGTGTTCTTGGATCATCACCAACCGGGAAAATTGGCCTGATTGCAGCGGGCAGGGACCGGGTCTATTTGCTCATCGAGCAGGGTGGCATCGACTTGGGCACGGCACCACCAAGCAGCAACATCACACGGAGTCTGCGGGTGTTGAGTCGTGCGACACCGGGAAATGGCGCTTGGACTGTCAGAACAGTTCCATTGTTGGATGGTCTGCAGGGGATTGACGTGATCTCGTCGATACGTGTTGGCCCGTCCGACGAGCTTGTTCTTCTGCTCAATAAACCGTTTCAACGCTTGTTATCACAGAAATTTGATAACTTGAGTTCTGGCCAGGTGCCAACATCGTATGAATACGAAGGAGTTGCCTCGGTACGAGTGTTGGATACGGCTGACAGGTGGACGGAACTTGCTTCTACATTTTTTTCCGTCACAGTCTCGCGGAACTACACGCATGGTTATCTGGGGTATGCCTATTCTTTCGATATGAAGGACTTGAGCGTCACCGCCGATGGTCGTGTCTGGGTTGGTGGCACAGGTGCCATTTACTCAGTGAATGCAATCAATGGCTGGCAGTTGGCAGCAACTCCGAATGGAAGTCCGTTTGACTATGTCGCCCATGATGGTCCGATCACAAATGCAACTTTTGCAAATGCCGGACAAATTGTGGCAAGCCAGGAAGGCGTAACCTTCTACGATGGTGAAACCTGTCAGATCCGGCGTCTAAAGGGTGGCCAGGTGAGCACTGTCTCCGGCCCCGTGCTTGGCGACCCGAGTTTTGCTGGCGCAGGTTTTATTGGCACAACCAGTGGCGGTGAACTTCTCGTTGCCCACGGAAATAGTTCAGATTCTGTAAACAGTACAGTGGCTGGCCGTTACCAGTCCTTGTTTGGCCTTTCGAAGGCCAACCTCATCGATCCATTGTTTACGCCGACGAAGCTTGGTTCGCTGGCCAGTGCTGTTGGACCGGCAAGCTGCGTTGCCGGTGCAAGTTATTGGGTATGGACATCGTGTGCAGGTGCACCACCCTCACCCGCCACACAAGTCGGCACGTGGTTAGGTCAGAGCGCATCAGGACCCGTAGCTCGCATCGGATCAAGCATTTACCTCGGGCTGGATAGCGGACGCGGCACCGTCGTCGGTTCCACTTTGAATTGGCCAGGCATACTGAACGGGGATGCGCCAAGCGGTCCGTCGGGAGTACACGTTGACGGCGGCCAGCTCTATATGTTCGGCTGGGTGAGGACAGATCCACCCGTCCAGTTTCCGTTGACCTACCATGAACTCAGGATATATCAGCTTGATCTGACAACGGGCCTTGCTTCACCGTTGGCCGGCGCGTCGATCGCTTCCACGGCTTACCGAGGGCAGAAGGTTGATCTTTCGCCCGTCATCCCAACGGCCGGTGGCGGACCCGCTTTGATCCAGCGCCGTAGCGACGGCAAGTTCTGGCTTTCTAACGGCAAGGAATTGTGGCTACTGGACGACGCCGGACAACTGCGACGGATTGCCGGCTTATCCACCTCTGGTGGTGGCATCGACGGCATCGGCAATGCCGTGAGCTTTGCATTGATAAGCAGCCTGCGGGTCTTGCCAGACAACCGTTTGCTTGTCGTTGATCGAGCGGCTCACGCCGTTCGCCTCGCAAGCGACGATGGCAAAGTAGCGACGATCGTCGGGCAACTAAATCAGTCAGGCAATGCGTTCGGGTCGTTGCCAGGTGGCCTTGACACCCCACTCGACGCTTATGCCATCGGCAAAAACGTTTATATCTCGACTCAAGCGTCACGTAAGCTGCTGTTGGCAAGCGAAGTACTGCAGTAAGGGACATCCCGGACAAGCCTGATCGGTCGTTATCATTAAGCCCTCCATCCTGGCAAACTGAAATTGTGATTCATTCGTTCTTCGCACCCATTGGAAACTGACCTCATTCCGTACAGGGCAAGCCCCTGCCTGCCTGCGCAGGCTGCATTGGTTTTGGCGCCGCATCCGGACGATGAGGTTTTCGGGTGTGGTGGCGCCATGGTTCGCCACGTGCAGTCCGGAGTTTCCGTCAAGGTGGTGATCTTGACGAATGGTGCTGCCGCTGGCGAAAGCGCCATTCGACGCGCGGAGTCTTGCGCGGCCGCTACTGTATTGGGCTATGACCCACCCGACTTCTGGGGCCTGCCGGACCGTGGCTTGTTGTATTCGGAAGAATTGGTGCTGCGCGTTGTCGAGAAGATCGTCAGCGAACGCATTGATTTGGTGTACGCCCCGTCACCATGGGAAATTCATCCTGATCACCGACAAACCACAATGCTCGCGATCGCCGCTGTTCAGCGTGCACCTGCGGCAGTGCGCGTGGCATTTTATGAGGTTGGTGCGCCCCTGCGACCGAACACATTGCTGGACATTACCGACATTCTTGAACTCAAGGATGACGCGATGCGATGCTTTGCATCGCAGTTGAATCAGCAAGACTATTTGCGCCACATCCGCGCACTGAATCAATATCGCAGCTACACGCTGCCGCACGACGTGCAGGCAGCGGAGGCGTATTGGGTGCTGACGGCAGAAGAACTCGGACAGTTGACACCCTTTGGTCAGTTGAATATGGTCTCGCCGGGGATGCTGGGTAAGGGCGCAGTTTGGCCGCCAATCCAACCCCTGGTTTCGATCCTTATTCGCAGTTCTGGCGACAAGCATCTGGCCGAAGCGCTGGACTCCGTGGCCCTGCAAACCTATCATTACATTGAAGTGCTCGTTGTGGCCACGCACGTCAACCACCAAGCGCTGCCAGTCAAGTGTGGCCCCTTCCCCCTGCGACTGCTTGAGACCGACACAACGCTGCAGCCAGCACCTGCCGCCAACAAGGCAATGGGGGCGGCAAACGGTGAGTTGCTGCTTTTTCTGGATGAGCACGACTGGCTGATGCCGGGACACATTGCGCGCCTGGCCCAGGTGCTGGCGAAGCAACCACTGGCGCTCGCAGCCTACACGGGCGTTACGCTGGTAAATGCAAATGGTGGCGCCGTAGGGCAGACGTTCGAGCTGCCGTTCGACGCCATACGACAGTTGGCGGGTCGCCTGACCCCCATTCAGGCAGTTCTCTTCAAGTCATCGGCATTCGCTCAAGGGTGTCGATTCGACGAGGCGCTTGAGTCCTGCGAGGATTGGGATTTCTGGCTACAGCTCTCCAGGCTCTCGCCTCTCGTCCATCTACCAGGCGTCAGTGCTGCGTATCGTGTCCGTGGCGATTTGTCAATGGAAACAGACGCTCGCCCCACGGGCTATGGCATCGACGATATTTATGAAAAGTGGGCACCCCTCTGGAGTACACAGCAAATCGACCAGATCATGCAACGGGTCTGGTCGCACCCGCAATTGGAAGCTCGTCTGGCGGATGCCCAACGACAACTTGCATCGACTGAGGTCATCGTTGTAAACAATCAGCACTTACTCGGCGAGCAACAGCGACAATTGATGGAGCAGCAGCACTTGCTAGGCGAGCAACAACGACAATTGATGGAGCAGCAGCACTTGCTCGGTGAGCAACAGCAGCAGTTCGAGTCGGTGCGCCAGGAATCGATGCAGCAGAAGCACTTGCTAGGCGAGCAACAGCAGCAGCTCGAATCGGTACGCCAGGAATACAAATCACTGAAGGAAGATCTAGCGCAGCAACTGCAAGAATTTGAGTCGGCTCAGCAGAAACAGCTTGCGCTGAAAGAAGATCTGGCTCAACAACAACAGCTTGTCGAGACAACACAGCAGAAGAATAGCGAACAGCAAGAGGCTCTTACACTGCAGCAACAGCAAGTCGAAACGATGCAGCAGGAAAACGGAGTGCTACACGAGGCTCTTGCACTGCAACAGCAACAGCTAGAAGCAGCGCGCCAGGTCAATGCAGCACTCGAGGAAAGTCGGGAGGGGCTACTGGAACAAGCCCATAGTATTTTCCAGAGCCGGTCGTGGAGGATCACCGCTCCCTTGCGCCAAATCATGGGAATTTTCCCTTTGATTCACCGTCTTCTGAAAATGAACTGGTTTGACGGGGCCACCTACCGAGCACTATTGATTTCGATTTACCTGCGCAGTGAATTGTTGAGAGTTATTCACCAGAAGTACAGGAACTGGAAGTTTCAGGCCGCCTCAAGTATTCATGTTCTGTCGAATTCATCGGATAACTCGCCTGCATTGCAGTCGCTTTCAAAGCGTCGCTTCTGTCGCCCAGCGTTGCTGAGTGCAGTCGGTGTACCGTGTCCGGCCGTATGGCCCGAGATCGGCATCTCGGTTGTCTCCTACAACAGTTCGCGCTGGCTGCAAGGATTTATAAGTTCACTGATTGCGCAGAGCTACCCGACATCCAGAATCCATCTTCATTTCGTCGACCACGGATCAGAGGACGACACTGTGCCACGACTCAGGGAGTTGTTCGCCAGGACTGGCGCCTGTTTTGCAAGCACCAAAATTACCGAACAGAAGAATCTTGGCTATGGTGCCGGACACGATTGTTCCATCATGGAAAGCACCACAGACTATTGTCTGGTTGCCAACCTGGATCTTGAATTTACGCCAAGTTCTTTGTGCGACGTGGTGCTTGTCGCATTAAGCGACAAGGATAATGCCGTCGCCAGTTGGGAATTCAGACAAGTTCCCTTTGAACATCCCAAGTACTACGACCCCGTCACGCTGGAGACCAACTGGTCGTCTCACGCCTGCATCCTGATCAGGCGCAGCGCCTACATCGAAGTCGGCGGTTATGACCGTGGCATATTCATGTACGCAGAAGACGTCGAGTTATCCTATCGTTTCCGCTCGCACGGATATGTTCTGAAATACGTGCCCCGAGCGGTTGTGCAGCACCACACCTATGAAGCCGCCGAGCAGACAAAGCCGCTGCAGTACTCTGGCAGCACGATCGGCAATTTTTACATTCGCATGCGCTACGGCAAAGCTGCAGACAGGTTTGCGGCAGTCCTGCTCTACGCATCTTTATTTTTCAGACCATCCCTGTTCCCTGGCGCAAGAACGGCACTACTCAAAAACATGGTGAGAGCGATTGCCAAGACCCCTCATTTTCTTCGCGGCAAGGGAAAGCATGACGCCTATTTCCCGCTGCGCGGATTTGACTATGAAATGTGTCGGGATGGTGCATTTTGGAATGTCCGCCCCTTTCTTGCCACTGAAGTTGCGCCACTGGTGTCGATAGTTACCCGAACCTACAAGAACAGAGCGATGTTTTTGGAGCAGTCCGTACAAAGCGTCTTTAATCAAACGTATCCGACCATCGAGTTACTCGTGGTCGAGGATGGGGGTGACAGCCAACAGGCCCTCGTCATGTCACTAGCGAAAAATGCGCCCGCCGGGATCCATGTCCGTTTCTTCCCCAACGAGAAATTGGGACGCTCGGCGGCCGGCAACGTTGGCTTGGCTGCGTCGACCGGGCAGTACTTGATGTTCCTGGACGACGATGATCTATTGCTGTCAGATCATGTCGAAACCTTGATGGCGGCGCTGACGCGCAACCGCCAACTGTCCGCAGCGTACGCATTGTCGATGGAAGTCCAGACTGACGTTGCGCCGGATATGTCCACCTACACTGAACTCTCGTTTCATACGCCAGGGCTGTTCCGGCAGGAGTGGGACTACAACGTCCTGCTCCATCACAACTTCATTCCGATTCAGGCGATTATTTTCATGCGAGAGTTGTATGAGCAACGCGGCGGGTTCAACCTGAGCCTGGATCAACTTGAGGATTGGAATTTGTGGCTTCGCTACGGTCATGACAACCAATTCGCCTATATTGCCAAAACCACATCGCTGTTTCGCTCGCCGGCAAAGTCGGAAGTTCGATCGGCCCGGCACGAACTGCTTCACAACGCCTACAACGAGGCCAAAGACGACGCACTCAAGAGTTTAGGGATGGAAACGAAAAGCCTATGAGTTACAGCAATAACCTGACAGCCCTGCGCTGGTTGGCAGCGAGCATGGTGCTGTACGGGCATTCCTTTGTTTTTCTTGGTCTGCCTGAACCGGTTTTCATGGGCTGGGCGCCGATGGGGCCGCTCGGCGTTTTTATTTTCTTCGCCATCAGTGGCTACCTGGTCACCCAAAGTTGGGAAAGTGATCCTGACCCAGTCCGTTTCTTGCAACGACGCGCCCTGAGAATATTCCCGGGCTTGATTGTCTGTCTTGCGCTTTCCGTTTTTCTTCTCGGGCCGCTATTGACGACGCTGCCGCTGAAGACCTACTTTAGCAATGAACACACGTGGGGCTATTTCACGAACGCTGCGCTTTACATCACCTATTACCTGCCGGGCGTGTTCGAAACCGGAAAGGTTCCAAATGCTGTGAATGGTTCGCTGTGGAGCCTGCCAGCCGAATTTTTCATGTATTTGACCCTGCTTGCGGTGGGCATGCTTCGCATTCCGAAATTTGGCTGGGTCGTGGTAGCGGGCGGACTGATGCTGCTGTCCAGGCTATGGGCCTCGCACGCAACCGAGATGCTGGTCATGTACCGCACCGACGTGCGACAGGTTGTGATTTGCGGTGTGTTTTTTTGGGTCGGCGCCGTGTTTTTCAAGTACCGGCTCAGCCGGCTGTTTTCAACTACCAGCGTCATGTGTGTGGTCATGATTTGGCTCAGCCTGACGCGCTGGCCCGACTGGTTCGTCATGGCTGGCTGGATCATGCTGCCATTTTTGATGCTGGCTTTTGGTCTGGCAAATGGACGATTGCTAAGCCGCCTGACAGCATATGACTACTCGTACGGGATCTACATTTATGCATTCCCGATCCAGCAAACCGTTGCGAAATTCTGGCCAACCATGCCGCTGCCGCTCTATCTCCTCGTGACCTTTTCCGCGACGATTGCCATGGCGGCCTTGTCCTGGCACTGGATTGAGAAGCCCGCGCTTGGACTGAAACCAAGCAGACCGTTCAAGGAGCACGGGCCGCTTCTGTCTCGCATATTGGGGAAGATCCGAAACAGAAGCGAAGGGGCCGTTTGATGCAGGACGATGAGGCTCGATATGTCGGGTATGTCGACGAGGTATCCCATAAGCACCTATACGGATGGGTCTTGAACCGAGATGATCCATGCGGCCAGGTCCCGCTTGATGTCTATTTGAACGACCAGTTTTACATTCAGATTGCACCCGATTTTCGCGACCCGACTTACAGGCTGTGCATGCAGGCGTGAACTGTGCAGGCTATTCAGTGGACTGTGACTTGTCGACCAGTTCGGGCCCGCTGTCCGTTTCGGTCAGGATATCCGGCAGCAACCAGGAACTCAATGGCAGCCGTGTGCACTTGGGCGATGAAGCGAAAAAATTACCCGTTCCTTCTGACAATGCGTCGACTTATACAGAAGATACAAAACGATGGATGGACGGCCGGTAAGGTAACTTCCTCCGACCTTTCTGCGCAGGCGTGCCAACGTGCCAATGCAATTTTTAACATCGAGTCGGTACCGAACGATATTCATGCCCTTCAGTTTCAGGACAACTCATTCGATGTCGTTCTGTGCAGCGAATCTCTTGAACATGTTGCGCGACCGTTTGACGCCATCGCAGAATTGATTCGCATTGCAAGAACAGCCGTCATCATCACCGTTCCTCATGAGTCGCAGGCTGACGTGGCCAAATCGGTTGCAGAGAGAACGCCGCACGGACACATCAACTATTTTGACATTCACTCGTTTGAGTATTTGAAGAAAGAGGGCTATACGGTCACCGCGACACCCGTTTTGATGCGGACCGGCATTACAAATCAGATGATTTACAGTCGGTCGACGTGTGTGCCTTCGTTACCACACTGATCGCGCAGGGTCTCTCTGATGACGAGATCGTCAATAAGGCGAGGCCTTATGCAGTGAAAAAATCCGACCTTGCAGGCGTGCTCGCAACAGTCCGGGGTTCGCACCGGGTGACGTCCTGAGAATTTGATCGCGCAAACGACTGCCGTTCGAGAGCCTATACGGCGGTCGGTGACAAGAGCTACGCGCTCGGGAACGCGAGCAACACAGGGCTCACAATTTTTTCAGAATTACCGCGGCGAAAAGCCCGAGATTGCCGAGCCAGGTCTGACGATAGACGCCGGCGCGCCGCAAGGCTGCCAGTCTGGCGAAGAGGCCTCCCTGGCGAGCTTTTGAATAGTCGTCGAGTCGCCTTTGATTTTCTGCTGTGAGGTGGGCGCGCGCCGTCTCCAGGGCGGCGATGTTCATCTGGTTCCACTTTCCGAAGCGCCCACGCAGCAACATGTGGGCACGGCGAATGCGGGCGCCCCAGGTGCCATTGGTACCAATCTGGTTGCCACGGTGCTGGCGGTAACGCACTGTCGGCTTGCTGTCGTAGAAGACGCACCCGCCGCTGCCCGACACAAGTTGGTAAGTCCACCAATCGTGGGCCGCGACCTCGACGTTTGGGCCGCCAGCAAGCAGTAAATCACGCGCCGCGTTGTTAAACACCATGGTGTTGCCACTGGCAATGCTTTGTACCAGTGCGTTGGCAAAGCTGGGCAGTCTGGTCCATTTTTCTGAAAAACCGATCTCCTGATTGTCTGCATCGACCTTTCGAGTGCGAGCGCAGTAAAGTGCCGCAACCTTGGCTGGTGTGCCCTCAAGCCACCTCAATGCCTGCGCCAGTTTGTCTGGCTCCCAAATGTCGTCCTGATCGGCATAGGCGTAATAGTCGGCGCAAATTTTGGCATTGCAGGCCAGGGAGAGAAAGTTGGCGGCAAATCCTTGGGCTGGTCCACCTAGAACGACCAAGCGCGAACCGCCCAGCCTTGCCTGGTATTCGCCAAGAATGGTGTGCGTGCTGTGATCCGACCCATCGTCCGAAACCCAGAGCGACCACGACGTGTGAGTCTGACCCACAATGGAATCGAGTTGTTGACGCAGGTAGGCGTGCCCGCGCAGCGTGCACAGCAGAATGGCAACACTTGGCGCGCTGGCCACAGACTTGTTGTTGTGTTCGGATTGCATCAGTCTCTTGGCAACTCAATGTAGCGGATGTACCACCACCTGGCCGATCTCAGGCCAGCGTCGACGCACATAGATCCAGGCCACCAAGCCGACACACATCATGGCGAGCGAGGCCGCTGCCATGGCTACCGTGGAATGCATGACCAGCGGTGCGATCAGTCCGGCGACCAGTCCGTTGGCAGTCGACCCAATAAAGGACTGCAAGGAAGAGGCCATGCCGCGGCGCATTGGGTGCAGGTCAAGTACCAGCAGCGTGACCACCGGCACCATCATGGCCCAGCCGAAGGAGAAGATGGAAATCGGTATCAGCGCCCATGAGGCGTCGGCCCTGAACAGGATATTGGCAGCCAGATTGATGAGTGCAATCAGCAGCATGATGGCAAAGCCGTACTTGATTTGCCGCTTCGGAGCCATCTTGCCCGCCAGGCGACCACTGACCCACGCGCCGGCCATGATGCCACTGATGGAGAGCACAAAAAACCAGAAGAACTGCGTGGGCGCCAGGCCCAGGTGTTCTCCCAAAAAGACCGGCGCCGACAGCACGTAAAGAAACATGCCGTTAAAGGGCACGCCACTGGCCAGCGCCAGCAGCAAAAAGCGCGGATCCAGGCCCAGTTGCCAGTAGCCCTGCATCAGGTTGCTCGCGTTGAACGGTTGCCGGTGCGTGATGTGCAATGTTTCAGGCAGCAATTTGTAGTTGGCGACCCAGAGCGCTATGCCAATGGCGGTCAGAAACCAGAAAATGCTATGCCAGTCAAGGTGCACGAACAACCAGCCACCGATGATGGGCGCTACGGCCGGCGCGACACCGAAGTAGATGGTGATCTGGCTCATCACTTTTTGGGCTTGGGCTGGTGCAAACATGTCACGCACCACAGCGCGCGCCACCACAATGCCAGCCCCAGTGGACAAGCCTTGCATGGCGCGGAAAAAAACCAGTTGCGCGATGTTTTGCGACAACGCGCAGCCAGCCGAGGCCAGCGTGAAAGCCGCCAAGCCCCACAGCACCACTGGCCGGCGCCCCAGACTGTCTGAAATGGCGCCATGAAACAGGCTCATGAAGGCGAAGCCAAAGAGATAGGCCGACAGGGTCTGCTGCATCTGTACCGGAGTGGCACCGAGCGAACTGGCGATGCCGGCAAACGCGGGCAAATAGGTGTCGATGGAGAAGGGCCCGAGCATGCCCAGCACAGCCAGCAGGACAGCCAGCGCCCAGCGTGGCGCAGACCAGAGTTTCTTGGCGTCCGGGTTCATTTCTTGGGCTTGTCGTGATTCATGGGCTGAACGGCTTATTGTCAGTCATAAGACAGCGGCTAGACTCACAGGTGCAATGGAAGCTTCAACGATCATTCGCGACGCGGTGCTGCATGTCAGGCAACTCAGACAAGACATTGCCGGCATACCTGGCCTGGCCAGCGCCGTCAGCGCTGTCAAGCAATTTCAGGCACGACGTTTTGCCGGCACTTACTTTGATTTGCTGAACTCCGAGCGCTACCGGTCTGCCGCCCTGTTTTTTCTGCAGGAACTCTACAGTGAGAAGGACTATTCGGAACGCGATACGCAGTTTGCGCGTATTGCCGGTGCGCTGGAGCGGATCTTTCCGGAGCAGGTGGTGCAAACTGCGGTGTCGCTGGCACAGTTGCATCGCCTGACGGAAGACCTTGATCTGGCCATGGCGCAACATTGGCTGCGCCTTGCCGATCAAGCTGAAGTGTCGCGTTACGTGAAGACCTGGCGTTTCGTCGGTCGACGTGATGACCGCAATACGCAGCTGAGTACTGTTTTGACGGTCGGTCGGGAACTCGACCGGCTGACACGAACACGCGGTCTGCGCATGATGCTCAAGATGATGCGCAAGCCCGCCAATCTGGCCGGTATGGGGTCCTTGCAACAGTTTCTGGAATCCGGCTTTGACACCTTTGCCGAAATGGCACGCCAGGGTGATGGGGCGCACCATTTTCTAGCCATTGTCAGGGAGCGTGAAGCCGCTTTGTTTGAGGAACTTTTTGATGCCAACGCTGTCGCCTGCGAGACGAAAATCGCACTGCTAGTGGGGCAAGTCCGCTAGCGGCAACCGCGACTCTGGCCTGAAAATCGGCATAAAGGAATTGTTATGGAAAAAATCTGGCTCAAGAGTTATCCGCCGGGCGTGCCGCATGAGGTGCAGCCGGACGAGTATCGGTCTCTGACACATCTTCTGGAGGAATCGTTTCAGAAGAACGCAGCCAGCCCGTTTGCTGTTTGCATGGAAAGCTGGATGAGTTATGGCGAACTCGACCATCTGTCTGCCGCGCTGGGGTCCTGGTTGCAGAGCAAAGGGCTGGAGCCCGATGCGCGTGTAGCCATCATGCTACCCAATATTCCCCAGTTTCCGGTCACGATGGCCGCAGTTCTGCGCGCCGGATACACCTGCGTCAACGTCAATCCGCTTTACACCGCACGCGAACTGGAGCATCAGCTCAAGGACTCTGGAGCGACGGTCATCGTCGTGTTGGAGAATTTTGCCGCAACGCTGGAAGAAGTGATTGGCAACACGCCTGTCAAGCATGTGGTGATAGCTTCAATGGGCGACTTGCTCGGGTTCTGGTACGGCAGGTGGATTACTTTTGCCGTCAGGCACTTAGCCAAGATGGTGCCAGCCTACAAGCTGACACTGTCGGACGGGCAGTCTGCCACTTCTTTCAAACACG
>SESH01042707.1_pt1 | contig 21452 bp, 20 predicted proteins | sample 3171561 | NCBI WGS metagenome assembly SESH01 (sample SAMN10866947, study PRJNA518727) | freshwater metagenome | biome: subpolar coniferous forest; feature: holomictic lake; material: water; isolation source: holomictic Lake 442 2011 16.5 m and 2014 13 m | place: Canada: near Kenora, Ontario
CCGATCTTTTCCTCCTTCTTTTCCCGGCGGACGACTACGGCGACGACTACGGCGCACGTCTCTCCCGGTAGTCCCTTTCTCCTTTTTCTCGCCAACGAGAACTGTTTGACAAATCCCATTGTTTTACCTATTGGGTGTGAAGCGGTTGGCACACGGGGGTGGCCAGCGGGCCACCGGATTGCCATTACAGGGCAGGCGAAAAGAGTGCAAATATGGAAAGAAACACCGGCAAACCACGGCTCTCCCAGGCCCGTCGCGACCTCGCGGCGCTGGCCAATCCGGCGGATGCGGCCAATCTGCAACGGTTTTTCAAGACCGGACCGGGCGAATATGGTGAAGGGGATGTTTTTCGCGGGATTCGCGTGCCGGCACTGCGGCAGTTGGTGCCGCGCTATGCCGGTCTGACGCACACGGATGTCCTGCGGTTGCTGGCGTCGAACCATCATGAAGATCGCCTCTTTGCTCTGTTGCTCCTGGTGCGCCAGTTTGAGCGCGGCAACGAGGCGCAGCAGCGGCAGGTGGTGACCTCGTACCTGCAACACACCTGCCACATCAACAACTGGGATCTGGTGGACCTCTCGGCGCCGAATATCGTGGGGACCTGGGTTGCTGTGCATGATACAGCCATGCTGACCACCCTGGTGCGTTCGCCCTCCCTTTGGGAACGCCGCATCGCCATGGTGGCCACGTTGGCGCTGATCCGGCGGCAGCAGTACACCACAACGCTGGTGTTGGCCAAAGAACTGCTGTCGGACCGGGAAGATTTGCTGCACAAGGCCACCGGCTGGATGCTGCGCGAGGTCGGCAAGCGCGACAAGGCCACGCTGACCGGATTTCTGGATGCCCGCGCCGCAACCATGCCGCGCACGATGCTGCGCTATGCCATTGAGCGGTTTCCGGAGGAGGAAAGGCGCAGGTATCTGGAGCAGCGGAAGATTGGATGAATGAAAGGCCGGAAGATCAAGTCGCATCGCTCTCTGTGCTGCGTGAATCGGGACAAAAAAGGAAAACCCGCGCACGCTCAAGCAGGTAGACGCGCCATCGTAGTTGGTGGTTACGACGGTCCGAACAAGCACGAACACGGCCAAGACCGCGAAGTGTTTAATATAACACTTTGCGCTGCAATCGGTTACATTCTGTTGATAACTTGCTCCCCGTCTGCATTGACTTTAGCGGCGCTGGGGGGCTAACCTAATGGTTCTTTCGACCCGTTCCAGCTTCTACTGAAGCTTTCCCTACGGGCGGAAAGCAATATGTCTGCGGCACGTCTGCGATCAGTCATCAACGCATGGGAGACGGTTCGATACGAACTGCTCAACACGCGTGTGTGCGACTTGGGCCTGCGGCTGCAGGACTCACCGATCGAACCCTGTTTGCGTCAGCTCGAAGCCGAATTTACGTCGCACGGGATCGTCTTTCAGCCGCGGTTCTACCTGTCGGACAGCTGGGGGTGCCCGGATGAAGTACCGATTATCGGCATCCCGTTCTACCTGGCGGACAAGCGCCTCATGCGCATTGAGCAGGAGCAGACCGGCGAAGTCGAGGCTACCGGCGATCTCATGCAATACCTGCGTCACGAGGGCGGGCATGCCATCAATTACGCGTACCGGCTCTGGGAGGATGCCGAATGGACCCAGACCTTCGGGCGGTTCAACAAGGCGTACCGGGATGCATTTGACCCCAACCCCTACAGCCGGCATTTCGTCCGCCACATAGCGCACGGCCACCTGCACCGTACAACCTACGCGCAAAAGCATCCGGACGAGGATTTTGCCGAGACGTTTGCGGTCTGGCTGACGCCGCGCTCTGGTTGGCGCCGGCGCTACGAAAACTGGCCGGCCATAAAGAAGCTGCTCTATGTCGAGCGCCTGATGCGTCGTTTCCGGCGCAAACAGCCGTTGCGCACCAGCGGCCCGATGGTGGAGCCGGTGTCGGCGCTGACCATGACGCTGGCTGAGCATTATGGGCAGCGCGCCGAACGCTTTCGCGCCAACGCGCAGGGGTTTGTGGACGACAAGCTGCGCATCGTCTTTCCCGAGCTGCGCGCGGATATGTCCTCCATTCCCGCCCAGGTCTTTCTACGCCGCCGGCGCCGCACCCTGACCCAGCGAATTTCACGCTGGTCAGGCATGGATCCGGAAGAGATCGAAATGGTGCTCGTCAAGTTGGAAGACCGCGCCCGCGCCATTGGCTTGCGCGCCAAGAAAGAAGAGACAGAGACCGACCGCCTCGTGGACGTCGCCTCCCTCGTCACTGCCATGGCCGTGCAGTTTAATAACACCGGCGGTTTTACACTGTAGATTTTCCGTTCCGGAAAATCTTTGGTTGCTACTTTTTTCGTGCGAGGTTACGGCGGCTTGCACCCTGCTTGGCTTGCGACGCGCCCTGGCAGGACGCTGCCGCCAGCTAGGTGCAGTTGGCTTACCTTGGGGTAGAGACGGCTTTACGCCGTCTACTCGCAAACGTCAGACAATGGACGGCGTAAAGCCGCCCCTAGGCCTGATGGACGAGAAGACGCTGTTTTCGGAAAGGCAGAAGTCAGAATGAAGAAGTCAGAAGACATGGGCGTGGCATCAACTGTTGCAGAAAACGCAACAGTTCAATCGCGGGGCGAAGTCGTCATCTACCGGACACAGGATGGCCGGACAGCACTGGATGTCAGTCTCCAACGAGAGACGGTCTGGCTGACACAGGCACAGATGGCAACACTGTTTGACACCGAACGCAGTGTAATCACAAAGCACATTCGCAACATATTGCAGACTAAAGAGTTAGAACAAAAAAGTAATGTGCAAAAAATGCACATTACTAATTCCTATAAGCCGACTTTTTACTACACGTTAGACATGATCCTATCGGTCGGCTACCGGGTAAATTCCAAGCGTGGCACGCAGTTTCGCATTTGGGCTACGCAGATATTGCGCGACTATCTGCTCAAGGGGTACACGGTCAACGAGAAGCGGCTCCGGGAGCAGGTGACGCGGTTGAAGGAGTTACAGGAGACCGTGGACCTGCTGGGGCGGGTGATTCAGGAGCGGCAACTGACCGGCAACGAGGCGGAGGGACTGATCAAGGTTGTCACCGATTACTCACTGGCGCTTTCGTTGCTCGATCAGTACGACCATCAGCAACTGGCCATCCGGGACATTACCGCAGCGACATCGTTCGAATTGACTTACGATGCGGCCAAGGTCGCCATCGCCAAAATGGGCGCACAAGCCGGCATGGGTGGGTTGTTCGGACAGGAGAAGGACGAGTCGTTCAAGAGTTCCATCGGTGCGATCTACCAGACCTTTGGCGGGCATGAACTGTATCCCAGCATTGAGGAAAAGGCGGCGCATCTTCTGTATTTCGTGATCAAGAACCATTCGTTTGTGGACGGCAACAAGCGCATCGCAGCGTTTCTGTTCGTCTGGTTCCTAGACGCCAATCGCATTCTCTATCGCAAGGATGGCACCAAGCGACTGGCAGATAATGCGCTCGTGGCGCTGACTCTCCTGATTGCGGAAAGCAAACCGCGCGACAAGGATGTTCTGGTTAAAGTTCTTGTGAACCTCATCAACCGGGGGAATGTGTAACTGTCCATCGCGAAGGTTGATAAGCACGATTGCGGACGTCTCGGCGAGAGTTTATAATCGGGTTTTTAAACGGATTCCCGCTTTCCCATGCGCATACTGATCACAGCTGGCCCCACGCGCGAACATCTGGACCCGGTGCGGTTTTTAAGCAACCGTTCCACGGGGAAGATGGGGTTTGCCATAGCGCAGTGCGCGGCCGCGCGCGGGCATGAGGTGGTGCTGGTGGCGGGTCCGGTCGCGCTGGCCTCGCCGCCGGGGGTGCGACGGGTGGATGTGGTGAGCGCGTGCGACATGCTGGCGGCCGTGGAGGAACACCTGCCAGCCTGCGAGGCGCTCGTGATGTGCGCGGCTGTGGCGGACTGGCGCCCGCGCCAGGCCAGCGCCGTCAAACTTAAGAAGCGCGCCATGGCGCCGGTGCTGGAGCTGGAAGCCAATCCGGATATCCTGGCCACGATCCGCGGCCGGAAAGAAAACCGCATTTTTGTCGGATTTGCCGCGGAAACCGGCGATCCGCTCCCCGAGGGGCGCCGGAAGCTGACGGAAAAGGGGCTCGACCTGCTGGTGGCCAACGACGTTTCGCGGCAGGACTCGGGCTTTGCGGTGGATTTCAACTGTGTTACCTTGCTACCCATTGAAGGCCCTGAACAGCAGTTGCCGCTGCTGCCAAAACTGAAAGTAGCCGAACGGATCGTGGCCTGGGTGGAGCAAGCGCTTGCGGCACGGCCACAGAAAGAGACGCAGAAGTGAAAATAGCGGTCATTGGTTCCGGATATGTTGGCCTGGTTGCAGGCGCCTGTTTTGCCGAGAGCGGCAATACCGTCGTTTGTGTCGATAACAACGAGCAAAAAATTGAAGGACTCAAGAAAGGGCTCATCCCGATTTATGAGCCCGGCTTGAAGGAGCTGGTGCTACGCAATGCGGCCGAGGGACGATTGTCCTTTACCACGGATCTTCCCGCCGCCATCAAGAGCTCCCTGATCCATTTCATTGCGGTCGGCACCCCACCTGGCGCGGACGGCGCCGCCGACCTGCGAAGCGTCATGGAGGTGGCACGCAACATCGGCCGGCACATGGAAAGCTTCAAGATTGTCGTGGACAAGTCCACCGTGCCGGTTGGCACGGCCGATAAGGTCAAAACCGCGATCCGGGAGGAGTTGGCCAAGCGCGGCGTCTCCTATGAGTTCGATGTGGTTTCCAACCCGGAGTTCCTGAAGGAAGGGGCCGCCATCGAAGATTTCATGAAGCCGGATCGCGTGGTGATCGGAACGGACAATGTGCGCACCGCGGCGATCATGAAGGAACTGTACGATCCGTTCATGCGGAAGCAGAACCGGTTGATCACCATGGATGTTCGCAGTGCGGAGATGACCAAGTATGCGGCGAACGCCATGCTGGCCACCCGGATTACCTTCATGAACCAGATCGCCAACCTGTGTGAGCGTCTGGGTGCGGATGTGGCGGCGGTCCGGGAGGGGATCGGTGCAGACACCCGCATCGGCTATGATTTTCTCTTTTCCGGACCGGGCTACGGCGGATCCTGCTTCCCCAAAGATGTGAAGGCCCTGATCAAGACTGCGGAAGAGTGTCAGTACGATTTCCTGCTGCTCAAAGCTGTAACAGAGGCCAATGAACGCCAGAAACAGGTCCTGTCTGACAAGGTGTTGAAACTTCTGGGGGACAGCTCCAAGGCGCAACCACTGGATGGCCGCACGATTGCCTGTTGGGGTCTCTCGTTCAAGCCCCGGACCGATGACATGCGGGAAGCACCAGCCCTGACAGTCATCGGCAACCTGCTGGCCATGGGCGCCAAAGTCAGGGCGCACGATCCGGAGGCTTTGCAGGAGGCGGTGAAGCATTTCGGCACCCGGGTTGATCTGTGCACACATCAATACGAAATGTTGTGCGGTTGTGACGCCCTCATTGTCGTCACGGACTGGAACGAATACCGGAACCCGGACTTCGACCGCATCAAAGCCGCGCTCAAACAGCCCATCGTGGTGGATGGTCGCAACTTGTATAAGTTGTCGCGGATGCGCGAGGCCGGTTTTACCTATGTGCCGCTTGGCAGAAGCAGCCGTGATCGCATCGAAGGGGTGAGCTAGATGAGAATGCTTGTAACCGGAGGCGCCGGCTTCATCGGGTCGCATCTGTGCGACCGGCTGGTCGGAGAGGGGCACGATGTGGTGTGCCTTGATAATTTCTTTACCGGGAACAAGAAGAACATCGGCCATCTCCTGGGGCAGCACAACTTTGAGCTGATCCGGCACGATGTCACCGAGCCGATTCTTTTGGAGGTCGACCGCATCTACCATCTCGCTTGCCCGGCTTCACCGGTGCATTACCAGTACAACCCGGTCAAGACCATCAAGACCAGCGTCATGGGGACCATCAACATGCTGGGTCTGGCCAAGCGTGTGCGGGCCCGGATTCTGCTGGCTTCCACCTCCGAGATCTATGGGGACCCGCTGGTTCATCCGCAGACCGAGGATTACTGGGGGAACGTCAACCCCATCGGGATCCGCAGTTGCTACGATGAGGGCAAGCGGGTGGCGGAAACGCTGATGATGGATTACCACCGCCAGAACCAGGTGGACATCCGGATCATCCGGATCTTTAACACCTACGGGCCGCGCATGGCTGTCAATGACGGCCGGGTGGTATCCAACTTTATCGTGCAGGCCCTGAAAGGCGAAGACCTGAGCGTCTACGGCGAGGGTCGTCAGACCCGCTCGTTCAACTATGTCTCGGACCTGGTGGAGGGGATGGTGCGCATGATGGAGTGTCCGGGGTTCATCGGCCCGGTCAATCTGGGTAACCCTTCGGAAACCACCATCCTGGAGTTTGCCGAGCGCATCATCGCGCTCACCGGAAGCCGTTCCAAGATCATTCACCAGCCGCTGCCTGCCGATGATCCCAAGCAGCGACAGCCAAACATCTCCCTGGCCCGTGAAAAACTGAACTGGGCCCCGCAGGTGCCGGTTGCCGATGGCCTGTGCCTGACCATCGACTATTTTCGCAACCTGCTAGGAACCTGTCGGACTTAGGTCTTGGATCGTTCCAGCACCTTCTGCCGACAGGTTCCTAGTTGTGCAACCCGCGGATAGAGGGTTGCGAGAACTCAGCCAACCGCGCTGCTGCGCCGCGAACAAACGCTCGGGCAACTTAAAATTCTCCGCAGATTACACAGATTAACGCAGATTCAGACATCCTTACCTCACACCATTGGCTCACCCAGTATATTCTATGCTTTTCGCCTTGCTATCACATCTCACCCGAAGATCTGCGTAATCTGCGGACAACAAACCGAATTTTAAAAAACCCAGCAAATGGTGCCATGTTAATTTTCGGGAGGTAAGGTTGTCTGAGCCTGTGAGGTGCCGTCAGGCGCTTTCCAGGTCGCTTCATTTGGGGCTGAACTGGCGCAGGGTTAGTTTGCCGCTCGATCCCTCGAACTGCACGGCAAAGTGGCGCAGGAAGGTCATCCCGAGCAACCCATCCACGTCGTTGCCAGAAACGACGGGCAGAATGGCGACCTCGATGTTCTCGGCCCGCGCATCGCCCAGCTTCAGGGAATGGAGCAACGCTGACCTCCCCGCGACTTTCCGGCCATCGGCCATGACGAAATCCATGACCGGCAGGCGCTCCGGGTCAAGCTTGAGACGACGCGCAAACGCTTCCGAGATCGTGACCATGCTGGCGCCAGTATCGAGAATGAATTTTCCCTGGATGGCCTCGTTGACCCATACGGTCACCAGGGTGGCGGATCGCGAGCGGCCAACATCAACTGTGGCCGTCGAGAACTCGCTGGCGAAGGCTTTCAGGGACTCGACGATCCGGTTCAAGAAGTCCCGCCGGTCTTCGGTTTCCGCCGGGGTCTGCCTGCCGAAGGACAGACCATTCGTCAGTGCCTGTTCGAAAACAGGCAGGGCGTCGAGATAAGCGGCCAGTGTCTCCTCCGAAGATCGATGGCTCCTTCGGCTATTTTCCAATGTGTCCCGTGTATCGGTCAACCGGGCCTGCAAGCTGTTATTGGTCATGACTAACGCGTTGTACGCGCCCATGTTTATTTCGGGGCGTAGGACCTGCAGGCTGCGGCTGGTCTCAACCAGCTGTTGCTGGAGCCCTTCCATCTCATTGCCCAGACGGAGCTCATCGGCTCGCACGCGGGCAAGTGCCAGCCGGGCCTGCAGGGCGGCCTCGCGCTGGGCCTTCAGGTGGATGAACGCGGTTGCCAGTGTCTCCAGGCCGGGTGGCACGTAGTCTTTGTGCAGGAAGAAGGTCTGCTTCCAGCCGGCGCGGATCTGGAGATTCTCCTGCTCGCTCGCGCGGGCGATGGAACGGATGGTATTGCTGGCCAACGTGACGGAGCCAACGCCCAGTTCGAGGCTGACGTGGGTGTCGGTCTCCCGGCTGATGATCCCTTCCAGAGAGCGTCCGTTCTTGAGAGCGACCGTGTCGGCCAGCAGGGGCACAACCCCGACGAGCACACAACTCCAGATGGTGAAATACCGCGGCGATGTCATGCCGCTATGAAACCCCACACGCACACGCATGTCAACCAGGAAGGTGGCTAGGAACCTGTCGGACTTAGGCCTCGGTTCGTTCCAGCACCCTTTGCCGACAGGTTCCTAGTTGTGCAACCCGCGGATAGCGGGTTGCGAGACCTCAAAAAACGACCAGAATGCCAACTGCGAGGCAAAGGAATTCCCCCTCCAAGCACTGGACATCAGCAAAAAATATCCAACTGGCAGGAAAAGCGCAGCCATTCTGCCTGTTTTGAGATATAGCGCAACCCGCTATCCGCGGGTTGCCAACTAGCAGCCTGGTCGGCAGAAGGTTTGTACTTCCAGAAGGCTACGTCCGACAGGCTGCTAGAGCAGCTCGTCTGTGAACGTCTCCACCCACGGCAGGCCATGCTGGGGGAGGGCAGCCATGAAGGGATCGGGGTCGAACTCTTCGACGTTGTACACGCCCGGTTTGTGCCATTTACCGGTGAGCATCAGCTTGGCACCGATCATGGCAGGCACGCCGGTGGTGTAGGAGATGGCCTGTGCGTTGACTTCGCGGTAGCAGTTGGCGTGATCGCAAACGTTGTAGATGTAATAGATTCGTGGGCGGCCGTTCTTAACGCCGCGGATCCGGCAGCCAATGTTGGTCTTGCCGGTGTAGTTCTCGCCCAGCGAGGAGGGCTCTGGCAGAACCGCTTTCAGGAAGCGAAGCGGTATGATCGGGTGCCCCTCGTACATCACCGGGTCAATGCGCGTCAGGCCGACATTCTGCAGCACGCGCAGGTGTGTCAGGTATTCCTGGCCAAAGGTCATCCAGAACCGGATGCGGCGCAACCCCGGTATGTTCTGCACGAGCGACTCCAGTTCCTCGTGGTAGAGCAGGTACATCTCGCGCGGTCCGATCTCGGGGAAGTCGAATGACTTGTGCACGCTGAATGGCTCGACTTCGATCCACTGACCGTTTTCCCAGTAGCGGCCGCGCTGCGTGACTTCGCGGATATTGATCTCGGGGTTGAAGTTGGTGGCAAAGGCTCGGCCATGAGTGCCGGCGTTGCAATCCATGATGTCCACCTCGTGGATCTCGTCGAAGTGGTGCTTGCGCGCATGGGCGCAGAAGAGGTTGGTGACGCCGGGGTCAAAGCCGCACCCCAGCAGCGCCATGACACCGCGCTTGGCAAACCGTTCGCGGAAGGCCCACTGCCAGCTGTACTCAAAATGCGCCACATCCGGCGGCTCATAGTTGGCCGTGTCGAGATAGTCCACGCCGGTTTCCAGGCAGGCCTCCATGATTGCCAGGTCCTGGTACGGTAGCGCCACGTGCAGCACCAGACCCGGCTGTACCTTGCGGATCAGCGCCGCGACTTGCTTCGGATCGTCCGCGTCCACAACTTCCGTGCGCACCGGGCGCTTAAGCTGCGCGGCAATGGCCTGGCACTTGTCGAGACTGCGACTGGCCAGCACCATGTCGCCAAAGACCTCCGGCACCTGGGCGCACTTGTGCGCCACCACACCACCCACACCACCGGCACCAATGATCAGTACACGGTTCATGAGTTGCTCCTGTTTAGGGATTGGACCTTCTTCGCTGATTGCTTGAGGGCAAGGTAATTCTCGCTAGTGACGACCTTGCGCCCGCTTTTCATTTCGAGTTCGCGGCGGGCATTGCCTGCTACCGAGCCGCCGGCGCGGGCTGCCTGTTTGTTCTGCGGAAAACCTTGCGCATCGCGATTACGGGTAATTTCGGTGGTGGCGGCTTCGCCAAGCATGGAGAAGATGAGTTCCAGGTCGGTCATGTGGTCGCGAAGATTTTCGCGCTTGAGGCGTTTGAATTCCGCGTATTGGCTGGGCGTGAGGCCAAAGGCAGCCTCGGAGATTTCGGCGGTCAGGATGGCGTATTCGCGTTGTTCCTTGACCCCGCGTTTCTTCCATTCGTCCGTCAGTTCATCACGAATGGCGATGGAGCGCATACGTTTCTCGATCCAGTCATCAGAATAACCTTTGGCTTTGTAGATGGCCCGGGTGCGCTTGGCGGCGAGTTCGGGGTCTTCGATCTCCTGAATCCGTTCATACCCGACCTTGGCGAGCCAACGTTTGAACGGCTCGGCTTTGGGACTGGGGATGGACTGGATCAGGCGAAAAAGACCCTCGGTATTCCAGCAAAGCATCCCTTGTGGGCCGCCTGCAGTGGGGAACTCCAGAGCAAGGGGGGGTACAATTTGTACCCCCCCCTTGAAAGCCTCGTTCAATTGTGGATCGCGCTGCCGTATTCGTTTGAGATATTGCGACGGATCTGCCGAAGCGGTCAGGGCCGTGATCACATCTGTGATGACGAACCACCATTCGTTGTTGTGGATCGTACGGCGAACTTCTTTGCGTTGAAAAAGGGCGATGCGGGTTTCGGGGTTCTGATTTGAATCGCTCATGATTATCCTTGCAAAAGGTTGTGTTCACTTTTCATGGCCGTTGTTTGACATCCGGCCTGATCCCGTCTACTATCTGCTCAGATTTCTGATCAAAAAGGTTCCACCCTGGTGACAAGAGCCCTATGGGGCTCTCTCGAAAGAGTAGCCGGGGTGGTCGTTTTTTACGATTGTACTTGAGTTCGGTCATTTCCTGATACGCCTGAAACGGCCGCTCCTTGGAAACGGCGCTCAGGATGAAATACTTTGTGCCACCGGGCGAAAAATCGAAATTGCCCGCCTCATCCAGAAAAACATATAGAAACCGTCCGCTCATTTCGTCGCGCCTTTTGCCTGCTCCACAATTCGAATCTCTTCCGGCGCAAGTCACGTCTCGAAATACGTATACCCCCGCAGCCCGGCGTCGTAGGCGTCGATGATGTCGCGACGTTCGGCGGGTGAGATGCGCTGGCCGCGCACGGCATTTTCGGCCAGTTCGCGGAAGCGTTCCATCAGTTCCTTGGGCTCGTATTCCACATAGCTCAGCACGTCTGCCACGGTGTCGCCGTGCAGCTCTTCGCCGAACTCGAACTGTCCCTGCTCATCGACGTTGATGTTGACGATGTTGGTGTCGCCGAACAGATTGTGCAGGTCGCCCAGCGTCTCTTGATAAGCGCCGACCAGAAACACGCCGAGGATGTAATCCGACCCCGGCTGGATCGCGTGGACCGGCAGGGATTCCTTCACGTCATGCAAGTCGATGAAGCGGTCGATCTTGCCGTCGCAATCGCAGGTGATATCCGCGATCGTGGCGATGCGCGTGGGGCGTTCGTTCAGGCGGTGGATCGGCATGACCGGAAAGAGCTGGCCGATGGCCCAGGAGTCGGGGAGCGACTGAAAGACGCTGAAGTTGCCGTAGTAGGTATCGGACAGCGTCGTTTCCAGCTTCTGCAGCTCCTCGGGCACGTACCGCAGCGACTGGGCTTCGCGTGCGATGCGCGCCACCACGCGCCAGAAAAGCTGTTCGCCCACGGCCCGCTGGCGCAGCGAGACCGTGCCGGCCAGGAAGGCGTTGCGCAGTTCGGTGCGGTAATGCATCACGTCGTGATAGCATTCCTGCAGGTTCTTGGAGGTGAGCTGCTCATCCACTTCTTTCAGGTTGCGCACCTGCACGGGCGTGGAGGGATCCAGCTGCGCGGGGATCTGATGCGACTCGTAGCGCGCCGCATCCAGCACATTGAAGAGCAGCACGGAATGGTAGGCGATCAGGGCGCGGCCGGATTCGCTGATGATGATCGGATGTGCGATGCCGACCGGATCCGTCGCCGCCATGACGCCGTCGATGATATCCGAGCAGTATTCGTTGAGATCGTAGTTGCTACTACTGGGGAAGTTGGTGTGCGAGCCGTCGTAGTCCACGGCCAGTCCGCCGCCGATATCGAGGATGCCCATGGGCGCGCCTTCGCGCACGAGGTCCGTGTAGAAGCGGCTGGCTTCGGCAATGGCCTGGCGGATGTGGTCAATGTTGGGAACCTGCGAGCCGAGGTGATAATGGAGCATCTGGAAGCAGTCGAGCATATCGGCTTCGCGCAGCGAGTCCACCACATCGATGATCTGCACCGGCGTGAGGCCAAAGACGCTGCGGTCGCCGCCCGATTCGGTCCAGCGCCCGCCGACGCGTGAGGAGAGCTTGACGCGCACGCCCAGACGCGGGCGCACGCCCAGCGCCTTGGCAACCTTCAGCACCAGCGCGAGCTCGCCGGGCATTTCCAGCACGATGATGGTCTGCACCCCCATCTTGAGGGCGTAGAGCGCCAGGCGGATGAACTCCTCGTCCTTGTAGCCGTTGCAAACAAGGTAGGCCTCGGGATCGCGCAGGTAGGCCAGCGCCGCAACCAGTTCCGCTTTGCTGCCGGCTTCCAGACCGTGGTGCCACTTGCGACCGCAGCGGGTGATTTCCTCCACCACCTGCTGCTGCTGGTTAACCTTGATTGGATAGACGCCGCGATAGACGCCCTTGTAGCCGAGTTTGGCCATGGCCGTGTTAAACGAGCCGTTGATCAGGCGCATCCGGTCGCCGAGGATGCCGCCAAAGCGCAGTACCAGCGGCAGCATTAAACCCCGGTCGGTCAGCCCGGCCACAAGATCGGTGAGTTTTACCGGTACGGTTTCACCGGCGGTGGTGCCTGGCAGGCGGACCTGCACATTGCCGTCGGCTGCGATATCGAAATAGCCGGCACCCCAAGTCCGGATGCCGTATAGCTCCACGGCGTTTTCAACGGTCCACTGATCGAGCGTATCTACCTTCATGTCTTCTCCCTTTCGTCGAGGAAACCATAACGGGTGGGGGGCCGGGGATCAATGGGATAATGATGAAAATGGAGGGTTACGTTGCTCTGTTTCCGCTTCCCGATCAATCCAGAGTCAAATGATAGCGCGTTCCCTTGAGTTGTCCGGTCCTTCGCAAGGCTTGTTTTTCTGCCAGTTCCGTGAGATCGCGGGTCGCGGTTGCGCGCGAGGTCTTGGTGATACAGATGTACTTCTCCGCATTGAGTCCGCCGACAAACCCGTCCGGCCCTGCCTGAAATAACCGTGCAATGACTTTCTCCTGTCGTTCATTGAATGCGCCCCGGAAGCGGTCGTAGAACTTCGTCTTGGCGATCAGGAACTCGATCCGGCTCACGGTGCGCGCTTGCGCTGCCAAAACGGTCTCGGCAAAATATTTCAACCAGTTGGTGATCTCATTGTCATGATTGGTTTGTGCGAGTGCGGCATAGTACTCCTTTTTATTGCGTTCAATGGTGTGCGCCAGCGCAATCAAAGTCGGCTGCCCAAGGTACTGCGCCAGAGCTTTCTCTGCAATGGCCCGCCCGATTCTGCCATTGCCATCCTCAAACGGGTGGATGCTGACAAAGTACAGGTGGGCGACCCCTGCGCGTACGAGCGGCGTAAGCGGCGTCTTGCCGTTCGGTGCTGAGGTGTTGAACCAGCGGACAAACGCATCCATCTCGTGTTTCACCCGGCTGGACGGCGGCGCGACGAAGTGAACAACGGGTTCGTGTATGGGTCCGGAAACTACCTGCATGGGGTCCGCATGTGTCCGATAAGCGCCAACTGCGGCAAGGTCGCGTCGTCCCATTGCCAGCGCCGTGTGCCAGGCCAAGAGTGTGTCGTGTGTCAGCGGCTCCGGATATGTCTTGTAGAGGCTCACCATCATCTCGGCATGCCCCTGCTCGGCCGGGGGAATCCTGCGGTGATCGGCTTGTAGGCCAAATTGCCTGCGAATGGACGATTGCAAACTATCCCGGTCGAGGTATTGCCCCTCAATCTGGGCGGTCTTGAGCGCTTCATCGCCGATCAAGGTGATCGTCAGCACCTGCCGGTCTTCTTGTCCGAGATGTTTGAATACTCCGCACAACTCGCCCGACTGAAGCAGAAAACGACTCTCCTGCGCCGAAAGCGCCGCTTGTTGGTAGCGAAAATGGGGCCAGTCAGCCCGTTGCCAGTTCCAAGTCATGAGGTATACCTTCGATTGATATAACTCACAATATAGTCGATTTGTGAGTTATATCAAGCTCGTTTATGCCTCGCGCCTGCCGCGAACCATGGCCTTATCCTGAAGCACCACGTTGGCGGCTTCGTGGTGAGAAATCCCGACCGCTTCAGGAAAAGCCCATGTGCCGCGAACCATTCCGCAGCCGGGCCGCAATCTCCTGCATTTCAGCCGGGTGGTCGTACGCAATTGCCGTCCAGCGCATGGCGTGCCCGTTCCAACGCGGGACCACATGAAAGTGCACATGCGGCACGACTTGCGTGGCGCAGGCGCCGTTGGACTGCAGCAGGTTAAAGCCGTCGCACGGGAGGCGTTGCAGCAAGAGCGCCGCGGTCTGTTGTACCGCCGGCATCAGGCGCAGGAGCCAGTCGGCCGGCAGATCGGTCAGCCGTTCGGCGTGAAACTTGGGGATGACCAGCGTATGCCCCTTCTCGAACGGCGCGATGTCAAGAAAGGCATAGGCGTACTCGTCCTCAAAGACCAACGCGCTCGGAATCTGCTTGGCGAGGATTTTGCAGAAGATGCAGTTGGGGTCGGTCATGGATCAACTCCTTTGGCAGGCCGAAGCCTGCAAACCAAATTCGTACACGTCAAGGACACAGAGGGCACAGAGCAGAAAAGAGGCCACAGGGTAAGTGCTTGTTGATCACGGCGATCTTCGTCCTATTATGGTCACGTCCTCCCGCATCCGCCAGAGTTCCTTGCCGGAATAGACGTCCAGCGCCCGGATGACGAACGAATGCGGTTGCGTTTCCTTTTCCATCTTGAACCCATACCGGCTACCGAATAATTGTAGCACCTGGTTTGTCTGGGTCAACATGCGCAGCGATATTTGCCGTTGTGGTGATTCGCCATCGGTCACGTTGTACCTGGCCTTGAGCGCCAGCGACGGAACTTCCACGACCATGACGGAGCCGGTTACCGTCATTATGTCAGCACCACCCCAAGCTTCGGGGACGCCATAGTACGCTGTATCGGAAAAGACCAAGTCGCCACGCGACGTCTTACCCCGGAACGCCAGACTGCGACGATTGTCTTCCCACGCCAGATCCCTATGGGCAATACGGGTGCCTTGCATATCATAGGATTCCATTCCGAGGGTTATCGCATTCGTTGAGCCCCCGCAAGAGGAAATGTACTGAACCACATTACTTCCGTGCAGAACCCACCCGATCTGCCCCGCAGGTTTCCATTGCGGCGCAATCCAGGAAAAGGTGTCATTGGCGCCGTTGTAGACGGCACAGCCAAGCATAGTCGCCCATGTGTGATCGAATGTCGCCTGACGGAACTCAATCAGACATTGACTATTGTGGCAGATCGCCGTTGCCTCGGGCGGAGGAAATGTCGTAAGGAGACACCAGGGCTTTTTCCCTTGCAGGAAGGCCGATCCAATGACGCGCATCTTCCCCTTTTCCACGAGCATGAGTCGCGAATCCTCACTCCCGTCGCCCAGGATGACGCGATCCTCCGATAGTCTGCCGACATACTCTTCTTCCGTTCCTGACAGCCGCACTTCGCGTGTATTGCGATCTGCTGCCACCCATTGCATAATGCACATACGAACTTGATCCAACTCTTGGCAGGATACATATCGCCAAACAAACATGGTGTAAGGCGTTAGGATCAGATTGTAGTATTTGAAATACGTTTTCATTCCGCCAGATTGCTCAATTCGTTTGAGCCTAACCTCGAATACTGCCTTCGCTTCTTCCTTCAAATCCGGTTCAGCAAGGGTTTCCCGCAGTCTGCGGATCGTGTCTGGGGTTCGCTCTTCCGGCGCTTCAAACGATGGCCACTTGAGCGATCCAAGGTCTAGGGTGTCGATCGTGCTTCCGTCCGATAGCCGGCAACGGTACAGGTTGGACGCATCGATGAAGAAAATTTCGCCTTTTGAACCTGCCTCCATGGCAAAGATCCAATTCTGCGTTCTCCGGCGCCACGCGACCTTTCCGGTTTTTGTGTTGAAGGCCACCAAGGAATGGCTGTCCTCGTTCTCCTGTCTCACACCTCTAGAGGTGTGAGATGAAGTAAAGGACGCCGAGGGGCGGTTGGTTTCGCCGCTGAGCCGCATCGAGCAGACGATAATTTCGTCCTGAGAAAGGGCGATGTGCATGTTGGCGTCGCCGTAGTACGGCATAGGGTCTGCCCCGCACGCGGCCGGCGGGCAAGCGTGCCATGCTGGCAGCAGGGCGAAGGGAACGAGCAGTCGTGAAATCAAACGCCGAAAATACGCGGAGCCAGTTTCGCGCAAGAGATCCGCGCATCGCGAGCTGAAGCTTGCCATATGCAACCGCTTTCCCATGGGCCCGGACATATTCGTGCCCCAGCCGTTGCTACTGTCGGCGAAGCTTGCACTCTTGTGGCCATCCCTTTCGGACAGCGATCACGGCAACAGTTGGTGTGGGGAAATCATCGCGCTTCGTTTGCGCTTCAGCAAGCACAGTTTATCGCCCGTCTTAGGTTCATTCCTTCAGCTTTTCCGGTGCCTGGGCGCGGTACCTGGCTTCGCGCTCGAAGCAGCCGTCGAGCGCCGCGCGTACGTCGTCGAGTGTGCGCATGGTGGTCAGGTGGCCGCGCACATAGGATGACCCTTTGAGCCCGTGCAGGTAGCGGAAGATATGACAGCGAAAGGTGGTTACAGCGGCAAGTTCCGGTGGCATGGCGTGGGCGGGGAGGCGATGATGCGCGCGAATCTGGCGATGAAGTTCCATTTCACCGGCCAGGTGTTCTTCGAGCACGGTGCGGATCTCCTGCAGATCGCGCGGCGGCGTGCGTACGCCGGCGCGGTACGCGACGGCTTCAGTATCACACCTGCGCAGGTGTGATACTGGGGCGCCGGGGAGATCAGGCAAAGCTTCTGCGATTTCGCGAAAAACCCACGGGTTGCCGGTGGCACCGCGTGCAATCATCACGGCGTCGACACCCGTTTCGCGGAACATGGTCACCGCGTCCTCCGGAAAAGATATGCCGCCGTTGCCGATCACCGGTATCCGGCTGGCGCGCTTCACCTCGGCGAGCAGATCGAGGCGTACCGCGCCGCTGTGCTCCTGTGTGGCAAACCGGCCGTGCACGGCAAGGGCCGCACCCCCGGCTTCTTCCACGGCGCGCAAAATTTCCAGCACGGAGATCTTGTCCGGTTGCAACCCGATGCGCGTCTTGACTGTGACGGGCAGAGAGGTGGCGGCGGTCATGGCGGCTACGATCCGGCCGATCAGCTCCGGCTGTTTCATCAGCGCCGCCCCCGCCCCCTTGGATGTAATCTTGCGCATGGGGCAGCCGGCGTTCAGATCCAGGGCGACATACTTGCCGAGGGCGGCCACACGGCTGGCAGCGGCGGCGAGAACGGACGGGTCCGAGCCGTACAGATGCGCCACGATCGGTCCCTCGTCCGGGAAGGTCTCCAGCAAGTGCCAGGTCTTGTCCGAGTCATGCAACACACCCGCGGCATTGACCATCTCGGTGTACGTCAGCCCGGCACCCATGCGCTGACATACCCGGCGCATGGCGGCATTGGTGAACCCGGCCATGGGCGCGAGGAACACTCGGCCGGCGCAGGGCAGTCTGCCGATCCGGGACGAAGAAATACCCGGCGATGACGTGCTTTTCTCCGCCTGCATTAGCGCCACGCGATCACCTGCAGTCCCAGGCCCACGGCGGCGCGTGCCTGCTGCTGATCATGCGTGGCAAACGCCGCCGCAATCCCATCGCGTTCGGACAGCGACAGCGTGGTGGCAAGATGCAAGGCGTCCAGCGTTCCGACTACCGTCGGGAATGACTGAGCGGCTCGATTTAAGATCACCGCGTCCAGCGGCACCAGCGTCAGCACATCGCAAACGGTTTCGATCATGGCGCCCAGCCGACTGCGTTGTTCATCATCCAGTTCGCCTGTCATGCGCAGGCGGTCTGCCGTGCGCAGACATTCGATTCGCATGATCACGCTGGAATAGGCTGCCTCCCAGGTTCCCCAGCCTTGCCAGCGCGAAGGGCCGCCCAGCAATTGCCGCATGATCACGGAAGAATCGAGATAAACAATCATCGGCGGTCCCGGTCCTCTCGCAACAACGCTACCGGATCGCATTCTTTACGCAACTGAATGCGCCCCAAGGACTGTAGTGCGCTCTTGGGACGCCGGGGGAGAATCAGCCCCAAACGTTGCGGGTCCGCCGCCAAGGACGTCAACCGGGCCACGGGACGGAGGTGGCTGGTGACAATCACGTCTTCGCCGGCTTGTACCTGATGCAGATACCGGCTGAGCTGTTGTTTGAGTTCCGCTGTACTGACCGTTAACATGTCCATACTATAGACATCATGTGTCTAATTTGCAAGCCCCGCGCGCCAGAAACCAGTCGGCCACGGTCTCGACCGGCAACCCCATGATGTTGGTGTACGACCCGCCGAACCCGGCAATCAGCATGTCGCCATTCTCATCGATGTCATAGGCGCCGGCGCGGTCGAGCGGCCGGGTGCGCTGCAGATATTCTTGGATCGTGGCTTCCGTCAGCGGTCGGAAATGCACAGCCGAAGCCTCGACGCGGACATCCGGCTCAGAGCCAGGCAGCGCAAGCGCCACGGCCGTATAGACGGTCTGCGTCCGTCCGGAAAAGGCGCTCAGAAATTCGGCAGCCTCGTCCAGGTCGCGCGGTTTGCCGATCAGACGCCCCGCAAAAAGCACCAGCGTGTCCGCCGCGAGCAGGCATGCCTCCGGCCGAAGTCGTCGTCCGGCTGCGTACTTGGCCAGGGCATTATGTACCACCGTGCCGACCGGGTCATGGCTGTCGTGAATTTCGCTGGCATCCGTGGCCAGCACCTCGAACGACAAACCCAGCTGCCGCAAAAGCGTATGCCGGCGCGGCGAAATTGACCCGACCACGAGCGGGAAAGCGGCGCACCAGCGTAGGCCCGGGGCGCGGGTATTCTTTGTCATCCGTATTTCCATGCCGGTCCGGCGCGGTTCATCCGCCCACGATTTCCATGGTCATTTCCGCCCAGCGCCACAGACGCTGCGGTTCGTACTTCACGGTGCTGATATCCTTGAGGATCAGCTCCAGCGGACAGCCGTGCCGGGCACATACGTCAACGGTCGCCTGCAGATGTTCGCGGGCGGCTTTTTCGCTGAATTCCGGCCAGGCCAGCAGGGCCGGGTTTGGCTTGCGCGAGTACACGTAGTCGCCTTTGATCTCCGCCGCACCGATTTCCTCGTCCACCCACGGGCTCATGGAAATCTTGCGCAGGTTGGGAATCTTGCGCACCTGCGCCATCTTGCGGTCGAGCGGTTCGCAGCAGCCGTAGTACACATTGCCAAACCGCTGGAAGAGCGGCATGCACAAGTCGACCTCGAACTCCTCGAACATGGCCGGGGAAACCGTGGAGAACATCTGCGCCATGCTGAACATCCAGAGATCACGCGTGCGCGGTCGTTGGGGATCGAATCCCGGACCGGGCAGGTCGTCGGTCCAGGCCCCGGAGCAGTGAATCGTCGGCTGCGGCTGACACAGCAAGCCCTGTGCCTCCAGCTGATCGAGCGCGCTCATGTGGCCTTTGACGACCCGACGCACGAGTTCTGCCATGAACTCCGGACGGTCGATCAGGGCGTATAGCGCGCCCTCCACGCCCATCCAGAAACTGATTGGATCCCAGACCGTCAAGTACCCCGGATCGTACCCCTGTTCGACGACACCCAGGATGCCGTCGAATAGCGTGTGAGCTGTTTCCAGTTGCCGGGCGGTTTCCGCCGCATCGTACGTCACGACCGGCATCTGTACCTTATCCAGATCCGCGTCGGTCTCGAACTGGTTGACAAAGAGATGCCCAACCACGCTGTTCGCGGGGTCGCTCACCGCGATCGTCTCCCGGGTGCTGACGCCAAACCCGGTATTGTGAATCGCCTTGCCAACCCGGACAAACGGCTCGACCACCATGTCCACGCGGAAGTGACGCCACTGGTAGAGTAAACGACGAAAGTGATCCTCATAGCCTCGGCACGCCGGATCCTCGCACTGCAGCGTCAGCTCGTCGTGGACGTTCATTTCGTGCCAGCAAACCTGGTCGATCATGACCATGGGGCGGACCGGCTTTCTCGCGTTGAGCTGGCGCCACAGGGATTGCGTCTTTTGTTGCACCGGCAGCGCGGCAATTGCTGCCACCTCGCCGGCCAGTCGCCGTAGAATCTCTTGGTCTTTATTTGTCAGCATGAGGCAGGCTCCTAGTGGTTGTACCTTTCCCGCGGTTCATATGCGGAAAGCGGCGATTAACGTAAGACATCTGCGATGCGAGGGGAAGCAGATAATTCGCAACTAGCAGCCTGATCGGACGTAGCTCTGGATCAGTACAGAATTTGTGCCGATCAGGCTGCTAGGGCGCCGTCTCAAAGGACCGCCAGTGGTGCGCGCAGATGAAGAGCTGGTCGTCCGGTGCGGGGTGAAGCGTCTCCGCCTGTTCATGGGAGAGCAGCGCTTCGACGAGCTCCGCGTTATCCAGGCATAACTCCACGCGCACCATGGGCCCGGCCGCAGAAACACCTGCCACGCGCCCCCGCACGCTGCCCGCCGCCGGCGCACGGGAGAGCCGCAGCTCATGGGGGCGCACATACACCGGCCTGGATTGACCTTCCGGTCCCGGCAGCGGCAGCACATTTACGGATCCGAGAAAGCGGCAGACAAATGGCGTGGCAGGCCGGGCGTAAACTTCCGCGGGCGAGCCGACCTGCTCGATGCGCCCATGATCCATGACCACGATGCGGTCCGCGACTTCCAGCGCCTCCTCCTGATCGTGCGTCACAAAGATGGTGGTTACGCCCAGATCCGCGTGGCGTTGTCGCAGCCAGCGCCGCAGCTCGATGCGCACACGGGCATCGAGCGCGCCGAACGGCTCATCGAGCAGCAGCACGCGTGGCTCAATGGCCAGGGCGCGGGCCAGCGCCACGCGCTGGCGCTGGCCACCGGAGAGTTCGTCCGGGAGGTGGTTGCAAAGCCAGGGGAGCTGGATCAGATCCAGCAGGGCCGTGACGCGACGGCGGATCTCCTCTTCGGGCGGCCGTTCGCGCTTGGGCCTGGCGCGCAAGCCAAAGGCGACATTCTCGAATACGCTCAGGTGACGAAACAGCGCATAATGCTGAAATACGAAACCCACACGCCGGTCGCGGTGCGATTGCGTAGTGGTGTCCTGCGCATGGCAGATCACCTGCCCCGCGTCGGGCACTTCGAGCCCGGCAATGATCCGCAGGAGCGTTGTCTTGCCGCACCCCGAAGGACCGAGCAGCGCGATCAGTTCACCACTGCGAACGTGCAGGGAGACATCGCGCAGGACCTCGGTGGAGGCATAGCGCTTGGCAATGTTGCGAATTTCGATGCTCATGGCGGGGCTCCTGGGCATAGGTGTTAAGTTAAGAGCAATCGAGCCTATTCAACGCCCAACG
>SESH01013617.1_pt1 | contig 21429 bp, 25 predicted proteins | sample 3171561 | NCBI WGS metagenome assembly SESH01 (sample SAMN10866947, study PRJNA518727) | freshwater metagenome | biome: subpolar coniferous forest; feature: holomictic lake; material: water; isolation source: holomictic Lake 442 2011 16.5 m and 2014 13 m | place: Canada: near Kenora, Ontario
AGATCGAGGATGGTCAGGCACCCGCCCTGAGCGCGCACCGGTCGGCCCAGGGTCTGGCCGCCATGGCCGCCCGCGATATCGGGCGGGTACGCGAGATCAACGAGGACAGCGTCTTCGCGATGCTCATCACCCTGCCTCGCGAGGGCATCGATCTTTCGGTGGGCCTATTTATTGTGGCCGATGGCATGGGCGGACACCAGGGCGGCGAGGTGGCCAGCCGTCTGGCCATTCGCACGGTTATCCACCATGTACTCAGCCAGTTGGTGATGCCCGCCCTCGACGATACGATGACCACCGCCCTCCAGCCGCTCATGGTCTCGGCGGTGCAGGCCGCCAACCAGGCGATCTGGGACACCGCCCAGGCCATGGGGACGGACATGGGCACCACCTGTACTGCGGCGTTGCTGGTAGGCCATGGACTCTACATCGCCCACGTCGGCGACACGCGGGCGTACCTGTACGAGCCGGACGGCCTGCGCCAGATCACCAGCGACCACTCCACCGTCGGGCGGCTCATCCAGCTCGGCCAACTCGACCCAACCGAGGCCCGCGAACACCCGCTGCGCAACCAACTCTACCGCACCGTCGGCCAGCAACCCCAGGTGATGGTCGACTTTATCTACCAGCCCGTCGGCCTCAGCTCGCACCTACTCCTCTGCAGCGACGGACTCTGGGGAATGGTCGAAGATCCCGCGCTCGCGCAGGCGCTCGTGCGCAGCCCATGGCCCCAGGATATTTGCAACGAACTGATCGCCCTGGCAAACCTAGCCGGCGGCGAGGATAACATCTCCGCCGTTGTCGTGTCGCTGCCGATGGCAGAAAGGTGATCCGATGGCACCCGGCATCCAGCTTCGTTCAACCCTGAGCCGTGGCGTGCTTCCCGACATTGCCGAGGAGCAGCTGATCTATGTGCTGCTTGAGGTGAGCGCCCACGGCGTGCCGACGACCATGCCCAAGCTCCCGCTCAATCTCTGCCTAGTGATCGACCGCAGCTCCTCAATGCGCGGCGAGCGGCTCCAGCAGGTGAAGGAGGCAGCCAACCGCATCGTCGATATGCTCAGCGAGGATGACTACCTCTCCCTGGTCACCTTCAACGACCGGGCCGAGGTGGTGATCGCCGCGCAGCGGATGCGCAACAAGGCCGACCTCAAGCGCATGATCGGCAGCGTCGAGGCGGCCGGCGGCACCGAGATGGCCACCGGCATGGCCCTGGCCCTCCAAGAGATCCAGCGCGCCCTGACCAGCCACGGGGTCAGCCGGATCATGCTGCTCACCGACGGGCGCACCTACGGCGACGAGGGCCGCTGCGTGGAGATTGCCCGGCGCGCCCAGGGCCGTGGGGTGGGCCTGACCGCCCTCGGCATCGGGAACGAGTGGAACGAGGATCTGCTAGAGACCATGTCGGCCCGCGAGAATAGCCGCACGCAGTACATCACCTCAGCCGGCGAGATCGCCCAGATCTTCACCGACGAGGTGACGCGCATGCACTCGGTGTTTGCCCAAGACGTGCAACTGCGCGCCGAGATGCGCCCCGGCGCCATGCTGCGCTCGCTCGACCGGGTGCGGCCCTTCATCGCCACCGTGCAGGCCCTTGAGGAGAAGGATCTGGTCTGGGCGGCGAACCTGGGCGACTGGCCGGGGAGCGACCCGCAGGCGTTTCTGCTGGAGGTGGTGGTGCCGCCCCTGTCCGTGGGCGACCACCCGCTGCTCCGGCTGACCCTGCGCTACAGCCTGCCCGGCATGAGCCTGATGAACCAGGAGGGCAACGTGGTGCTGCGCATCAGCGTGCGGCAGGCGGCGAGCGTCGGCTACGAGGTGGACGTCACGGTGAAGCACTGGCTTGAGCGCCTAGTGGCCTACCGGCTCCAGGCTGGAGCCTGGCAGGACATGGGCGCGGGGCGGATCGAGGAGGCATCCCGGCGGCTACAGATGGCCGGCACGCGGCTCTTCGATGCGGGCGATGTCGAGCTGGCCCACACGGTACAAGAGGAGGCCACCCGGCTGCTGCGCTCGGGACAGACCAGCGCCGAGGGCCGCAAGCGCATCAAGTACGGGACGCGCGGCCTGATGAGCGGCGGCGAGACGCATGAGCGCGAGGCGTGAAGCCGGGAGAACGACGATGATCCGCTGTAGCCACTGCAACGCCCAGCAGATGAACGGGGCGATCTTTTGCTCGGAGTGTGGTGCCTCGCTGATCAACGCGGGGCCGCGCCGCGAGACGACCAACGCGCTCAGCCGACCGGCGGACGAGATACCCTCGGTGGTTGAGGATGCGCCGCAGACCGTGGTGCCCGCGCCGGTCGTCGTGTCCGGCGTGGCTGCGGTGCGCCTGGTGGTGATCAACAGCGGCCGTCGGATCAACCTTGAGTCCGGCGAGGAGTTGCTGGTGGGCCGCAAGGATAACCAGCGCGGCATCTACCCCGACGTGGACCTGGGGCTCGACGGGGGCTACGATGCGGGGGTATCACGGCGTCACGCAATCATCGCCCCGAAGGTCAAGGGCTACACGCTCGAAGATCTGGGCAGCGCCAACGGCACCTTCATCAACGGCACCCGGCTGGCGCCCCAGTCGCCGACGCCCATCGCCCACGGCGACGAGCTAAAGTTCGGGACGCTGATACTGCGCTTTGAGATCGTGTAGGGAACCGGCAACCGGCAACCGCCGGGCCGCGACCGAAGGCGCGGTTCCCTGTCCCCTATCCACCTTTAAAGGAGACGAGTGTGGCGAAGACGGTTATCCTCCACCTGAGCGGCGAAGACCCGATGCTGGCCGACATCGACCAGGACCCGCAGCCGAGCGACATGTTCATCAAGGTGACGAACATGCGCAAGCGCGACGGCAAGCCGGTGAGCTACCTAGCCGCCGGGGTGCAGGCGGTGATCTACCCATGGCACCGCGTCACCTTCATCGAGATGATGCCCAGCGACGAGGAGCGCAGCCAGGTGGTGGACTTCTTCCGCCTATAGGGTACCGACAAACAAGGAACGCGAAACGGCCACCTGCCAGGTGGCCGTTTCGCATTCCTCGTTTATCGACAGAAGTTGACAGGCGCGGGACTGGCCCCTACAATCAGCCCCGAGAGCGGATGTGGCCCGGTGGCTGCCCTCGTCTTCAAAACGAGTGGGCGCGGTGACGAGCCGCGCCGGTGGGTTCGACCCCCACGCGCTCTCGAACGATACACTTTCACGAATTTCATAAACCTCGATCTCCACGTAGTACGCCCCCGGCCCCTCTTTCCGCAAGGTCATCGCGTGGACCAGCAGCTTGAGGGCGCGCTTGAGGGCGAAGTGGGCCTCGGGCTTGTTCCAGCGCGCCGGGTCGAGAAACGGGTCGGTCAGCGTAAGTTCGATTGTGCGTGCCTTCTCATCCAGGACATCGACCCCCATCCGGAGCTTGCGGATCTGCTCCTCGGCCTCGTCATAGTCGGCGACCGCATCGTCGGCCTGCTCCGCCAGCGCGGCGCGCACCCGCTCTGAGGCATTCTTGAACTGAAAGGTCAGGGCGTCCAGTGCGGCGCTCCGCCGCCGCTCCAGCTCCGCCAGCCGCTCCTCGGCCAGCCCCACAGCCTTCACCAGATCCGCCCGGCGCCGCCCCACCGCCTCATTGATCTCCGCGAGCAACGCCTCCTGGCTGCGCTCCTTCAAATCCGCCAATACCACATCCAGCACCACTTGCTCCAGCACATCGGCGTTGATCATCGGCATCTGGCAGGAGCCTGGCCGATTCACACGCCCGGCGCAGCGATACTTGCGGTAGCGGTACTTCTTCTCCCCTTTGTACTTCGTGCTGGTGTAACCATGGATGCCCTCACCGCATTGTCCACAGCGGAGCGACGCGAGCACGTAGGAGTTGAAGGGCGAGATCGAGTCGGCCTCACCGTCCTGTACCGCCAACTCGACCGCCTGCACGCGGTGGAGCAGCGACTCCGGCACCAGTGGCCGACCGGTCTCGACGCGCACTGGCCGTTTGGCGTTGCCGTCCGCATCCTCGCGAAAGCGATTCGCGTTCTCCCCCCAGCGTAACACCCCAGCGTAGACCCCGTCTACCGCTTTGCGGCAGATCTCGTTGATCGTGTGGGCGATCCAGGTGCCTGCTGGAACCCGCCGTGGCTCGTGGATGACCTCACCAGTCTCTGGATCCTGGCGCTCCAGATAGGGCCGGCGCTGGTAGATGAGCAGCCCTGGTGTTGGCGGCACCTGTGGCTCGGTTCCCTCCTCCAACACAATCCGCTCGTTGAGCATCCGCGCAATGCTGTGGTAGCTCAGCCCCTCGCCGCGCTTGCCCAGGATCCAGATCAGCACGGCGTAGCTCTCAGGGTCAGGCTTGAACCAGCCCTGCCCATCGGGCAGGATGCCGTAGGGAATATTCCCGCCGCGCCACTTGCCCTGCTGGGCGCGGTAGCGATGACGCTTGTAGGTACGCTGGCTGGTCTCGTCACTCTCCCACTCGGCCAGCACCCCTTTGATGCCACGCTGGAGCTTGCGATACTGGGGTGCCTGCTTCTCCGGCTCACCGCTATAGATGACCTCGATCGCGAGGATGGTCATGTCCGCCTCAAACTGGCGGCGCTCCATGTCGTTACGATGGCCACGATCGACGCTCTCAACTCGCAACCGGTCAAACTCATGTCGGCTGGCAGCAGCAAGGAGCTTCTGGAACTCCTCACGCTTGGCAGCGCTGGCACCAGAGCGAGCCTGGTCGATGAACTCGGCGACCACAACCTCACCGGCGTTCTTGGCTTCCGCTCGCAAGCGTGCAAGCTGATCCGGGATACTGAATCCGCGCTTGACCTGATCCAGGCTGGAGCAGCGGATATAGAGGGCGGTACGCTTGGCCATCAGGCAGCCTCTCCCAACTGCGCCATGATCGCGGCGAGTTGCTCACGCAAGGTGCCGGCGGCCTCCTGGAGCGCGCTACGGCGGGTCTGGATCTGGGCATCGACGATGTTGAAATTATGTGCGATACGAAAGGCCTCGTCAAGCGCCGGATCCGCTGTGGTGAGCAGCAGCGCATCAGCCAGGGCAGCCAGCCCCGGCCCCAGATCACCGGGAACTCGCCGGACTCGCCCCGTGACACGCGGAAGGTTCTCTGGTCTCATCGCGCACCCCCTGCCGTGATGGCAAGCGACCGCGAATCAGGCCAGCGTATGGACTGAACGGCAACGTCAATTGGTAACGTACAGTGTGTTCGCTTCCACCCTGGGAAGTCGGACGGTCGCAGGGTGCGGAAAGCCAGACCCTGCTGACCGCTACGGGTCAGCGAGCCCATCGTGTGTCTCCTGGTCATGCCTGCCGGTGGTGGAAGGAGTGGCGACCGCTCACCGCCGGAAGGGGTTCGGATCCAAATAGTGCAGGCTACTCGTGCTCGGCCGGATCAGCGCGTTTTAGCATCTCAACGACATCGGGCCGCTGCTGCTTGAGCGTCTCCCAGGCCAGATCGATGAGGCTCCGAATCGTCGTCGGCGCGCCGTCCTTCGCGCCGAGCGACCACACCGCAGCGACGTAGCGCAGCTCACGGTGGGTGGTCTCCGAGATCCGGGCGGGTACTCCCGCCTGGCGTCCCTCATCGGCCCGGTCTTTCCCGGCCATAGTTCCTCCATGTATACTGTGCCACCATGCTACGTAGGTTGGCCGGGCATGTCAAGGGGCAAGGGGAGTCAATTTTTGGGTAATCTAACCCGGTTGGCGCACATTCACGCATCGAACTCCGGCGCGTGGCGCAGCTCCTGCCAGCGGGCCACGTCGTGCCCATTAGCTGTCCACACCAGGTAGCCTGGCGCGAGCGAGCCGCTGCCGGGTGACCCCAGACGAGCGCGGAAAAGGCACACACGCAGCTCCTATCACCCGGCTATTGTGGCGATCCGCTCAGGCGCTACCGCATCGTATCAGTCAGCAAGGGAGTCGCCGCTATTGTACCATTGGGGCAAGGAACCATGCCCATGCGACCCTACGGATATGATGATCCTGCTGCGGCTACCATGGGGCATCGGGGTGATACGTGTTCATCCCAGGAGTGATCGCGGAGGGGGCGTGATGGGCGTTAGGTTTGTCGCTCCGTGACGGCAGCGTAGAGGACGCGCCCCGATGATGGCGAGCGGCGGATCCCGACATGTCTGGGCTGCGCGAACCCGGCGGCGCGTGCCAGCTCCGTGAACTGCACAAACGGCACCGGGAAGGGCACCCAGGGCAGCGGCAGGCGCTGCTCGTACTCGACGATCAGCAGCTGCCCGGCAGGCTGAAGGTGACCGGCCAGGCGCTGAAGTAGACCAGTCTGATCACGGATGAAATGCAGCAGATTGGCGAGCAGCAGCCCGTCGAGCGGCGGCAGCTCCAGCGGGCGGGTCACATCAGCCAGGCACGGAATGATGGCTGCCGCAGGTGGCTGGTGCTGGGCGCGCGCCACCTGCGCCGCGATGGCGTGGCGATCCCGGTCGAGGGCATGGATGACTCCCTGCGGCCCAAGCATATCGGCCAGCGCCCAGGTGAAGTTTCCGGTGCCCGCGCCGAGATCGGCCCAGACACCCCCAGGGCGCGGCACGCCGTCGTGAATCAGCGCGACCATCTCATGGTGATCCATCCGGTCGCTTCCTGTGTCGCCGCGCCCGACGCCGAGCGCGATGATGCGTGGGGGACATCGGCTCACCTGCGCTGGTTTGGCGCGGGCGCAGCATCCTCAGCCGACGGGAGCCGCTCCAGAGCTTCGCTGCATGTCCGCAGCCAGGCCGCCAGCTGCGCCTGCGCGGGCGCGGCCAGCCCGGCGAGCAACTGCGCCTCGACAACCGCGACATACGTATGGGCTTGGGTCAGCAGCGCTGTCCCATGCGGCGTCAGATAGAGCTGGATCACCCGCCCGTGCGCGGGGTGGGCCTGCCGCGTCAGCAGCCCGCTGCCGACCAGGCTACGTACCACCTCGTTCATCGTCTGGGGGGTGACGAAGGCGCGCCGGGCCAGGGCGGCGCTCGACGCGCCGGGCTCCGTCTCGACCGCGCTCAGCGCGGCGTACTGCGGGGTGGTCAGCGCGAGCGGGCGCAGTGCGGCGTCGGTGGCCAGGCGCAGGGCGTGCTGCGCCCGCTTGAGCAGGTAGCCGACGCGATCTTCGACCATGGCGATATATCCTTGACGTTGTATCAGTGTCCTGATATAGTATCAGTGTCCTGATATTATCATACCATAGGAAGGGAGATCGTCGCATGGCCACGATCCAGGGACCAGACTTCATTGCGCTGCAGGTGCGCGACCTCGCGGCCACCGCCCAATTCTACGAGCACATCCTCGGGCTGCGCCGCGCGCCCCAGAGCCCGCCCGACGCCGTCGTCTTTGCCACGACGCCGATCCCCTTTGCGCTGCGCACGCCGCTGCCTGGGGTCGATCTGGAGCGCGGCCAGCTGGGGCTGGGCGTGGCCCTCTGGCTCAAGACCGACGATTCGGCGGCGCTGCTGGCCCAGCTGACCGCGCACGAGGTGCCGATCATCCAGCCGCTGACCGCCGGCCCCTTTGGGCAGACCTTCACCTTCCGCGACCCCGACGGCTATGCGATCACCGTCCATGATCGCGGATGAGGAGCACCCGCAATGCGCTTCTGGATCAATACTGTGTCGCGCAACCATGTCCAGTTGGGGGTCGCGGGCGGCTTTACCCAGGCCGACCACGGTCGTCCGACGCGCTTGCGCCAGCTTCAGCGTGGTGATTGGCTGGTGTTCTACTCGCCGCGCACCGAGCTGCACGGTGGTACGCCGCTCCAGGCCTTTACCGCAATCGGGCAGATCGCCGATGATGTGCCCTACCAGGTCGAGATGAGCCCGACCTTTCACCCCTGGCGGCGGCGCATGACCTTCGTGCCCAGCAACGAGGCTCCCATCAAACCGCTGATTGGCGCGCTGGCGTTCATCACCGATACGCGGCAGTGGGGCTTCCCCTTCCGCCGCGGCCTCTTTGTGATTGCGTCGGCTGATTTTGCGTGTATCGCGGCCGCGATGGGCGTCACCGGCGATTTCACGTCAGCTGATCTGGTCTGAAGCTACCCGATGCGCTGCGTGCTGCGCCGAGTGGGCAGGGTAGACACACAAAAAGGCCAGCACCATCGGTGCTGGCCTTCTTTGGTATAGTTGGTTACTGGAGCGCAGCGTCGAGCGCCGTGCCGAATGCGAGGATCGTCAGGGTGATCGTGTGCTCAGCAGCAATGCGGGCGAGGGTCGGGGTGAGGCTCTCGCGCAGCACGGGCCAGCGCGTCCGGGTGGTGCAGGTCAGCTCGATCGCGGCGTCCTGGGCATCGTCGCAGAAGGCGATGAGCAGGAATCCGCTGATGCCGTGGGGGGTACGCATCGCGGCGATGGTCTGGTCGAGCCAGGCGAGCAGCTCCGGCAGCGGCGTCGCCGGCGGCCAAGTGGCTTCGTTGACTCCGGCACCGGTCTGTAGCGCCTGAAGCACGGCGCCTTCGAGCGCGCGCTGGTGCGCCGCGTCGACCGTGCGGCGCAGGATGTTCGGGTGGTCAGCCATGGTCAGTCCTTGTCGGTACACGTCAGGTAGCGCTCGGTCGCCTCGGCGAGCAGCTGCGCCGCCCGCGCCAGGTGCTGGGTGCGACGCCCGGTGTCGCCGGTGCGGCCCGCGCGCTTGACCTCACGCAACAGCGTGTGCAGCTCGGCGTAGGGCATGTTGCCGGCGCCGATGATCTGGCGGAAGGTGTCGCTCGAGACGGTCACGGTGCGGCCCGTGCGGAGGACAATCGTGCCGCCCTTGCCCTGAAGGCCACGGAGCGGGCTCTTTGGCCGCAGGCAAGGGACGAGGTCACGCGTCAGGGATGTTCTGGTGATGGTCTCGGTGCGATCCATGAGAATCCTCCATATACGGCGTTGCCGTGTGATGCCGCCGCACCGCCGCCCGTATGGGAGGCTGTGCCAGCAGAGGCCAGCCTCCCCACGGGGGAGGAACATTGAGGATGGGCGCCAATTAAAAGCGCATGACAGGGGCCGGGGATGATCCCCGGCAGGCAGAGACTCGTGCTCCGAACAGGTACGTATCAGGATGCTGTCGGTGCAGCGAGGGGTGCGGTTAGTCTGCCTGCGGGGGGAGGCTCCGCGCATCGGTGAGCGCGACGGATGTGGTCGGGCGAACGCGGGGCGGACGAGGCGGGCGAGGCGGGCGGACTACACGTGCTCTTGCGCGGGCTGGGGCCGAAGAAACGCGCCCAGCGCGAGCAGGCTCACGGCGGCGTTGAGCGTCGGCGCATCGAGCAGGAGCTGCGCGGCTGCGCCGAGGCGGGCCGGCTCGACCGCGAGCACGACCTGGTCGCGCTGCTCGATAGGCTGCTGGGCGAGCAGCGCCTGGTACCCGCTGAGCGCTTCCTGGAAGAGGGTCTGGAAGAGCGCCGCGCGCACGCCGGCCAGCAGCAGCGGCGGGATCTCCGGGAGCGTGGGTTTGGGGGCGATCTCCAGCCGCCGGGGCGTCGCCGGGTTGGCCTGCGGCGGGCGCTTGGGGCGCTGGGGTGACTGGGCCGGGGCTGGAGTCGTCGCTGCCGTCGCAGCCTTCGGGGTCTTCGAGGCCTTCCCGTTCCGACGGGCGGGCGGGGCATCCGGCAGCTGAGGCAGCAGGGCGGGTTCGGGCGCGCTTGTCTCTGGGCTGCCGAGATCGAAGAGCATGAACTGCTGGGCGGCGGTCTCGTCGAGGGATGACTGCGTCACGTGCGGCCTCCTGTGCGTTTCAGTGCGTCATCGTCCAGGGTTGTCACATCGGTCACCGTAAGTCCGGCGGCGGCGGCAATCGTCGCGGCGGTGATCGTGGTCGAGCGCATCGTCAGCGTCGCCAGGTCAAGGGCGGTCTCGCAGGTAGTGATCTGCCGGGCGACGACGAGCTGGTGCAGATACTGCCCGGCGACGGCCGCCATCGCCTGGTTGACCATCAGGCTCTGCGCGCCGTCAGCGGCGGCGTTCGCGCAGTCGGCCCGTGGCTGGATGGGCGCGTTGTCGAGCAGGTGGGGGTAGCGCAACGTGGGCGCGGGCAGGGCGGTGCAGATCCCGCCGAGCGCCAGCGCACCGCGCAGCTGCCGGGCCTCGGTGGCTGTGCCGAGCAGGACGGTGCCCCAGTCGCGTTCGTTGCCCACGTCGAGCCAGATGCGCCACGCCGAGCGGGCGAGGGCGTCGTGCAGCGCGCGCCGCCCGCTCGCGGTATCGACCGCGCCGACGAGGACGCCGATGGTCTGATAGCCTGGGTGCAGCTCGGTCAGCAGGCCCGCGGTCGCCATCGCCGGCACCGCGACGATGCCCAAGCCGAAGGCGGCGTTGAGCCGCTCGGCGAGCACCTGCGCTTTTGGCTTGCCGACCTCGCGGGCGGTGAAGAGCTGGCGCCCAACATTGCGGCGCTCGACGGTATCACCGTCGATGAAGGTCAGGGCCAGCGGTGGGCCGCCCTGTTCGCGCACGTGGGCGGCCAGCCGGGCCAGGCTCTGGGCAAGGTGCGACCCGGTGCCGCCGCAGCCCACAAGGCCGATCGCGATGGGCTGGCCCGGCGGCAGGACGAAGGGCACCGGGCGCTCAACCGTCAGGGTGTGCATCGGCGTCCTCCATGACATACCCGCGCGTCACGGCGCGATCAACGAATGGGCCGAGGTCATCGAAGATTAGCCGCGCCGGCACGATGCCGTGATCGCCATAGATGTTGAGGCGGACGAGGATCTCGGGCTGGACGAAGAGGTTGCCGATCACCGCGCTGACCGAGAGGCCGGCGCTCCGATCATCGCGGCGATCCGTCGCCGAGAAGCAGGCCGGCAGCGCGTGGTGGGAGTGGAGATCAAGCATGACCGGCATATCGTGGGGCTGTTCGTAGGCTACGCGCATCTGGTCGGCGTGCTGGGGCGGGATGCGCAGCGCTGGGGCCATGCCGTTCCAGACGACGAACGCCTGGATCTCGGTTGGCACCACCAGCCCGCCGAGGGGCGCGGTTGCGGCCAAGGCAGCAGTGAATGCCACCTGGAGCAACTCGCCCGGCAGGCGCGCCTGCCCATAGTCGGGCCAGCGCACATAGGGCGGGAGGCTGGCGAGCCCGGGCACGGGCCGGGTTCGGCTAACCGGAATGAGCGCCTCCAGGTGGTCGTTCACGCCGCGCTTGGCGATGCCGTCCGCCGTCCAGATCCAGGTGATACCCGCCGTCCGTGCGGGCAGCGGCGTCGCCGGTGTGGCGATGTGGTGGCGCACCAGCGGGGCGAAGATGGCCGCGAGATCCGCGCTCATCACATCCCTCCCTCGCGCCATGCCTGGCCCGAGAGCAGCCAGGCCAGATCGTGTCCGGTGGGGACAAGATCATCGAGCGGGTAGGGGGTCTCGGCGCTCAGCCGGCGGTAGAGCGCCATCACGCTGCGCGGCTTCCTGCGGCTGCGGTTCTGGGCGATGTGGCTATTGAAGTACGACCCTTCCAGGTAGAGTTCGAGCGCGACGAGCATCGTCTCGGGCGCGGCGTCGCCCCGCCGATCCGCGCTGCCCCAGCAAATCGAACCGGCGTCGTAGGTGTTGGGAAACGGGGCGTGATACAACGCGCGGTGCAGCTGCGGTGGCTCCAGGCTATTCAGCGCGAAGATGCGGTAGTCCTGGCCGCAGCCGGCCCAGATCAGCGGCGGGGTCTGGATCGGGTGGGGCCGCTGCTGGCCCGCGATGCGCAGCGCAACCGGGCGCGGTGGGATGGCGAGCACATAGAAGCGCTGGCCGTTGACCGTCCCGGTGCCGAGGGTGTTCGGCGGCAGCAGCCCCGAGCAGGTCGGGAGCTTGCCCAGCGCGGATGCGAGATCTTCCGGGCTGACCGGGTAGGAGACCCAGCCCTGGCCCTGCCGACGGGTCAGGTAGACGGCGTCCTCGAAGATGCCGATCTGCACCAGCGGCTGGCGGTCGATGATCATCGTCTGGCGCAGCGGGCGGGGCCGGGCGCGCAGCCAGGGCCGGCGGCGCAGCTCCGTGGGGAGGTCTTCACGCGCGAGCATAGTATCGTTCCTCCATACTGGGCGCATCGGCAGACCATGCCTTGACAGAAGTGGCCATGGCACTCCGATACGGTGGGGTTTTTGGTGGGCTCGGAAAGGGGTGTTTTGCGCGTCAGGACGCGCGGCGCGGGTATGCGGCTGACCTTGCAGGCATGCAAGGTGCTCCGTGCTGCCGAATCAGGCCGACACGGGGCCTGAAAGGAACGTCGTGGCGGTTGTGGCAACCTGTGCGATGATGGCCTCGACGACGGCGCTATGGCGCAGTGCGGCGTCGTTGAGCTGCGCGTACTGGGCTGCGATCTGCTGCGCCTCGCGCTGGAGCCTGCCGATCGCGTCAAGATCTTCGGTGCGCCAGTCGAGGTTCGAGCGATCCATCTGCGCGACGACACCGGGGGAGAGGTCGGCGAACTGGTTGCCGGTGGCGTGGCACACGTAGCGGATGATCGCCCCCAGCGTGCCGCCGTGGACGGGTGGCTGCGCGTCGAGGGCGTCGCAGAGCGCCTCCATCGGCGTGTCGGGCGGAATCTGGGGCAGGGAGTCAAGGCGGGCGAGGATGGCCGGGTCGATCCGACACTGATACAGCTGGCGCTGGATTGCGGGGATCAGCTCGTCGACCGCGCAGAAGGGCAGCGCCCACGCCGTCTCGGCCACAAGTACCCAGCAGAGCACCGCGACCAGCGGTGAGGCGACGCCGAAGCCGAACAGCTCCTCGTGGTCGAGATCGAGGCCGTAGACGACTGGCCAAATCTCGTGGACATCGTGCCCGGCGCTCTGGGCGATCAGGTCGCACGCCCAGGCGTTATCTAGGTCGTCGCCGGGGTCAAGGACGGCGTAGGGGTGAAGCGGGTCGGTCGTGAGCTCGTCGGAGATCTGGAGTTCCACCTTCTGCTGGGCGAGCGAGAAGAAGGCCTGGACGATCCCCAGCAGCGCGCGGGGCGTCGTGGGCAGGTGGGCGACGTGGGCGGCGTAGAAGTCCGGGAACAGGGCGCGCAGATGGCCGGCGGCGAGCAGCCCGGTGGTGACGGCGCTCCAGTCATCGCCCTGCGGCATCCGATGCGCTGCGAGTAGGGCGCTCCGCCGGATGGGGCGAACGGTATGGCGGGTGCTCATGATGCGCCTCTGACGGTGGGTAGCTGCTCACACGGGCTATCGCATATTGCTGCGACGGCTTCGGTGAGCAATCCCAGCACCTCGTCGAAGACCTCGGGTTGTGTGGATACCAGCGCATCCAGGTCGTAGTAGTGCTGGAGGTAGTCCCGCGCCTCGGCCTGATCGGCGGCGATGGTAGCGAAATCCACCGCATACCAATCCATCCCTGTCCAGCCCATCTCGTCCAACTCGTCCATGCTCAGGTCAGCGAACGGGAGGTCTGTGGCGGAGAAGACGTAGCGCACCGCCTTGCCCAGGTTGGCCCCATGGCATGTCATCTGATCCAGCTGCTGGCCAAACGCATCCATCGGCAGGTCGCGTGGCCAGCGCTGGCCCGCAAGGCGCGCGATACGCGCGGCAAATGCCGCCCGCTCTGGGCCGATCTCGCTGACGGCGACGTCGATAACATCCTGGATCGGATCGGGCGTGATCGACCAGCGGGTCTGGTCGGCCAGCACCCAGAGCAGCAGCGCGAGCAGGTTCTGCTCCCCGCCGTCGAAGAGCGGCTCAACCTCGTGGAGCTGTCCGTAGACGACGGGGTGGAAGGACTCGAGTGCCCAGCGGCAGGTGTCGAGCGCCCCCAGGACATCGCTGTCGTTTTGCACATATGGCGGAAAGGTCGAGAGCGCGGCGACCGGATCCTGGGTATTGGTGCTGATGTCCATCACATCCGGCAGCTCGACGCCGCACGCGGCGACGAGCGAGAAGAGCGCCTGTACGGTGCCGAGCAGATTTCGGGGATGCGTAGACAGGCCGGCAACGTGGGTCGTGTACACGCTGGTGAAGCGCTGTTGGAGGATATCCGCCGCGCGCAGGCCGATCATCAGCGCGTCCCAGTGGTCGCTGCGGACACGCTGGAGGGCGGCCTCGCGGCGAGAGCGGCGGATCGTCGCCCGTCTCACCAGCCGCTGACCGGGTGTGCTGCCGGGATGGGGGGCAGTCCGCTGAGCCGATCGCATAGATTTCGTCCTCTCCCGTCACGCTGGTAGGCGAGCTGCTCGCATTGCGCGATGGCGTCCTGGATCGCGGGCGACAGCGCCGTCTCGATGGTCATGGTGCCGTCGAAGAGCGGGCGCAGGAGCGCCAGCAGGTTGCGGGAATCACGTGGTTGGGCCGGGATCGTGCGCAGCAGCGTGAACAGCGCGGCGCACGAGTCCCGCTGGTCGGTCGTGGTCATCGCATTGGCTCCCCCGCACACGACGGGCTGAGGTGCGACCTCGGCCCGTCGTGTGCGGCATACGGTGGTGTCAGGCGCGCGCGCCCTTGGTGCCCGCCCGCTTGATGAAGTCAACCGTCGCAACGGTCTGATCCTGGTGCTGGCGCGTACCGATGCGGATCTCCGCGCCGGCGAGGTTGGCGAAGCCCTGGCGAATCAGGTGCGCGCGGATCGTCTCGTTATCGATGGTGGCATCGACGACAAAGGTCTGGCCCTCGACGATCACCAGCTTCTCGGTGGCGTTGGGGTCAGGCATCATGACCGGCGACGCATCGGCGTGGGCCGGGGCCGCCGGGGCGACGGTGTCGCCGTCACCGGGGTCAGCGGGAGCGATAGGGGCCGCGTCGGGTTCGTTGGGCTCCTGCTGCGCGTCGGCCAGCTCTCGGGCAGTCAGCGGCGCGGGAAGGTCGTCGTCGAGCAGGCCATCAAGGGTGATCGGCGTGGTGCTCATCGTGGTGTCCCTTCGTGGGTATCTAAACTCGGTGGAGTCACCGGGGCGCGGTACCGCAGATTCGCGGCGATGTCGGCGCGGTCAGCCAGGAGCCGACGGAGCTCAGCCCGGTAGCCGTGGATCATGGCGCGCAGGTAGGCGCGGCCATAGATCGCCAGGGCTTCGGGCGTGCCCACGCTGTGGATGGTGATGCCGATGAAGGCGTCGCTCTCGTCCGCGAGGCGACGGCCAGCGGCAACACCCATGTCCCAGCCCCAGGCGTGAATCTCGTCCTCACTCGGTGGTAAAAAAGTGGTCATACCTCCTCCAAGGTGATAGGCGATGCTGGTGCGGTCAGTCGGGCGGCACCAGCACCTGCTGCCGGTAGCGTGGCACAACAGACGGAGCCTCCAGCAGCGCATCGATTGGGCCGCGCTGCTGCCAACTAAAGCCGCTGGTGTGCTCGTAGGCCCGGATGCGCTCAATCGCTGGCGTCATACTGGCCGGGTCGTTCTGAAGGGCCATGGCGAGGTGGCGGGGGTGGGTGAAGATGCAGCAGCGACACGAGAGGCGCGCCCGGCCCTGCCGCTCGTCGCGGTGTGGGTCGAGCATGGCCTCTCGCGTCTCGCCCTGCGCGAGGTAGCCGGGGTGAAACGGGACGTCACAGGCGTGAACGAAGGCGTTCACCTGGTGCCAGGCCCAGCTGATCACCGGGCGCAGCCAGAGCAGCCGCCAGCCGGCGGGGAACTCGGGGTTGCCCGGTTGCAGCGTGACGCTATCACGCCACTCCCAGGGCGTGAGCCGGCGCTCGCGGCTGCGTGACTCCCGCCAGCGCTCGCCGGTGATCAGGAGCGGGCGATCACCGAGCAGCAGGCGGTTCCGGCGCGCCCAGGCGTCGAAGAGCGCGATCTTGAAGTAGTGGGTACACCAGCGGATGCGCGCGGTTGGCGGCTGGCCGTTCCTGGCCTGAAGCGCGAAGTCGAGCAGCGTGCGGATGCCGTCGGGGTAGCGCGCGGTCGTCGCCGGGCCGTTGGCATCGACATCGTGGATTGCGGCGAGGGTGACGCCGTGCTGTCCGGTGGGGGTCAGCGTGCCGGTGGGCCGGTAGACGGCCTGCACCGTCACCCGCTGGCCACCGACGCGATCGGCCAGGGCGTCGAGTGCCGCTGGCGTCTGCTCCCAGTCCATCGCGTCGATCAGGGCGTGCCAGATGATGATCGGCACGTCAGGCCAGCGCCAGCGGGCGTAGAGCACGGCGGCGTTGCTGTCGTTGCCGCCGCTGCTGCTGCCGATGATCACGCTGGGCCGCTCGGGAAGCGGGGCGGGGCCGAGGGTCGGGTGCGGGAGCAGCGCGCCGATGGGGGGCGCAGGAATCGTGGCGATAGGCATGGATGCCACCTCCAGGTTGCGGGGGGCCGCCGCTGCCCACTGGGGACAGCGGCTCCCCAGCGATACATCCGCGTGTAGCCGTACTGGGCGATGGTTAGCCCGGTCCTGATGTGGTGGCGAGCCACTGCTTCAGCGCGGCCAACTGGCGACCGATGCCCGCGCCCGCTGGCGCCGTCAGCACCGGGGTGGTGCCGAAGTGCGGCAGGGCATCGGCGAGCGCCAGGCGGTAGACCGCGCCGGCGCTGATGAACACCTCGGCGTAGCCGCGCACCGCGCAGCGCTGCCGGAGCGCGGCGCAGACCTGGCCGCGCAGCGCCTCCGCCCGCTCCATCGTCATGCGCCGGTTGTAGTCGGGGATGGGCTGGATGGCGGGGATCAGGCCGAACTCGGCCGAGAGGATGACGACATCGAGCCGCGTCGCTGCATCGGGGTGATCATCAATCCAGCGGCGCAGGATGCGAAACGAGGTGCCCAGATAGCGGAGATAGGCCGGCAGGAGCGGCACATCGGGGCGCTTCGTCGCCGTGCAGGCGATGATCAGCAGCCGGCGAGGGGGCGTGCCAGGCGGGAGTTCACAGGATGGCATACGGTTCTCCTGGGAGTCGTCGGGTGGGAAACAAAGGGAAGTCAAACCTGCCGAGCGGGTTTTGACTTCCCTTTGTTTCCCGTTCTGCTCATCGACCAGGGGCTGGCGGTGTCTTGCCCCGTACCGCCGCGCGCGCACGCCGAGCGGCGGCATTCCAGCGACCCGCATACTGCCGGAGTGCGGGCCGCTGCGCAGTCGCGAGCTGGAGCGCAGTCGTGGCCGAGACGCCGGTATCCGTGGCAATCTCGTCAGCGAGGGACTGCAGGTCGTCGTCGTGTCCGATGGCATCCTGAGGGGCACGATTCGTGGTCATGATCGTCTCCTTGTGGTTGGGCCAATGAACAACAAAGGCCGTGTGCGGGTTCTTCTGCACACGGCCACTCGCCGCAGGGCGATCCTCAATTGGCTGGGGGGGAATGACAACGTTACGCTGCGGACATCACCTCCGTTCCTTCAGGGGCATTCAACATCCCATCACCGCGAGCTCTGGCTGTCGCCAGTCCTCATCGTCGCGCACCGGCAGTATGGCCAGTTCGCGATCATCGCGCAGCGCCGCCGCATCGACGGGCTGCCAGGGAAGCCCGACCCGCGACCGGTAATCGGCGACGTGGTAGGCCAGGCGGGCCTCGCGGGATCGCCGGAGCTTGGAGATCGAGAGGCCATAGGCGTCGGTGTAGGCACGGGCGATCCCGCGCTCGAAGCCAATCAGGGCCATCCTGGCCGGGCCTGAGCTATCGAAGCTCATGACCAGCGGCGAGCAGCAGACCCAGGATGGTTTGCCAACACCCAGGAGATGGATGCGCCGCTGGCACGGGTCAAGATCAGCGGCGGCATCAAGTTCGGCGATCAGACGCTCGTACCAGGCCGCCGCCGGGCGGGCGTAGCGCGCCGGCACCAGCCCGCCGATGGCCGCAGCCGGCCAGTCGGTCGGGCCATCCGGCTCGTCCATGAAGCCCCAGGCTGCGCGCTGGCGCAGCTGGTCGATCTCCTCGTCGTCGAAGCACTCCTCGCGGTCGCGCAGCAGATCGCCGATGATCGCGGCGGCGCCGGGGCCGGGGTAGTGGGTGATCGGGACAATCGGCGGATCCAGGCAGCGGCAGATCCGCATGAATAGCGTCCGCAGCCGGGCGTCATCGCGCTCGCTGGTGATCGCATCGCCAATCGTGTCGTAGCTCAGCGCCCAGTCGAACCAGGGCGCGGTAGGTTGGCCGGTGGCCACGCGGTTCTGAAGCTGCCAGCCGGCGACGAGGTGGGCGTAGCGCGCGAGCGAGGGGCGGTCGGTATTGCCGGGCGGGAAGGCCCACGAGTCGAGTACGACGTGGACACCGGGCGTGCGGCGGAGCAGCGCGGCCCCGGGCGACCCGGCGGGGACGAGGTAGTGGCGTTGCCCGACCAGCATCGCGACCTGGAGATCACGGGATCGGGGTCGGGCGCCCAGCGCAAAGTAGAAGGTTGGGGGCATTGGATAATCCTCCACAGCGTGGCGCGAACAACCAGACAGCCCGACGCGGAGGCGTCGGGCTGCGGAACCGGGCGACGAGGGGTGAGAGGAGCGAGGTCAGGCTTCCAGGCGATCACGTCAGGCGGGGCAGCGCGCCGCCGCACGCGGGTAGTGAGCGCCGGAGGCGCGTGAGGGGCCGACGGGAAAAAGCTGAGAGCAGAAAACGGAAAGCTGAAAGGATCGATGGCATCACAGAGCGCAATGCCGTTTCAGCTTTCATCTTTCAGATTTCAGCTTTCCCTCCGGCGCGCAGGCGGACGGCCTGCCAGGTAGCGGGTGAAGGGGGCTACTGGAGGCGTCGCTCGGTGGATCTACGATAGGGGGATGCGCGTGATCCCGCATCGGGAGGGATGACGGATGGCAGTGGTGGGCAGCCTACGAACCGGGAAACTATTGTGTCTAGCGGTCACGGCGCACCAATCGCTGCCATCTTGACAACCTGTATCATCACTCAGCCGTACCATCGCACGCATGTGGCATAGCGCCTGTTCCATAGTATCGGAATACTGCCACTCATCCATCCATGTATCTACATTTGTATCTGTGCCATTCAGTACAATGCCTTTACGGAAGGATATGATTCTCGATCATGCGCGCGCTGCATGCTATACTTCGGATTGAACGCCGCCGCCGTACTCCACACACCTATGCCAAGCTCCGCTCCTTCCGCAACAACCTCCATTCCCAGCCAGGGCCAGCTCGTCGATGTGCGTGGTCGGCGCTTTGTGGTCAACAGCGTTACCCGCACGGAGCTGCCAGCCCAGGCCGGTACCCTCGCCCGCACCCATCATCTGCTCGCCCTCACCTCGATTGAGGACGATGCGCTCGGCGAGGAGCTGCAGGTAGTCTGGGAGGTAGAGCCTGGCGCCCGTGCCTACGAGGAGAGCGCCCTCCCGCCGGTGGACGGCTTCGACCCGCCCGCCCGGCTTCGCGCCTTCCTCAACGCGGTGCGATGGGGCGCGGCCTCGCTCGCCGATGCCGAGACGCTCCACGCCCCGTTCCACAGCGGCATTGACATCGAGGACTACCAGCTGGAGCCGCTGGTGCGCGCCCTCCCGATGCTGCGCGTCTCGCTGCTGATCGCCGATGACGTGGGCCTCGGGAAGACGATCGAGGCCGGTCTGGTGGCCCAGGAGCTGATCCTGCGCCACCGCGCCCGCCGCGTGCTGGTGGTCTGCCCGGCGGCGCTCCAGATCCAGTGGCGCGACCAGATGCGGGAGAAGTTCGGCCTGGAGTTCCGGATCGTGGATGGCGAGCTGATGCGCCAGCTCCGCCGTGAGCGCGGTGTCCGCGCCAACCCCTGGACGCACTTCCCGCGTCTGATCACCTCCATCGACTATCTCAAGCGCGATGGCCCGCGCCGCTTCTTCCAGGAGGCGCTCCCCGGCCCCGGCGAGCTGCCCTACCCGCGCCGCTTCGACCTGCTGATCGTCGACGAGGCCCACCATATCGCCCCGTCCGGCGGCGGGCGCTATGCGGTGGACTCCGACCGCACCCGTGCGATCCGTATGCTGGCCCCGCACTTTGAGCATAAGCTCTTCCTCACCGCCACGCCGCATAACGGCTACGCCGAGAGCTTCGCCGCCCTGCTGGAGCTGCTCGACAACCAGCGCTTTGCCCGTGGCATCCCGCCCGACCGGGCCACCCTCGCCCGCGTGATGGTGCGGCGACTCAAGAGCGAAATGAAGGACTCCTTCGAGGTGGCGACGTTCCCGCCGCGCAGCATTGAGACGCTCGCGGTCGATCTGAGCGATGATGACCGTGCCGCCCACCGTGCGCTCTCGACCTACACACGACTGCGCCTGACCGACGCGACTGAGGCGACCGAGCGCACCGCGACGGAGTTTGTGGTCAAGTTGCTCAAGAAGCGCATGCTCTCCTCGCCCGCCGCCTTCGCCCGCACCATCGCTCAGCATCGCACGACCCTGGCCGGCCTGATGCGCGGCGAGGCGGCATCGACGCTGACGAAGGGCCGTGCCGGAATCCTGCGGGCGATGGCCGATGATCTCGATGAGGAGTTCGGCGACGACGACACCTTCGAGGCAACGACGGACGAGGCGGTGCGCGCGCTGACGCCGTTCTTCCGCCCGCCAACCGCCGAGGAGACGGGCCTGCTCGACGCGATGCAGGACTGGGCCGAGCGGGCTGTCCGCCGCACCGACGGGAAGGCGCGCGCCCTGATTGCCTGGCTGCGCGAGGTGGTGTGCCCCAACGGGCAGTGGACGAACGAGCGGGTGATCATCTTCACCGAGTACCGCGACACGCAGAAGTGGCTGCATGGCCAGCTGGCCGCCGAGGGCCTCGCCGGAGATCGGTTGATGACCCTCTACGGCGGGATGCCCGACGACGACCGGGAGCGGATCAAGGCCGCCTTCCAGGCCAGCCCATCCGCGAGCCCGGTGCGCATCCTGCTTGCCACCGACGCCGCCTCCGAGGGGATCGACCTCCAGCGCCACTGCCACCGGCTGGTCCACTACGAGATCCCCTGGAACCCGAACCGCATGGAGCAGCGCAACGGGCGCATCGACCGCCACGGCCAGGCCCAGGCGTCGCTGATCTATCACTTCGTGCCGCGTGGGTTCGCCGAGACCGCCTTCGATGACGAGGTGCGCGCCAACGACCTCGATGGCGAGCTGGAGTTCCTGGTGCGGGCCGCGCGCAAGGTCGAGCAGATCCGCGAGGATCTGGGCAAGGTCGGCCCGGTGATCGCTGAGCAGGTCACGGACGTGTTATTGGGCAAGCGCCGCCGCCTTGACACGGCGGGTGCGGAGCAGACTGGTCGCGCCGTGCGCGAGCAGCTGCGTTTCGCCGAGGATCTGAACCGCCGCCTGAAGGAGCTGAGCCAGCGCCTCCACGAGACCCGCCGCGAGCTACAGCTCGGCCCTGAGGCCATCCGCGCGGCGGTGATGATCGCCCTGGAGTTGGCGGGCCAGCCGCCGCTGCGCGAGGCGAATCTGCGCGGCATCTGGCCCGACCAGAGCGGCACGCAGGCTGTCTGTCCGGTCTTCCACATGCCGCCGCTGCGCGGGAGCTGGGCCGAGTGCCTGGTCGGGCTGGAGCACCCGCACACCCGCGCCGTCCGACCGGTCACGTTTGACCACGCGGTGGCGAAGGGCCGCGATGATATCGTGCTGGTGCATCTCAACCACCGCCTCGTGCAGATGGCGCTGCGCCTGCTGCGGGCCGAGATCTGGGC
>SESH01071140.1_pt1 | contig 21415 bp, 15 predicted proteins | sample 3171561 | NCBI WGS metagenome assembly SESH01 (sample SAMN10866947, study PRJNA518727) | freshwater metagenome | biome: subpolar coniferous forest; feature: holomictic lake; material: water; isolation source: holomictic Lake 442 2011 16.5 m and 2014 13 m | place: Canada: near Kenora, Ontario
TACAGATCAGACTCTCACAGACTTCTCGAATCTGGTAGGCGGCGCTACTCCGATTCCGGAGACAGAACCTTTTGTGCTGCCGCCTCAGATCGTGACCCCGCCTGTTTCCGACGAGCAGACTTCGGAGCCGCAGCTTGACCCCGAGACTTTCGATGTTTCTGGGGATGATGCGGATTTTGATATGGCGGACACTTCTGACGAGATGGACATTTCTTTTGACGAACCACCGACGCCAGGTCGCGAGCCTGTTCCTGTGGCGGAAGATAAGAAGTCTTCTTCCGAGACGGCAGAGGCAAAGTCTTCCTCCGAAGGTGAGAGTGCCAAGGAAGAGTCCACGGGAGATGCTTCCGGAAAAGATGACGGGAAGGGTGTTAATTGGCGTGATGTTCCCATCGGGAATTTCTTCGGGAACGAAGACACAAAAAAATTCATGACGGATGTGCGTGTGATCGAAGGGACGGTTTATGTGATCGACGGTGCGAATGTGATGAATCTTCTTGGGATGGGAGACTCGATGCGGGTGTTTTATAAGAGAAAAAAGACCACAGACCGCAGACGACAGACGGCAGCAAAAGATGAAAATCAAAAGACCGCAGACGGCAGACAACAGACGACAGACCATGGGCCAAGGAACACAGATCGCAGCCAACAGATGACAGCTCTAGCTAAGGCAATAGCTGCAGTTTCGAGTCCCGAGTCCCGAGTCCCGAGTCCCGATGATGAGGCGACACCGGCGCCGGAGGCTCGAACACTCAAGACCGCAACTCCCGTCGTGATGCAGCAGACGTCGGATGGAACACGTTATGGGACCTTAAAGAATCCCGGGAAGAATGTTTTCGTGAGAAGTCCCGGCGGGGACTGGAAATCCGCCCAGGACGGGATGGTGATCTTGCCGGGGGATGAAGTGAAGACGGCTGAGAGAAACTCCGTCGAAGTCTTGATCGATGGCGGAAAGATCGGCCACGTAGAGATCAAGGAAGGCAGTTTATTCCGCATCCAAACGGCGGAGACCGATGCTGCGACGGGTGATATGAACACTTTACTCGACCTCGCCATCGGAAAGATCCTTGTGAAGGTGGAAGCTTTGAAAAGAAATTCCAAGTTCGAAGTCCGCACGCCGACCGCGCTTACCGGTGTCCGTGGCACGTTTTTCGAAGTGACGGTGAAGGAAAAAACATAAAATGGTACTTAGCGCCTAGGACGTAGTACATGGCAACCCGTGTTTTCCACTAGCTTTCTCCAAGTACCAGGTGCTGAATACTGTGCAGATTCCCGCTAACCCTAAAGGGCTGCTTTGCTGAAGCGTTCGGGAATGACGAGATGGGAAATGAAAAATCATGGCTGCCGGAGGCAGATCAGATGAAGCGGCTATCTCTCCCCACGGCGAATTGATACGCCATTATATTTAGCTGCATCACCGATTACCAGCCGAATCTAGAGATACCATCATAGAGGACATTTAACCGGACATATCAGGACAAAATGATTTCAAAAATGTCCGTTTTGTCCGATTTTTTGAAGGACATTTTTCTGCAACTAATTATTGCTGAATAGGATACAAAATGTCCGAGACAGAGAGGCGGACATTTTAAAGAAACTGTGAATTTGGGACTTATTGTCTCACTTAAGCGGCCTTAGAAATAACGAAGTAGCTCGCGGCGAGGTTTTGTAAAAAAGCGCGGAGTTCGGCCCGGTAACGACCTGACTTGTCGTAGCGGAACCCGTTCATGACCGCCAGATCTTCGGGTCTCGCGACCAAAAGCGCCAGGAAAAGGCCCTCTCCGTTTTCAAGAGCGAAGTATTCCATCACTCCTTTAGCCAGGCGTTGACCCAAACGGTGGCGGAACGCATCTGCCGTGTCTCGTTCTTTATCCGAAAAACCAATCACCCGGACCTTGGAATCCCTCGCGATCCCGGGAAGATCCAATGAGACCCGCACGCCAAGCGCTCTCAGATCCGCAAGAAACTGACTCTCCTGGCTCGTAAGCATATCCGGCACCACAAGCCACAGCTTTTCCTTATTGATTACCGCGAATCCCATAAACTGCCGAAGCTCAGCGCGAGACATTTCCTCGATCCGTTCTTTTTCGATCACCACCACCGCCGGTTCCTTGATTTTCAGACTTGGAGTAGTCGGAATCTGGGTTTCAGAAAATGTTTTTCTGAATTCAGCCACAGTTCGCGCCTCCGAACGGAACGGAGCGTCTTCCGTTATCGTCGCGTCTTTGCTTCTCGCTTCAGAACGAGACAAATTGCCTTTCGCCATCGCTGGCTCATGCATGGCGCCTGTAGTATCCCGCTCTGCCATCTGACGCGCGCGGGCCAGCTCAACAACATGTCCCAAGACATCATCCAAGACATCCTGGAATACAGGGGATATGTCCACGTGGGCGGGTTTCATCGAATCAAATCCCGGATTTAACTCGAGAACAAAAAGCTTTCCTCTCTTGTCGACGATGATATCAGGCGTGATCAAGACCGGATCTTCCCCTGTTTCCACCTCGATCGCTTCATAAATTTTGATCCCTATCTCTCCAGCCTGCTGTGCCAGCCGGTCGGCAGAGATCCCAATCTTTGCCAGACGGTCTTTGATACGCGCGAGAGACATGAGCTCCAGATTGCCCGGCTTAGCCGTGACAAGAACGTGGATCTTCCCACCAGACTTATAGAGAATGAGCCTCAAAAGAAGATCCTTATCCTCCTCGAGCCACTTATGAAGACTGGCATGCTTTGTCGTAAACATCAAATTCTCATCGGGACCTTTGAACCGTATCGCGATATCTTCCTGAGTCAACCTAATCTTCGCCGCCTCAATCGGCTCCTGCAGGACAATCCCCTTATCGCGGCCATTCACATAAGACTCTGCCATGACATAGTAATATCCCCAGTTCTCCTTGATCGGATAAGTTTTAACTTCTTTGGTCCCAAAACCGAGCGCCCCCTTAACATAGACCCAATCGATCCCCAGGGCCAAGAAACTTTTAATCACACGATCCGCCTGATGACGCGTGACCCTACCTTTCAAGACAGCCGTCCTTGGTGTCGGAATACTATATTTCCCGAATAGAGCTGCCTGAGCCATCTTGTCGCTTAGGATCCGATACGTCTTTTCCGAAATAATCCCATCCTTGAACGCAGGAGGATGTCTATAGTTGTAGGAGAACTGCGGTGTGGGAAGGAACGGATAGACCGTGATATCAACTTTGACTGGTTTTTCAAATTTCACAAACCTAAAATCTGATGCCCCGTCATAAACAATCCCTGAGCGCAACCATACACCGGGTTTCAAGAAATTATCAATAATATCCGCTTCTGTGTAAGCAACCCGGTTGACTGTGGTTCCCGAGGGCAATTGCGCCCCGAACATGGGATAGGAATGCCCCAAGATGGTCGTCCCCGCATTCATACGACCGATCGTGAGCGCCCCCTTATGCCAAACAAAAGGTTTCGACGAAATTCTAAAAACATCCCGCTCATGTTGACTATGACAAAATGACGCGATCCTCAAGTTCAGCTTCACCGGATCATCCCATATCCCCGCAAAATGTTCGGGCGCAATCTCATGATGGTGGGCGAGCAAACCGTCCCGCATGGCAAACATGGCGCCCTTGAAGAATGATTCCGCAACAGATGTGTCAAACAACTGAAACCGCTCATACTGATTGAGAACAGAAGTCAGTGCCCAGCTCGTCACATTCCAGAAGTTGTCTGAATAATCAAGCGTGTGAAACTTCATTTCATACTCTTTGATCCTTTCAATCTCGGCCACGGCTTGAGTTGTCAATACATCATGTATCATGTTTTTTTCATCCGCCGAATATACCGCGCGCTCACGAGCAAACGCCGTAATGTCGTCCATGAAAATAATCCCGGTTCCACGATCAAATTTTTCATCAAAACTCATTCGGCTAAACAGGATTTGCCTTGGGTCCGTATGCCGGGCGAGATCTGCATAGTAGAGCTTCTCTTTACCATCTTCCTCAACTGTGAACCGAACCACCACGTGATCCTGAAGTCGCCCCAATCTGACATACGATTGCGGCGGAAGTGATCCCACCCATTTTCTCTTGTCAACGCCATAAAGACCGAATTCTGCCTTGATCCCCAGCGAGCGCGCCATGGCCACCAAAAGATTAGCGCGTTCGAAGGCATTGCCACGGCGAGAAGCAAGCGTCAAGGACGCCGGGCGAACAGTAAAATAATCCAGATCTGTCGACGCCTGGACAAGATAGTTTACCCGAAGTGCAAGCGACTGAAGCAACTCCTCCTTGGACTTTTGGCCGATGGCAACATCATCTGCTGCAGCCTTCACCCGATGATGGCCAGAATCACAAAGACTGGGGCCAACAGATGAACCCTGCGGCACATTCCAGACGGTCGGTTCTTTCTTGACAACACGATACTGCTCTGGCTCCTCAGAGGAGACAATCTCATGCCCGCTCTCTTCAAGAATATCAATGAACCAATTCGCAAAAGGCAAATTCTTTTTCATGACGAGATCAAGGAAATATGCCTGGAACTCAAGATCATTTAAGAACATTTTGGAGATCAGCGGAATCCGCTTCGGCAAATCACTGTCAGCATGGCGCCAATTCCCCTGCGACAAATGCCGTTTATGCATATTATCGATTATCTCAACCCGATCTTCAAAATTCGCAGTGTTAAGTTCCCGTTCAAGCGTCCGCTCATCCCGAGGGTAAAAAACCTCTTTATCCAAATCGCTCTTAATTCTATCAAGTGCATATTTAAGAGAAAATCCTCGAGGAGAACCCTTCTGCGCAAAAATCTCATGCTCTAAAGTATCAAGATGCTCATTAAGCCAAGAATAAAGCCTTTTCACCTCCCGATGCCCCATCTCCCTAAATACAGCCAAATCATGTCCCCAACGTGAATGCCGGTCTCGCGCGTAAAGACTTTCAAAGAAAAGAAGCCTGACGACAGCCTCCCGTTCTCCTTTAAGACTTTCACGCAAAGCGGCAATAAGTGCTTGCTGAACCTCATCGGTCTTAGGATCAATCGAGGTTCCCATCCAGGCTGAAAACGGCTCGACGACCGTTTTAAAAACTTGATCCAAATCGACATGTCCGGCTGCCGCGGCCTTAATATCCGAAACAAACTGTGACAATTTCTCAACGGTTCCTTTCGTCGGCGTCGGGTCAGAAGCTTGGGCCGTGTCTTTTGCGGCCGAAGCGGAAGTGGCCGAATGCCCGTCTGATGTTTTCTCCACCGTCGCCGGGTCAGACGGGTGTCCGGCACTCATTGCCGCGTCTTTGCTTCTCGCTTCGGAACGGCTTTGAGCACCGTCTGGTGTATTCACAGGTATAGTGAGCTGCCGATCCAGGGTCCCAAGATCAGTTTCTGGATTGACGCGCAAGACATCCGCCACGGCTCGAATCTCAGCACGGCCGAAGGGGGCTGGCATGCCGTTGTAAAGTGTGAGATTCCGGGTGGCAGTGGCAAGAACCGGCGAAAGTGGTCTCTCGAACGGGAACATCCCGTCCGTCATGAGTTTTTGGTAGAACTCTTCGTGCCGGAAGCTGGGTTTCGTGATTCGTGGACTTACAACCTTATAGGCGATCCCTTTTGATTCCAGGATCTTCTCGATGTTCTCTTTATGGAATCCACCGAACACAAGCACGGCTGTGGTTTCATTTGGATTTTTGATAAATTCATCCAACCGTTTTTCCATCGCATTATCACGCGACTTCGCGATCTCATAAAATTGGATTGCATCCTGAACGTTTCTTTCCCATTGCCGGGAGAGCACGAGGGGTTTGCCCGTTTGTTTGTGGATGAATTCAGCAATGCCTTGGGTATTAAAAAGCACGGGGTTCTGAGTTCGGGGTTCGGAGGGCTCTGAACTCGGAACTCCCAGCTCCAAACTGCTTTTGAGGGTTTCGTATTCTTCCTGCGTTACCTGAAGGTCATTCAGACGGCAAAGAAGGCTGAAAGTCTTTCGATATTCAAAAAGCTGCTTGTCAGTCACGTCCTGCAGATAAGTTTCCGCAATCGCCTGCCCAAGCTTGATAAGTTCACCGAAGACCTCACGGGCATCAATGTGTTTTGCCTTCTCGATCACGGCAGGGTCGTTGGACTTGGTAGCTTCGAGAAGGAAGCGAAGCCAGGGAACGGTTACCCAAGACAACATTCGATGTGTGTCTCCGGAGGCGCGAAGTTTCACACCGAGCGTTGATTCGGGTAAAAGCGGTATCGTTCGTTCGATGAAAGTGAAAAGGTCCAATTGCTTTGCATCAAACCGGTCTTTGAGCTTCAACCATTCGAGAAGTTCTTTAGGAAAACGTTTGCTGGCAAGGGACTGGACTTCCGTTGCAAGGACTTTGAGGTCTTGTGTTATGGCCTCTTTTCTCTCTGTGGATAAGCGGTATTGGTTGATATTCTCCTTGTGCAGCTTGATCGAATCTGCGCCGATCAGCGTGAAGTCCTTAGCACGGTTGATGTGAGCATATTCCGCACCTCCAACACGGAGATGGTCGAGGAAGAACCAGGCGACTTTCCGTTTCAGCTCAAGGTCTTTGATAAACCCGAAATACATGTCCGTGGGCACCGGGCCTTCGTAGCCCTCCTCAAAAACTGTCTTGACCCCGTTATGCGCTACCAAATGGTTGATGATCTTTGCAATGTTCTCCTGGGCTTCAAGAGAGTCGTGGGCGTCTTGGATATAAAGAATGGTTTTTCCTGATGTGCCGTGGAATGACTCATCTATAAGACCAAGTTCGGGAGGGATCCGGATCTCACGATCACGGACGAGGCGATGGAGACCGGAGGGACTCCCTCCCTGAACGTTGGCGCTAATGTGTTGTGCAAATACGGGAGGCGCGTAGTTGAGAAGGCCTGAAAACAGAAAGAGGGCCGCAGTCATGATGGCGACACCTCTCTTGAATGGATTGCTCCCGAAGGGAGTATTTTGTATTCTCATTTTCCTCGTCCGTAAAACTTTTGCAAGATGCTTAATAGGCAAAAGCTAGCATCTATTCCCCATATGTCAAACTGACGGATAAGCGGAACACCTTATCCGCGCGCCATGTTATAAGTTGCTATCTATTGCAAAAATCCAACTATAGAACTTGCTATATCTCGAGATGTATAGCATGTATGTGTCAGGAGGCTGGACACGATGGAAATGGACAATATCGCGGAGCAAATTGAGGCGTTGAAAACAAAAGGAACGGCGCAGTTACTGGCGCAATACAGGGAGCTCTTCGGCAACAAAGTGGCTCCCGGGAACCGGATCTTTTTGATCCGGCAATTGGCCTACAGGATTCAGGAACAGGTGATGGATGGAATCTCGCTTGCGATAAGTGACAAGATCCAGAAACTGATTCGAACTTACGCCCCGATCAACAAAATCGCTATCAAAACCAAGTCGGGAAAAACTGCGGCCGGGCGCGATGGCCGTCTGCCCATGCCGGGATCCTTCATTACCAAGACTTACAAGGGCAAACGGCTTGAGGTTAAGGTGCTGGAAAACGGATTTGAGTACCAAGTCGCCATCTATAAGAACCTAAGCGCCGTTGCTAAAGCTGTCACTGGCGACCACTGGAACGGATTCTTGTTTTTCGGATATAAGCGCAATGGATAAGAATAAAGAGCTCAAACCAATCCGGTGTGCGATTTATACACGAAAGTCCACAAACGAAGGACTGGATCAGGAATTCTCTTCTCTGGATGCTCAGCGCGAATCTGGCGAAAATTACATCCGTAGCCAGCAAAGTCAGGGCTGGATTGCTTTGCCCGATAAATATGATGACGGTGGCTTTACAGGAGCCACGATAGATCGTCCGGCTCTGCAAAAGCTACTCGAAGACATTAAAGCAAAAAAAGCGGATTGCGTTGTTGTCTATAAAGGCGACCGCCTATCGCGATCACTACTCGATTTCGTAAAGCTACTTCAATTCTTCGAAGAACAGCAGATCGCTTTCGTTTCCGTTACACAACACTTCAATACCAACACGTCCATGGGAAGGCTAACGCTCAACATCCTGCTTTCCTTTGCCCAGTTCGAGCGGGAAATGATTAGCGAACGCACCAAGGACAAGATGGCCGCAGCGCGGATGAAGGGGCGCTGGATCGGTGGACGGGCAGGATTGGGTTATGACATCGACTCTGAATGCAAAAAACTCATCATTAACCCCAAAGGCGCAGAACTCGTCCGGCTTATCTTCAGACTCTACATTGAGAAGAAGTCCCTGCTTGAGGTGGCAAGGATTATGAATGAACGGGGACATCGGACGAAGGCCCATAAGGACAAGCGCAAGGTCTTTGGAGGCGTTGAGTTCAAGAACACCAATATTCAATGGGTCCTCAATAACGTCGTCTATGCAGGCAAGGTCAAATACGACGGGAAAATTTATCCGGGATTGCACGAAGCGATCGTCAGTGAGGAAACGTTCAGTCAGGCGCAAGCCATTCTAAAGCAGAACATAAGAGTGCGCGGCACGTCAAAAAACAGGAAGTTTCCGGGTCTCTTGAGTAGTTTATTCAGATGCGCTCCTTGCGGCACCAGCATGACCCACAGCTATGCGAGAAAGGGGAACTACAAATATCGCTACTATATTTGCCTTAACGCAATCAAGCTCAACCGGAAAGCCTGTCCCACTAAAACCATCGGTGCGGCTCCAATTGAAGAGAAGTGCTTGGAACTGCTGGCGCGAATTACGAAGGATGAGCGATTCGAAGATGCGAATTGGAAGACTCTGCCACTTGAGAAACAAATGGCAGTCATCAATGAACTGGTCAGGGAAATTGATTACGACGGCGCCAAGGGCAAGCTCAGGATCTATCTTAAAGGAGATGTGCGGAAGTACGAGTATGATTTACCGCTTGCCGAGCTTAAAAAGAAGCTGCCAGCGTCAAGCCTGCCCGACTTTAAAAACGAACCCATCATCAGACAACAGCTTCTTCTCGCTCATCAGATTCAAGGCATGCTTGCTGATGGCCGGGCCAAAGATCTGAGCCAAATTGCTGGTTGGATAAATGTCAGCAAGACACGCCTCGAACAAATCACGAACCTTCTTTTCCTTTGTCCTAAGATTCAAGAGGACATCATCTGCAACGATTCAAATCGAATAACCAAGATTAGCGAAAGAACTATTCGTCCGCTTTCCGCCGAAATTGATTGGCCGAAACAGCAGAATGCTTGGAATAATCTGCTCGCAGCTGCTTTACCTGCCGCTTTAAACCAGAGATATTACCCTTCCCAAATCTGATAATTCGATCAGCGCGTGGTTTCAGCTTCATTTTGCTTGCCCCAATCAGAACAGACTACGCCATAACAGACCAAAACCAGTTGGCTGAAACCAGAGGGCAGTTTAGAGATGAATCTTGGGTTTTAGCTCATTTAAGGTTGGTAAAAATACAAAGCCTGGATTCCCGCTAGAAGCGAGCGGGAATGACAAAGTGAGAGTAGGCGTAAGTGTTTGAAACGTGCTGACATAAAAAACCCCAAACCGGAATTGCCCGATCTGGGGTATAATTCCTATCTCTGGCGGATAGAGATAGAATCAGTTGGCTGGGGGACTAGGATTCGAACCTAGACTAGGTGCTCCAGAGGCACCGGTGCTACCGTTACACCATCCCCCAATAAAGGCTATGAAGTCAAACTTGCTTGCGGCAAACAGCCATTGTTACTTTATAGTTTTTTCTCCGCAGTCCCGGCTGATTTTCGGCCGGGGCACCATCCCCCAATGAAATAGACTGCAGACCAGAGACTGAAGACTATAGCCAAGCAGATGAAAAACGGGGGAATTATAGCGGGTCTTCGCCGTGCCGACAAGAATTCTTCTCGAATGGAAGATGTTGAATTTTTATATCCCCCGACATAGACTCTAACCTTATTCGATCCAGGAAGGATTAGGGAGGCTTAATGAAAATCGCCAAAGAAGAACTTCTCGATAAGTTGAGAAGAGCCTATGAAATGGAAGAGGTCATGGCAGCGGATCTGATGGATCTTGCCCAGGCCTGTGTTGTGCAAGACGATGTCCCAGAGGAAAAAAGAAATAAAATCCAAGCCGTTATTTCCATCATCAAAAGCGACACGCTTGAGCACAGGACCATAGTCCACGATCTTATCCAAAAGATCTCGGAGGGAACGTATGAGGTTTGAGGCCCTTCTTGATAGATTGCATCAGGTGAATGCCGTGGACAGAAACGCCTTGGCCGTTTACACCGATCTCCTAAAGCAGGTTCAGAATCCCAAGATTGTTAGCGTGTTGGAACGTCTCGTGCGGGATGAGACAAAACATGTGAGGCTCGAGGAAGAGTTGTTCTCTTTTCTCCAACATAAATTCTAGATTTTCTTCAAGGAACCTATGACGTTTCGAGGATTGAAAGAGTGGCTTAAGGTCGCCGAGATCCTTCTTGTGTATGCCGTGGGAGCCACCGCTGTTTTTTATGCGATCTCACTCAAATGGCCGCTGTTTCTGGATATCAGTTATTATTTTGTGGTGACGCTCCTGGTGTTCCAGTCGGCCTTGTCCTATTGGTTTACCGCGAGTGTTTTTAGTGAGAAAAAGTTTGTCCCCCTCCCTTCTGCCGAAAATAAACAAGTTCCCAGGACCACGTTTATTGTGAGCGCCTATCTGCCCAATGAAATAGAGGTCATAGAAGCCACACTCCTGAACATCCTTGAGCATGTTGAGCGGCCAGCCGATGGCATTGAGGTCATCCTGGCCTATAACACGCCTCATGTGGAAGCTTTGGAGTTGAAATTAAGAGAGCTTTCCTATAAGTGGCCGGAACTTGTCCTTGCGAACGCCCATGGCTCACGGAGCAAGAGCGAAAATCTAAATTACGCTATTGATCTAGCGAGCGGCCGGATGGTCGGGCTTCTGGATGCGGATCATCTGGTCCACGGGGATTGTCTTGCGCGTGCCTGGCGTTGGCTCGATGAAGGGTACGATGTGGTGCAGGGCCGGTGCAAAATACGTAACTGCAAAGATAGCCTTATTGCCAAGATGGTTGAGATCGAGTTTGAGATCATCTATGGCGTTAATCATCCGTCCCGGTCGATCATCTTTGACACGAGCCTTTTTGGGGGGTCGAATGGGTATTGGAAAGTTGAGGCTCTTAAAAAATTAAAGTTCGAAGTAGATATGCTGACCGAGGATATCGACAGTACGGTGCGCGGGATACTCGCGGGTTATCGGTTCGTGCATGATCGCAGTATTGTTTCCACGGAACTCGCGCCGGTCACGATCTCCGGACTTTGGTACCAAAGAAAACGATGGTCTCAGGGGTGGTTCCAGTGTTCGATGAAGTATCAAATGGCGATGTGGAAGACTCGTTTTCTGAATTTCCCCCAAAAGTTCATATGGACCACGCTCTTAAGCTGGCGTGTCTTTTTTGATGTGGTCAGTTCGCTCCTTTTCCCGATCGTTTTTGCGTTTTGGCTTCATAAGGGTGAGATTGTTTTCCCTGTGAATGCGTACATTCTTTTCGCGTTAGTCTTCACGCTGTTGAGTGGGCCCTATCAGGCGTTGGCGGCCTATAAAAACGCCGCTCTGCCTAGGGCTCCGGTTTGGGAATATTTGTTTTTTTCTGTTTTTGTGTGGCCCTATACTGTGTTCAAGACTGTGGTGCATATGGTAGCTATCCGGGATCAACTGGCGGGGGTCAATGTGTGGATTATTTCGAAAAGGGGTAAAGGATGAGATATTTTAAAAAACGCACTATTTTGTGGATGGTGGCCATCCTGTTTAGCGTCTCTCCTCTATTTGCCGGCGAGACTCCTGAAGATCCCCTTGGAAAGGCGCGTAAGCTGGTCGATGAAAAATCTTACAACGCCGCATTGGAGATCTATGACAGTTTAAATGCTGATCTTTCCAAAGACCCCGGCCTTTTGATCGAGTGGGCGCGAGTTTATACGTATGCGAATCGTCATCCCCAAGCGATCGCGATCTTTGAACGGGTCCGGAAAGAATATCCTCAGAAGGAAAAAGAGGTCCTGCGGGAATTAGGGGATCAGTATAAATGGAATAATCAGATCGATAAGTCCATTGAGATCTATCGCAAAGGATTGGAACTGGATCCCGGAAATCTTCAGATCGAAATGGGGCTTGCTCAGGCGCTGGCCTGGGCCAAACGCCGCAAGGAGGCTATCAAAACATATGATCAGGCGCTTGCCAAGGATCCGAATAATATCAACGCTCGTTTGGGTAAAGCCGAGGTGTTGAGCTGGGATGACAAGTTGGAGAAGGCGAGGAAGATCTACGACGAAGTTCTGAAACTGGATCCGCAGAATATCGATGCGCTGAATGGGATCGCAAGACTTTGTGTATGGCAAGGCTATCACCGCCTCGGGATCAAGCGTTATCTTCAGATCCTGAAAGATCATCCCGGAAATCCTGAAGCTATGGAAGGTATCGCCTTTGCCTATCACTGGGATGGCCAGGAAGGAAAGGCTTTGAAAGCGGCGGACCGATTGATGTTCGCGCACCCAGGCCGGCATGCGGGAGGGGAGCTGTTTGACGAGATCGAGAACATTAAGAAACCGCATGTGTTGCAAGGTAACCGTTTTTCGGATGACCGGAACCATCTTTATATTGCTGCGGAAAAAGCACATGTGGGCACCTACGTCGGGGATTCCACGATCGTGGGAGGAGCTTATGAGTGGTATCTCTATCGTCAGCCTGGGAAAGCTCCCTTGAACGGCAATCGCGGTGGTTTCGATATCAGCCACAGGATTAATGAGTATTTTGAGGCCAATTCCTATATGTATCTCGCCAAATACAGTGCCTATGGGTTCACACCCTTCACGACCAATACCTGGCTTACTTTTAAGCCCAACGATATCTGGCGCTTAGATGGGGCTTACGATCGGGAAACATTCGAAGACATCACTTCGATGAACAACAAGATCATTGCCAACAGCGGCTCCATTTCCTTTGACCTCAAGCCGAATCGTTACTGGCTTTTTTCGTCCAAATATAAACGGAGTCACTATAGCGACAAAAACAATCAAAATACGATCTTCAGTAAAGTGGAGTATCGCTTATGGCAAAAACCTTTCCTGAAGCTTTATTACAACTTCTATTATTCCGATTGGGCCGATCAGACCAACAACGGTTACTTCAATCCGAATTCCATTTTTTCCAACACGGGAGGGATCTACGGGAGCACGAACCTCGGCAAGAAGATATTTTGGGAGACGCAATTGTCGATGGGCTATGAGGTCCAGAACCCCAAACAAAGCCGTCCCACTTATTACGCCTCGACCAATCTCAACTATGTGCTGACCCAAAGCGTGAATGTGTTCGGCCGCGCCGAATACTTTCTTGCTAACGATACGAATCCGAGCAAACGATACTCCAAGGGAACCCTTTGGTTCGGGCTGACGTACAGTTTTGGCGGAGTGCCCGGGAGACAACACGAAGCGCAACAGCCGCAAAGGCCGCTCGTTTAATGAAACAAAAACATTTACGTTTCATGAAGGAAGCGATTTGGGAGGCTCGAAAAGGACTGCGCGAAGGCGGCATTCCGATCGGGTCGGTGCTTGTGAAGGACGGCAAGATCATTGGCCGCGGGCACAATCGCAGGGTCCAAAAAGGATCGGCCCTTCTCCATGCGGAAATGGATTGCCTCGAGAACGCTGGGCGCCTCAAGGCCAAGGATTACGTGAAGTGCGTGATCTATTCCACGCTTTCGCCGTGTGATATGTGCACAGGGGCCATTCTCCTCTATAAGATTCCCACGGTTGTGATCGGGGAGAGCAAAACATTCAAAGGCCCCGAGAGCTATTCGAAGAAACGTGGCGTGAAGCTGATCGATTTAAACCTTCCCGAATGCAGGCAGATGATGCGGGATTTTATTGCCGCCAAGCCAAAACTTTGGGACGAAGATGTCGGCGTTTAACGCATCGTCCTTCCGTTCATGGAAGATCCGTCCACGTTTCTAATGAGCGAAATAAGCATTTCTTAAAGGAAGTTTTTCGGGGATAATGCCGTCCGGTGATGCAATCTTATCTTTTTAGAATTGAAGATTCTAATTTCAACCTCAGGGATTAAAAGGAGCGAAAAATGAAAAACAATGATCGTAAAACAACCGTGCTTGTCGGAATCCTTTTTGCATTGGTTTTCTTGTCATGGGCGTCGCAGGGATATGCCGATATGAAAGAGATCAAGGCGTATAAGGGGGCTTTTCCGGAGGCCAAGGTCAAATGCGCGACCTGCCATAGTGTTGCGTTGCCGAAAACAGGCTCTGCCGGATTGAATGAATACGGCCAAGCGGCCGTCGCCGCGAATCCACACCCCACCGCCGAGACGTTCAAACAAGTGGGGAAAGCCGAAGACTTCAAGAAGTAAAGTCTGAGGAAATTTCTATGAGGAACCTGCGTCGGAGAGTTGCCGCTGCATTTTTTGTTTTTGTTGCGGGGTTTTTTCTTTCGAACCCCCTAGCAAGCGCGAATGTAAAAGAAATGAAGGCGTATATGCAAGCTTTTCCGACCGCAAAGGTTAAGTGCATTAGCTGCCACGCCGTGGAGAAGCCCACAAAAAATGGGTCGCATGGATTGAATGATTATGGGGACGCGGTCCTCAAAGCTGAGAAAAATCCAACGCCTGAGATCTTCAGGAAATTAGGGAAGGCAGAGGATTTTAAGAAAAAGTAATTAAGGAAGCGGTTTTTCTGCGTCTCTCGTAGCAAAGGCCGGTCTTTCAGGGAATCGAATCGAGAGGACTTTGTGGCTCCGGACGAAAAGCGACCGACTTATTTCCGCAATTGGGTGAGCATTGCGGGGACGATTTTTTCTATCATTTCCTCCGTTGTGATCGGCTGTCTTTTCCTCCTGGATTTTTTCTCTTCGGGGGCAAACCCCTATCTCGGTATCGTCACCTACATGCTCGCGCCAGCGGTCCTCATCTTTAGTCTGATTCTAATCCCCGTGGGGGCCTGGATCGAGCGTTCGCAGCGCCATAAACGCGGGTATGTCCCCAAATTCCCGATCATTGATTTCAATAATCCGGTCCATCAACGTTGGACTTACACCACGTGGGGAGTTCTGACCGTTTTCCTGCTTTTTTCTGCTATTGGGGTCTACCGGGCCTATAATTTTTCAGAGTCCAATGCCTTCTGCGGTACGATTTGCCATACGGTGATGGAACCGGAATACACCGCGTATCATCAGTCCGCCCATGCTCGGGTCAACTGCGTTCAATGTCATATCGGCGAAGGTGCGGAATGGTTCGTCCGTTCCAAACTTTCGGGCGCGTATCAGGTTTACTCTACGATCCGGAATATTTACCACCGGCCGATCGAGACGCCGATCCGGAACTTAAGACCCGCTCAGGATACCTGTGAACGATGCCATTGGCCGCAGAAATTCTTCGGTGCAGTCGAGCAAGATCATGATTATTTTCTTTCTGATGAAGCCAACACGGAATGGAAAACCCGGATGCTCATGTCTATCGGAGGGGGAGCATCTCCCGGTGGCAAAAAAGCAGGCATCCACTGGCATGTGAATCCCGAAAATAAGATCTATTATGTGGCGACCGATCCGAAGCGACAGGTTATTCCATGGATTCGCAAAGTCGGAAAAGACGGAAAAGAAGAGGTCTTTGTCGAAAAAGGATCGGGCTATACAGCTGAGAAACCGCCCGCGGGCGAAATGCGTCTAATGGATTGTATGGACTGCCATAACCGGCCGAGTCATTCCTACCGGGATCCGTCGAAAACCGTCAATGAAGCGATGGCGAGTGGCGCCATTGATAAAACGCTACCGTCGATCAAGCATGAGGCCGTGAAGGCCCTGACGGGGAAGTACGCGACGCATGAGGAAGCGGCTCAAAAGATCCCGCAGCTGCTTGAGGCTTTTTATAAAGGAAAATATCCCGAGGTTTTTGAGAAGCAGCGGGAGGCCATCGGGAAAGCGGCCCAGGCGGTCGTCGGGATCTATAAATTGAATTTCTTTCCCAAGATGAACGTTTCATGGAAAGAATATCCCAATAATATCGGGCATCTTATTTTCCCAGGATGTTTCCGGTGTCATAACGGCAGTCACGAAAGCTCAGCCGGCCGGAAGATCTCTAACGAATGTGCTCAATGTCACGCCATTATCAGTCAAGGGGCGCCTGGGGCGCTAGAGACCCAGGTGGATGGACTTGAGTTCAAGCATCCGGATCCTGCCGTGGGAGAAATGTGGAAGGAAATGCAGTGTAACGAGTGTCATACCGGAGATGCCGGATGAAAAAGTCGTTGAGGCTCCGGCCGTTCTGAAGCGCCACTTCCCTCATGGAACAAAGCACGATTTTATGAAAAAGATTCATCCTGTTTTTTTGCTGGCGATCCTCATGGTCTTCTTCTGCCCGGTCCCGGTGATGGCCTTGGAGGGGATCACGAACGAGGATTGTCTCACCTGTCACGACGCAATCGATCCTGTCAAGTTCAAGGCTTCCATCCATGGAAATAAACAATGCACCTCCTGTCATAGTGACATCAAGGGAATCCCTCATGAAGAAAAACTGGGTCCGGTCCAGTGCGCCGGTTGCCATCGGACTGAGAATGAGATCTATCAGAACTCTGACCACGGCAAGGCCGTCAGTCATGGTGCGCCGGCTGCCGGCTGTATCAGCTGTCACGGCGAACCTCACTCTCTTCTGAATTATCGTGATCCGGCCTCACCGGTTTACCGACTGAATATTCCCAAGACCTGCGGGATCTGCCATGAGGATCAGGTGAAAATGGCTCCCTACGGTCTTTCGGAGCGGACGCCCGTCGCGTCCTATGCCTTGAGTGTCCATGGCAAAGCGCTCTTGGAGAAAAAGTTGACCTCGGCTGCGGTGTGCACCGATTGTCACGGATCCCATGATCTCCACGCCCCCACGAACCCCCTGGCGAAAATATTCTGGAAGAACGTTCCCGCGACGTGTGGCAAGTGCCATGAGAACGTGATGCAAACCTACAATCGAAGCATCCATGGGCAGGGGGCCAGGGAAGGGAAGCGGGAGTCGCCGGTCTGCACGGATTGTCACGGAGAGCATGGCATCAAATCGCACCTGGATCCGACGTCGTCGGTCTATTCGACCGTGATCTCACAGAAAACCTGCGGCAATTGCCATAGCTCCGAGAAGATCAACAACAAATTCGGCCTTCCGAAGGACCGGGTCAGTTCCTATTTTGAGAGTTACCACGGATTGGCAAGCAGGCTCGGTGTCACGACCGTGGCCAATTGCGCGAGCTGTCACGGGGCTCATGATATCCTGCCCTCTGCGGATCCGAATTCTTCGGTTAACAAGAACAATCTTTCCAAGACCTGTGGGGAATGCCATCCCGGGGCCGGAGCGCAATTGGCCAAGGGGAAGGTTCACGGGCAGCCGCTTTCGAAGGGAACCCAGATTGTTTTTTATGTGACGATCTTTTATATTCTTTTGATCATCGGGGTCATCGGCGGCATGCTGGTGCATAATTTTCTCGATTTCTCGAAGAAATTTCGAAAACATTTTTCTGAGATCAAGGCGGAAAGTGCCTACCTCCGGTTCACGGTGGTTGAACGGATCCAGCATGGGGTTCTGTCGCTGACTTTTATGGTCCTTGCTTACACGGGTTTTGCGCTCCGGTATCCGGACAGCTGGTGGAATTTTCCGTTCCTGCTCTTCAAGTCGAATACGGATTGGCGCGGGATTATCCATAAAGGGACTGCGATCGTATTTATCCTGCTTCTGATCTACCACGCGGGAGCTATGATCCTGACACGGCGCGGACGCATGAAGCTCGTGTTGCTCTTTCCTGGGGTGAAGGACGTTAAGGATTGTTTCGCTTTGTTGGGCTATAACCTTGGCCTGTGCAAGAAGAAACCGCAATTCGGACAATACAGCTATATTGAAAAAGCCGAATATTGGGCTCTCATCTGGGGTTCCGTCGTCATGATCGTGACGGGTGGTATCCTGACCTTCGCGGATTATTTTATGCAGTACTTGCCGAAATGGGCGATGGATCTTGCGAACACGATCCATTTCTATGAAGCCGTCCTCGCGGTCCTGGCGATCCTTGTTTGGCACTTTTATTTTGTGATCTTTGATCCGGAGGCCTATCCGTTGAACCTGAGCATGGTGACCGGCAAGGTTCCGGAGGAAGAAAAAGCGATTAAGGACCCTCCCAAAAAGGATCCCCCGAAAGAAAAAAAGCCGGCATGACAGCGTCGTTTTAAGAGGGATGGTATGGATTAGCGGCGCAGTACAGTTAACCCGCAAATTTAAATCGGAAACAGTGTTGGGGAAAAACCCCTTGGTTCTTATCGCGCTTTCCGTTATGCTTTTCACTCGATAAGTTTTTGATTTATCACAGACATAAAACGATTAAAGCGCGGCGCGTTACAAGCCCGTCGCAGGATCCGGTATGCCCCTTAGAGCCTTGAAAAAATCAGTCGAATTGTTCCGAAAATCAGGTCAATACATCGCCTCTGTTCGCCTGACCGTGGTCCTGCTCTTTGTTTTGATTCCCGTTGCCATCCTGGGAAGTGTGATCCCTCAGGGGCGCGAGTACTCGGAGTATGCCGAGAAGTTTGGTTTCAAATGGACCGGTCTCTTCTATCAACTGCACCTGAACACTGTTTTTCTGAGTCCCTGGTTTCTCATTCTTGTCGTTCTCCTGGGCGCGAATATTCTGAGTTGTTTGATCGTGAGCCTGATGAAGGCAAAAAGGACTTTCGGTTTCATTCTCATCCATTTGAGCCTCATCCTTTTGATCGCCGGTGGCCTGGTGAGCGCCACGATGAGGCTCAAAGGGGATCTCATTTTGAATGAAGGGCAGACCGCGTCGTCCTTTGACCATCGTGGAAAAATGATCCCACTTGGATTTGAGTTACGCCTGAAGGATTTTGAACTTCAGCATTATGAAAATGAGCTAGAGAAGCTCATGATCGCTATGCCGGGAGGACAAAAGCCCTTTGAGTTTCGTTTCCGGAAGAATCTATGGACCGCGATCCCGGGAACGGACTATCAATTCCAGGTGGAACGTTTTGTTCCCGATTTCCGCTTTGACATGGCCTCTCGCGCTGCGTTCTCCGCATCCGAAGAACCGAATAATCCGGCCATCCTGGTGCGTATGAAAGGAAAGGCTGAGGATTATACCGAATGGGTCTTTGCCAATTTCTCGGATTTTCATATGACGAGCGAACGTCCCATCGGACTCAAATATGTCTGGGCGCAGAAGGTTCCGAAAGCTTTTATTAGCCATGTCGAGATCCTTGAAAAGGGGAGGGTGGTCAAGGAGCTGGCTATCGAGGTGAATCATCCTTTGCGCTACAAGGGATTCTCGGTCTACCAAGCCTCCTATGATTCTATCGAAGGCAAATGGTCAGGGCTCGCGGTCGTGAAGGATCCTGGGACCGGTATTATTTTCGCGAGCATCATCATGATCATGCTCGGCCTCACCCTGAATATTTATTTTCATCCCACCAGAAGAAAGAAGCGGAAATTCGAAGACGAAGCAAAGGAGCCGCAATGACCGAAGCGCATTTTTTATCCGCAGCGTTTGTCTTTTATCTTGTCAGCCTGATCCCGCACGCATTTGTTTTTTTCAAGAAGGCCGCGCCGCGCATGGAGCGGTTGGCGCGCGTGCTTGTCGTCCTGGGGCTCTTGGCCCAGACGGTGGCGTTAGTCATCCGGTGGAAGGTCACGGGACACGCGCCCATGACGAACATGTACGAATCTCTCGTTTTCTTTTCCTGGGCATTCGTGGCGGCCTATCTTCTGGCAGATTTTTTTCTGAAGATCTCGCGTCTTGGTTTTTTTATCCTCGTCTGCAATCTGGCCCTTCTCATGTATGCCTTTTCTCATGACGCGACCGTGAAGCCTCTCATGCCGGCGCTGCAAAGCAACTGGCTGGTTCTGCACGTCGTGACCTGCTTTTTTAGCTACGCCGCTTTTGCGGTGTCTTTTGTCGCCAGCCTCGCGTATCTTTTGCCGTTCCCAAAGAAATATTTCTCCCATGAACAACTGGATCAGGTGATCTATAAGTCGATTCTCTTCGGCTTTCCTTTGCTGACCTTAGGGATTGCTTCCGGGGCTGTTTGGGCGAACGAGGCGTGGGGACAATACTGGAGCTGGGATCCCAAAGAGACATGGGCGCTCGTGACTTGGATGATCTACGCGCTTTACCTTCACCTGCGCCTTATAAAAGGCTGGAACGAGAAAAAACTCGCCGGGGTCGCTCTCACAGGTTTTTTGTTCGTAATTTTCACGTATGTTGGCGTTAATTACCTTCTTTCTGGTCTCCACAGCTACGCGCGCTAAGAGAGCGTCCGGGCACAGAGCTTTTCGAATATAGGTTGCTTCATAATAGGGAATTCCGTAGAATGCGCGCGTTGTTAATTTTATGGACCTGTGAGTCGATAAAATTAAAGACGTCGGTGATAGCAAACCGGAGTTGAAGCTGATGTGGTTTCGTGCCAATGAACTGTTGGACTAACCTGAAAGCTCTGGGCTGTGCACTGTAAAAAAATCTTTCTCGCTATCCTAATGCTTGCTGCTCTGCCTCTTTTTTCCTCCTGCCGTGAAATGGATGTTGAAGCCCTCCAGAAAGTCCTGAAAGATCACCAAATGACCGGCGCTAAGTATGTCGGCTCCCAAACTTGCGCCATGTGCCACGAGAAAGAGGTTAAGAACTTCAAACTCGCCGCACACGAAAGGGTCGCCATTCCGATGGAAGGCATCAAAGTCGAGGGCTGTGAGATGTGCCACGGCCCCGGGAGCCTGCACGTGGATGCGGGCGGTGGCAAGGGCGTTAAGATCATCAATCCCGGCAAGAATCCTGAAATGTGTTTTGCCTGCCACATGGAAAAGAAAGCCGAATTCAGTCTTCCGCATCACCATCCCGTGCTGGAAGGTCATATGTCCTGCACCGATTGCCACGACCCCCACGGTCCCGCGGCACGACCTTGGTCGGCCACTTCTATGGAAGATGTGAACGAGCAATGTTTCAAATGTCACAAGCAGCAAAGAGGCCCTTTTGCCTACGAGCATCTGGCTCTCCGCGAAGGCTGCACAACTTGTCATAAGGTTCACGGATCGATCAATGACAAGATGCTCACTTCGAGAGATACAAGCGTGTGTACACGTTGTCATGCTGATTCAGCGCTATTAGTAGGGGGGCAGCATCCCGCAAGGATCCGGCAAGGAACCTGCTTTAGTGGCGAATGTCACGTTGCTGTTCACGGTTCGAATTTTGACAAGCACTTGAGGTACTAGATCTCCATGCGAGCTTTTTTTCTTAAAAGCTTATTCGCGACGATCGTTACATCATTTCTGATTCAAAATGCGTTTGCTGCGACAGAAGTCAAACAAGCCGCCGCTCCTACCGCTGCAGTTTCTCAAGCAACCGTTTCCGCGCCGTCAGCAACGAATGAAACGGCTCCGACCGCTAAAACCGATACGCTGAAGATCACGGCTGTTTCCCAACCATTTCA
>SESH01006859.1_pt1 | contig 21369 bp, 16 predicted proteins | sample 3171561 | NCBI WGS metagenome assembly SESH01 (sample SAMN10866947, study PRJNA518727) | freshwater metagenome | biome: subpolar coniferous forest; feature: holomictic lake; material: water; isolation source: holomictic Lake 442 2011 16.5 m and 2014 13 m | place: Canada: near Kenora, Ontario
CGGATGATTCGTCCGGCCACACTTTCTCCGGCTTGCAGAAAACCGCCTGTCTATTCCCGCCTCAGGCTCTCGATGGGGTTCAGGCGGGCGGCCCGGAACGCAGGGTAGAACCCGAAGAAGATGCCGACCCCGGCTGAAAACCCCAGTGCCAGAAGCACGGCCCCGGGCGAAATCAGGACCGGCCAGTGATTAATCCTGGCCAGGAGGCTGGCCGCACTGATGCCCAACCCGATCCCGATCATCCCGCCAGCGCCGGACAGCGCCACCGCCTCGACCAGGAACTGCATCAGGATGTCGCGCCGACGGGCGCCCACCGCCAGCCGAAGCCCGATCTCCCGGGTCCGCTCCGAGACGGCCACCAGCATGATGTTCATGATGCCGATGCCGCCCACCATCAGGGAGATGGAGGCAATAACGGTCAGCAGCACGGTCATCAACCGTGAGACTTGCGTGATCATTTGCGTCACCTCGGTCATGTCAGTGACGGTAAAATCGTCGTCCGCCCCATGGTTGAGCCGATGGCGTTGACGCAGAATCCCCCCGATCTCCTGCTTGGCCTGAGGCAGCACCTCCATCGACGTCAGGCTGAGCATAAGCTGATTGACGTTATTGAACGCCGAGTTCTGGAGAACGCGGCGGACCGTGGTCCACGGGGCGATGATCGTGTCGTCCTGGTCCTGACCCCAGGCGGCGCTACCCTTGGGAGCCATGACGCCGATGACCCGGAAGGGCATGTTCTTGATACGGATTGTCTTGCCGATCGGGTCGTCGCCCTGAAAGAGTTCCTTCGCCACGGTCTTGCCCAGCACGCAGACGCGCGAGGCGCCGCGAAGGTCCGAGTCGGTGAAAAAGGAGCCGCTCGCCACATCCCAGTTCCGGACCTCCTGGTACTGCACATTCACGCCTTGGACGGAGGTGGCCCAGTCGTTCTCCCGGTAGATGCACTGGCCCCCGGCCCGCACGAGGGGGGAAACAGCGCGGACGAGCGGGCATTCCCGCAGCAGGGCATCGCCGTCGTCGGCCGTGAGGGTCTGGGTGGTGCCCATGCCGCCATGGAAGCCGCCTGCCCGCGAACTCCCCGGAAAAATGAGCACCAGATTATTTCCCATGCTGCTGATCTGGGACTGCATGGTGACCGAAGCGCCCTGCCCGACGGCCACCACGGCAATCACGGCGGCGATGCCGATAATGATGCCCAGGGCGGTCAGCAGGGACCGGGTCTTGTTCCGGACCAGGGCCCGCATGGCGATTCTCAGGGTGACCACGGCATTCATACAATCATCCCGTCCTTCATGACGATCGTCCGCTTGGCGTAACGGGCGATATCCGGTTCATGGGTGACCATGACCAGGGTGATGCCTTCCCGATTCAGTTCCAGGAAGAGGGCCATGATGTCGTCGGCCGACTTGCTGTCCAGATTGCCGGTCGGCTCGTCGGCCAAAATCAGCGGGGGTCGATTGACCAACGCCCGCGCGATGGCCACACGTTGCTGCTGCCCGCCGGAAAGCTGGCCGGGATGATGGCTGAGGCGATCTCCCAGGCCGATCCGGTTCAGCAGGGCCCGGGCTCGTTCCCGTCGTTCTTCGCTGCGGATGTGCGGGCCGTAATAGAGCGGCAACTCCACGTTCTCCATGGCACTGGTGCGGGGGAGCAGGTTGAAGTTCTGGAATACAAACCCGATTTTGCGGTTCCGGATTCCCGCCAGGGCGTCGGGACCAAGACCGCCGACTTCCTGGCCGTCGAGAACGTACTGACCGCTGTCCGGTTGATCCAGGCACCCTAGCAGGTTGAGGAGCGTGCTCTTGCCAGAACCCGAATGCCCCATGATGGCCACGAACTCGCCGGAGGCAATATCCAGGGAGACCCCATTAAGGGCGGGAACGTCCACCTCCTCCATGTGGTACACCTTCCTGACCTGTCGTAGTGAGATTAACATGGCTTACCGCCCGGTCCGACGAGCCGGCATTTGAGGAGTAAAGGGGTTGACGGTCTTCTCGTTGTTTTCCGCCGTTTGCAGACCGATCACCACCTCGTCGCCAACGGCCAGGGTTACGGGTTCACGAATTTCGGTGAAGGCGCCGTCGGTAATGCCCGGAGAAACGGCCACCGGGCTAAGCCCGCTCCCATCGGCCTTGGAAATCCAAATCCGGGGCCCACGGGGGCCCCGCGCGGCCCCCTTCTTCTCCGAACCGGCCTCGTCAGAGGGACGTTTCTCGGGCTTGAACCGGAGAGCCGCATTGGGAATCTTGAAGACGTCGGCATGCCGGGCCACCTCGCAAATGATGTCGGCCGTCATCGAGGGAAATAGTTTATTCCCGGGATTGGGCGCCTCGACGATCACGGGATAAGTGACCACATTCTGGACCGTCGAGGCCGCCATGCGGATTTGCACAACGGCTCCCGTAAAAGTCTGCTCGTAGGCGTCCACCGTGAACGTGACCACCTGCCCCGCCGCGATGCTTCCGATATCCGCCTCGGGAACACTGGCCTCCACCTGAATCTTCCCCAGGTCCCCGGCGATCAGGAAAAGCATCTGGGCGTTCATGCTGGCCACCACGGTCTGGCCCTCGCTGACGTTACGGGCGATAACCACGCCGTCCACCGGTGACCGGATCGTGGTGTAGCCCAGGTTGGCCATGGACTGCTGCAAAACCGCCTCCGCCTGGGAAATCTCCGCCTCCGCCACCTTCAACTGCGCGACGAGGGTGGCATGCGCGGCGACGGAGGTGTCCAATTCCGCTTGCGACAGCATTTCCCGCGCGGTCAGTTTCTTGGCTCGCTCCAATTCCTTCTCGGCCTGAACCAGTTTGGCCCGGACCTGCTCCACATTGGCCTGGCTCTGGATCAGACTGGCCCGATCCTGCGCCACCCGCGCCTCAAACGTTGTGGCATCGATCTGAGCCACCAGGTCGCCAGCCTTCACCGGGGTGTTGTAATCGACGTAAAGTTTCTTGATGGGGCCGTTGACCTGCGTGCCGACCTGAACCAGCTTGACGGGCTGAATGGTCCCGCTGGCCCGCACAGTCTGAACCACGTCGCCACGCTCGACGCGCGCCGTGCGGTAGCTCCCATTGGGCGCGACTGTCTTATTGAATTTCCGATAGCCCAGAATCCCCGCCGAAACGGCGGCGACCAGGACGACGGCGATGATCCATCGTTTCATGTCTATTCCTCCCCGACGGCATGCCTGATTTGGGCCGCCGCTGTCAGATGATCGTACTTCGCTTTGACTTGTTCGGACCGGGCACCGGTCAGGGCCACCTGGGCATCGGTAAGATCGACCGCGGAAGCGGCGCCCAACCGGTAGCGCTCGTCAACCAGATCCAGGGATTCCTGCGCTTGCCTCACCAGCAGATCCGTCAACTCAAGCCTCTGCCGGGCACTGTCGGCCTGGTTCAGGGCGTTCCTCAAGTCCTGGTAGATCTGCTGCTCACGATCGACGAGTTGCGTACGGGCGATACGAAGTTGAGCGGTGACCTCCGCAATGCGCCACGATTGCTGACGCCCGGTGAAAAGATCCACGGACGACTGCAGGAGGGATGACCAGTTCCAGGTGAGCGGAAAACGGCTGCCAGCTCCCTTGTATCCGGCCTGAAGCGCCAGGTCCGGATAGAGCGCGGCGATGGCCTCATCCACGGCGGCGGAGGCGGCGCGTTCCTGGGCCCGCAGGGACAGGAGGGCCGGGTGCCGTTGACGGGCGCGGACCATCAGGCTATCGGCATCCGCCTCGACCGTCGCCGTGAACGACTCGGGATGCGGCTTGTAAGCCGGTTCTTCCGTCAGGCCGAGGCTTCGGTTCAAGGCGGCACGGGCATCGGAGACGTCGTTCCTGGCCTTGATCAGATTCAGCCGGGCATTGCCCAGATCCACCTCCGCCTTGGTGCGGTCATAACGCGTACGGCGGCCGACTTCCTGGAAAGCCCGGACTTGATCGAGGTGCACCTGGTATTGCCGGACGGCGTCGTCGGACACCTGCTCCAGTTCCCCGGCCTTCACGAGAGCGTAGAAGGCGCTGCGCACGGTGTAGGCCACGTCGCTCCGGGCGGACCGCAAGGCTTCCGCCGCGACAATCTGCCGCGCGTAGGCCTGCCGGACGCGGGCGGGCGTCTTGCCGAAATCGTAGACGAGAAGATTAAGGCTCAGGCCTCCGCTGAATGAATTCCGGGCCCGATCCGTCGCCGGCTGTCCTTCCGTATTGGAGGAGGAACGACCCGCGCCAGCCGAGGCGCCGAGTTGCGGCCAGTAGGCGGCCCTGGCCTGAAACACCTGGGCGGTGGCGGCCACCAACTGCTGTTCAGCCTGGGCAAGGGAGGGGTGGTAGGCCAGGGCGATCCCAAGCGCCCCGTCCAACGTCAGGACCGAATTGGAGGAGAGGCCGACTTCACTGGCCTTGAGCAGACGCTCCCCGGGCGGGCTATGCTCCCCCTTCTGGACCTCACGCGCCTGCCGCACCGTGGCACACCCGGTCCCCAGGCACAGCAGACCCACAAGTGGCGCAAGGAAAAGGAACTCCGAGGTTTTAACTGTTCTCATGGGTGGTGTGCTCGACTATGCCACAAGATGACGGGCGGGGGCATCATTTTATTGTGGCGCAACGCCCCGATCGTTACGTATTGCCTTGCGCCACAGCGGGCTGGACCGGTAGATATGCGGCATGCACCGCCCGCTCCATCGCGCCCCGTATGCCGCCGTTCTCGCCGGCCTCGCCCTGCTGGTCACCCTCACCGGATGCGTGCGGCCGCCTGCGCCCCGCCCATCGCCCACCCCCCCGTCCTCCCCGCCGCCTCCCCTAGCGGCCGGCACCGCCGCCCGCCCCGTCATTCTGGTCCAGGCATCCTCGTCCGCGCCGAACGCCCAGGAGCGCAACTATGCGGCCAGCGTAACCACGCGGTTGGCCGGCTGGCTCAAGGATGTCGGAATTCCAACCCGCATAGTGGATGACGAAGCCCTGAGCCGCGGAGCCGCTGCGGAGGCTTCGGTCGTCATCCTGGGCTACAACCCCGCGCCGGGGTCTTCGGAATTGCGGGCCCTGGACCGCCTGATCAGGCGCGGCGGCAAGGTCCTTGTTTTCTATTCGGCGGAACCCCGCCTCGCCTCGCTTCTGGGAATGAAACTGGGGGCTTATGCCGCCGCCACCGAACCGGGACAATGGAGCGCCTTCCGGTTCAACTCGGCGGCCCCCGCCGGCATGCCGGCACGCGTCGAGCAAACCTCCCAAAACATCCGGCCTGTTTTCCCCGCCGATCCCGGCGCCCAAGTCATGGCCTGGTGGGAAAGCGCGTCAGGGAAAGATCAGCACATCCCCGCCTGGGTCCGGTCGGACTGCGGCTACTGGATGAGTCATGTCCTGCTGGAAGGCGATGGGGAGGCGAAAAAACAACTGCTGGTCGCCTTGCTGGGATCCTGCGATCCCGCCCTCTGGCGCGCCACCGCGGAACAGGCCGTCAAAACCGCAGGGACACTGGGTCGCCATGCTGACTTTGCCCAGGCGCTGGCGACCTTGGGCGCCTCAAGCGAACGGGGCGGGCAGGGGCCCCGCATGAACGCCTTGCTGGCGCAGGCAGAGCAACTGCACGACGATCTCGTGCGCAGCTTCCGGCGTGGAGACTATATCCGAACTCTGGCGACTGCCCGGCTCCTCGACGCCGCCCTGACCGAAGCCTATGCGCGTACACAGGCCCCCCGCCCCGGGGAATTCCGGGGAGTCTGGAACCATTCCGGCACCGGGTTCTCGCCGGGCAACTGGGAGGAGACATGCCGGAGTCTCGCCCAAAGCGGCATGACGGCCGTCTTTCCGCATATGCGGCGCCCGTGGACGGCCCACTACCGTACAGCCATGATCCCGCTCTCCGAGACGGCTCAACGGTACGGGGATCAACTGCAGCAATGCACGGAAGCCGCGCGCCGGCACGGCCTGGAGGTCCACGCCTGGGTGATCTGCTGGAACCTCGAAGGGGCCCCGGAAGCCCTGCTGGCTTCCTACCGCAAACAGGGGCGCCTGCAGGTTTCCGCCGCAGGGGCTTCCTTCCCCTGGCTCTGCCCCTCGCATCCCGCCAACGTTGCCTTCGAGGTCGACTCAATCGCCGATATGGCGGCCCGTTACCGATTGGACGGCGTGCATCTGGACTATGTCCGGTATAAGTCCCCCGACTACTGCTATTGCAGCGGGTGCCGGGCCCGGTTCGAGAAGGAGACCGGGCTCAGGGTCCGCCGCTGGCCGGCTGACGTGCGGTCCGGATCCAGCCCGCTGATAGCGGCCTGGCGTCAGTGGAGGCGGGACCAGATCACCCGCATGGTTGTTCAAACCCGCCGCCGACTGCAGGCAACCTCCCCCCGCACCCGCCTCTCCGCCGCGGTCTATACCGGCTATCCCGGTTGCCGTGACTCGATCGGGCAGGACTGGGGGGAATGGGCGCGACTCGGGCAGGTGGACTTCGTCTGCCCGATGAATTACACCGAGGACAACGCCAAATTCATGACCTGGTATCGCAAGCAGTCCGCCCTCCCCGGCGTCCGCGAGCGGCTGTTTCCCGGGATCGGCGTCACCGCCACGGAAAGCCATTTGACGGCGGCCGGCGCCTTGGATCAGATTGCCGTCTTGCGCGGCGAAAGCGCCCCGGGGTTCATGCTTTTCGACGGCAACCGCACCCTTGAGCGGGATATACTCCCCTACCTTCGCATGGGCGCCACAAGTTCACCCGCTCACCCGGCGCCAGGGGGCGACTGAACGGAAGGGATCGTCATGGCGGCATTATCCGCATCCAGTTTGCGGAGTTCCTGCTTCATCGCCTCAAAACACAGCGGGCAAATACCATGACTGATTAAGGCAACGGAATGATCGGCGATATAGTCGTCCAGTTGCTCCCACAGTTTCTCATCCACACGGATGCGGCGGCAACTCGAGCAGACCGTCAGCAACCCGCTGATGATCTGCTTCTGCTGGACGTAGGTATGGCCGACCGTCGCCAGCGCCACAACGATCGTTCCGATGCTGATCACGCAGCCGCGGAACACGCTGGGCGGGGAGGGCGGCACCCCAAACCAAAGCGAGGCCAGATCCATCAGTTCATTGAGCCAAACCAACAGGATCAGCATGATAAACGTCATAAATTGCCAGAACGCGACACCGACCAACCCATCGCGTGCGCCCTGCGACGGGTGCCGGTAGCTTTTCGCATGACCATGGGTCTCTGACATATTTGATGCTTCCTTTTTCATCGCCTAGCCTCCGGTAACCAACGCCTGTACGACCGACAATAACTCCCGGCCGGGATAGGGCTTCTGAATGAACCGAATCTGCTCTCTCTGTATCGCGGGCCACCGGGACTGCTCATCCATATAACCACTGGTCAGCAACAGCCGGATCCCCTGCTTTTCCCGGCGCAGTTGCAGGGCCAGGTCCAATCCATTGATGTCGGGGAGCACGACATCGGAGAAGAGCAGGTCGATAGCCTGCCTCTGTTCAGCGAAAATGGCCAGGGCCTCCCGCCCCGTTTTCGCGCTGAATACCTCGTAGCCCCGATCCTTCAAAAGGCGCACCGCAAATTGCCGTACGCTGTCCTCGTCTTCCACCACCAGGATACGGCAGGTACAGGCCGGTGCGTCCCCGGAGTCCACCGGCACAGCCGACCCGCCCTCCGCATCACGATCGGCAACCGGCAGGAACAGCTTGATAGTCGTCCCCAGGCCTTCCTGGCTGTAAACCTGAATCCATCCTTCATGCTGTCTGACGATACCGTAAACCATGGCCAGCCCGAGATTTATTCCCGGCCCCTGGCCTTCGTCGGCAAAAGACGGTTCGAAGAGGTGTTGCGCACGGACCCGGTTCATGCCCGGCCCGGTGTCCGACACCGATAGGCAAACATAATGCCCGGCCCTGGCATCCGCCATTTGCAGGGCATCGGAGGCCGATAGCTCATACGGCTTGGTCAGCAGGGTGATGCGGCCTCTCGAGGGAATGGCATTCTGAGCCAAGGATACCAGATTCACGAGAACCTGCTCCATCTGACCGGGATCGACATTGACCGGACGAATCAAGGGGTCCAGCCTCTTGATCAGCTCAATCTCTTGCCCAAGCTGCCCATTAAGGCCCGCCACTACCTTCTCCAGAAGGCTATTGAGATCGATAACCTGCAAAGTGAGCAATTGCTTCCGGCTGTAGGCCAGCAGTTGCCGCGTGAGGCTGCCCGCGCGTCGCGCCGCCCGATCAACCTCCAGAGCATCCTTTCGCCCCGGATGGCCCGGATCCAACCGACCCAGCAGAATATCATTGAACCCGATGATCACCTGCAGCAGGTTGTTGAAATCGTGGGCGATTCCGCCGGCCAAGCGCCCTATCCCTTCCATTTTTTGAGATTGGACCAGCTGCTCCTGAAGGCGTTTGGTCTCGGTAATGTCGAGGGAGACGCACAGGACCGCCGGACCGCCTCTGCCTACCGGGGTAAACGGAACCTTGACGGTTTGTAGAACCCGCGAAACGCCCGCGCTATCGATCCACGTCTCTTCGGGAATGATCCTGGGCTCTCCCGTTTCAATCACGTCGCAGTCATCGCGCTGGCGGGAATCCGCCCGATCGACCCCTCCCATCCAACCCCCGGATTCCCCGGCCAGCAAGGCCTCGCACGAGACGCCGGCCAACTCGGCGAACCGTCGATTGGCCAACACCAACCGGCCGGTCTTGTCCCTGGCGTAGATGGCGTGCGGCACCAGATCAATGACCTGCCTCAGGTTCTTCGCGCTGGCCTCCAAGGCCTGGGCGGCCTGTTTCCGCTCCGTCGCATCCCGGACAATGCTCAGCAGAATGCGATCCTCCCCGATGGCGACGCCTATTGAGCTCACCTCAACGGGAAAGGTCGTTCCATCCTTGCGCCGGTGCACGGTCTCGAAAGTGATCCCTCGGGCATCGGCCTCCGCCAGATGCGCGCCGATGGACGACACTTCGTGCTCCACACGCAGATCAGCGACCGTCATCGCCGTCAATTCATCGCGGTCGTACCCGTAAGCCTTCTCGGCCGCCGCGTTCGCTTCAAGGATCCGTCCATCCGGACGCAGGAAGAGGATGATATCGCGGGCATGCTGGGAAAGGATCTGATAGCGCTCGAACAGTTGTTGCCGCTGCCGCCGCTCGGTAATGTCGCGGACGATCGCCTGGTAATAATTCAAACCGCTTTCGCCGATCCGGCGCAGGCTCACCTCGACCGGAAAGAGGCTTGCATCCTGGCGTTGGTGCTGGGTCTCAAACACCAGGCTGTGCTCGATCTCCGTGCGCCGGATCATCGCCTCCCAGGTTCCCCGCAGAGGGGAAGGCAGGAAATCAGTCAGGCGCCTGCCGAGGATCGCTTCGCGGGTATACCCGTACGACACCAATGCCCGATCATTGGCCTCGACGACCTGCTGGTTCTCGTCCGCAAGGAGGATGAGGTCGTTCGCATACTTCGAGAGATTGATGTAGTGGTGGGTCAAAACGCGGCGCTCGGTCTCGGCCCGCTCCCTCGTCCGATCGAGCTCCTTTGTTTTACGGTACCACACAAAAACGAAGACGGCCCCCGACAACAGCACCAGGGACACGCAGGCAATCAGCAGCATGATGCCCGCCAGACGAACATCCGCCATCGCCTCGTCCAGATCGATTTTCGCCACCAGGCTCCACGGAGTCTCCGGCACAGGTTGCATCATCGCCAGCACTGGCTTCCCGCGATAGTCCACCCCCTGGATGAAGCCCTCCATCCCCAGAACCGCCAGCACCGCCGGCATACAGGGCGTCGTGAGCGGAAACTTGAGATTCAGGGCGGCATCCGGATGCTGGCGCAGGTCGCTCAGGAACAAGACGTTGTCGCCCTCCTTGCGCACTAGAAACGATTCCGCGGTTGAACTCGCTACGGGCCACGATTGCAGCAGCGGAAAAAGGTGACGACCGGGAGCTATCCTGAACATGAGAACGCCGGCGACCCGCGCCGGCGACCCCGCTTTCCCATCCGCCTCCGCAATCGGCACATACAAATCCATGTGGATGCCTGAAAGATGCGGCGCCCGGTGCAGATCCGAGATGAAGACGTGCATTGTCCGGACCGCCTCCTCAAGATGCTCCCGGCCGAACTCACCCAGTCGACCGCGGTCCGGATCGAGCGCCAGCACCACCTCGCCACCGACATCAACCAACAAAATGTCCTGAAAATCGTAAAGCTTTTTCAGCCCGGCAGCCCAGGTTAGAATCTCCTGTCGCCGCTCCGCGTTGCAGGGGTTCCGCAGACCCTCGGCAAGCCAGCGACAGATCACCGGGTTGCAGGCCAAAGTCTCGCCCAGGTCTCGGTAGACGCGGTGCCACTGAACAATCTGACCAACCTTCAGGTCGGCGATCGCCCGAAGCGACGATACGTCGGTCTCCCGCCGGTTCCGTTTGTAGGATTCGAAAAAGAAGAAGCCGACGGCCGCCACCGCCACGGTCAGGATCAGAAAAAAAAGCAGGGACGTCTGGGGCAACGCCTGCCGCCAGACTGACGCCTTTCCCGAACCCGGACTTCGCGCTCCTTCACCCCGAGCCAGATACATCCACCCCTCCGCCCACGGCAACCTTCGCCACACACAGCGCACCTACGACGGCGTCATTCTCGCTCCCCAACCTCGCAAAAGTCAAGCCAAGCCCAAGGGAGGGGCGAGGTGTTCATTGACCGGCGAATCGTTTGTCGATATGGTAGCACCCGAGACTATGAAAAAGGATAACGTCGATCTTATATGCAGCGTCGGAGAACTGGCCAGCCTGTTTGAAAGCGGCGCCGGCCTGAACGGCTTCCTGCAGAAGGTCGTCAGCCTGGTGGCCTATCACATGAAGGCCGCCGTGTGTTCCGTCTACCTTTTCGACGAATCCACCCAGGAACTCGTGCTGACCGCCAACCAGGGACTGAATCCCGAGTGCGTAGGCAGATTGCGGCTGAAATTAGGCGACGGCATCACGGGGCGGGCGGTGCTGGACCTAAAGGTAATCCGGGAAGGCCGGGCGTCGAACAGTCCCTTCTACAAGTTCATTCCCGGCATATTCGATGAACGGTACGAGGCCTTCTTAGCGGTGCCCATCCTGCAGGGCAACCGGCGGGTCGGCGCCCTGGTCGTTCAGGATCCCCAGCCCGACTATTTCGACGATAACGATGTCAAGGCCCTGCGGGCGATCACGGCCCAACTGGCCAGCACCATCGAGAGCGCAAAACTCCTGCTGGCACTGCATCAGCCATCCCCCTCTCTTCCCCTTGAGACTGAGAGCGCCATACCGTCCTCCACACGACTTGTTCACGGCGCGACCGCCTGCGAGGGCCTGGCGTTAGGGCGGGCACTGGACATCACGGGGAACGATCAGGGCTGGCTGACGCCTACCGTAAGCGCCGTGCCGTTGACCCAGGACGACTTCCTGAGCGCATTGCGCAAGACCGAGGAACAACTGGCCGAGCTTCAACGTCAACTCGGCGAGCGTATGTCCGACGTGGCCTCACTGGTCTTCGATGCCCACGTCCTGATCCTCAAGGACCCCGGATTTTCGGGGGAAATGCTCAACCGGATCCAGCAGGGAACCCCTCCTGATCAGGCGATCCGGGACGTCATCCAGATGTATGTGGACCTTTTTTCGCGCAGCACGAACCTCTCCCTCCGGGAAAAGACTCATGACGTACGCGACCTGGGGCTCCGCCTGCTCTCCAATCTATTGATGCGCACCTCCGAAAGCGCGGATTATCACGGCCGCATCGTTGTGGCCGACGATCTTCTACCGTCCGACATCCTCAAGCTCTCCGCCCAGCGTGCCGAGGGAGTGGTCCTGATCGGCGGCGGCATTACCGCTCACATTTCCGTTCTTGCCCGTTCCCTCCGCATGCCGCTGGTGATCGTGAAAGAAGCGCTGCTGACCGAAGAGGAAAAGACGCAGGGTCCCTTCATGATCCTGGACGCCGATCAGGGCAACGTGCTGATCAATCCGTTCGCCGACGTGATCCGTCAGTATCAATCCATGGTGGAAATCCGCGCCAGTAGCGCCCTGGCCGACTTGCTCGTCACCTCCACAACGACGACCCGCGACGGGCAGCGGATCCGCCTGATGGCCAATATCAATCTCTTAAGCGAAATCCCCACCGCCCAGCGGCTCAAGGCCGAAGGCATCGGACTGTACCGCAGCGAATTCCCTTTTATTGTCCGCAAGGATATCCCCACCGAGGAGGAGCAGTTCCGCATTTACCGGAAGGTGCTGGAATCCATGCCGGACCATGAGGTGATTCTACGCACACTGGATATCGGCGGGGACAAGCTGCTCTCCTACTTCCCCCTCGGCGCCGAGGCCAATCCCTTCCTGGGTCTGCGTGCGCTACGTTTCTCGTTGCGCAACAAGGAAATATTCATGCAACAGTTGCGCGCCATGCTTCGCGCCGGCGCGGCACGGCCATTAAGCGTCATGTTCCCACTCGTGTCCTCCGTCGATGACTTCGAGGAAGCTTGCGGCGTGGTGTCGGCCTGCATTCGCGCCCTTCAGGATGAACGTGTGCCGTGTAACGAGAGCCCGCGACTCGGGGTCATGATCGAAGTGCCCTCCGCCGTGGAATTGGCGTCCGATCTGGCACAGGTGGCGGATTTCCTCTGTATCGGCAGCAACGATCTTATCCAGTACACCCTGGCGGTGGATCGGACCAACCAGAACATCGCCGACCTCTACACCCCGCACCACCCCGCCGTCCTCCGCGCCATCAAGCGCGTGGCCGGTGCCGCCGCCGCCCACGGCAAGCCGGTGTCCCTCTGCGGCGACATGGCGTGCGACGAGCGGATGATCCCCTTCCTGATTGGAGCCGGGATTCATTCCCTGAGCATGGACACCCAGCACCTTCCACGCATCCAGCAACTCATCTCTTCAATAAGTCTCGCCGAGGCCCGCCTCCTGGCCGAAGACGTCCTTAAGCTCGGCCGGATCAAGGCCGTCGAAGCCCGGCTGGCCTCATCCCGGTGACCCTCCGAAACGGATCGCTTGACAAGGGCGGCGCGCTCCCGTATTTTCCCGCCCGACAACTGAAAAAGGTGATTCAGCATCCCGGAACGCGGTGAGAATCCGCGGCGATCCCGTCGCTGTAATCGGGGAGTGGGTTTCGAATAGGCAGTGCCCGCCACTGCGCCGCGCGGCATAACCGTAGCGGCGAGGGAAGGCGTCGAGCCCCACGACGATCCGAAAGCCAGAAGACCTGCTGAAGCAACCCATTCGTTAATCTGGAATCTGATGGAAAAAGGTTCCGGCGCGCGTCCCTGTGTGGAGGCCCGCCGGAACCTTTTTTATTTTGCGAAGAAAGAAAAACAAGAACATGAAACCCGGGAGACCCAAATGAGCCTGTTGCAACAAACCCTGTCCGCCATCCACCCCGCCGATCGTTCCCTGGAGCCTGCCATTCAGGCGCACCTGAACGATCTCACCAAACCGCAAGGCAGCCTCGGACGTCTCGAGTCCCTGGCCCTGCAATACTGCCTTGCCGCCCATACCCTTCAACCGAAGGCGGGCCTACTGCGCGTTTACTGCTTCGCCGGCGACCACGGGGTCGCGAGCGAAGGAGTATCCGCCTTTCCCAAGGAGGTGACGCCCCAAATGGTGGGCAATATGCTCGCCGGCGGGGCGGCCATCAATGTGTTCGCCCGTCATGTCGGGGCGGAGTTGCGGGTGGTGGACATGGGCGTGGACGCCGACCTGCACGGCGCACCGGGCCTCATCCATCGAAAGATCGCGCGCGGCACCGCCAACATCGCCGTTGGACCGGCCATGCGGCGGGATCAGGCGATACAGGCTCTGGAAGCGGGAATCGGACTGGCCATGGAAGCGGCCAGGGATAACGTCACCCTTTTGGGCACGGGCGAGATGGGCATCGCCAACACCACCCCCGCCACCGCGTTGCTATCGGCCTATCTGGGTTGTCCGCCCGTCGAAATCACCGGCCGCGGAACGGGCGTGGATGACGCGCGTCTCCAGAACAAGATCCAGGTGATCGAGCGGGCGTTGGCCGTGAACCGCGGGCGAATCGCCGACCCCCTGGATGCCCTGGCCGCCCTGGGCGGTTTTGAAATCGCCGGCATCGCGGGATTGGTGCTGGGGGGCGCCGCCGCCCATATCCCCGTGGTGGTGGATGGCTTCATTTCCACGGCGGGCGCACTGGCCGCCCTCAGGATGCAACCCGCTGTCGCTGACTATGTATTCTTCAGTCATCTTTCCGCGGAACAGGGCCATCGCAGGATTATGAAGGAACTGTCGGTAAAGCCCATTCTCGACCTGGACATGCGATTGGGCGAAGGCACTGGGGCGGCCCTCGCCATGTCCATCCTGGCCGCCTCCCTCAAGATGTACAACGAGATGGCCACGTTCAGCGGCGCCCGGGTGAGCACCCGTGAAATTCCCTGACGTCCGCGCCGTGCCCTGATCCCCTATCCGGGTTCAGGGTCGGGCGGAAAGCGTATGCAGGGTCAGTTCCGGCGGACACCAGAACCGCGCGTCCACGCCGGAACTTCCGGTCCCGGCCGACGTATACCCCCGCAGGTCGCGGTATTGCCAGGCTCCATGCGCAAAGCGTCGGGAAGCGCGCATGTTGGTCACAATCGGAATCCCACCCGGGGCGCAAATCTGGCCGCCATGAGTATGCCCGCAAAGCATCGCGCCAAACCCGCAGGCGGCGGCCTTCTTATAGGGATCCGGCGTATGGGACAGCAGAATCGCCGGCACCTCGTGGTCAAGATGGACCGCCGCCTTCTGCAGGTTGTCGGCTTCATAGAAATGCGCATCGTCGATTCCCGCCAGGCACAGCCTCTGTCCGCCGCGTTGCACCGACACCGCTTCATTCAACAACACCCGCACCCCCTGCTCCTCCAGCAACGGAACCGTCTCGATAAAATCGTGATTGCCCAGGACCGCGTAGACCTCACCCTGGAGACTGGGCCGCAGCCGCCCCCATTCGTGCATGGCGGGGGCGGTAGGACCATACGTCTTGGACCGGAAATCGCCCGTGATCACGCAGACATCGTACGCCAGACGGCTCACCGCGTTCGCAACGGCGTCCGTCAGCCCCGGAGCAATATCCAGATGCAGGTCCGACAACTGGAGGATCGTGAACCCCTCAAACGCCGCCGGTAATTCCGCGATGGCAAGCTTGTTGCGCCGCACAACGGGCCGGAAGGCATTCCGGCGTCCCCGCCAATACAGGCCCGTCGCCTTTAGAACCAACCTCAACAGCCAGTGGAACCAACGCAGGTTCTCGATATGAAAAAAGGTTAGCCCAGGCCCAAGCACACGCGCCGCGTAATGGGCCTCGGTGTGCAGCCGCTGGGTCAGGTGCGCCCGACCGATCCGCCGTTCGAGAGCAAGATAGGTGGGATCAGTCTTCTGCATGCTTGAAAACCGGCAGGTCCTCCGGCCGGGTGTCAGCCAGAGTCTTCAAACCCAGATCGCGTTTCGACAGCAACGGTGTCCGGACCGGCCAGGAAATGGCCAGCTCGGGATCCGACCATAGCAAGCCGCGCTCCTCCTCCGGGACATACACATCGCTGCACTTGTAAAAGAAATCCGCCTCGGGACTTACCACGCAGAACCCATGGGCAAATCCCGCGGGAACAAATAACTGGTGATGATTCTGCTCTGACAACAGAGCCGTCACGCACCGTCCGAAAGTCGGCGATCCGCGCCGGATATCCACCGCCACATCGAAGATCTCACCCTTGACCACCCACACCAGTTTGGCCTGGGGCCGGTTCAACTGATAGTGCAGGCCGCGCAACGTGCCGCCCACCGAGCGCGACCAGTTGTCCTGAACGAACGGCGCCTCGATGCCCGCCAGGCGGTACCTTTCCGCATGAAACGTCTCCTGGAAGAACCCGCGGGCATCTCCAAAAACATCCGGTACCAGCAATTTAACGTCCGGAATGGCTTGTGGAATGCAGTGTAGCGCCATCGGTCAGCCCTCCTCCGCCAGCCGTATCAGGTACTGCCCATACTCGTTCCTAGACATTTCCGTCCCCAGGGCCCGCAGTTGCCCAGTGGTAATGTACCCCTCAGCGTGGGCGATCTCCTCGATACAGGCCATTTTGAATCCCTGCCGGGCCTGAATCGTCTGGACGAAACTGGAAGCCTGGTACAGGGCATCGTGGGTGCCCGTGTCCAGCCAGGCGAACCCCCGCCCCAGGGAATGCACGCGGAGTCTGCCGCTTTTCAGATAGTCCAGGTTTACATCCGTAATCTCCAATTCCCCGCGCGGCGAGGGTTTCAGTCGGGCGGCCAGATCCACCACCCGGTTATCGTAAAAGTAAAGGCCGGGAATGGCGTATTTTGACTTCGGCTTCGCCGGCTTCTCCTCGAGCGAAAGAGCTTGGCCCCTTTCGTCAAACTCGACCACCCCGTACCGCTCGGGGTCGGTCACGGGATAGGCGAAGATCAGGGCGCCCTCCTGAAGACGAGAGGCCTCCTTGAGCACCGCGGTGAAGTTGTGGCCATAGAAAATGTTGTCGCCCAGAATCAACGCGACGGAACTGTCGCCGATGAACTCCCGGCCGATGATGAAGGCCTGGGCCAGCCCTTCCGGACGCGGCTGCTCGGCGTAACGAAGCCGGATCCCCACCTGTGAACCGTCACCCAGAAGCTCCCTGAACAGGGGAAGGTCGTGGGGGGTGCTGATAATGAGAATGTCGCGAATGCCCGCCAGCATGAGGACGGAGAGCGGGTAGTAAATCATCGGCTTGTCATAGACCGGCAGCAGCTGTTTGCTGACCACACGCGTCAGCGGATAAAGCCGCGTCCCCGATCCGCCCGCCAGAATAATGCCCTTCATCCGTCGCCTCCTCCCGCTAGTCCGACACCCTCAGAAATCGCCTATTCTCTTCATCGTGGCCGATGTGTCGAGATGATTCTGGTTATCACGATTTCCGGGCCTTCCGGTGGCGATGCAACATCTTAAAGAACCGGACGGTATCCTTCAGGGGATGAATCTTGCTCTGCTCCGTACCGTAGATCGTGGCCACAGGCACGGCGCCAATCCGAACACCCTGCCGACTCAGAGCCATGAGGATTTCTGATTCGGCGGCAAATCGCGCCGCCTGGATCTCCACCCCGGAAACCTCCGCGAGACTGTAAAGACGATACCCGCATTGCGTGTCCGGAACACGTTGCCCCATCTCACGGCTCAGCAGCCAACTCATAAACCGGTTGGTCAACCACCGCACAAGCGGCATGGAACGGGCATCGTGCATGCGGTTTCCCACCAGCACCGGAACTCCGGTTTCCCGATAGGCCTGGATAAAGCGCGGAATATCCGCCGGGGCGTGCTGCCCATCGCCATCCAGGGTAATGGCATAGTCGAACCCCTGCCGCACGGCGGCCCGAAAGGCCGTTTGCAGGGCCGCGCCCTTGCCCAGGTTGACCGCGTGACGAATAACCACCGCACCGGCCGACTCCGCCTCCCGACCGGTGTCATCCGGCGACCCGTCATCCACCACGATCACATCGTCGATCATCTCACGAATGGCGCGGACCACGGCTCCGATGCGCCCGACCTCGCGATAGGCGGGCACAATCGCGCATCCGCGCGGCTCCCCTGTTGTCTCGGTCCGCATGATCAGGCACTCCTCTCCCGGGTCGCCGCCGTGCCATAGCTGAGGCCATCCCACACCCGCTCATACATGAACCACTGGTGCGGATAAGCTCCAATCCCATCCTCCAATGCCTCGCAAATCCGGCGTTGAAGCTCACCCGGCGTCGTTCCGGGACCGGGCCGGATCGGCGGATAAAGCCGGAGCAGGAAGGTATCATCCTCCTGCCGGAACATGAATCCGGGCAGGATCACGGCGCCTGTTTTTTCCGCCAACCACACCGCCCCGCGAGGGAGACAGGCCATGGCACCGCACAGCGACGCCATATCGTTGCGGCCCGAATAATCGCGGTCGGCCAACAGGGCGATGAACTCGTTATGCCTCAGGGCCGCCAACAGGTGCTTGACGGCATGTCCGTGCGGCACGACCGTCATCCCTCGTCGGCGCCGGTGCCTCTGGAAGAAATCGTTCAGCTTGGCCGAAGGCTGATTCAGGGCCACCACCTTCAAAGGGTAGCCCATCCCGGCCACGACGGCGCCGCCCAGTTCCCAATTACCCAGATGGGCTGTGACCAGAATCACGCCCTTTCCGTCCTGCCGCGCCTGTTCGATGTACTCCGGATGCTCGATCACCACCAGACGCCGGATATCCTCCTCGCTCAAACGAGAAAATCGAAAATAATCCACCAGGTACTTGCCGAAATAGTGAAAGGTGGTGCGTGTCGTCAACCGGAGTTCCCGCGTCGTGGGATGCCGCCCCTTGAAAAGCATCACTTGCTTCAGGTTGGCCATGACCGCCTCCCTTGCGCGCCGGTCAAGAAAGAAGTACAAGTCGGCCAACCTCAGACTGATCCAATAGGCGAAGTGCCTCGGAATCGTCCGGCTCAGCCAACCTGCCAGGCAAAATGCACAGTATTCAAACACCCGTCCCCCGCCTTTCCCGCTTGAAATGGGACTCCGCATGGTAGGAGGACCGCACCATCGGGCCTGAGGCGACATGGCGAAATCCCATGGCCGCTCCCTGCCGGGCATAGTCCTCAAATACGTCCGGATGGACAAACCGCTCCACAGGGGTATGCCGCGAAGAGGGGGCCAAATACTGCCCTATCGTCAGAATCTCACACCCCGCCCCGCGCAAGTCCTGCATACTCTCGATAATCTCCGCATCCGTTTCGCCCAAGCCGACCATCAGGCCGGACTTGATCGCCGGCTTTGGGGCCGTTCCCGCTGCGTACCTCAGTACTGTCAGCGAGCGCTCATAACTCGCGGCCGGCCGGATCAGTCGCTGGAGTCTGCGGACGGTTTCGAGGTTGTGATTAAACACATCCGGCTGCGCCGTCAAAACAATGTCCAAGTCCCGTTCACGTCCCTGAAAATCGGGAACCAGCACCTCGATCGCCGCCTCCGGAAGCCGGTCCCGGATGGCGCGGATGGTGGCGGCAAAAAGCCCCGCTCCGCCGTCGTCCAGGTCGTCACGCGTCACACTGGTGACCACAACATGCCGCAACCGCAACCGTTCCGCCGCCTCGGCCACGCGCTGGGGTTCTTCAGGATCGACCGCCTGCGGGGCCCCCGTCCGGACCGCGCAGAACCGACAGTCCCGGGAACAGACCTCTCCGAGAATCATGAACGCGGCCGTTCCCCGGTTGAAACACTCATGCTTGTTGGGACAGTGGGCGCCTTGGCAGACCGTGTGCAACGCGTTCTTATCCAACAGGTGATGAACCTCGTCCCCCAGGCCGCTGCCAGCCACACGCACCCGAATCCAAGGTGGTAAACGCACCCCTCCCTGCGATAAAGGGGCGATCCCCGGCTGTGCTTTTCCCGCTTCAGACATGCCCATTGTGGTATCCTATCAGAGCGTTATACGCGAGAAAAACCTGTGTCGGACGCGATCCCGGAATGAGGGTGTCCGGACGATCAACCTGGTAAGGGGGGACGGTGGAGAGGCTTTCAAAATGGTCGGGCCGAGGAGATTTGAACTGCTGACATTCTGCATCTAAAGCAGACGTAACACCGCTCTATATGCCATATTTAAGGCGATTTTGAGTTTATAAGATTCCTGTGGGTGCGGATGTGGGTGCTTTTTCCTTGTTGTAATGTTCGTTCTGTTGCATACTCAGCGCCATGGTTTCCAAGCGGGAGAATACTTCATGGCGCTAATGCTAAAACGACAAAGAAATGGAAGTCTGCGGGACGAGTGGTATGGCGTGTATACCGAAGATGGCCGACGGAAGGTCGTCAACCTGGATGTGAAGATTCAGGGCGTGCCGCCCGCATCCCTCGCCGTGGGGGACCTTGGCAACAAGGATTTCGAGGCCAGTCGCAAAGAAGCGACAAAGGCCCTCGTGGAATATGTGGAAGCCGCCCAGCATAAGGGCAGGGCTGAACACCTGACGGAACGGTTGATCGAATCGAAGAGCGGCGAGGCGCCCGAGTACGTGAAGATTGCGGAGTTGCCGGATCGGTGGCTCGGAATGACCCGCGATGCCCCGCTGAGTGAAGGCTATACCGCCGAGTGCAAGGCGATCCTGGGGCGCTTCGTCGCTTACATGAAGAAGCATAGGCCCAAGGTGACCTACCTCTACCAGGTGAAGTCCACCGACGCAGACGCGTTTGCCGCCTCCGTACGCAAAGAGATGAGCCCAAGGACGTATTTTGCCCACCTGGGGATTGTGCGGCCGGCGTTTGACTACTTCCTGCCTGCGGGCGCGGTAAACCCGTTCCGAAAGGGTCTGCGGGGCAAACGACGATCCAAGACCGAGAGTTCGGGCAGTATCCACCGGGTGCCGTTCACCCCTGCGGAGTTGGAAGCCCTGGTCGCGGCCGCCAAGGACGACGAATTCATGCGCCAGTTGATCATCACCGCCGCCTGTACCGGCATGCGGCGGAGCGACGTGTGCCAGTTGAAATGGAGCGCGGTGGATCTGGCTGGCGGCATGCTGGCCGTCAAGACCTCGAAAACCGGCGCGGAAGTGGAGATCCCCATCTTTCAGCCGCTCCGGGCCGTCCTGGAAGCACGCGGAGGGAATGGAAAGGCTTACGTCTTCCCTGAAGCGGTCAAAATGCTGGCCGACAATCCCGACGGGTTGACCTGGCGGTTCAAGAAGATCGTGGCCATGGCCTTGGATAAGACGACCCGCCCTGCCCTGCCGACGGCTTCCTCACGCGCCGAAGTGGAAGCTGAGGGCACCGAGGCCATCATGGCAAACCTTCCAGAGGGAGGGCGCCGGGATCGCATCCTGGATACGTTCCGACACTACTGCATGGGCAAATCCTACAATGCCATCGGCAAAGCTACGAATCGGGCGAAGACCACCATTGCGGTTGACCTGCATGCCGTTCAGGATCTGGTCACGAAGCGATTCATGAGAAATTCGAAAGGTTATAACGTCACGAAGGCGATTGCCCGGATTACGCGGGTGCCGCGGGTGAAAGGGATGCGGGCGGCGAGCATCCGCGATTGGCATGCCCTGCGCACCACGTTCGTCACACTGGCGCTCTCGGCCGGGGTCCCCTTGGAACTTGTCCGCCGCATCACGGGCCATTCGACGGCGGATATTGTGTTGAAACACTATTTCCGCCCCGACCGGGAGCAGTTCCGGGCGGCGCTGACCGATGCCATGCCCGACATTCTCACCGGAAAGACGACAGAGTTGAAACCGGCAGATGAATTTGGAGCTCTGGCCAAGAAGGTCGCCGCCGGGAGTGCCACGACGGAAGACAAGGAACGGATGGCAATGTTGTTGAAAGAGCTTTGACCGAACTGGCCCCACGAGGCAGGGCAAACGCATCTAAA
>SESH01048189.1_pt1 | contig 21357 bp, 18 predicted proteins | sample 3171561 | NCBI WGS metagenome assembly SESH01 (sample SAMN10866947, study PRJNA518727) | freshwater metagenome | biome: subpolar coniferous forest; feature: holomictic lake; material: water; isolation source: holomictic Lake 442 2011 16.5 m and 2014 13 m | place: Canada: near Kenora, Ontario
CGCCCGGGAGCGCGGAACGGAAGGCGCTGAATTTCGAGCTCTATTACAACGCAATGTTCAGGGGAGAGGTCCTGGTGAAGATGCTTCATAAATCCGTCGGTGCTCTGGCACTGGCGGCGATGGTTTCAACGGCGCTCGCCCAGCAGCAGCCGGCAAGCACCAACGGTCCGCAAGCTACTGGAAACAACTTGCCGGATGATGTGATTGTGACCGGCACGCGCCGCAACGATCGCACTGCACTCGAGTCCACGGCGCCCATCGATATCCTCAATGGCGCCGATCTGACGACGCAGTCGACCGCGAACATGCTCGACTCGCTCGCCAGCATCGTCCCATCCTTCATCATCGGGCAGAATTCGCTCTCCGATGCTTCGAGCTTCGTCCGTTCGCCGTCGCTGCGCGGCCTGCCTGGCGATGAGATTCTGGTGCTGCTGAACGGTAAGCGTTTCAACCGCTCATCGTTGGTACAGGTGTACACCGGTGGCGAGACCGAACTCTCGTTCGGTTCACAGGGTTCGGACCTCGCGTCGATTCCCTCAATTGCCGTACGGTCGCTCGAAATTCTCCGTGACGGCGCGTCAGCGCAATACGGATCGGACGCCATCGCTGGCGTGTTGAACTACCACTTCCGCGAAGACACTGGCGGGCTCGAGCTCACGGCACGTACAGGCAAGTATTTTTCCCACCCGTGGCCGTCCGACGGCGCAGACACGCAGATCGCGGCGAATGGAGGAATTGCGCTCGGCCAGAATGGCGGATTCGCCAATCTGAGCGTCGAATGGGCAACCAACGAGCAAACCGTTCGCAACACGACGCGTCCTTCTGCGCTGGAGTTTGCGGCGGAGAATCCGAGCCTGGCTTCCCAGCTGCCTCACTGGCCGGAACCTGTGCAGGAGTTTGGCACGCCGCCGTCGACCAGCACGAAGGCCGTTCTGAACGCCGGCTTGCCGCTGGCAAACGGTGACAAGATCTATTTCTTCGCCAACTACGCCCAGATCGACTCGAACGAGAGCTTTAACTACCGGCTGCCGAAGGCCACAACCAACTTCAGCCCAAACTCATCCTTCCAGCCCGCCTATCTGGACGCCTGCACGAGTGCGTATACGGGCTGCCCGGTGGGCGGCTTCATCCTCGACGGCAACACCTACACGGCGAGTGCGATGTACCCCGCTGGCTTTACACCGCGGTTCTATGGCACGACCAAGGAGATCTTCGGGGTGGTGGGCTACAAGGGCAAGATGGCGGGCGAGCTAAGCTATGACTTTTCGCTCAGCACCGGCCGTAACTCGCTCGCACTCAGCATGAAGACGAGCTTGAACCCGTCACTCGGTGCAGCCACCCCGAAGAGCTTTGATGATGGGTCATTCAAGCAGAGTGAATATACCGGCGACCTCGAGCTCGCCTATCCGCTGAAGCTGTCGTTACTGGAAGCGCCTGTGTTCCTGGCGGGCGGCCTCGAGTGGCACCACGAGAAGTACGAGCAGACCGCCGGAGATCCTGCGTCCCACGCCGTGGGGCCCTATGCCTACCAGCCGCTCTATACGTGCAACGCCAGCAATTCCTGCACGCCCGCTCTGGACAGCAGCGGAGCGCAGATCATCTCTACATTGAGCACGGGATCTAACGGCTACGGCGGTAATTCCGAAAACCTGTCATCGACGACACGGAACTATGCGGTGTATATCGACGCCGAGACCGATCTCTCCAAGAGCGTCACGGTGGGCGCAGCGGTGCGCTACGAAAACTACGACACGTTCGGATCCACGACGCTCGGTAAGCTGCAGGGTCGCTGGAAGGCCAGCGACACGGTTGCGCTGCGTGCAACGGCCAGCACGGGCTTCCACGCCCCGACCGCCGGACAGTCGAGCGTCGAGGTTATTACGACGGGCTTCAGCTCCGCCGGTACGCAGTACTATCAGGGTACCTACCCGGTGACGAGCGCAGCAGCCCAGTTCTACGGGGCGAAGCCGATCAAGCCCGAAAAATCCAAGAACTTCAGCGCAGGCGTCGTGTTTACTCCGACCGAAAACATCGTGACGACGTTGGACTTCTACCAGATCGACGTGACGGACCGGATTGGGATCAGCAAGTCCTACACGGTGTCGCTGGCGGACATCCAAGCTCTGCCGACGCTCATTTCGGTTGGCGTTGACGGCCAGGTGCAGTACTTTACCAACGGGTTTGACACTCGTACCCGTGGCGTGGACCTGGTACTGACCCATACGCTGAACTTCGATGGTGGCGGTCGGTTGGCGACGACCCTCGCGTACAACTACAACCAGTCGAAGGTGCCGAACCGGAATCCGGACGTGGTCTCCAACGAACGGGTCACGGACATCGAGCGCTACGCGCCTCTGAACCGAATCAACCTCAACTTGACCTATACCGCCGGCAAGTTCACCGGTTCACTGCGCGAAGCCTACTTCGGTAGTTTCATGGACGTCTCGGACTACGGCTACGGTCAGACGTTCTCGGCGAAGACGACCACGGACCTCGATCTGGCCTACGAGGTGCTCCCGAAGGTGAGTTTCGCGGTGGGATCTCGCAATCTGTTCAACGTTTTCCCGGATCGCCTGATCAACACGGCAGACAATACGGTGTACGCCTCCACGGGAAGCTTGGGCAACGGGTCTGTTTATCCGAGAACGGGCGGCCCGTTCGGCTTCAATGGGCGTTTCGTCTACGCCCGGATCGGCGCTAAGTTTTAAGGCACGACGCCCCTAGTTCGAGGCGGGTCGGTCTCCGATCGTCTCATGCCGCTCACGAGGAGGGTTGCCCGCCGCGCAGCAATGCGCGGGGATGACCCGTATGCCGGCGTCGCGATCGATGCGCGGGTCCGCGCTGACCTCCGTGACCGGTGGCGGATTTCAGGCAGAACCTGGAGGCGCTCCATAGCCTCGTCGCCGTGCTGCGCACGCTTTGGGCAGTCAGCGGTCTGCGATCAGCGGTACGCATGATCAGGATCAGTTATCGTGCATTCGCGGGTGGCCTGTGTCGGTCAAATGCTTCGACAGCTCGCGTGCCCCAATTCTGGGACGGGTCGCCAGATCCGCAAAATCGATCGTAGTGCGTCCACGCGTCCTGACTCCCCCGCGGAGGTACGGGAGCTCTACCTAGAGTCGTATCGCCGCAGGGTCGTGACACCCCAACGAAAGCTGGAATCCAAAATCTACTTGGCCGTGACGTCCCCGAACAAAGGTTGAACGAAACCCTTCGCTTTCAGCGCCCGGGCCGATCGTCAATATGCAGTGCGGCCGGTCACGGTTCGGTATAGACCCATTCGCCTGCCACCATTGTCCGCAATACGCGGGTGCCCTTGAGTTCGTCCGACGACACCGTCAACACGTCCCGGTCAAGGACGGTGAAATCGGCCTGCTTGCCGGGCTCGATCGAACCGACTTCGCTCAGCAGGCCAATGGCCACGGCCGCGTTGCGTGTATAGGCGTAGAGCATCGCTTCGCGCGGCATGTCCTCATTGGCGTCGAGGACTCCTTTATCGCCGCGGCGCGTTTCGGCTTGGTAGATCGCGAGAAAGGGGTTCGGCGACGACACGAACCAGTCACTTGCACCGGCGATGATCCCACCGGCATCGAGCACGGACCGCGCTGGGTACTGCCACGGATAGATCGCGGGATCGACGTAGGGCTTCACGAGATCGATCGTGTCCGTACCCGCGCCCGCCCATAGCAGCTGGTAGGAGGCGACGACGCCGAGCTGCTTGAAGCGCGGAATGTCGTCCGGCCGTATGAACTGCAAATGCGTGATCGAATGCGCGAGCGTCGTGGGGCCGTTTGCCCGGCGCGCGGCCGCGATACCATCCAGCGCCTCGTGCACGGCGCGATCGCCGATGGCGTGTACATGGACGATCAGTCCGCGCTTGTCGGCCTCGATACAGAGCCTGGCAAAGTGCTCCGAATCGAACAGCAAGTCACCTGACTTGCCTGAATTGGCATACGGGGCGGACATGGCCGCCGTCTGCGACGGGTACTCGACGACACCGTCAGCATGGACTTTGATTCCTGGAATTGTCAGGCCTGGAACGTTGGCGAACTTCTTGCGAAGCGCCAACGTCGACCCGAGCGGATCAGGTTCGTTCGGCTTGGCCTCGACCAGCGCCGCGACATGCGCAGTCAACTTGCCCGCGACGGCCAGGTCCCGATACGCAGTCAGCTTGGGCTCGTCGACCAACGGATCGAGCCACGACGTGATGCCGAGACTGTGCAGATAGTGGACGGCCGCCTCTGCGCCGGCGAGAGTCTTTTTGGCGTCCGGCGCGGGCACCTTCTGGTCGATGATCTTGCGCCCCTCGTCAACCGCGAAGCCGTTCGGCTCAAGGGCTGCATCATGGCCGTAGTACGCACGTTGACCCTCGCTGAGGCCGCGCAGGTATCCGGCCGTAAGGCCCGCGCGCTTGCGCAGCGCCGCGTTGGCCCAGCCCGTATGTCCGTCCATCCCGCGCAGGAATACCGGTTGGTTGGCGTATTCCGATGAGCTGAACACTGCGTTCAGTTGGTCGATGTGAGACCAGATCGCGAGCGGTATTCCCGACACCACTAGTACGTCACCACTCATTCCTTTCCCGCTGCGGCGAGCTTCGAACGCAATGGGCGCGAGATCGGCAACCGAGTTAAGGTCATTCTTGACGTCGGTGGCAAGGAGCGAGACCACGCCGCCCCAAACCGCGTGGATGTGAGAGTCGATCAGCCCCGGCATCAACGCGTGGCCCCCGAGGTCGATTACTTCGGCGGTGGGTAGGGCCGCTGCTGTGACCTCATTTCGGCTTCCGACGGCCAGAATCCGGCCGTCGCGGACGGCAATCGCCGCGGCGTACGGCTGCAGAGGATTGCCGGTAAATACCTTCGCATTCACCAGTAAGCGGTCAGCTCCGTGGGCGGGCACGGTTACGATCGCCGCGGCTACGCAGACGAGCGGCGCCAAACGTCGGATGAGCACTGACACTGCATTCTGCATCAAAGGTTCCCCGGTGCGTGATGGGTTGGAAGTTTCTCGAACATATTGACCCAGTATTCCAGATCTCTGCAAGATCACATAACCAAAATCTGGCGATGAACGCGGCCGAGAACGGGGGCAATCTCCTTGCCAAGGTGGCTATGCCGGATCAGGTATCGTACATCCGGGAAACGGCCTCCTGTCCCTGAAAGGCGATAAACAGCTAGTGCCTCGCCTCTCGATGAATCCACTCGGAAAAGCTGATGACCTCTGGCTTCATCGCCGCCTTCTCCGTCGTCACGAGGTCATATCTGATGTTGGTCGTGACTTTCTCAGTGAACGGGTTGATGAGCAGGCGCGCCTCGACGAGGCGCCGAAAGATGGGCGCACTGCCCAGCACAATGCCCTGGCCTGCAATCGTGGCCTGCACAGCGAGATTGTAATGACTGAACCTGAGCCCGGGCCCCGGCTGGATGTGACTTGCGCCCAAGTGCTCCAGCCATGGCTTCCAGCCCATCAACCTCTTCGTATTGGACGCCCAAGCGAGGGGCTCCATTGACTCGCAGCCCACCCAATGCCGCGCTGCCTAAAGCTTTCCGGTAAGTCCTAGGTAGAGCGACCGCCCGGGGCCGGGCATCGCAATGCCGTATGGCGTGTCCGCTCCGTTCAACGACATCGTCTTTCCTTGGCCAATATAGGCGCCACCCGTGGGCTGCGCGTACATGCGGTTCAGCGCATTCTCGAGCCCCACGTCCAGCCGGATCCGGCCCCAATCGTGCCCTGCCCGAAGGTTCAACAGCGAGTAACCCCCCGGTCGGGATCTCGCTGCGGACGGCGGATACCCGATCCTTGGCAAATACTACCTGCTCTTTCGCGAGCATCGACCACTTCCCAGCCACGTACTCGAGGGTGACACGGGAATTGAGCGGCATGATGTTGTAGAGCGGGTCCCTGTCGTGCGGTTCACGCCATTGACGTAACTGACCGATGCACGACCCGTCAGGCTGCGGTGGACGTCTACCTTGAGCAAGCTGACCATGCCGGACAGGTCCGCTCCGTAGAGTCTTGCGTCCTGGTTGGCAAGCGTCACATAGTTAAACCGGTCGGGCAGGCAGGACGGAAGGTTTGCGCATACAGCGTCAATGTAGTTGTCGACCACGTTGTAGTAGACGGTGAGCTTCGCGCTCTGGTCCGCTGGCCATGCCAGTCACCGGTCGCACTGATCGTATGCGCGACCTCGGGTTTCAGGGCGAGATTACCGACGTAGCCGTTGCCGTCATTTGCCCATTTGTTCATCGCCATTGCCATGGCGTTGCCGGACCAGGCAAAGCGCTCGTACAGGTTGGGCGATACTCCGCAATATCCACGCCGCCGCATCGGATACTGCGGTTTCGGCGTATCTGCGGGACGCAGAAGCGGAATCGCCCGGCCGGCGGACCCCGGTCGTGCGACGCAAGTCCCCTCATCGCGCGGCGTTAATGCGTCGCGGAAAGCACCTTTGCGATTGTTTGCTGGGCTTTCAATTCCTGCGCCGGCATCGGGATGAGGCCCTTGTCTGCCAAGTAGCCCTCCTTGCCGGCGGCACGATCGCTGACGAACTCCGCAAGACCTGGGATTACGCCGACGTGGGCACGCTTCACGTAGATGAAGAGCGGTCGAGAGATGGGATGCTTGCCGCTTGAGATGGTGCCCAGGGACACGTCAACGCCCTCGACGGAGACGGCGCGAATCTTGTCGCGATTCTGGTCGAGGCACGAGAAGGTGAACACTCCCATCGCCGTCGGATCGACCGGCGCTCGCGGCGGTAGGTACGGGCGGGCGGCATTCAGGGGCTCTGCCATCCGCGGATTCGTCTCGACGGGACGCCGCCAGACGAAGGCGAGCCGACCGTTCGGTTGCAGCGCGCGATGGAGATTCGAGAACGCTACCAGCGGATCGCTGAAGAACATCACGCCGCAGGGAGAAAAGATGTCGTCGAAGGACGCACGACCGAGTTGCGCAACCTGCGCGTCCGCCTGTTGGAACTCAACCCGCCAGCTGCTTGCGGGCGCGTCTCGGTTAGAGGCGACCTCCAGCACCCCGGCAGATATGTCGACCCCTAAGACGGATCCCGGTTTGGCGACGTGGGTCGCCAGTTCGAAAGTGGTCTGGCCGCATCCTCAGCCGACGTCGAACAGGTGCTCGCCTCCCTTCGGCGCGAGTCTTCCGATTGCTTCGAGTCCAAGAGGCGCAATCTGGCGGTTGAGCGCATCGTGACACCGAGCCCACGTCAGGCCTGCCGACGCACTCCAATACTCGATCTGATCGGCGTTCGGGCCATCACGGCTTTCCGGTGTCACAAGGGGTACGTCCATCAGCTGGATAGTCCTGGGACGCAGTCGATTATCCATTAAATCGCCACGGAGCAGGTTCCGGTTCGCCGAACTACAGACCGAAGACGGGCCTCATGGTTCCCGCGTTCAGGGGCGACCAGCGCCCGGCGGTCCAGCTTGCATCTGACCTGCAGACGGACCTAAATTGAACAGTGTGCCAAAATCGGAGCTTCCCTCTGACGCAGGCACGATTGCTTCCGCTGCCACTGCGGGCCACATCTAGTCTGCATAGGAAAAGCGGTGGCTGACTTTCCGGTCGGAACCAGTTACCCCAGATCAATCACGAGATACCGGCTATGCACTACAGGACGACAAATCCGCTCCAGATGCTCGGCATCGTACTGGCGTTTATGTTTACGTCGGGCCAGGCAAGCGCGGAACAACGAACCGCAACTACCATCCCGACAACCGAGTTGATTCAGCCCGCCGAACTGGCGTCCATCCTCGGCACTGCCTCGGCACGAAAGCCCGTGCTGCTTCACGTAGGATTCCGCAAGCTGTACAGCCAATCCCACATCCCGGGGTCTGACTACGTGGGTCCAACGAGCGACGCCGCCGGGCTGCAACTGCTTAACAACCGTGTCGCGAAACTGGGAAAGGATACGGATATCGTCATCTATTGTGGGTGCTGTCCCTGGAGCCACTGTCCGAACCTTGGCTCTGCGTATGAAGCGCTGCACAAACAGGGATTTACTCACGTGAAGACGCTCTACATCGAACACAATTTCGGAGACGATTGGGTAAGCCATGGCTACCCTTCGACGAAGGGCGAGTAGCATCCGTGCGCTCGGGACCCGCTTTGGCTGTTGCAGTGATGGGTGTTGTTGGTGCCTTGTGTGGTCCGAGGAGCTTGGCGGCATCGGGTGCTGCCCACGCGGCGGTTTCTGACGTTGCGGCGACGGCTTCGCTCGTCCCACAGACGGCCCCGGATTTCTCGCGAAAGGATCTCTCGGGTCATACGTTCCAGCTCAGCGCCCAGCGAGGAAAAGTAGTTCTCGTGAGCTTCTGGGCAACCTGGTGCGGTCCCTGCTTAAGTGAACTCAAGACCTTCTCGGGGTGGCAGACAAAGCTCGGGTCGGACGGTTTTCAGGTCATTGGCGTTTCGATGGACGATCTTCCGATTACGGTTCTGCGCGTCATGCACCGATACGGCGTAACGTACCCGGTTGTGATGGGTGACGACGCCCTCGCCAACAGTTACGGAGGCGTCCTGGGGCTGCCGCTGAGTTTTATTATTGACCGCGCCGGTCGCGTTGTTGGTCGGTATCAGGGCGAGTCGAATTTACGTGAGATGCAGCGCCAAATCCAAACGCTCGTGGTGAAACCTCCCGATAGTCTCGGCGGTCCATCGCGCCTATAGGGTGGCAGCTTCGCCTGTGGTCACAGTGCCGCCAAAAAATTCCTGACCCTTAGGAGCTGCTTTCAGTGCGAGTCGATGTAGCAATCGTTGGCGGCGGCCTGAGCGGCCTTTACGCTGCCCTTCTTCTTCGTGGAGGTGGGTGCTCCTGTGTTGTGCTTGAGGCTCAGGAACGACTCGGCGGTCGCATTCTCTCGGTGACGGCGAATGGGCCCCGGTTATCGTCCGTTGAGAGCGAGGCTCGCTACGATCTCGGTCCGGCATGGTTCTGGCCGGAATTTCAGCCTCGAATGCGGAGCCTGGTAGGCGAGTTGGGACTCACGGTGTTTCCGCAGGAGTCGGAGGGCGCTGTGCTGGTTGAGCGCTCCCTGCGAGCGCCACCCCAAAGACTCGGCCGAGGATACAATGCTGAACCGCGCTCGATGCGGCTCGTGGGCGGCATGCAGGCCCTTGTGCACGGACTGTCGTCGAGACTATCGGCGGACAGCGTACAGATTGGCGTCACAGTGACGGGCGTTCACTTGGCGTCACAAAAGCAGCTGGTTCGACTCGACGCGCATGGCAAAGACGGATCGCTCGAACTGATGGCGAACGCCGTCATCGTTGCGGTACCGCCTAGGCTCGTCGCGGCGTCGATGTTGTTTTCTCCAGAGTTGCCGGCGGAATTTCGCGCGAGTCTGGCCGCCATTCCTACCTGGATGGGAGGTCATGCGAAATTCATGGCCATTTACGACCGGGCATTCTGGCGAGAACAGGGGCTGTCGGGGACCGCGAGCAGCGTTGTCGGTCCGCTGGTCGAGCTGCATGACGCGTCGGCGCCGGAAGGGTGCCCGGCTTTGTTTGGATTCTTCGGCCTGACCGCGGCTGAGCGGCAAGTGATCGGATTGGAAGAGCTGCAACAGCGTAGTCTGCGTCAACTGGGCCGTCTGTTCGGGCCGGCAGCCGAAACTCCGCTCGCTGTCTTTGTGGCAGATTGGGCGCAGGGCCCATTCACCTCGACAGACGCCGATTCGGCAGCGCCAGACGGGCATCCTCGTTACGGGCTTCCGCGAGGACTTGGCACAATCTGGAATGAGCGGCTGGCGTTTGCGGGAACTGAGATGGCAGCCGAGTTCGGCGGCTATCTGGAGGGCGCTCTAGAAGCGGCCTGTGCTGCCGTTGAAAGGATTCGCGTTACGTAAGCGCCCAGGGCGGTGCCGACTCATCGCGTGGCGGACCAAGTTGTCATTTCCAAGTAGGCTTTCCCGTCGGTTCGAAGCAAAATGCGCCGTTTTCAGCGCTGCGTTGCAACATTGAGATGGCCGGTTGTATTGGCCGATTTGCCGACGGCGTCGCTGGAGCGGGGAGCAGTCGGCTCCGGCGCTTTAAGCCTTGTCGGCACGTCAGGCGGGAGCCACGGCGTATGGCTATCCGCGGGCGTATGCACGACCAGGATCAGTTATCGAACAAGCGGCCACCGGGCACAAGCGAACGCGGAGCGCGCTGCTATTTTCTGGAAATCATGCTCTGCACGATTGTTGATGGGCTACGACGGACTGCCGTGACCGCATAGAAGTTTTCGAAGACGCCGGGCACCGCGCAATAGCGCTGCAATCGACCGTCCCGAAGTTCATCCTGAACGACCACCTCAGGGAGTACCGTAATCGCACCCGAGTCGCGCGCGAGTAGTCGCAACATCGCCATGTCGTCCACTTCGGCGGCGATATCGACGCGCAGTTCATGCTTCTCGCACCATACGTCGAACTGGCTTCGAATGTCGCTGCTGGGGCCGGGGACCACAAAGCGCGCACCGGCGGCATCTGCGGGGAATCTGAAACGGCTCCCTCGCGACCGCGGTGGGCCGACGAGGCAGACGGACTGCTGGTCGATCCGCACGCAACGCCAAGGCTTGCCGACTTCCGCAACGACCGGTCGATTGGAGAACACGACGTCGAGGTTGTGCACCTGAAGGCGGCCGAGTAACTCTTCGAGGCTCCCGGACTCCAGGTTCAGGCGCACTCCGGGTCGATTCAGAATTGGTCGAAGCATGTTCTCGAGGAAATTTCGCGACAACGTCGCCACTGCCCCGACGCGAAGCTGCTGGATGCGCTGCCCTTCGCCGCCGCGAACGCTGGCCATCAGTTCCTGCCCCAGACCAAATATTCCATCTGCGTAGTCGAGCACTGTCGTGCCGAACTCGGTGAGCACCAAGCTCCTGCCGGTTCGATCGAACAGCGGGCGTCCCAGATAGCCTTCGAGTTGGCGGATCTGGACCGACAACGCGGATTGTGAAACTCGAAGCTGGCTGGCGGCACGTGTTAGGTGGCCCACCTTGGCGACCTGCCAGAAATAGAGTAAATGGCGAAAATTCAGGTTTTTCATGTTCTTCTGGAACGAACGAAACGTTAAGATCATTCTATTTTACGACGAAGCCGCGGGAACCGATACTGACACTTAGTTCATAGTGAGCGGTGCTGAATGCTTCGACTTCTCGACTGGTTGCCGTGGGCCTCATCGGGCATCTACGTGCTCGGTGCACTGTTGGCGGCAGCGATCCCAGCCCAGGGGTGGCCTGTGCTTAGCGCATCGACACGTGTCGCCCTCGGGCTCACGATCATTTACGGTGCGGCCGCTCCATTCTTCGCAGCGGTGTCACTCCCGGGCGCTGGCGCGGCGCCAATCGTGTCCACCCTGATCGCCTTCCTGGGCTGGGTCATCGGCGCCTACTCCCGGCGATATCTCAGGGGAGAGGCCGGTCAAGCGCGATTTACGCTTGCGTTCCTAGCGACACTCGCTGCGGTCAGCGGGGTTGCTGCCAGCACCGACCTCGGCACCCTCATTGTCGCCTGGGCAGCGAGTAGCGCGGGCCTTCATCATCTTTTGACGTTCTATCGCGAGCGCCCCGCGGCAATCATCGTTGCGCACAAGAAGTTCCTGGCAAGTCGCTTGGCGGAGGTGCTTCTCGTCATCGCAGCCATGCTGCTCTACCGGGAGTGGGGGACACTCGACATTCCGGTGATTACGGCGCATGCCCAAGCTAGGATCGTCCTCCCTTGGATGGCCGACGCTGCGGCCGTACTGATCTCTGCCGCCGTGCTCCTCAAGTGCGCGCAATTGCCGCTGCACGGTTGGCTCATTCAGGTCATGGAGGCGCCGACGCCGGTGTCCGCGCTGCTGCATGCCGGTATCGTCAATCTAGGCGGCTACGTCCTGATTCGGCTTGCACCCCTGATTGGAGCCTCTCCGGTCGCTCAGACCCTGCTCGTACTTGTCGGGAGCCTCACCGCGGCGATTGCGGGGCTCGTGATGCTGACCCGTATCACCATCAAGGTCCGCCTCGCATGGTCGACCTGCTCGCAGATGGGATTCATGGTGATGGAATGCGGACTCGGACTCTACGACCTCGCGCTGCTTCATCTGGTCGCCCATGCCCTCTACAAGGCACATGCGTTTCTCACCGCGGGGGAGGCGGTGCGCGACGGGCTCGCGCGGCAACTCATCGCGCGGACCGGGAGATACGCAAACCGTCGGATACCGCTGGCGCCACTGCTCGCGCTCCCAATCGCCTGGGTGGTTGCAGCCGGTTCGGCCGTCCTGTGGCACAGCGCCTTCGGCCTGCCGATGGTCCCGTGGATCGCGACAGCGCTTCTGGCTTGTGGCCTGGCAACGCTTCTCTGGGCGCCTGCCCGAGGGTTGCAGCCCAACTGGAGGGGACTCGTTGCGCTGGTGGCGGGTGCGCAGCTCTACGTTGGCTGGCACTGGGTAGTGTCCGGGTGGATTGGTGTCGCTACGTTCCCGCCCAATTTCGTGCTTGCGGTCTGGTCATTGCTCGTCTTCGTCGCCCTGTACGCGGCGCAGCTCGCTGTCTCGCTGCGCCGGCCGTCCGATTCTGCGAGTCCCTTCTACGAGTGGATCTACGCGGGCCTGTATCTGGACGAGCGCTTTACGCGTCTGACCTTCCAGCTATGGCCGGTACGCGCTGCATCGGCCGCCCTAGAGGGCTCCGCCGTCCGTGATCTCGCGCGGCCGGGGAGCAAAGCATGAAATCCGCGTTCAACCTCGTAACGCCTCCGCGACCTGCCTATGCCTCTGCAATTGAAGACGCCATCGGCGCTATTGCGCCCAACTGGCCGCTCGATCGTCAGATCGCAGTCAATCCATATTGGGGCTTCATCGATCGCCCCTTCGATCAAGCAGCGGCAACGCTGGGCCGCCTTGTCGCCAGTCGTTTTACCCTTGCGCCGAGCGAGTACCTGAGCGCCTGGCGTGCCGGCGAGATTACTCAGGCGGCGCTCGCGCGCGCACTTGCCGACGGCAGTGCGTCGGTGACGCTGGACAGCGCTGTCGCCTCGCTGCAGATCCATCGGCCTCCTTGCACAGGGCTTCCCCTGATATCGGACATCCTCGATGAGCGCGCGACGCCTGGCGCGGCGCCGCGCTGGCGCGACACCATCACACAACAGGTGAGCCAGTACTGCGCCTCCCACTTCGATGAGCATCAGGCCGATTGGCGCCGTGGGCAGGCCGGTGGTCTTTTCCGGGGATGGCGCGGCAACCTCGAGAGCGACCACGCACTCGAACCGCTGATGCATACTCCAGAGATCCGCGCCCGTGTACGAGATCTTCCGGTGACCGCCGACGGTGCGATCACGTGGTCCCTCGAACGCCTTGGCGTTCCTCCGGAGGAAGCGAGCGAGTTGCTGCAGGTGTGCCTCCTGCGCATCAATGGCTGGGCCTCCTGGTGCTCCTACCTCGACTGGGAGGCTGGGCTTCGCGCGGCCATCGATCCGAACCTGCGCGAGCTGCTCGCGATCCGCGTCGCGTGGGAAGCGTTACTTCTTGACGATCGCTGTGACGTGGAGTCACTCGCAGCTCGCTGGCGGGAGCGGTGGAAGCAGGCGCTCGGCATCCCGCCGTCGCCGCTCGACCAATTGGAGTTGATCTGGCAGCGCGCGCACGAGATCAGCTATCAGGATCGCCTGGTCGGCCTTTTGACTGTGGACGTGGCCAGCAGAAGTTCTCCTCGTGACGACTCTTGGCGTGCTGCGCAACTCGTTTTCTGCATCGACGTCCGCTCAGAGCGTTTCCGCCGTGCGCTGGAGAGCGTCGATCCCGCGCTAGAGACCCGCGGATTCGCTGGATTCTTCGGCTTGCCAATCCGATACACGCCGATCGGCACACAGATGTCCCGCCCGCAGCTGCCAGGGCTCCTGGCACCGACCCTCGATGCCACGGAATCCACTGGGGATGCTGGGGTGGATGAGGCTATTGCACGGCGACGCGTGAGTCGCCTCGAGTCCAAAGGCTGCTGGCAACCGTTTCAGCGACAACCGTCCGGAGCGTTCTCGCTTGTCGAGACACTCGGTATCGGATACGTGAGCGCGATACTTCGTCGGCACTTCGGCGCCGATGCGTCCCCGCTTGATTCGATCGGAATGACAACACGTGACGCCCGCGGGTTGCGCCCGCGCCTCTGCCTGGCGGATGCCGACTCCGTCAGCCGCAAGGCCGATCTCGTCACATCGATCCTGAGGACGATGAGCCTCACTTCAGGATTCGCGCGCCTTCTGGTGCTCGTCGGACACGGCAGCCAGAGCGCCAATAACCCGCAGGCGGCCGCGCTCGATTGTGGTGCGTGCGGCGGCCAGACCGGCGAGGTTAACTCGCGCGTCCTGGCTGGGCTTCTCAACGACCAGTCCCTCCGCGAGGCGCTTCGAACGCGCGGACTCGACATTCCCGAGGACACGGTCGTTGTCGCCGCGATGCACAACACGACCACCGACGAAGTGACCCTGTTTGACGTTGCCGAGCTACCCAAGAGCCACGCAGCCGACCTGGAACGGCTCCAGCGCAGTCTCGTGGAGGCAGGCCACCGAACGCGCCTCGAGCGTGCGCCCAGCCTTGGAATGACGCCGCTCCCTCAGCGTGCCGACGCGCTTCTCAAGCAGGTTCGGCGCCGTGCACGGGACTGGGCGGAGACCCGACCGGAGTGGGGATTGGCAGACAATGCCGCATTCATCGTGGCGCCAAGGTCCCGTACCCGCGGCCTGGACTTGGCGGGCCGTAGCTTCCTGCACGACTACATCTGGGCCGATGACCATGACGGCGCCGTACTCGAACTCATCATGACAGCGCCGATGTTAGTGACGCACTGGATAAATCTCCAATACCTCGCTTCGACCGTGGACCCAAAGCGCTTCGGCAGCGGCAACAAGGTGCTTCACAACGTGGCCTGCGGCCGAATCGGCGTGTTTGAGGGAAACACGGGCGATCTGCGCATAGGGCTGTCGCGTCAATCGGTTCACGACGGCGAGCGCTGGATGCACGCGCCGCTACGGCTTTCGGTCTTTGTCGATGCACCGAGAGAAATGATCGACATCATCATCGCGCGGCATCTCACGGTCCGGCAGCTCGTCGAACACCAGTGGCTTTATCTGTTCCGTTTCGCGGATGCCGGCATCGAGCGACGTCACGAGGGAATCTGGCAGGCCTGGGAGGCGCAAAGCGTTTCGCCATGACCCGCGGTAGTCTCAACAAACTGACACCGAGCTCTTTGCAGTTGGCGCCGTCACTCTCCCACTTGGACCGTCTGGAATCGGAAGCAATCCACATTCTGCGCGAGGCGGTCGCAGCAGCGGCGAACCCCGTGCTGCTCTTTTCAGCCGGGAAGGACTCGACGGTCCTGGCGCACCTCGCATGCCGGGCGTTCCATCCGGCTCGTCCGCCCCTGCCGTTGCTACATATCGATTCAACCTGGGAGTTCCGGTCGTTGCGGGACTTCCGCGATCGCTTCGCTGCAAGCGCAGGCTTCGAGCTGATCGTACGTGCGAACGAAGCTGGCCGCGCGGCAGGCATGAATCCCTTTGACCACGGCGACCAATACACAACGGTAATGCGTACGGAGCCGCTGAAAGGGGCTCTCGACGAGGGGCAGTACGATGTCATCCTCGGGGGCGCGCGTCGGGACGAAGAGCGTTCGAGAGCCAAAGAGCGTGTGGTCTCGGTTCGTGGCAAGAACCACAGCTGGGATCCCCGGAATCAGCGGCCGGAACTCTGGAGCCTGTACAACCTCGGGCTCAGACAGGGCGAGACGGCGAGGGTCTTTCCGATTTCCAACTGGACTGAGCTCGATGTGCTCACGTATGCGTTCGTTCGTAACCTTAAGGTTGCCCCACTATATTTTGCGAGTCGGCGCCCTACGGTCGAACGGGATGGCGCGCTCATTGTCGTGGATGAGCCGGAGCGCATGCGCTTTCGCCCAGGGGAGTCCATCGTCGAGCGGACGGTTCGGTTCAGGACGCTAGGCTGTTGGCCGGTTACCGGTGCTATTGCATCCGAGGCCACGGACTTAGCCGGCGTATTGCAGGAGACAGCGGCGTCTTCCACTTCCGAGCGGCAAGGCCGAATTGGCGACCAAGATGCCGGCGGGTCGCTGGAGCGGCAGAAACGCGATGGGTACTTCTGATGGCAATTCACCCTGCTCAAGCATTCGAAGCAAACAGCGCTATTTTCAGCGCCGCGCTGCTACATTGAAGCGGCCGGATCTACGCCGCAGTCAAGAAGCGCGCCGCTGAGAACGTCAGTATCTGGCTGCGAGGCTGTCTAGCGCTGCAATGCCTGCAGGAATCTTCGCTAGCGGTGGCTGTCCGTTGGCTGTACGCCCGGTCAGGATCAGTTATCGACCCTCCGGGGCGCGGTGCGGGGTAGCGATGACCCGCGACAGCGGCCACCGCGAACCTGCACTTTCATTGCATTTGGCGCTACCAACGTTTCCCCGTCCCCGTTTTTGGCGGCAAGGGGTTGGACACGGGACGACGGCAAGAACAGCTGCTAGCATTGCTTTCATAGATGCTGAAGGAGACGGTCGTGGCGCAACTGATGGTGCGAAAGCTCTCTGACGATCTCGTCAAGGCCCTGAAGCAACAGGCGACAAAGCAAAACCGCAGCGCCGAGCAGGAGCATCGGGAGATCTTGAAGGCAGCCCTGCATGGGCCGCGCAAGCGGGCTCTCGCGGATGTCCTCGCCGCTATTCCGAATGTTGGCGAGGATAGTGACTTCGCACGCGAGCAGCTTGATCGGCAGAGCTAACGTGTATCTTCTGGACACCGACGTCGTCAGCGAGATGCGCAAAGGCGAGGGCGCCAATCGAGGTGTTCGAGAGTTCTTCGAGAAGGCGGAGCGCGACTCCGCTGATTTGTATCTCTCAGCAATCACCATCGGGGAAATTCGGCAAGGAGTCGAACGCATTCGCCATAGGGGCGAAGCGCCTCAAGCGAAGCGACTCGAACGCTGGCTTGGCCAGGTCACTGGTGCGTATGCGCAGGCAATTCTCTCTTTCGACGAGGAGTGTGCTCAGGTTTGGGGTCGCCTTCGAGTGCCCAATCCGGAAAACCCGCTCGATAAGCAAATCGCAGCGACCGCGCTGATTTACGGTCTCATAGTTGTTACCAGGAATACGGCGCACTACGCGCCGACGGGCGTTCAGCTACTGAATCCGTTCGGCTGACAGGGACCTAGCGCGATGCAGGCGCGACCGCGCCGCTCCGCTAACTCGGCATCGTTTTCGAGGCGCTAGCGTCGATACGTCAGTTATCGAGCGTACCAAATGTCGCGCAAGATAATGCGTTTGCCGTCCCGATTTAGGCGAACCAAGGGCCGCTGTCTTGCTGATCGTATCGAATATTTAGTTGCGTTTTGAATTCGAAAGTGCCGCTTGAGCGCGGCGCATCAGGCTTGGATGAAGGACGCCAAGCTTGGGGGAATTCCCAAACGGCCGCCCTGGCGCAACATCGAACCAGTCATCTGTGTACGGCAGGTCGACTGTCTTCAGCAAATTGAACTTTGTCGGATAGCTCAAGCCGGCAACTTCGTATGCTGGCCCGTCCGCAGGCTCGATCAGAAACTCTCCGGCAAAGAGTCGGGAGGTCTTGTGGCTCGTGCCATATGCAATGGTGACCGCCGGATGGCGTTTCAGTTCGCCTACTGCGACGACGAGACCCGGGCGCGGTTTGGGCCCCGGACCCGCCGCCAAATCCTCCGGAAACCGACACCACAACAGGTCACCCGGTGTCTGGTTTGGGAACCGCGTGCTCACACTAGAACAGGCGTTGCGTGACCGACATCTTGCCCTGCGGTACGCGCTTCCCGATTTCGCGAAGCACTTCGGAGCTGACTGCCCCGTCATCAGGTGCGTACTGAGGGAGGTGCTTGGCAGCCAACTCCGCCAGCGCGAGATGGATGACCTGTGTTTCTGATAGGCCGAGCTGGTCGGACAGGCGGGTCGCCGTCTGGCGTGATACAGCGAAAGGCGTATCGCGCTCGCGGTAACGCAGCAATACGTTATCCGTGCGGCGCCGCGCGCCGGAGGAGGGGGTGGTCATGTGATCAAAGCCTCCGAATCGGGGCCAATTTCTATATATCCAATAGATATCATAGCTAAAGACCAGACGCAATCGTAGGTTTGCCTCGCTCTGAATTGCCTAGGCAATTAGCTCCGTAGGCAAGCCAAACCGTGCGTCCCTGCCGGGCAGGAAACTCGAGGCCGCGATACGGGTCAGTTATCACTCGTATCGATCCGGGGGAAGCTTTGCCGGCCGCGGACCGTCGGCGGGCCGAGGGTTCGTGACCAGATCGCTCGTCGCAAAGGGGGCGGGGGCGGGTAGGTTCCGGCCCGGTTGTGGCGTTCCTGAAGATTGTACGGCATAATACCGTACAGACACGAATTTGGAGTCCAACATGAACGCAACCGCGCGCCTTGATCTTCGCCTCTCGGCGCGGGATCGGGAGCGGCTTGATCGCGCGGCCGCCCTGGCCGGGCTGCCGCTCGCTACCTTCGTACGCACCGCGGTACTTCGGGAGGCCGATCGGACCGTGGCCGCGGAGTCGGCGGTGACGCTCTCACCGGATGAATCCCGACGATTCCTCGCTGCACTCGCGAAGCCCTTTGCACCGAACCTTGCGCTACGACGCGCGCTGAAGAAAGGCGACGCACTGGGCGTCTGAGGTGGCCCTCTCGGTCGAGGAGCTCGACACCCGGCGCCACGACCGCGCCGGTTTCGATTGCGCGGTGGAAGTACTCAATCGATATCTCAGGAACCTCGCAGCACAACATCGCGCCAAGGGCATTGCGACCACCTTCGTGTTGGTTGATGCTGATCAACCCGACCGGATTCTCGGCTACTACACGTTGAGTGCGGCGACACTGTCGTTCGAGACGCTGACGGAAGTCGATCGCAAAGGATTGCCGGCTTACCCTATCCCGGCGGTGCGCATCGGACGCTTAGCCGGCGCGGTCTCTGCGCGCCGGCAAGGGATCGGCGAACTGCTTCTGCAGAACGCTATCAAGCGAATCCTGCGGGCCCGGGGCACACTCGGCGTTTTCGCTGTCGTCGTCGAGGCCAAGGATTCCGCCGCCGAAGCGTTCTATCGAAAATATGGATTTCGTCTGTGCGATGCAGATGCCCGACAGTTCTATCTGCCACTTGGCGCAGGTTAACCCTCGATATCACCACGGGGAAAATTGAAATTGCCTCCGTACACCGTGCACGCCTAAGCCCGTTACGGATCAGTTATCGGGCATCCTGGAACGTTCAACTGCGAACCGGCGATTTCGCAATGACAAGCTGATCGTTGATTCAGGCGCCCGCAGGCGAGGCTAGAGGTTAATGCGCCAACATCAGCCGGCGAGCGTTGCAGATCGCGCTCCGCTGCAATAACCGGAGGTGACGCAGGGATGCCCGCGTCACCTCCGCGTGCCCCTCACTTCAACGGGGCCATGAGATGTTGGTACGGGGTCCTGACCCACATCACGTACGGCGTGTTCGTGACCGGATCGGTCGACTTCGGATACTGGTCGTAGAAACTGGCGTCGGCGCCAATAATCATCATGTGCGGCCCGGTCTTGATCCAGTGATTTCCCGCGGTCGGCGTTTCTGCATAAGGAACGGTGTTGCTGGCATCGGTGCCGCCGGCGAGCATTTACATGAGACCGATGTAGCCCGTCGGGGGAGGCTTGTGCCCCATCCACGCGTGCGCCCACTCCATCGCGTTCGCATCCATGCACATGGGGCTCTATTCGCGGGAACTATCTTATCTAATTGAAATTACTTATTTTTTTAAAGTTGACTGATCTTATATCACGAGTACTATAGATTCATAAGATTAGCTAAGGTCACTCAATCCTATGGACCCGGTCGCCAATCCCTACAGCCCCGGTGCGGGGACACCGCCGCCCGCATTGGTAGGTCGTGATGCACTGATCAACTCGTTCAAGGTCACGGTGCAGCGCGCGATGCGCGGCCAGCCCGGCCAGAGCGTCATGCCGATCGGACTGCGCGGCGTCGGCAAGACCGTGCTGCTGAATCGCTTCGTTGACGAGGCGCGCGCCTTAGGTGCCCAAGCCGTCCTGATCGAAGCGCCCGAAGACGGCAACCTTCGCCAGCTCCTCGCCAAGGAGGCGCGGCGAGTGCTGCTGCATCTGGATCGCGTCGGCGCGCTCTCCCACGCCGTCAAGCGAGCGCTGCGCGTTTTCAAGAGCTTCAGCGTCAAGCTCAGTCCTGACGGCAGCTTCTCGGCGGGAATCGATATCGATCCTGAAATAGGCATCGCCGATTCCGGCATCCTCGCTGATGATGTGACGGACCTGTTTGCCGCCCTCGGCGAAGCGGCGCGCGACCGCGCGACCGCGCTCGTGATAGCGATTGACGAAGTGCAGTACCTGAATGCCGAGGAGCTTGGTGCGCTGATTACGGCGGTGCACCGCACGACGCAGATGCAACTGCCCCTGGTCCTTGTCGGAGCCGGATTGCCGCAGTTGCCGGGCCTTGCCGGGAACGCGCGCTCTTATGCCGAACGACTCTTCACCTTTCCGGAAATTGGTCCCCTCGCCGCGCCAGAGGCGCGCTTCGCGATTACCCGACCCGCAGAAGAGCAGCACATCACCGTCGACACCGCGGCGGTCGACGCGATCGTGGCGCATACACACGGCTATCCCTATTTTCTGCAGGAATGGGCCTACGAAACCTGGAATCTGGCCGTGGGCAACAACATCACCGCCGCGGACGTCGCGCGCGCAGCATCCGTCGTGAATCAGAAGCTAGACGGGAACTTCTTTCGGGTCCGCTTTGATCGTCTGACACCCACCGAAAAGAAGTATCTGCGTGTGATGGCAACGCTCGGACCGGGCCCGCATCGCTCGGGCGACATCGCGCGAAAATACGGCGCCAAAGTGGAGTCCGTCGGCCCGTTGCGCAGCGGCCTAATCAAGAAGGGGATGATCTACAGCCCGTCGCACGGCGATACCGCATTCACCGTGCCTCTGTTCGATGAATTCTTGAAACGCGCGATGCCCGTCGAGTAGCGGCGCGAATAGGTGGCGAAGGTTAGGGACGCAATGCGGCATGTGCTGGATTAACCAGGTGTTCGAGCGGCTGCTATGGCTGAGCCCGTCGGACAACCTGGGCCTCCGGTTCCTGATGCCGCGAGTGACCGCAACTGCGAGGTTGCGACTGCCTGTGCACCTTGATCCGACCTATGCTGGAAGTCGGTCGTGGACGGCCGTCGAGTAAGTTATCCACAGAATCCGTGGATAACCCTGTGCACAGGAATAGCGAAGCGGCTCGAAGCCGCCAGCGGCAACCGGAGAGCAGCGAATTGAACTATGGAACCCTCAAGATCCGCCAGCGCGCCGAACGGGACACT
>SESH01083142.1_pt1 | contig 21355 bp, 17 predicted proteins | sample 3171561 | NCBI WGS metagenome assembly SESH01 (sample SAMN10866947, study PRJNA518727) | freshwater metagenome | biome: subpolar coniferous forest; feature: holomictic lake; material: water; isolation source: holomictic Lake 442 2011 16.5 m and 2014 13 m | place: Canada: near Kenora, Ontario
CCGCCGGGCTGTCCCGTGGCCGGATCGATCTTGGTCGCGCCTTCATAAGCGGAGATAATGACATCCGCTTTGGAGCTCACGCTGCGCACCACGGCGATCGCTCCGCCCTTCACGCCGCCTTCCGCAAAACCGGTCGCCCCTGCATAACCCAAGGCCAACGAACCCACCACGGCCGGCGCCCAAAGCGCGGCCAGCATGATCCCCGTGCTCGCGGCGGTCTGGATCCCTTCGGCGACCGCAATGCGCCGGTCCCACATTTCCACTTTCGCCTGCTCGCTCGCCATTTGCTGTTCGCCCTGGTCCATGACCTTGTTTTGCAGCCCGCCGTAGATCACCGCCAGTTTTTGCACAGCGTCCGGGGATTTGATCGCCTCCGATATTTGCTGCTGAAGCTGCTCGCGGATCTTAACCCCTTCCGCGCCGGCGATCATGTCGCCCACCCTCGGGATGTTGGCGATCATCTTGTTCTCCAGATCAAAAACGGCGAGTTCCTTCTGGATGGAACCGATAAGAGCCTGATGCTGCTGATCATCCCACTCCGTGCGGGTATGCACCAGAGTCCCCGTGCGAAGACTGTCGGCAATGTCCTGCTCCGCTTGGGCATTGGCGCGCATCTCCGAGGCGCGCTTCAAGAGTTCCTTTTTCCGGTCGGAATTCGCCTCCGCGCCGGCGTCACTCTCCCACCTGGCGGCGTCCTTGCGGATCTGCTCCGCGAGCGCCATGTGCTGGTCGATCGCCTCTTTGATCACTTTCGGATCTTTTTCCGGATCCGACGGAGCAGCATCTTTCTTTTGGGCTTGTTTTGCCTGAAAAGCCGCGCGGGTTTTTTTGACCAGTTCTTCCCTTTTGACGTCCTGGTCTTCTTTTAAGGCTCTGGCCCTTGCCAGGAACCACTCGGTAAAATCACCCGTTCCCGTATCCGTGCTGTGCTCTTTGATATATTGGGGAAGCTCGACTTTGTAAATGTATTCCGCGATGTCGCGCAGCTGTAAGTAACGCTTGATGTCATAGGTCCAGGAAGCGAACTCGTCTGTTTTGTTATTCAAATAATAAAACATTTTGGAGCTCTGCTCGCGCACCTCGTAAGAGGGCGAATTCCCTCCTGCCGACGCCTTCGCCCGCTCGATCTGGTCTTTGGCAAGCTCGTCGGTCCTTTTCTGCAATTCTTCGGGGCCGTAACCCGGGAGCGGAGCGCTCTCGCCTGTTACCCGTGAAAGTTTTCCCTTGTAGATACCGATGTATTCCAGTTCCAGCGCGTCACCGTTCGGCTTAAGCGACAAGCCATGACCAACCCTCTCATCGCTTGTAAAAATGGGGTTTACGGCCTCATAAACACCCTTCTTGTTTTTGAGCCGTAACGGATAAATGCCGCCATTGGTTCCAAGTTCGTTCAGGACCACGACCTCGTAGGTGACTTCGTTTGATTTATCGTTATAAAGAATTCCGAAATCTTCCAGCGTTCCGGCGGCTTGTTTCGCTTTAATGTCTTCCAACTCCTGCTTGTCGATCACGGGCTTTGTGACCTTAAAAAAATAGCACTCCATAGGCCGGACCCTAAGAGCATAAAATTCTTCTTTGGTCATGGAACTGCTCGGAGGAAGCGAGAAGGGATATACGGGCTCCTTGCTTTGATCGATCTCGCGGGTCCCTTGCCACACACCGATCAGCTCATCAAAACCAACAGGTGTGGCTGCGGCGGATGATGACACAACTGCTTTCTGATGGCGTTTGCGCGCGCCGCACTTGGAGGCAAAGGGGTTCGGCGGATTGCCGAGGGCTACGATTTGTTTGACAAGATCGTCCATCTTCGCGCGTTCCATTTTCACGCTTTCGTAAGTGGCCCGGGCCGCGCGGGACGCGGCGCTTCCCGGATCTTCGCTCGTGATCAAAGTCTCCTGCAACGCTCCCCCGAGGTCCGAGAGCTTGCCGTCGAGCGTATTGAGCGTCACGGCCAGATCATCGAGAAGCGGATTTATTTTCTGAAAATATTCCAGAGCTCCCGCAGTGGGGTGGTCAAAGAAAGGCGCCCAAAAGGCGTTAAAACTTTTATCTTCCTCCGGGGTCATCGCCCCGTAAAAGAGCCTGAGGCCCTGCATCGTGTGGCGAAGTGTGGATTCATACTGACCGCTCTGCGAGGAACCGACCGGACCGCTTTCCTCATCGCCTTCGCGCCACGGAACTCCGGCAAGCCGTTTGCCCAGTTCCTTGCATGTCTCCGCAGTGTCATAACCCGCGAACGGGGTCAGCACACGAGCTCCTTCTATAGAAGACGGCGCAGGTCCTGAAGAGGCGGACGGAACGGAGGCGGACGGGGAAAAAAGTTCGGCTGGCGCTTGGGCCACCGCCTGTTGAACGGCGCTCTCTCCCCCTATGGAATTCAGTTCTTTTTTATAGTCTTCATTCATCGGGGCATGTTCCACCGCTTTCTTCAGATCTGCGACCGCCTCCGGAACCTGACCTTTCCCCTTAAGCGCCATGCCGCGGCCGAAATAGGAGTTCAGGTCGGTTTGCTGGGGGCTCAATTCGATAGAACGGTCATAGGCCTTGATCGCCAGATCGAATTCTCCCCTGGCAAGATGAGTGTCGCCCTTGTAACTGTGCGTACCGGCTGAAGTGGGTTTTATTTCTTCGGATTTGAGAAGGTCGACAAGCGCTTTGTCATAAGCTCCTTTTTTTAAATAAGTCCGCCCTCTGTACCGATAACAATCCGCATTGTTGGGATCCATCGTGATGGCCTGATCATAATCCCGGATCGCCACATCGTATTTTCCGCTCCGGTAATAAGAATTGCCCCGGCCGACGTAAGCGCCCACATTCTTCGGATCCAGCTCCAGAGAGCGGCTGTAATCCTCAATGGCCTTGTCGTACATTTTCTTTCTGTGATAGGCCGCGCCCCGGGCGCTGTAAGCGTGCGCCAGCGTTGGGGATAGTTTGATCGCCATGTTCTGATCTTCAATATTACTGTCGTAGAGCCCCAGATCCGTCTTGGCATTCCCCCGGTTCATGTAAGCTACCGCAAAATCCGGCTTCAGTTTGATGGCCATGTCGTAATCCCGGATCGCCAGGGCCGAAAGCTCCTTCTGACCTTTCATGTAATAAACCAGCCCCCGGGCGTTATAGGCATTCGCGTCATTCGAATCGAGTTGGATCGCCTTTTCCGCACAGGCGAGCGCTTCGTCGTAATTCCCGGCGCTATTCGCTTGCAAAGCCTTGGTGACCCACTCCCCGAGAGCTTTGTCCTCAGCAACCACGACACCGGCGTTGAAATGCGACACAAAAAAAAGGAACGCGACGATAAAAGCAACGGGCTTGGACAATCTCTCCCGGCGGTAATTCATGACTGAATCTCCTCTATACTTTAGGCTGGCTACGACGACTTTAAAAATGGAGTGTTATTCTTCGTGGGTCTTAAGCCCCGAAGGGGCTACGCTTGCCTCCGGCCTTCAATGCCGCTTGCTGGCGCATAGCTTTTAAATTCTTAAGTTGCTCCTCCAGCATCGGTTTGTACGTTACCGCAGTACTCTTAAGATCGTTCTTGATCGACTCAGCGTGCTCCGCACCCCACGCATCAGCGCCGACATCCATCGCGTCGACGTCGGCGATTTGAGCGTCAAAGAGTTTTATGGATTCCTCGAGCTTAGCAATGGAATCATCCAATGTTTTCAAAACCTCTTGCGGGCTGGGCGCTGGTTTGCTTGCCGGCCCATCCGCAGCCGAGATCACGCCGACATGGAGTTGCATCATGGAAAAAAGGATGCAGAGAACAAAGAATTTCAATATACCGTTGTTAGATTTCATCAGATTCTCCTTTTGGATAATTAAAATTAGTTCTGCTTCCGGCTTTATTTGGGCCAATCTGTGAAAGCTTCCGGGTTTTGCACAACGGCTGTTTTCCCTTCGGGCAGCGAGATCGTGGCCCCATTGATCAGCCGTCCCTGTCCAGCGCTACCGTCGATATTGAAGTTGAAAACGCCATTCGGGCCTCCGCTAAACGAGCCGGTCCCCCCATGCTTTTCCGTGACACCATTCAGCGATGCCGTGTCAGTGATCTGCACACTCACCCGATCGTAGCCAGCCGCATATTCTCCCAAATTCCAAAAGCTAATGACGATCGACGTGGTGACGATGTTTTTAAATTCCATATAACTCGCATCGGTCTCAAACGTCGCAACGGCGGTCACCCTGGCAGGCTTGACAGCCTCGAGTATTTTTTCGTTCCCCTTTGGAGCCGGAGCTGCTTCAGTTTCTTCCTTAGGCTGGGGGAGCTCCTTTTGGGCTTCTTTATTCTTGGATTTTTTCCGCCTTTCTTTGGCGGCCGCCTCGGCCGCTTCGTCTTTTTCCTGATTTTTTTTATCCAGGAGCTCTTCAAGTTTTTTCATCTTCGAGGCGTCACCCTTGTCAACCAGGGCCTCGGCGGCCTTTTGAGCGCCTTCAGGAGTTGCCCCCTTAGCGATCAGACGGTCCATCACCCCCTGCTTGAAATCTTCCGTCGTCTTTTCGGCATTCTTATTGTCCTTATACGTCCCATACGCGTCCGCCACATTTGTCTTCGTCTGATTGACAACCTCGGCCGCGACGCCTTTCTCCGTCATGCCGGTGGTGATCTCCCCAACATCCTGGACGGTTTCCTTCACGAATGTTCCCGCTTTCTTTGCGCTATCCACCATCCCCTCACCAACGGCGACAGCCCTCTGGCCGGCCGTGTCGTCCCCCACCGGACCTTTTTCTACGATCTTCTCAGGCGCCGTGATACCCAGCTCCTTGAACTTACTTTCCAGCGCGGAATCATCGCCTTTCGCCTTGGCCTCCATGATCTTCGCCGCATCCTCGCGGCTAACGCCCGCGTCGCGCAGTTTCTTTTCGGCCTGGAGATCATAGGCCGCTTCATTCTGCTTGTTGGCATTGGCGACCTGTTTCTGCGCCTCGGTCATGTCATTGTATTTCTCCGCTCCGGCTTTGACCGTCCCATACGCGCCACCCGTGACCGCATTCGCCCCGGCTTCACCGGTCTTGATGGCCGCTCCCTGGAGATCTCCTTTTTTAAGATCTTCTTTGATATCCTGAGCGGTTGACCCGATATCAACGCCGATCATGACGGTCCCGGCAGCCTTCAGCACTTTCGACTTAACACTTGTCGGTTCTACTTCCGCTCCCTTGACTTTGGTGGCTTCGGGTCCTTCGACAGAAGTATTCTTGCCCACTGGCTCCGGCGCGGTGCCCGAGCCCTTTACCGTCTCGGGAGCTGTACCTGACGGCTTGAGCTTCTGCGCGGCTTCGGCCTGGCCGGAAGCTTTGCTTATCATAGATTCGGGTGTCTCTCCCATCTTCGCAAGCTCTGCGCGCGCCTGCTCCGGAGAGATTTTTCCAGCGCCTGCGTCGCGCACGATTTCCATCCCTTTCTCGACCTGCGAATGCACATTGCCCCCCGCGGCCTCGACGCGCGGCTTGGTGATCTTGTCGTACTGCTTTGATGCCTGGCGCATCTGCTCGGTCTCTTGCCTTACGGCTTCGGTAGAATTGCCTGCTGCCGTTGCCTCAGCCGCCTTGTTGCTCGAAATGTTACTTTTGTTCTCGATGGCATGCGTTAATTGCTCGGGGTCACTCAGCCGCTCCCCGGTCTTCGGTTTTTCGGTCTTGGTGCCAAGGATCGTCTCGGGCTGATTGTACGCCTCGGGGCTTTTCCCGTGCGTCGTCTCGACCGCCTGCTTATGCGCGGCTGCAGCCGCGGCCTGTTCTGTGGTTACGCCCGGTGCGCGATTCCCGAATGTTTTCTCTCCTCCGGCGGCATCGTAATAGGATTTCTCGACTACTTTCTGAGACTGGGTCGGTGGAACATCTACACCCTTCACCCGAACCGTAACGTCCCAATCCTGGCCGCTCTTGGGCTTGGCCGATGGATCTTTATAATTTGTCGGCTCGTAGATCTCGACATCTTTCTTTGTGATCGGCTTTTCGTTCGGATGCGTCTTGTTCCACTCCTTCGCCATGTTTTCTTTGATGTTCTCTTTGGCTCCGGTTTTGATCTTCTCAGTCACCTGATTGTGAGCCTCCACCAGATCAGGGCGATCCGCTTGATTAAGCTTCTGCACGGCGATGGGATCAGATTGGAGCTCCAGACCCGCCTTGCGGATCCGCTCAGGCTTTCCGGCCTTCACGGCGGCCTCGAAATCAGCGAGCCGCTTGGCAGCTTCGGCCTGCGCGGTTTCCCACGCAGCCTGTTTAGACGGATCGACTTTCGTGTCCAAGGCAAGAGCGGCCCCGCCGATCAACTGCGTCGTAAAAAAAAGAAGAGCGACAATAAAAACTATCGACTTGGAGGATTTGCTCGGGCTCTGTTTCATAGGTCGTTTACCTCTTGAATTTTGATTGGACAAGCGCGAGGATTTGATCGAAATTTTCTTTGTTGCAGTAAAGACCGATCGGCTTGTTGCCGAAGCCCCCGCGAACAAAGATATAACGCATGCCTTTGCGGACTTTGACTTTTTTGATCTTTTCCCAAGCAACGGCATTGTCCTGTTCCGCTCTCGCGAGTAGCCCCGCGCCGGTCCCCGAAGCGGACCCGGCAAGCAGCCCGATCACCGTAGCGATATCCGCCGCTTTCTTGGAGCCGGGTCCCGATGTGAAATAGATCCCCCGGGAAGTGATCACAAAAGACGCGGCAAAGCCTCCTCCGATGTCGATGACGATCCCGGTAATGAACCAGATCACGGCGAAAAAAACGATAAGACCCGCCGCAAGAAAAGCGGCACCCTTCACCTGCCCTGTAAAACTGAAACCGATCCCAAGAAGGATGGCCGGGATCCCGAAGCAGACGACGAAATTCCCCCACAGAACGGGGTTGAAAAGCATCTTGATCTGATAATCCCACTTAAAAAGCACTTCTTCTTTCTCGGGAGCTGCAGCAGACGCGGACTTTGGGTTGTTATCCATTTTTCCCTCCATTTTCGGCATGGTGATGAGTTCGCTGTAGAGGGCAATTATACCCCCGATGCTGTTTTTGGGTCAGAATTTTCGCTTACGCGCCGGAGCCTTTTTAGGGACCGGCTCCGTCTTCGCTGGGGCGTCCGCCCCTCCCCAGAATCCCCGCTTCTGCGCTTTGGCCTCGTCCTGTAATTTTGAAAAAAGCTCCTGGAACTTCACATTGGGCGGAACGATCTTCATCTGAGCATAGCCGGACTTGATCAGTGTGGCATTTAGGAACACCCGGAGCTGCCTTTCTCCGGTTCCCGGGCTGAGCTCCACAGACCATTCGGCGGGTATTTCCATATCGAGATGGGGATCCAGATAAAAATAAGCATACACCCACCGTCTGCCGGATTTTTCTTTCTCTTTCTCGTCATATTCCAAAAGAATTTTTTCATTCTTGATCAACTTGCGAAGAAGTTTTGCGGCGTTTTTTCCGGCCTCAATGAGAGTCGGACCGTCCTTACCGGTGCTCTTGATATCATCTCGGAGCTTGGCGTTTTTGGAAGAAGCGGGAACATCGATCCCGATGAGACGTACTTTCTCGCCGCTGGCGAGTTGGAGGGTTTCGCCATCAACCACGCTGGTCGCGACCACGGGATCGGCGGCTTGGCAGGAGCGAAACGGAAGGACGATCAAAAAAACGGGAACAAGTCCTAACAAAAAAACTGCTTTGATCCTCATCTGTAAATCCCAGAGCTGCCTTGTTCTATGCTATTCAAGGGTTCTTAGAGCCCCTTTGAAAAGGAGGAGCCTTGCCTTTTATTTTTTGCAATCTTTCAGGAGAGCGATCACCGAATCCATTTGAGCGGATATTTTCTGGAGTATCTCCAGCTGCTCTCTCGACATTCTTTCCTGTTTTTCCTGCATCTGCTTAGCCTCACCCGCTATTTTGGCCATATCCCCCAACTTGCTAAGATCGAACATTGCTCCTCCTTTGAATGGTTTTAGAACACATAGATCAGATTCGCCGTCCCGAGGATACCCTTGAAACGGCCCACCCCGTAATACTCGTAGTAACATTTGGTCGTAAGGCTGAGTTTTTCTTTGATGATCCATCCTGTGAATTGGCCGCCGATGGCGTGGATCTGATAAAAAGCATCCTTATTCCTCGCCGCGGTTCCGGTATCAGAAGAGATCTGCCACTGGTCATAGCCGCACACGCCAACCTCAACGCGGCTATTCATATAATGGCTCAGCGCGTACTCAAGCGTCATGCTCTGCCCCGGCGTCAGATCCTGGGAATACCGCTTGCTGTTCAGATTGTAGGTCGTAGTCGTGATCAGGGCGGTTTTGTGGTTCTTATCGAAATAATAAGCGCCGAACACCTGGAACTGCTGCGTCCAGAAGGCCATCCCGACATTGGCTGCGCGCTTCTCCTGGTAGGACCCCGTCGGCGCAAAAAATCCGTAATTCACACCCACATCGTAGTGTTTGCCGCGCCAGTCGAGCATGAGCGGCTGAACCAGCATATCCCCGAACCCGTAATCATCACTTTTGAGCTTGATCTCTTGATGGCCCGTCACCGTATGCGTGGTGTCCTCGACCGTGATCGTTCCGGCTTCGCGCGCCCGGATCTTCGCCTTGATACTGACATAGCCAAGAGAAGGCGCCAGGATCATCGCATAATCCGCGCCCAGGAATTTCCATCCCGGCACCCACATTAACAAAAGCTGCTGAGTGGTAAACATCATCGACGTATTGATGTCAGCGGACAAATTCGCCGAAAGCTTCACGGGGATCTCTTGCCCCTGGACATTAATGAATCTCGTCGAGGTTTCGGATTTTGAAAAATGGGAGAGTTCCTTGCCGTGGGCGTCCTGCAGGCTGTTGCTACCATAGATGGGATTATAATAGATCGTATAGAATCCCTTGGGAGGCATGATGATGTCGCGCATGCCCAAAACGCCGGGATAATAATGTCCCAGCGTTCCGGCATAAGCGCTCTGCATCACGCAAAACATCGCCAAAGCAAAGAACAGGAACTTAAGCTTCATGGATCTCCATCATCTTTCAGCCGAGAGAAAGTCTATTGCACCATGGTGTCATTACTGACCGGCGCGGGCGGCGGCGACACCACCTGATAATAAACGCCGTTGGACCCGAAAAACGGCCTATACCACGAAGCCCCGCATTGATAAGCCATGACGCCTCCCACATTTTCGGCCGAGCACACACCGGGAAGCGTAGTCACTTGAGCCCCGAGCTGGGGTGTCGCTGGTACGACTTGCTGGATCACCGTCGTGGGTTGCTCCACCACAACCGTTGAAGGCTGCGATGCCGAGGCCACTGCGGCTCCCATCACCGTGCCCATGGCCATGCCGGCAAGGGCATCATCCGCAGCCCCGTATCCCCAACCGCCCCCCCAACCACCGCCCCACCCGTTGACGTTGCCGTTGTAATTATTTGTGGTGTTGTTGTTATTATCGTTGTTATTGTTCCTGCGGTTGTTGTCCCCGTGATCTCCGTGATCCCCGCCGCCGTGATATTCTCCGCTTCCGTGTTCGCCCGGTCTATCTCCACGGCCGCCACCGCCAAAATCTCCGTGCCCACCTCCACCGAAATCTCCGCGCCCGCCTCCGCCAAAATCTCCACCGCGTCCACCGCCAAAGCCACCGCCGCCCCGGCCTCCGCCACCCCCGCCACCCCGGGCATACACATCGCCGGAGCAAAGCAATACCGTTACCGCTAAGATCACTATCGTAAAAAGTTTTTTATTTTTCATGATCTGGCTCCTCGCTTTACTGTTGGGCCGCAGCGCCAGAAGGAACTCCCCGGCCTTGCTGCATCGGATTGCGAAACTCGACCTTCACTGCTTTGGACGCATTCTGAAACACAAACGTCTCCGGAGGAACCGATTGATTGACCTTCCAATTCAAGAATCCCACCGTGTAGCTCGGCTCACTGATATCGTCAAAATAGTTCCCGTATACGAGACGCGGGAGATGGTCCTCCGCGCCGATCCATATCTGCCACTCCACTCCCTTATTGGCAAAGACCAGATGGTCCGTCTTCACGCCGCCGATCGTCGACTGCCCGACATAAGCCGCTTTGACCAATCCATCGGCCAGGACTTTGTACGGTTCCGCCACAAGGATATCGGCATAAGGGAAGGACTTCCCCTCTTCCCGATAGGCCGCTTCGATCACATCCTCGATCGTGCCAGGAGCCGCCTTCTCCGCGTATAAATTCTTCGTCGGCGAGTACGCCGTGACCGACTTGCCGTCAAAATAAAAATCGTACGGAAAAAAATCTCCCCGGGTTTCCGCAAAAAGTTTTCCCGTGCCTTCTTTCACGACTCGGGCGGTCCCGAAAAGGCTGACCCAGAGCCCGCTCGGAGACTTGATCGGCACCATGCTACGGGCTTCGAACTGGACCGATTTCGCTTGAGCAAGCGTGTCGCTCATAAGTTTAAGCGTATCGAGAGCACGCGGGTCTATGGCCTTAGCTGCCTCTTTCGAAGTTTCTCCACTCAACGCTGCTGGAACAGTCTTCGGCCCCTGCTGCGGCGCAGGCTCTTCAGCCCATCCCCGGCTCACCATAACGAGCAAAAACAAAACTGCGCATCCTGCTACTGAACGGATTTTTCGGATCATAGCCACTCCTTTTTTTTCTGTTGAGACAATACGCTCGCCTTAGCCCGACGAACGCTTTTACTTATGTTTTGGAAAAAGCAGTGTGCAGGTGGTCACCAACTGCCAGTTGGGATCCCCCTTGGGCCGCACGGCATTGTAATACCCTCCGGCAAAAACGCTGAAGGCCTGTTTGCCGATCGAAAAAACTCTTCCGCCACCGCCCCCGAATGGTAACAGGGCACGTTCTCCGGACTTTGCCTCCCAATTGAATGTGTTAATGGGAGAGGAAGCTAGGAACCAACCTTTATTGAAGTTGTAATTGATGAAGTACTGGAGCGTCATGGCATTTACGTCTTGACGGGATCGTGTCCCGGCAAACGACCACTGATTGTAAAGAAGGGTCCCCAAAACCCAGCGGCCCGGCATCCAAACAACAACTCCGGAAGGACCCACCGTCCATTTCTGTGCGCCCAGCCATTTATCGGTCGAGCTCGGTGCGGTGATCATGGGCCCCATACCCCATATAAAATCGCCACAAAAAAGCTTTCGCGGTTTTGCCGGAGACATAAAGAGGGTCTCGCTGATGTCCCCAAGCCCCCACCGTCCTCCGTCTTTTTTATCCAGAAGAGGCTGATATTCCACCGGAGCGATCGTGCGGCTTATAAAATTCCATTCGCCGATATTGACCGGATAGACCGGCTGGATATCGAGCGTGTACCCCAACCGTTTATGCTTCCCTTCCCCAAGATAAAAATTATTCTTGAGTGGAAAAGTCGCCATATCCGCCACCGGATTCTGAGATTCCTTGGCAAGCGCCTGCATATCGGTCGAGGATTTTTCCGCAATTGCCGTCGGAGCCATTGAAATGGCTGGCCCTGGGACCTCAGCCCTGGCTGACCCCGAGATCAAACACGCCATGATGACGCTTAAAAATATCCGATTTTTATTCACCAAGAGATTTCCCTTCGATATGCGCCCTTTGATCCGAAACAACGACGGCCGGGATATGTTGCACTACGAAGCCAAAAAAATCGAGCTCTTTATAACATCTTCATTCTCGCTAACGGATCCTCGAAAAAAAGATCTTTTTTGTTTTATCAACGCCGACCACGCGGATCAACTCGGAAGCCGCACAGTAGAAAAGCAAGAGCACGGCAACCCAGATCTCGCCCGACCAAAAAACCGGCCAGACGATGTCGGAGGCCAGACGGTCAAACGAGGCGACGAAGCCACCGCGCTTGAGAATCTGGTGGACAAGCTCCTCCGTAAAAAGGAACAGGAACGTGAAGAGGGCAAACGCCACGGTCTTGGACAACACGTTGAAGATCAGGGGCCTCCGGGGATAAAAATTCAAGAACGGGAATTTATCCGCGATAAAAATCGCCTTCGAAACCATCAGCGCCCCGAGCAAGGCCATGGCGTGGGCGTGGGAGGCGATCCCGTACTCCTTAAGCGTCAGCGCCCGGGTGACAAAAAGAACATGGAACATGACAAGAAAGAAGATGAAGGTCGGCAGGATCTCTAAAAACTCTTTTTTTATGCGGATGAGTATACTTTTCATGGTGCGCCAAGCCTCCTATTTCTCTCCGCCGGTTCATCCGGCAGGGATCCGAGCATTTCCTTACTTCAAAATAGCTTCCACTCCAGAAAGGCCCCGGCAGCTCTCCTCGAGGAACGCCGTATTCACGATTTTTCCTGTTTCACTTGAGCATACATGCTGACCAGCCTCGCGATAAAGATCGCGAGATACAATTGCCCCGTCATGCCCTCCAGGCAGGCAAGCACCATCGCCCAATGGTTCACCGGGTACATATCCCCGAAACCGATCGTCGTCAGAGTTGAAACACTGAAGATGAAAAAGTAGGTCATACACGGCGTGGATGAAAAGTGGAACGCCCCGCTATCCACGCAATAGATAATGTAATAGACGAACGCCCATACGAAACCGAGCAGGAAATACACATTGATCCCCCCGGCGATCGTATCGATGGTGACTGTGGAGGAGCTGAACAATTTGGAACTCATAAAAAATATACACAGCAATAAAAGAACGCAATAAAGGGAGCACAGCGCGATGCTCAGAGGGATGGTATAGGAAGCGCCCAAAGAGAAATTGAGCAGCGTCAGGAGAGAGAACACCAGCACCCCTAAACCGGCTACGATCCAAAGCAACTTCTTGCCGACCCCAAGCGTCCTCAGAATAAAAAACACCGCGAGGATAAAGACCGGAGTAATAACGGGGATCTTCGGATGGATCTCATTAATGTAAGGCGAGGACAGACAGATCAAAAGGATCACCATCAAAAGATGCGCGTGCTTATTCATGAAGAAAGCTTTTTCGGAACCTATTTTCATATTTTAGAAACTCCTATGAAATACGTGCTTGCACAGATCAGAAATTGAAACTTGTCTCGACCCCAAGAACCAGCGAATCGCCGATATTTCTTTGTCCATTCGGGTTGATGACATACTGAATATCCGGCGTGATGTAGACCCAGGGCCCCATCTGGAACCGGTGGTTGAGCTCCAACACCATTTCGTTGCCCTGACCTAAAAGATCCGGGCTGAAATGACCCAGAACAAAACAGAACGCCGTCGCGTCCCGGTTTCGGTTAGGCGGCAGCCCCTGATACACCAGGCCGGCCACAAGCTCATACGTCTGGACATTGATATTCTCCTGCGGCGCAAGAACGGCCGTGCCCCACACCGTCAGCCCTTTCGGACGATCCAGCGGCATGGTGTTCTGCTGATGATACGCCTGCTGACGCCGTTCGGCAAACATAGCGCCCGAGCGCATGTGGGCCGGCCCTTCATAGTCCAACCACTCTCCTTTATAAATCATCTGATCCGCGATCAAGTAAAAGCCATAATTACCGTGCCTCCGCTTGGAGGGGTCCGAGAGGTCTGTGAAACGGCTGCTCTCATAATAACCTCCGAAGGTCGCGCTCCCAGGAAGTTTATTTTGCTTTTTATCTTGCCCGCGCGCGTACGTGACCTGCGCGACAGCAAGACAGCCCTGTCCCACATCGAAGCTGAAGTCGGCGCCATGGCTACCAGTTTCCGCCACACCCGAATCGGCATTGTAGAGGCCCGCAATGAAGTGCCATTCCTTGTTCGGCTGATAAGTGAAACGCGTGCCCCAGGCGGCCGTCCGATAATGCGGAAAGAACACATTGGAGACGATCGCCGCGGGCCTGCCGTTAATGGCGCTCGTCACATAATACTGGTACATCGGCGAGACCGCGAACACGTCACCCGCGAAAAGACGTCCGGCCTCAAGAAAGATCTTGTTCTCCAGGGCAGAAAAAGACAGGTCGAGCTCCCCGAAGTAATAGCCGCCGTTTGTGTAGACTTCCTGCACGCCGTAGAAATTTCCGACCGCGTTAGAAAGGTTCCGTCCAGACGCCCAATAGTTGCTGAGGGTGAGCGCCAAACCTTTGAGGGAAGCCATCTTCTCGAAGTCGAGCGCCGCCGCAAGGGAAAGGAATCCCGAATATCTCGTGGCCTGGTAAAGTCCGCCGACGGGGTTACCCCCGACATCTGTGGAATAATTCGAAGAGATCGTGATCCCGGCATCCTTGAGGGTTTTCCGGGCTCCTCCCCAATCACCGGTCGCGGTATTCTGCGACAACCACGACTCCACCCACGAAACGTTTTGAGCGGGAATGTTTTCCGCGGCAAACGCAACCGTCGTGATCAATCCGAGAAAAAGGACCGCAGCGATTTTTCTCATCCGGCTTATCGAGCGAAATACTTTTTGAGTCCGGCCTGATCCCCTTTGTCCTGTGCGAGGGCAAGCATGAGAAGAAGCCGCGCCTTCGGTCCGGTCAGATCACCTCCCAGGATCACGCCCGCTTTTTCAAGCGTCGCGCCGCCGCCCAGGTCGCCATACATCGGCCAAACACCGCTGTGGTAAACAGGCGTGGTGATCACCACTGCAATTTCTTTTCCAAGAGCGTATTCAACCGCTTTGAAGACATCCGCGTTGACGTTCCCGGCGCCCACACCTTCGATCACGATTCCTTTCGCACCTTGATCCACGGCAAAACGCACAAGAGCGCCGTCATCGCCGGCAAATGTTTCCAGAAGCACTACTTTCGGCAATTGGGCGGGCAAAGAAAGTTTTTGCCGGCCGAGGGCGTCGTTAAAGCGGACAACCTTCCCCATACATAGGTACCCGAGATACCCCTTCTCGCCGGAATCAAACGTCTGGACGTTGGTGGAGTTGGTCTTCCGCACGTTCCTCGCGGAATTGACATACTGATTAAGCGTAACGGTAACCCCCCAATCCTTTGCCTCTTGCGAACAAACCTGGATCACGGCGTTCAGAATATTCGCCGGCCCGTCCGGAGAGACATCGGAAGCATCGCGCATTGCCCCGACAAAAACAACCGGCTTATCGGTCGTAAGCGTTATATCGAGAAAATACGAGCCCTCGGCCATCGTGTCCGTGCCATGGGTCACAACCGCCCCTTGGATGGCCGGATCCTTGAGAAGGTCGTCGACGGTCTTGGATAGCTTCGCCCACATCTCGGGCGTCATCTGGGAACTATCAATATTAGAAAATTCGATGACTTTGATATTGGCGATCTTGGAAAGCCCGGGCACGGCCTCAAGCAGATCTTTACCGGACACCGCCGGCACCGCGCCGCCGGTCTTGGGATCGAGTTTTTCAGCGATCGTTCCGCCCGTGGTCACGATGACCACTGTGGGCAATTCGGCCCGAGAAAACGCTGGAAAAACCACAAGAAATGCTACGAAGCAGAACGCGAAACATAAAAGAAATTTACGATCTTCTAATTTTTTCATACCCACCCCCCTTTTTTTGAAATCACATCATATTGACGACAAAGCTGCCCATAACCGTAAGCACAACGTTGGCAACCGCGTACGGAACGGCGTAGGCGATCGCCGGAACGGAACTTTCCGAGTCCTCGGTCAGCACATTAAGCGCCGCCGTGATATTATGAGCGCCCGTCAGAGAACCGAGCAACAAAAGTATATTCATCTTGAAAACCTTCCGGCCAAAAATAAAACCCACCAGAATGGGGATGGTCGTGACCGCTATTCCGGCAAGAAAAATCGCCACCCCATTCGTCTTGAATGAATGCACGGCCTGGGGCCCTGCCGTGATACCCACGCACGCAATAAAGAAATTCAGCCCAAAATCGCTCATGAGCCATTGCGCCGGCCCGGGAATCTGGCCGAATGTCGGATGGATCGCTCTCAACCATCCGCAGAAAAGTCCGGCGACCAGCACCCCTCCTCCGACACCGAGTGTGATCGGCAGCCCCCACTCCGGTATCACGATAAGACCGAGTAGCGTGCCCGCAATACAACCCACGGACAGGGTCGTAAGATCGGTCATAATCGTGGGGCGCTCCACATACCCCAAGAGCTTCACAACGCGCTCAACGTCATCCTTCCCGCCGATGAATTGCAACAAATCGCACTTGTGAACGACCGTATCTCGCGCGACCGGCAGCTCATGGCCTTGCCTCGTGATGCGCCTCAAAAAGACCCCGTGCGCCTTCCTATCCTTGCTTAATTCCCCCAGGGTCTTGCCCGCGATATTCTTGTTGAGAACACATACCTCCATAACTTCTCCCGTCATATTCCCGAATTCCGAGGGATCGGTCTCGGGGCCTATGAGATCCGACGCGCGCACCATAAGGTTCGGGCGCCCCACGATCATGAGGACATCCCCCGCCTGTAGGATCGTATCCGGCGCTGATTCCAAAAGGGCCCCGGCCCTTTTGATCTTATCGATCGCCATGCGCCCCGGAAACATCGCTTCGATCTCTTGAACCTTCTTACCCGGGATGCCGCTATTCATAGCCTGATAAGCCCTGAGGTCCAGCTGTGACGCCCAGGAGAATTCTGTATCACTGCCGCCATCCTCCGAGGTAAGGCCCATCTCTTTTTCCAGTTTTCTCGCCTCAACCTTCAGATCCACCTTCAGGAACCGGGGGATCAATTTTATAATAACGATCGCGCCGGCCGTTCCGAAAATGTAGGTAATGGCATAAGCAACGGCCACGTTGGCGTTCAAGACTTGCTTCGCAGCCACGGCCAGGGGTAATTGGGAAATGGCCCCTTCCGACGTTCCCAAAGCCGCGGAGGTCGTCATCGCGCCAGCGAAGATGCCGGCAGCCGTCCCTTGACCCAGCCCCAAGAGCTTCACAAGGATAAAGACCGAGGCGACCGCCGAAAAAGCTACGACGAGCGTAACCAAAATATATTTGTACCCATCGCCTTTGAGCGCGCCGAAGAACTGAGGACCGACCTTATAACCGATGCAAAAAATAAACAGGGCAAAACTTATGTTCTTGATGATCGCCGGGACCTCGATCCCGACCTGCCCCACCACCAGGGCCGCCAAAAGAACAGAAGCCGTCGTGCCGAGACTGACCCCAAACACCTTGATCCTTTTACCCAAAAAATAACCGATCGCGAGCGCCAGGAATATGACGATCTCCGGATTGGTCCGCATGATCACAGCCATGTCATGTAACATCGTTGCCTCCTTATGTGAACGTCCCCTCCCCCCGTGGAAGGAGTGAGTGGAGGAGGCCGGTTCTGCCGTGTTCTGAGTTTCCCCCTCCCAGCCCTCCCCACCTAGGGGAGAATCCATGAAAATCCAACCGTAAAACTACTTCCCTGCCGCTTTCCACGTTTCGTAATAATCTTTGAGAAGGTCGCTGATGCCTTTGCCGATGGCGGTATAGGCCTCGTCGGAAAGGTTCGCGAGCGACACCCTAACCGACATGTTGGGGGCGTCAAACCCTCCCCCGTCCATCAGCACGATCGATTTTTCGTCGGCCAGGCGCCACACGAAATCGATCGGCTCATAGTTTTTGACGAGATAATCAGCGAAATCTCCACAGTATCGCGCCTTGGCAAGCGCCGGAATATCGATCGTCGTGTAGTAACGCGCGTCATATTGATTATCCGGAGCTGGAATGCCGACGGCCTCGTAGAGATTTGCGAAGCGCTTCCTCACGATATCCTGCGCCATTTTTTTGTAGGTTCCCTTTTGATCGATCAGACAATGGAGAGAGAAGAGAACCATCATCACCTGCTGAGGCGTCGAAAGACCTGCCGTGTGATGCAAAGCCACAGAACGAGAATCGGCTACCATCCGGTCAATCAACTTCATGTGGTCGGGATCAAGCTCCACATGACAATACCGCTGGTGGAGCGCCGTTTTCTCCGCCGAGGAGAGAGACGCGATCTTTTTGTCGAGAACGTTGTTCTCATGAAGACCGATCACGCCGAGGCGCCATCCCGTCGCGCCAAAATATTTCGAAAAGGAATAGACGAGGATCGTGTTCTGCGGCACGGCAGCCGCAAGCGACCGGAAGCCGTTGACGAACGTACCGTAAACGTCGTCGGTCAGAACGATGAGATCTTTGCGGCGCGTCCGGATAAGCTCAGCGATCTTATCCAGAGATTTTTGCTGCATACTCACCGAGGTGGGATTGGAAGGATTCACGAGAAAGAACGCCTTGACGGCAGGGTCCGCGAGCTTTTCTATTTCGGAATCGGGATATTGCCAGTCGGAATTTTCGTCCTGCTTGATCTCAAGCTCGATTAACTCATAATCATTCAGCTGCGGGATCTCGATATACGGCGTAAAGATGGGAGTGCCGAGCGCGATCTTGTCGCCTTTATGGATCAGCTTGTTCTCGGAGAGGCTGGTAAAAATATAATCCATGGCCGCAGTGCCGCCTTCCACGGCAAAAAGGTCGAACTTCCCTACGGACGCGTCGCTGCCAAACATTTCCTGTTCGAGATATTTATGAGCGATTTGCTCACAGAGCTCAAGCATCCTGTCCGGGGTCGGATAATGATCCCCCAGAATGGCATCGACCATCTCATTGAGGAAATCATCGCCGTCTATCTTAAGAACGGTGCGAACATGCTCGAATATGGCTCCGAGGAACACGACGCCTGGCATTCCCGCTCGCTTGGCAAGAAAATCCATGAAACGCTTCGAGATTCCCTCTTTTTGCGCGACCCCGCCGAGGCCTGGCCGATGAGGACTGCGCTGGGATTCCTCGAGTGAGAACAACCCGAACTGAAAAAATCCTTCCCGCGGCTCGATCGCAACCCAGTTCGGATTCCCTCTTCCCGCGTTCAGCATGATCTTTTCGCGGTGGGTCTCGGCCATGCCGATCAGCTTATTTTTCAGTTCGAACGGGCTTAAAGCCTCATAGCCTTTTTCTTCGTCTGCACGCTGCATATCGCGTTCCTTTCGTTGAGAGAATCCGGCGCCTCATTCGTTTCCATCCGGCCGGTTTTCTGTTTTACTTCGCCTCATAAACAATATTTCCGCCAACGATGGTTTTTAGAGGCTTCACGTCCTTGAGATTTTCTTTTGGCATCGTGAAGATATCCTCGGAGAGAACGGTCATGTCGGCAAACTTTCCCGGCTCGATCGAACCCTTCCGGTCGGATTCTCCGATCGATTCCGAGGCCCAAACTGTCCACATCTTAAGAGCCTCGGTAACCGTCACGGCCTGATCGGGCTCAAAAATACCGTCGTCTGAATTCCGCGTCACGGCGGCATAGATCGCGAGGAACGGGTTGACGTTATCGAGGTAGATCCCGGTCACGTCCGACCCCGCCGCCGGCTTAAGTCCCGCGTCGATCATCGTACGGAATTTGAATCCGGTCCGTGTCCTTTCAGGCCCCATATTCTCGTAGTCGGCTTTGACAAGGTCCAGAAGCCAAACCGGCTGGGTCAGAGCTTTGAAATTCCCTCTATCGTTTAGGGCCTTCGCGCGAGCGATCTGCTCGTCGGTGACCTGGAACATACCAAAGTGCTCGATATGCATGATCGGACCGGCCTTACCCGATTTGACCAAATTTTCATAGGCTGTAAGACCGATATCGGTGGCGGCATCGCCCGAACAATGCATCATGCTCATCACACCGTTCTTTGCGGCGATCTCGGCAAAATGGTTCGCAACCGCCTGCGGCGTCACGAGCGTTCCCCTTTCCCCAGGAGGATCGGTATCAAAATGTCCGACATACGGACCGTACATGTAGCCTGTCCGGCAATCATTCTCGCCGTCGATCCACACTTTGATCCCTCCGAGACGGTACCATGCAGGATCCGCGCTCTGGGGCATGCGGAATTTGCTAAGATCCTCAGGCATATCCTCGCCGTTGGCAGAGGTCCACACCGAAGTCGTATAGCGGATCGTGGGCTGCACTTTCATTCCGGCAATCTTTTGTAGAACCGGCAATGCGGCAGCAGGGGTGATCGCCAATACTGAGGTAAACCCGTGCGCGTTCCAGAATTCCTGGAGATCCTTCGTGTAGTACTGCTCCAGTTGGGCGACCGTCGGCGTGGTCGGCACATCGGCTTGCGCGTCGGTCAACACTCCGGTCGGCTCGCCGTCCTTATCCAGGATGACGGAACCGCCATGCGGAAGCTTTGTCATGCCTTTCGTAATACTGAGTTTTTTCAATGCTGCCGTATTCGCTATGCCCATGTGCGTGCCATTGGCGACCAGGATCGGGTTGTCTGGGGACGCGATATCGAGCTCCGCCTTGGTGGGCATACGCTTTTCTTCAAACTTATTTTCGCTTGCCGAGACACACGCCGCGAAGATCCATTCCCCCTTGGCGGTCTTCTTCACCCACGCGGCGATATGTTCGAGCGCCACTTTAACGGACGGGGTCTCAGGAAAGCGGCAGTCCACCCAAGTTTCCTTCATCATCATCGCTTCCATCGGATGACAATGCGCGTCGATCAGCCCCGGCACCACGGTCTTGCCGCCGAGATCGATCATTTTCGTCGCAGGCCCTGCGAGCTTCTTCATTTCATCTGAGGACCCCACGCTTTCAAACTTCCCGTCCTTAACCGCAACTGCTTCCGCCGTCGAGCCTGCGGCATTTAGCGTCGCGATCTTCCCGTTGAAATAGATCACGTCCGGATCCGCGGCAAACGCCGCCACCGGCATAGATACAAATGCTGCCATCATGATTGCTGCTATTATTTTTTTCATAGCGCCTCCTTGAAAACCTTGTTTATTGCTCATGGGCTAGATCGAACGCGTACCTTTAAATCCAAACTTTTATCGATAAATTCAGACCATTTCCCTGAGATCGATATTTTCTTTTCTGCTTTCGACTTCCTGAGGTTCAGCCCCGATTCGCGCGATAGGGGCATGATAAACATACGCGTAATGGATGGTCTGGCCATCGACGGTGCTGGGATTCATGCTGAGATATCCCTCGTAGCGCGCTTCTGATAACTCCTCCGAAACATTGAACCCGAAAAAATCTTCCAGCGTCAGATCGCGATCGACGACCATCATTCGATAAGGGACGCGGATCCCGGGCGGGGGTAGTGCCAGAACTTTTTTGTATTGGCGGTACTGCTCCTCGGGAATAACGCTTCCGATACCGAACGCCTCAAAATCATCCAGCGTCAAGGCCTCCAGATCCCCTTCCTGGACCGGCCCCATGTAAATAGGCGCCTCGTTCTGCAGGAGGATGCCCGAAGCCGCATTTTCCGCCGCAGGATCCTCGGCATAAGAAACTAACTGCCCAGAAGCCATCATTAAAATCGCCAAAAGCGTTACGGTTTTGAAAAAACCAAAACTTATATTCACCGAAAAAGGCATCGGTTAACCACCTTAGGCCTGCAATAGCATGAGACTGACCATGGCCACAAGGGCCAGTAGCAATGCGGCAGCAAACAATATTTTATGGTGACGTTTCATCTAGGACTTCTCCGGTTTAGGCGTCAGTATCGATTACTTCCTCGTCTTTGAGCTCCTCATCGACCGAGGCCGTGTCCT